>Ga0194125_10000539_pt1 | contig 62868 bp, 54 predicted proteins | sample TA2KigC250mmetaG_FD_148626 | JGI IMG/M metagenome (GOLD analysis project Ga0194125, IMG submission 148626) | Freshwater microbial communities from Lake Tanganyika, Tanzania - TA2015034 Kigoma Deep Cast 250m | ecosystem: Environmental > Aquatic > Freshwater > Lake | place: Tanzania: Lake...
GTACTGGAAGACCAAGCCCAACGGCAACCGCAGCGACACGGGGAAGATCGTCTACGGCGAAAGCTTCGCGATCTACGCCATGGCCGAATACACGCTGGGGACCGGCGACAAGCGCGGCGTGGAGACTGCCTCCCGCACGTTCGACCTCCTGCAGAAGTTCGCCGCCGACACGCGGTACGGCGGCTACTACGAGAACCTCTGCCGCGATTGGTTGCCCGAGGAGCCTGGTTTCTCGGGCGGCGACCGCAAGGGGCTGGATACGCATATGCACCTGATGGAGTCCTTTACCACGCTCTACGAGGCGTCCCGCGCCCCCCTCCACCGGCGCAAGCTGATGGAGGTCGTAGACCTGATCTGCGCGCACATGATCGATACCCGGCGCGGCTGCGGGTTGAACCAGTTCGACCTGGCCTGGAACCCGATCCCGGCCATCGCCGTCAAGCGCACGTGGAACGCCGAGCGGTTCGGGGAGCGGCCGGCGCAGCCGACCGAGACAACGTCTTACGGTCACAATCTGGAACTCGTCTGGTTGATGCACCGCGCGCTCGCGATCGCCGATGCCGACCCGAAGCCGTATGAGCCGCTGCTCCGCAAGCTGGTGGACAATGCCTTGAAGTACGGCGTGGACTGGACGTTCGGCGGCATCTACCGCGACGGCCTGCGCAAAGGCGGTGCCCTGGTGCTGGAGAAGGAGTTCTGGCAGCACGCGGAAGCGCTCGTCGGCTTCCTCGATGCCTATGAGGCCTTCCATGATCCGCGCTGCCTCGATGCCTTCGAGTGCCTGTGGGACTTCATCAGCACGCACATGATCATTGTCGGGGTGGGTGAGTGGCGCACGCTGCTCGACCGCCAGGGCAAACCGCTCGACGCGAACATCGGCAACGACTGGAAGGTCTCCTATCACTCGGGCCGCTCCATGTGCGAATGCCAGGCGCGGTTGCGGCGGCTGATGAAACGGGCTTAAGAGAGTGGACGCAGGCTGCAGGACTTCGGACCCACTACCCTGAGTCTTGGGTCCTGAGTCGAAAAACAACCATGAACGTGGGATGAACACAGCCTTGGATTTGAATTCGTATTGCACCCACGTGCCGGTGGTGGCGCGCCTGCGTCTGGATTTGTTCACGGCGCGCGCCTTCCGCATCCGCCTGTCGCGCCTGCAGGGGAACGACCCCTTCCCGCCCGCCTATGAGATCCCCTTTGCCGTGGGGAAGCACACGAACTGGGCGCCTGTGCCGTTCACCCGCACCGAGAATGACGGGGAAGTCGTCGTCACCACCGCAGCCCTGCGCATCCGAATCGCCAAGTTCGACTTCCGCTTCACGGTCTGGACGGCCGACGGCAGCCGGCGGATCTGTCCCTCGGGCGGGCCGGTGTACGGCATGTTCAAGGATGGGTACACACTCTTCGACTCCGCCAGCGCGTTCGGCGAGGAGAACCTGAACGACCGCAACGGGCACTGGTTCTACAATCCGGAGACCGGCCGCTACTGCGACACCTATCTGGCGCCGTCGCCCGAGACCTCGGAGCATCGCAACAACGAGATCCACGACCAGTTCTTCATCTACGGCCCGACGACCGGCACGTATCGTGGCGTGCCAGCACAGCGAACGTGGGATCTGCAGGTGCGTGGTGTGGCCGTACCGTTCAAGCGGGTGTTGTTGGGCACGGAGGCGCTGACGCGCGCTGACGGTGACGCTTCGCCTGGCACTTGGACGTGGGACGCGGCCAAGGCCGCGCTGCACGTTTGCGGCCGGCCAGCTGCCGCAGCCGATGGCTTGTTGTTCAGAATAGACCAAAGCTAGCATGATTGTCAGAAAGGGGCACAATGAAGAACTCGCGGGCAGCATGGATGGGGCACGGAAAGTTCGGCGTGATGGTGCATTGGATTCCGCCGGGGCCCCCGCCCCAGTACGGGCGGCACCTGAAGGATATCAACCAGGCCGTTGACCGTTTCGACGTGGATCGTTTTCTGGCGGAATTCCGGCGCAGCGGGGCGGACTGGCTGATCTTTACGATCGGCCAGAACAGCGGCTACTACTCCAGTCCCAACAGCGTGCTCGACCATCTGGCCGGTCCCGGGCGTTGTTCGCGTCGCGATCTGGTGCTCGAAATGGCCGACGGTGTCAAAAAAACAGGCGCGCGATTTATTGCCTATCTCCCCTGCGAAGTGAAGGGGCAATCGGAAGCCGTACGCCAGGCGTTCGCCTGGACGACGACGGACGGCACCGGTCAGGAGGATTTCCAGCGCCGCTATACGGCGTTCTTCGCGGAGTACTCCCGGCGGCTCGGGAAACGGCTGGACGGGTGGTGGTTTGACGGCGCCTATACCTGGCCGGTCTTCCACAGCTCCAAGATCAACACCAAGCTCTACATGAACGCCGCGCGGGCGGGCAATCCGGATGCGGCCGTCGCGTTCAACGACGGTTCATTCTGTTGCGGCCTCAGCGCCCCTGTGGTTCGCGGGCAGGACTACCTGTCCGGAGAAGTCGAGTTCCTGATCAATGGCAGGGTTCGGTACGGGCGCAAGAAGAGGCTGCTGACACCGGCGACGCACAAGCTGCAACCCCCGCGCGCCTGCCTGTGGCATGCCCTGGTTCCCATTGACTGCATGTGGGGGCATGGCGGTAACTACCCGGATTGGATGAATGCGCCGTTTCCCTGTGTCCCGCCGAAACCGCACCAGATGGAGGACCCGCTTTACACGGTGAATGATCTCGAAAAACTCGTGCGGGAATTCAAAGCCGTGGGCGGTGGCGTGACGTTCAATGTCGGGATCTTCCAGGAAGGCGTGGTGGGCCCGAAGACGGTGGATCAACTTGCGGAACTGGCGGAACGTCTGGACAAGCAGGCTGTCCAGAGTGCGGTCAAAAGCGGAAAATAGGTCTCGAAAGCAAGGAAGCATCATTATGGCCATCACACCGTATCGCAAACCCTGGAAGGGAACCATGACCGGGAGGGAACGGTTCAACCGGCAGATGCATTATCAGTCGGTGGACCGATCCTTTAACATGGAGTTCGGCTACTGGGAAGAGAACTACGAAGCTTGGTCCATCTTCAAGAAGAACGGGATCAAGCACGAGTGACAAGCCAATGAGATGTTTGCCTTCGACTCGCTTGATTCGGTTTGGCCAAACACGTGGATGAATCCATCTTTCCCGCAAACGGTGGTCTCGGAAACCGAGACCACCCGGACGCTCATGAACGGCGACGGCCTGCTGGCCGAGGTCCCGAAGGATGGGCATGGCACCATCCCTCACTACATCAAGGCCAGCATCGTCACGCCGGACGACTGGAAAAGGTGCAAGGAAGAGCGCCTCCGTCGCGACGATCCGGCCCGCACGTTGAACGTCGAAGTCGAGAAACAACGGCATCCCGCCGAACGGGACAGGCCGCAGGGCATCCCGTGCGGATCCATGATCGGAACCATCCGGAACATGCTCACCTTCGAAGGGCTCGCGTACGCCTGCTACGACTATCCCGACATGGTCGAGACGTCCTGCGTCCTAGTGGAAGACATGCTGGACCAGCTTCTGCCGCACGTGGAATTTGATTTCGCGACCGGCTGGGAAGACATCTGCTTCAAGAACGGGCCGATCGTCTCGCTCGACTTCTTCACCCAGATCGTAGTCCCGCGCTACAAGCGGATCGGCAAGAAACTCAAGGCCGTCGGCATCGACATTTGGTACACCGACTGTGACGGCGATGTGCGGCCGCTTCTGCCCGGGTTTCTGGAAGCCGGCATCAACTGCCTGTTCCCCTACGAAGTCAACAGTTGCGTGCACCCGAAGATCTTGTTGGACGAGTACGGCAAGGATCTGCGCATCATGGGAGGCATCGACAAGATGGCGCTGATCAAGGGGCGCGAGGCGATCAAGGCGTATCTGGAATCCGTCGCGCCGCTGGTGGCGCGCGGCGGCTACATCCCGTTCTGCGATCACCGCTGTCCGCCGGATGTGAATGAGAACGATTACCTTTACTATCTGGATCTAAAGGAACGGATGTTCGGAATGAAGACATGAAAGCAGGAGAGACGATGTCACAAGATTACAGGCAACGGCTGTCGCTGGATGAAGGCTGGCGCTTTGCTTTCGGGCACGCGGCCGACCCGACATTGGACTTCGCCTTCGGCAGTGATCACCAGATTTTCAGCAAGACCGGCAACTCCAACGGCGTGCTCAGCCCAAAGTTCGACGACACCGCGTGGCGTTTGCTCGATCTGCCGCACGACTGGGCCGTGGAACTGCCGTTCGACGAGTCGGCCATTTTTCATCACGGCTTCAAGCCGGTAGGCCGCGGTTCCCCCGCGACCACGATCGGCTGATACCGGAAAACTATTGAAATTCCGGCATCCGACGCCAGCCGCCGTATCACCTTGGAGTTCGACGGTGTATTCCGGGATTGTTCCGCCTGGCTGAACGGTCATTATCTGGGAAGGAACGAGAGTGGCTACAGCAGTTTCCAGTACGATTGCACGGATTACACTTTGTTCGGCGAGAAGAATGTTCTAGTCGTGCGGGTGGACGCCACACACTTCGAGGGGTGGTTTTATGAAGGTGCCGGCATCTACCGCCATGTGTGGCTGACCAAAACAGCGCCCGTGCACGTTGGGCATTGGGGGGCCTTCGTCCAGACGCGCCCGGGTCGCGCCCAGGCCGCCATCCGCACGGATGTCGCGGTGGTCAATGAGGGCGAACAGGCCGCCACCGTAGAGATCCGGGGCGAAGTAATCGATGCGGAAGGCAACGTGGTTCAGAAATGCCTGAAGCGGGGGATTGCGCTGCCGCCATGGGGACAGCGGAACGTGACGCTTAAAATAACGCTCAAGAACCCCGCGCTCTGGTCGTTGGAATCGCCCAATCTCTACACCTGGCGGACGACCATTCTGCAGAACGGGCGCGAGGTGGACCGTCTGGATACGCCGTTCGGCATCCGTTCCATTCGCTTCGATCCGGACAAAGGGTTCTTCCTCAACAACAAGCCCGTGAAGATCCGCGGCACCTGCAACCACCAAGACCACGCCGGGGTAGGGGTGGCCCTGCCGGATCGGATCCAGTCCTTCCGCGTCGAACGACTCAAGGAGATGGGGTGCAACGCCATTCGCACGTCGCACAATCCACCAACCCCGGAACTCCTGGACGCCTGCGACCGGTTGGGGATGCTGATCATGGATGAGCATCGCATGATGGGGAGCAGCCGCGAGATCCTTGGCCAGTTGGAGTGTCTGGTCCGCCGCGACCGAAACCACCCCAGTGTCATTCTTTGGTCCATCCTCAACGAGGAGCCGATTCAGTGGACGGAGATGGGGAACCGCGTGGCCGCACCCATGAAACGGCTGGTCAAGCGCCTGGACCCGACTCGTCCGGTCACTGCCGGAGCGTGGGGGGAGAAGGGGTACTTCGGCGTGGTGGACGTGATGGGCGTAAACTACATTTTCCTGGGCGACATGGACAAGCTGCACGCCGACAATCCAACGCTGCCGATCGTGGGCAGCGAGGAAGGCAGTGTACTGACCACACGAGGGATCTACGAGAAGGATGCGGCCAAAGGATATGTGACGGCTTACGACCTGGAATTCCCCTCGCAATGGGGTAAGTCGTCCCGTGAATGGGTCCCTTTCTTCGAGAATCGTCCATTCCTGGCTGGCACCTTTGCCTGGACCGGATTCGACTACCGGGGTGAACCGGCGCCACATGACAAGTGGCCGTGCGTCAGTTCAAATTTCGGGATTCTCGACACCTGCGGTTTTCCCAAGGACAGTTTCTACTACTTTCAATCCTGGTGGACGTCCAGGACCGTGCTCCATTTCCTGCCGCACTGGAACTGGCCGGGCAGGGAGGGGCAGGAGATTGACGTCTGGTGCTATAGCAACTGTGACGAGGTCGAGCTGTTCTTGAACGACCGGAGTCTGGGCCGGAAGGCCATGCCGCAGCTTGGCTATCTCTCCTGGATGGTTCCGTATGCCCCCGGTGCCTTGCAGGCCAAGGGGTACAAACGGCGCAAGCTGATCGCGGAGAAACGCGTGGAGACCACCGGCGCGCCAGCAGCCATTCAACTGACGCCTGACCGGGCCGTCATTGCGGCGGACGGAATGGACGTGTCAATCATCACGGTTGCCGTTCTCGACAGACAAGGAAGACTTGTGCCCGTGGCCGACAACGAGGTGCGCTTTACACTTTCCGGTCCCGGCAAAATCATCGGCGTGGGCAATGGCGACCCTTCCTGCCACGAGCCGGACAAGGGCTCGGATGGGGATCCATGGAAGCGCAGCGTGTTCAACGGTCTGGCCCAGATCATCGTGCAGGCTGGCAGAAAAACCAGAAAACTCAAACTGCAGGCGGAGGCGAAGGGTTTGCGCACGGGCACCACCACCCTTGCACTCAGGACAACTGGTTTCTAGATACGCCGCGCCAGTTTGGCCAGTTGATCCACCGTGTCCGGGCCGAGACCGCCCTCCTGAAAGATGCCGATGTTGAACGTGACGCCGCCGCCGACGGACTTGAAGTCCCGCACCACGGTCTCGAGGTCGTCCAGGGTGTAAAGCGGCTTCTCCATCTTGTGCGGCTTGGGGGCAACCCACGGAAAGGCCGGATTCTGCCAGTCGGGGTTAAACGAAATGCCCGTTTCCCACATGCAATCAATCGGCAGCAATGCGTGCCAGAGGCACGTCGCTGGCGGTTGCGGCAACGGCAGGGTGCGAACATATCCCAGGCAATCCGTGACACCACGACCCATGACAGGCTTACGCGAAGACACTCCGCCTGGCATCGGCGTCAGGACATCTGTCCCGCGCCCGTAACGGATCTTGCCCTTCAACAAAAATTCGGATTCGCCAGCAAGGTAGTCCTGGCCAAGAACTGCCGGCTGGGACAGGCCGAGACAGATGGACCCGTCATTGAACGTTACGACCGCATCCGGGTTGCCAGCTCTTGCGGCACGCAGGCGGTTGACAAGTACGTCGCGCAGATCCGGATCCACGGAGCCGCCGTCAAACCACCAGCCATCCAGATTCTTTCCAAAACGCCGCGCATATTCTTCGATCAGATCCGTGTACAGTCGCAGGTAGGCCTGTTCCGACATGCGGACTGGACCAAAAGGAAAACGCTTCCGGTTGGACATCGTCGGCAAGTAGGCCACAAACCTGCGGCCGAGTTTTTTTACCTCCTTAGCAACCTCCAAAATCAGGTCGCGCCGCGTGCAATGTCCCGGACCTGCCAGACGATCCATGACGCTGTTCGGGCTGGCAAACCCCTTGTCTTGTCCAATCGTGAAGATGAGCCAATCTGCCTTAGTCCGGCGGAAATCCTTGATAAAGCGGTCCACATCGAACCGGTCCGCAGCCTGGTTGATATCCTCGATGCGTTTGCCGTATTGCGGCGGCGTCTTCGGCACGCACCAGTGGACCATCACGCCGAACTTCCCCTGCTTCATCCATGACGCCCGCGAATCTTTCATGATCGAGTCTCTTCCAGTTAGGTGTTCTTGAAAACTCGATGACGATACACCGCCTGACCGGGAAGGTCAAGATCGGCACGAAATTTTGTTGTCTTACGTTCATGCATCCGGTACTGTTCTAGCCCGTGAACGCGCGGGTCTCTGCCTGGCGGGGAGAGGCCCGCAGCATTTGAAGAAACGGAGATGACAGCACATGACCAAACGCACCATCCACATGGCCCGGATCAAGTCCGAGTGTCTGGACGCCTACAAGGAATACCACCGGCAGGTCTGGCCGGAGTTAGAAGCGGTCTACCGGAAGGCGGGCTTCACCGAGTTGAGCTGCTTCCTGAACGACAATTTGCTGGTGATCTTCCTCGAATACGACAACGCGCGCTATCCCGCCTCCAGCGCGTGGCTCGACACAAACGAGGTGCAGGTCAAGTGGCAGGCGCTGATGAAGCCGATGTCGGACCCGGAATTTACGAAGCTGGATTTCGAGGAGATCTATCGCATGTCCGAAAGTAGTCTTCAGCCTGCGTAGGGCTGAGGTTGGCCGACCTCACGCGCCGGTGTTGAGCTTTTCCAGCGGGTCTTTCGCGTGGATGCAGATGTTCGGCGTCGCATTGCCCGCGTAGCGGGCCCAACGTGCCGCGTTGCCGATCACCTGCTGCACCTGCTGGTTGTGGTAGATCGGGTAGGTCTCGTGCCCCGGCCGGAAGTAGAAGACCTTTCCCTTGCCGCGTCGCCAGCAGCATCCGCTGCGAAAGACTTCGCCGCCCGCAAACCAACTGATGAAGACCAATTCGTCCGGCATGGGGATGTCGAAGAACTCACCATACATTTCCGTGTGTTCCAGCTCGATGAAGTCGCCGATCCCTTCGGCAATTGGGTGTCCGGGGGTGATCACCCACAGGCGTTCCTTCTCGCCCGCCTCGCGCCAGCGCAGGTTGCCCGTGGTCCCCATCAGCTTGCGGAAGATTTTGGAGTGATGGCCGGAATGCAGCACGATCAGTCCCATGCCCCGCTCCACCACGTGCCGGTGCACCCGCTCCACGATCTCGTCGCGCACCTCCCCGTGGGCGCAATGTCCCCACCAGGTCAGGACATCGGTGTTGGCCAGCACATCCTCGGTCAGCCCGTGCTCGGCGTCGTCCAGCGCGGCCAGCCGGGTGGTGAACCCCTGCTGCTGCAGCGCATCGGCAAGGGTCTTGTGCATGCCGTCGGGGTAGATCTTTTGGATGTGCTCGTGTTTCCGCTCGTGGCGGAATTCGTTCCACAAGGTTACGCGGATCTTGCTGGCCGTGGACATGGTGGTTTCTCCTGATGGGATGTCGGTTACTTCTTGAAACGGATTTCGCGCCCCTCGGCCGCGCTGCGGTAGAGGCCGTCGAGGATCATCTGCACCCGGACACCGTGCTCGGCCGTGGCCAGCGGTTCGCGTTTCTGCAGGATGCTGTCGATGAAGTCGTGGTAGGCGGTGGGGGGTTGCGTCACGGCCTGATCCAGCGCCTTGGTGTAGAGGTTGCCGCCTTCCTCGGTGTAGATTTCGGCCGTGAAGTCGTACGTGCCGTTTCGGTTTTTCTGCACGAGACCGCCCTTGTCGCCGTAGAGCGAGGTTATCATCTGCTCATTCTCGTTATTGTTGAGCGCCCACGAGGCTTCGACGATCAGCGTGGCGCCGTTGTCGAACTTCACGATGCCGGCGGCGAGGTCCTCCACCGAGTAATGCTTCTTCTCTTCGTGGGCCTTGCGCGCGGCGATGACATTGTACGTGCTGCCGCTGACCGAAACCGGACGGGGATGCCCCATCAACCAGAGGGCCAGATCGATCCGGTGCACCCCCAGGTCAATCAACGGACCGCCTCCGGCCAGCTCCTTGTTGCCGAACCAGCCGCCAAACCCCGGCATGCCGCGCCGACGATGCCATACCGTGCGGCCGAAGTAGATGTTGCCGATGAGGCCGGAATCCACCTGTTGCTTGAGCGCAAAGCTCATGGCGCTGAAGCGGTAGGAGAAATTGATGGCCAGCGTCTTGCGGCACGCCACAGCCGTTCGCTGCATGGCCAGCGCCTCGGGCAGCGTCATGGCCATGGGCTTTTCGCACAGCACGTGGCAACCGGCTTTTAGCGCCGCGATGGTGAGCGGGGCATGGAATTTGTTCGGCGTGGCCACGCTGACCACGTCCAGATCGGCGCGCTTCAGCATCTCCATCGCGTCAGTATAGGTCTGCGGCACCTTGAATTCGGTCTGCGCGCCGGCCAGCCGCTTCTCGTCCATGTCCGCCACCGCCACCACCTCGCACGCGGGATGGCTCTGGTAACCCTGCACATGCCCGCGCCCCATGCCGAGACCAATCACGCCGCAACGCAACTTCCGATTCGCCTCCTTGCGCATACTGGATTCTCCTTTTCGTTTGCTGCCGGACCCGAAACAGACAAAACCTGCAATCATATCCCTTGCACGGGGGAGATCATTATGTATAATGCGGCCCGGTTCAAACGTAAAAACAGGGATGGAACCGGAAATAGATGGACAAAACCTGTACTCTCCCGCAAGCCGAGTCAGCGGCGGATGTCCGGGAATTGACGCGGCGGACGCTGGGCGCGCTCAGTCGCCGGATCGCCTCCGGCGACCTGAGCGGCGTGCACATTCCGCTCGCCGCGCCGTTGTTCTGCGACTCGGTCCGGGGGAGCCATTACCATTCCCGTCCCGAGCTGTTTCTGCAGGTCAGCGGCGCGTCGCGGATGCGACTGACGACTGGTGTGATTTCATGCGCAGCGCCCGGTCTCCTGCTGATGCCCCGGGGTGTGGCGCACCACGAGTCGGCCGACTCCACCGCGTCCCCGTTTTGCAACCTGGTCTTCATGCATGGGGCCGGTCATTTCAGTTACCACGCGGGACTGCCCCGCGGGAAGGCGCAGGGATGCATCGCGCCGGTCAGGGTCGGAGGATCCTGTAACACCACGCATGGCCACGGCAGCCGGCTCTATGGCTATCTGAACGAGGCGGCCGATTTTGTGGCTGCGGGTCATCCGGTGCGGCATCCGGTGGTGCAGGGACTGCTGCTGACCCATCTGGGGTTGCTGCAGACCCTCGTCGAACAAACCGTGCGGCACACCCGGAGTACGGAATCGGCCCTGGTGGCTCGCTGCCGTCGTCTGGTCCAGGAACAATTGACGGACACACGCCTATCCGTGCGGCGCCTGGCGGGCCAGTTGCGCTGCACGCCGGACTATCTCTCCACCCGCTTTCGCCGCGACTGCGGCGTGCGGCTGACCGCGCATATCAACCACGAGCGCTGTCACCTGGCCCGCCACCTCTTGCGCACCACGCCTTGGAGCGTCAAGGAGGTCGCCGTGCGCTGCGGCTATGCGGACGCCGGCTATTTCTCGCGCATCTTCACCCAACAGACCGGTTCATCCCCACGGGAATTTCGGAAGGCCGAAGTTCTCCTGGAAACAGGAGCATGACCCATGATCCACGATACTCAGACGGCGATCTACGACCAACTCATTGATCCGCGCGGTCATTTCATCGGCCCCCGCCACTGGCTGGGTAATCTCCGCTGGGTGGCTGAAGAGGTGGATGCGGCGGGGTGCTTTGTCTTCCGGACCGCCCCGATCGCTCCCAGCGAATGTGACCAGTGGAAGGTCGCGCTGCTGGATGCGGGAGCGTTCAGCGATATTGAGCTTGCCGATGACAAGAAGAAGTCCGGCGCGCCGGAGGCGAACAAGGAGCCGCCGGCCGCGATCCGGACGTTCTTCGGCCTGAAACTGGAGGGCTTGGGCCAGCCGCAAACCTGCGCCTACCGGCCGGACGGGGTCGAGATGGCAGGAGCGGCAGGCGCGTTCTCGCTCTTCTTGCCGTACGCGCGTTATGGCGCGGTCATGGAAGGAACCCTGACGGCAGGCGCCAGGATCGCGATCCTGTCGCGGGCCGAGACCGGGCGCTACGCCGCGCCCGGGATCCGCCTCAGCGTGGAGCAGTCGTCCGGCCGGATCGTCTGGAACGACGGCGCCTACACGCTGGTCTTCCGCTACGCAGGGTCGGCGCTGCCGCGCGAGGGCGGGGGCTTTGACCTGGCCGCGACGGCGGATGGGACCCTGCGGCTGGCGGTGGCATTCCATGCGGACCGGGCGCTGGCGCTGGCCGAGGCCGATGCGCTGTTCGCCGATCCCGCGCGCGCGCGGAGCGAGAGCCGGGCGTCTTGGGAGGACTACCTGGCCTCGTGCCCCGTGGCGCGTTTCCCGGGCGGCTACACCTGGAAGAAGCCCGACGGCACGGTCGTTGCGTACGCCGCGGACGAGATCGTACGGCGGCAATACTGGCAGTGGTGCGTGACGCTGGTGAACGTGTATGACCTGCCGTTCAACGACCTCACGGCCTACCTGGCGCCGGACAAGACCATCTGGTTCGGCGTCTGGAGCAATGACGGGGGCGAGGCCCTCTTTGCGCTGGCGCATACCAATCGGCACGCCCTGGCGCGCAAGTGCCTGGTCGAGTATGTCCGCACGGCCGTGGGCGCGGACGGCGCCTTGTGCTGGTACCTGCACGCCACGGGTGTCCGGTGTTTGGGAAATCCGGGCGATTCCGGTTTCTTCTCGCATGGCGTGCCGGCGTTCGTCACGGCGCTGGCGGAATACGTGGAGCAGACCGGCGACCGGTCCATCCTGCACGCGCCGGCCGGGGAGGGAGGCACGGTCTGGGAGAAGGTCCGCCGCTACATGCGCAGCGTCTATGACCACCGGGATCTCGACCACGACGGCGTTGTCGAGTGGCGCAATCTGTGGGAGGGAGGGGCGGACGACAAGGTCGGCTGCTTCTTCAGCCAGGCCAACCTGAAAGCGTGGATCCACGCCGTGACCACGCAGGAGCCCGAGGCGGTGGCGGATTTCTACCGGAAGAACCAGCGGCCGCAGACGAATTTCTACGAGGCGAGTTTCTTCCTGAGCGCGCTGCGGGCGCTGGAGCGGCTGGCCAGGCTGGTGCGTGACGAGGCCACCGCCCGCTATGCGAGCGAGCGCTTCGCGCAGACCTGCGAGTTGGTGGAGAAACGCCACTGGCATGAGGCGGATGGGTTCTACTACGACTGGGACACGACGGCCCAGGCGCTGATCCGCGTCAAGAATCAGGACGCCTTCTACCTGCCGTACTTCCTCGACAATCCGGTGCGCGCCGGAAGACTCTTCGAGCATCTGGACAATCCGGAGGAGTTCGCGCTGCTGTACACGCCGACGCTGGCGAAGAACGAGGCGGGTTTCCGTCCGCACGGCTACTGGAGCGGCGGTCATTGGCCGCGCGAGATGGTCTACATCGCCCGGTCGCTGGCGGCCTGCGGCCGGCGCAAGGCCGCCGTGCGCTTGCTGGTGAAGGCCATCTGCTGCGCCCCGGGCAAGGCGATCCCGGAGAACATGAACCCGGTCACCGGCGAAGACACCACCCGTGTGACCGGCATGGCGTACAATGCGGTGAACGTGCTCGAGCTGGTCAAGCTGGCTCCGTAGCCTGACGTCACTCCAGCTCGATCACCACCGTGCGCAGGGCGGGGTTGAGGAGCGTCCGGTTGACTTCGAGCAGGGCGGGATAGAGCTCGGGTGGCAGGAGCGCGGGCGTGGTCCGGATGCGGCGGTCGTAGCGAAGGGTGAGGGCGCCGTCGGCGGCCGTCTCAAGGCGGCTGGCGCCGACAACCGATCCGGCGTCGCCGGGGAGCGTCAGCGAGACGGCGGGGGGCGTCACGGGGACGCGGGCCATGAGGCCGGCCGGTAGGGCGACGGTGCAGGTCCAGAGGTGTTCCCCATCGGCACCGAGGAGCATCGGACTGAACCGGCGGTCGGCGCGCAGGGGGACCGCCGCCGACGGGACGTCGGGGAGGAGGAGGGTCAGGGCGGTGCCGTCGCGCACGGCGTAACGCGCGGCCCGCACGGTGAAGGCGCGGAAGCCGGGATAGGCGTCGAGGTCGGTCATGAGGTCGCCGGCCGCCTCGGCCGAACGGGAAATCCCGCCCACGAGTTCGAGGTGGTGGCGCCGCCGCTCTTCGGGCGGCATCTCGGCGTATTGCCGGCGGAAGAGGCCGCAGTCGGGGCCGAAATACCAGTTGGTGACGGTGATCACGGCGGTGCCGTTGGCGTCCAGCGCCAGATGCCAGTCGGTGCGCGAGCGGTTGCGGAATGCGGGGGCGATCTCGACGCGCGTCTCGCGGCCGTCCAGCATCAGCAACGGATGATCATCAAAGGCGGTTGTCCCCGGGACGCTGTAGTGGTCGCCATCGCCCAGGTAGAGCGGCGCGGCATCGGTACGGCCGCCGAACAGGCGGGTGAGCAGGTCCGGCCGGCGGTTGACCCGGACCAGCGCTTCGCTGAAGCCGGCGAGGCCTTCAAACGGGCGCGCGGCGGCGTAGAGGGAGAGGGGACGCTGGCGCTGCGGATTCACCAGGACGGGCTCGGCGTCAAACCCGGCGGCGCGGAGCATGGTTGCGAGGAGGATGCAGCGGTCGGCGCTGTGTCCATAGCCTTCAGCCAGCGTCTGGTCGGCGGGGGTCACGGCGCGCCCGGCTGGCAGGGTCGTGAACGCGGGGCCGCCGGGCCGGATGGTCCGCAGCACGAAGTCGCGGATGGCGAGCAGGGCGGCGTCGGACGAGCCCGCCTCGCGGGCGAGGGCGCGGGCCCGGGCGGCGGCGGCGGTCTGGCCACGCATGGCGCGGGCGAAGGCGGCGCGGGTTTCCGCGAGTCCCGCGTCGGGGTCGCCAGCTGCGGCGAGTAGGGTTGGCTTGAACGTCCAGCCGGGCGGCAGGGCTGGTTCGCGGACGGTGGCGGCCTGAGGACCTGCGACCCAGCGCCGCACCGTGCGGTCGGCTTCCTCGGCGGTCGTTGCAACGAGCGATTCGGCGTGGAAGGCGCGGGTGTCGAGGGCGAGGCTGGCGGGCGTGGCGATCTCGATCGTCTCGCGGGTGACGGGGTCGAAGCCGCCGAACACGGCCTGGACCGAGAAGCGGGGGGCGTCGCGCTGCGTGATGCGGGTCACGGCGGTGATGACGCTGCCGGTTTCGACCCCCGGCAGATTGACGACGAGGGTCTTTGCGGCGGGATAGCGGGGGGCCCCGCCGACCCACGGGGCGTCCATGTGGTTGATCTCCTTGCCGTGCACGCTGAACACCGCGCCGTTGGCGTTGGAGACGGTCGCGCTCACCAGCTCGGCGGTCTGCCAGGCGGGGGTGTAGCCGATCATCAGCTCGGAGCATCGCTTCTTGCCCGCATAGGTGAGCACCTGGGTGACGCGCGTCTCGGTGCGGGTCCACGCGCGGCTGTCGGCGAGGTCATAACGGGTGAGGACGTCCAGCACGCGCACGTCGGGCCGGACGGCGCCGCCGGTGGCTGCGAAGGCCGGGCGCCGGCGCGAGGCCACCTCCATCTCCTGGAGCGACGCGCGGAGGCCCCCGTACTCGGCGGGGGTGAATTCGGGTTGCTCGATGCGGTAATCCAGCGCGCCGCCGAGACGGCCGTCACCGGCGGTTGTGACGAGGCTGAAGCGGACGCCCGGGCGGTCGAGGCGGGTCGGTTCGGGGACGCGCAGCGGTGCGCCAAGGGCGTCGCGAACGCGGATCGAGATCGTCTCTTCGACGCCGCAGGCGATGCCGGTTTCGAGGGTGTACCTGCGCGTCGGGAGCCCCGTCTGGCCGACGACGAAATTCACGTAGCCGAGGGAGGCACCGAGCCACGGCAGGCTGGCGAGGTCGATGCCATCGCCGCGAACGGGCCAGTCGATGACGCGGCAGGTGAGGCGGACGGTCAGAGGTTGCGCCGTGTCACGGAGATCCTCGGGGAGGATGGCGCAGTCGAGGAGCTCCGCGCCGGAGAGGCGGGTTTTCAGAATGCCTTCGAAAAACGTGCGGCGTTCGTTGGGCGGCAGGCGGACAAGGTGGTTGCGGTACAGGGTATCGTTGATGCCGTCGAAGCGAAGTTCAGAGCGGAGGGTGAGGGTGCCCGCAGCGTCGGCCTCGCCCTCCGAGGCGATGTGCAGCAGATTGCTGGTTGCGGGGACGATGGGCGAGACGCGCAGGGGGTCGCCGTCGGGCGTGGCCACGAGGTAGCTGCGGTTGCAGAGGTAGGAGGGGAGCATGTCCCGCGTGTTTTCGTCGGTGGGGTCCATCAAGATATAGGGATTAGCGGGGTCGGCCGGTTCGCGCGCGGCGGCAACGATGGCATGATTAAAGAAGGGGAGCGGGACGTCGGGATCGAGCTTGGCGCCAGCTTGGATCAGAACGGGGAAAGCCTCAATGCCGTTCAGGCGCAGCAGAGCGACAAGCAAGGCGGCCTTGTCGCGGCAGACGCCGTAGCGGTTGGTGAAGGTCATCGAGACGTCGTGCGGCTCATAGCCAGGGGCCACGGCCTCGTCGGTGATGCCCATGTAGCGGATCTGCTGCGAGACAAAGGTAAAGAGGCGGCGGATTCGCTCCGTGCGAGAGTCGGCACCTGCGGTGAGGCGGTCGACGGTTTCGACCATTTCTGGGACGGTAGAATCGAGGCGCGGCTTGGAAAGATTCCAGTACCAGCGGGAAACAGAGGGCCAGTCGGGCTGGGTGCTGAGGAGGAGGCGTTGCACCTGGGTGTGCATCGGGGGCATGTCGGGCTCATCGAACATGCGGGGAACGTTGCGGACGGCCCAGCGATGCCGGATGCGTCCGTCGGCAAGGTTTTCGGTCGTGGCGGCGACGGTGTTGGAGACGGACGACCGAAGCACCTGGTGGACGAGCGGCAATTCGGGTGGGGCCACGACCTCGTAATCGAGCGCGACAATGGGCGACGTGTATTCGAAGACCGAATAGTCCGACCAGGCATTGGGCACGCGGGCCTTGTGAGTCGTGCTGCGGGTGAGGATGCGGCAGGTGTCGCCGATCTCCAGACCGGGGATCGAGAGGGAGAGGACCTTGTTGTTGGGATCGAAGATGTTGGATCCCATCTGACCGGAATCGATCATCACGCGGCTCTGCCGGGCGACATCGACGGTGATCACGCGGCCATCGGGTTTATAGATTTCGACCCGGACGACCGAGGTCGTGCCGTAAGAGACATTGAAACTGATCGCGCGCGTGCCCACTTCGCGGCGGCCCTTCTCGGTCAGGATTGTGACAGACTCGTCGTCCCACGCCTCGGCGGTGCCGTCGGGGTTGTAGCGCTCGTAAACGAGATTGTAGGTCAGCACCGTGTCCGCGTCGGGAAACCGCTCGCGCGTCACGGCCTGGGCCTCGGCGATCACCGCCGCCGGGTCGCGCAGGGCGGGCTGGGCGCGGCCCGCCGCGGCCGCGAAGAGAAGCCCGGCGATCAGGCTAAACAGGAGAGGCTCATGCAAAACCCTTGTGGTGCAGGCGTCTCGCCTGCCAGAATTACGAAAAAGCCGTGGGAATGCAGGCGGGACGCCCGCACCACTGCCAGCCTGTTCAGGGTTTTGCAAGAGCCTCAGGCGCTGGATTATTTTCATGGGGCGCTCGGATGGGTGGTTGAGGGTTGGCAAACAGGCCGAATAGTGTACACGCACCGGCGTCTAAAATGAAGCCCCATTTTTTTAAGGGCTGCCGGGCCGGGCGACGCCCGGCAGCCTGTTAATAACTTTATTCGGTCTTCCCAATTTCTCTATTGCGCAATTCCCACCATCTGTGATAAAGTGGCTGCACGAAATGGAAGTCCTCTCTCGTGTGAGAGCAAGGATTGTAGAAATTGAACAGCGGAGGATCATTATGTGCAACAAGAAACGGTTGGGTCAAACCGCCGCCCTCTTAATGGCGGGCATGGCAGTCGGACTCGCTGGCTACGCGTTTGCGGCGGACAGCGAGGTTCCCGTTAACTGGAATGTGTCACCCATAACGGGCGGCGCCTACCGTGAGACGTTCGAGACGGCCCCCACGTGGGACCGGCTCGTGGACACGGCATCCACGAATTCACGCGTGACCGTGGAGCGGCGCTCGCTCGGGGCGACGTGGTTCCCAGGCGCAACAACCAAGGCGCTGACGCTGCCGGGTAACGCGAGCTATACGAACACGCTGAAGTACACCGGCGGCAGTGCGAATGTCTCGTTCGCCACCAACCCCGTGTTTGTTGACATGCGCGTCCAGTTCACGGCCTACGAAGGCGCGCCGTCCATCGGCGACGCCAAGCTGGCGGTTTTCGTGAGCGCGGCGGACAAGATTCACGTCGTCCATGATACCGGCACTACCACCAATATGTGGGCGAACGCCGATCTGCTTTCCGCCTGGCACCAGTTGACCGTGCGGATGGAGAAGAACGGGAAATGCGTGGTGTACATTGACGACACCCTCGTGACGAACAACCTGACGCCCGTCGGCGGAGCCACGGAATTGACCTCGCTGGTCTTCACGGGCGGTGGTTATGCGGACGATCTCTACGTCAGCCACGGCAACCCGAATTATCCCGCCGCGACACCGGGCGCCATTCCGTCCGGGGTGTCGGGCGTCCCGTCCGAAACCGCGGGCTCCGTCACCAACTGGCTGGCCAACTACTTCAACGATGGCAGGCTCGCCGCCAACGCCGACCTGACGGGAATCCAACTGGGTCGCGCTTATCTGCTCAATATGGGGCCAGTCAACGCGCCAACGGATCCGGTTAGCAGCACGACCTTCGGTGTTTCGGACATTGATATGGTCACGCCGACCCTCGTGAAGGTCACCTGCAAGCTTACGGTGAACGGCACGGATCGGGATGAACCCATCAACGGAAAGTTGCGGCTGTTGGGGAAAACCACGGTCGGAGGCGACTTTGACACGATGACGCCTGATGCAGTGACGCCGCAGTCTGCTGACTTCACCGGCGGAGAGGCGACCTACGACTTCACGGTCGAGTCCGGTATGAAGTTCTTCAAAGCCCAGATCGTTGAATAAGGGGAACACACTATGAAACAGACACTATCGATTTTGCTCGGGGTCGCACTGGCCGCAACGGCCTTTGGTGACTCGCTGAAACAACTGACGATGACGGTCTCCACCGATGGACCGGATCTCTACGCCGATGGGTCGCAGGTGCTGCCCGGCGAGACCTATCTCTTGGTCTACATCAACAAGGACAAGACCTTTGACGGCGTTCTGGCCGACAAGAGTCTGGTCAATGCGCAAGACAACCGCATCGCGCTGGAATGCCCAGCCGATCCGGCCGGTGGACGTTGCGGGTTCCAGGCGATCATGTACGAGGCCGCCCAATATGGAGCTGATGGGTCATGGGCGCTGGTGCTCCTCGACACGCGGAACGCAAAAGGCGTTGGTGGTCTCGTGGTTAACCAGAGTGTGGTGACGAAAGGCGTCAATCTGAGCACCGTCGAGAACACCATGGGTCCCGAGGCGATGGACGTGTCGGGCAGTGTCTTGACGGCAAGCGTCGTGTCGAAGGTTGCGAAGGATACACCGACGCCGGTGATCGCGTCCCTCGATCCGAAGGGCGATGAGGCCACCATCCGCATCAAGGACATTTCGGCTGGCGCTCCCTACCAGGTGGAGAGCACCGCCGACTTGGCCTCCAACTCGTGGACGGTGCCGGAGGGCGGCCAAAGACTGCAGGTCGAGTCGCACGGCGTCGCTGGTGGCAGCGAACTCGAAGCCACGGTCCAGACCGATGGTAGCGCCAAGTTCTTCCGGGTCGTCATACCGGCCGATAAAGCCAACTAATAACGGAAAGGAAACTTAATCATGAAAAAACTTTTGATGCTCACGGCGGTGATCGCTACGGCGATTGCGGTTCGTGCCCAGGTAACGCCGATCGACGGCGACAATGACGTTGGCTTTATTTCGGTACCCGTGCCCACGACGGGACTCAAGGTGCTCAGCGTACCCTTCGAGGCATGCCTGGGCTCAGGTGAAGCAGGCGTGCTGAGCGACTTGGTTTCGACCAACGGCATGAAGGGGGCGAGCAGTCCGGCCGATGCCGATCAGCTCGTGGTGCTCACCACCAATGAAGCCGGTCAGTCCGTCTATTACTACTACTGGCATAAGGCGGGATACGGCTGGGAGACGAACAACACGATCAGACTGGGCGAGGACACCCCAGAAGTGGAGAGCCCTGAACCGGCTTCCACCTTTAAGGTGGCTCGCGGGTTGGGCTTCTGGCTCAAGCGTGCGAGTGATGCCACGGGCACCGAGCTCTACATGCAGGGTCAGCTTGCGACCGTAAGTGTCCCCGTTATGCTGGATGGCGGAACGAACTTCACGCTGATCGGCTTGGGTGCGCTCACCACCACGAACCTCAACCAGGTGTCTGCTGCCAACTGGGGAAGTCGTTATGACGGCGGTGGGGCGGGCAATATGGATAAGCTGCTGGTCGTCACAAACGCCAACGGATCATACGTTCAATACATCTACAGGCAGTCTCTCGGCAAGTGGATTGACGTGAATCAGCCTGATGGAGAACCACAGGTCGCGATCCAACCCGGTGAAGGGTTCTGGTACCAGCGGCGCGCGGTTGCTGATCTGGAATTTACGCCAGTGGTGTCAGAATAAGGGGAGGACCAAGAATTATGAAAAACAAATTGTTGTTGGCGGTTTTGATCGGCATGGGCTGGGTTTCAGCTTCACAGGCCGTGATCATCACGTGGGCTGCGGAGACGACGGGTCCTCTTGTGGGATCCTTTACAACTGCGCAGTTGTTCTGGGTGCCGGATGGCACGTGGAATTATGAAGAGTATACCGGTAATGCCTATACGTCGGTTGACACGGCCAGCGGTTTTGGCGTCGGCAGTGGCATTGTTTATGACAACATTGCTACAGACGTCGACCGTACCCAAGGCGCCTACTTCGTCGTATTGTTTGACGGCGTTACGCCCACGTATCGGAGCATTCAGTCCTTGGCGTGGAACGACACCGGATACAATGCGTTTGCCGAAGATGGCATGGCTCCGGCTACCGGGCTCTTTATGCCGACGGGTGGCGCGGTGTGGCCTGAGCAGACCGGGGACTCGGGATGGCGTCTTGTTCCTGAACCCAACACCTTTGCGCTCCTCGCGCTAGGTGCGGCGGCTTTGGCCGCGCGACGGCGCAGGAAGCTGTAATCGGCTGAACCGATAATCAAACAAGAGGCGGCACGGATCAGTGCCGCCTCTTGCTTTTTTAAGGGAGGCTCGTGCAAACCCCCTCGGACGCTGTATCTGACGGCTTGCGTCCGAGGGGGTTTGCACGATTCATGGCTGGCGAGGCGCGTCCCACGTGAAGCAATAGGATTCGATTGGGCAATCGTTACAGAAAAACTGTCCCTGCGTGCTTGCCAAGATTGCCGTAAATCGGGTAAACTAACTATTCAGTACATGAGTACATGTGTTATTTTTATTTCCACTGCCTGTGGCTGGCATGCGGTGGTGCTTACGGGAGGTCTACATGTTGCCGTTTAAGTCTTGCACGCCTGATCGGCGTCGGTTCGATACCCGTGTCTCGTTTGCCGTCGGCGTCGGCGTGTTTCTCTTTTATCTGGTGACGCTGTCACCGGGTGTATTTCCCGGCGAGTCGGGCTATCTTGTGGCGCAGAGCTACGGCTTGGAAGAGGGCGGACTGCCGGTGCGGCCGCTGTTCACCTGGCTGACCCGCGCCTGGGCCTCGCTTCCTCTATTCAGCCTGGCGCTACGGATGAACCTGTTCAGCGCGGTCTGCGTCACCGGTGCCGCCGTGTTGCTGTACCGCCTGACCGCATTCTTTGTTTACGAAGTGATTTATGACGACCAGGCGGTTGATCACGCCGAGTCGCTGTCTTGGACCACCGGCGTCTTGGCGGTGGTCGCCACCATGACCAGTGTTCCGGTGTGGCAGGCGGCGACCCGTCTGCGTCATGAGGGCTTCGTCCTGCTGCTGCTCCTGCTGTGCGGATCGGTGCTGATGGCGTACGCCAAAACGGGGATCCGCATCCTCCCCTATGTGGCCGCCCTGCTCTATGGCCTGTGCATCCCCGAGTCGGCGATCTTCATTACCTTTGCGCCGATCTTTGTGCTGGCTGGCGTGATGACGCTCTGGAAGAGCGACCGGTTGTCGGTCGCCGCGATCGGCTGGATGGTGGTGTGGGCTGCGGTTGGCATGTCCTTGGTCTATTGGGCCGCCGGGAGCGGCTACATCGAGAGCGTGTCGGGACAGGCGGAGGGGTACAAGCGGGTGTTTCACGTGGTGGTCTCCATCTGGAAGCAGCAGTACCAGCAGTTGCGCAGCCTCCTGCCGGGCGAGGGCTGGATTCTGATGCTGCTGCTGGGTACGGTTCCCTGGCTGGCCACCGTGCTGGCGGCGCCGACGGCGCTCAACAACGAGCGCAACTGGAGCCTCTACATCTTTTATGTGGTCATGACGGTGCTGGTGATTTGCTCGCTCCTGAATGTGCCGATGGCGCCGTGGAGCCTGTACCGCACGCGCGGCGGGCTGCCTGTGGTATCGGCCGCTATGGTTGGCGTGCTGGCTGCGATGGTGTGCGCCATCTGGCGGTTGCAGTGGCGGGCGCGGCCATCGGCGCGCCGGGGCACGCCGTCAGCGCTCTCGCTCACAGTGGGCCGGTGGCTGGGCAAGCTGCTGATCTGGCCGATCCTGGCCGCGGTCGTGGCCGCTGCCGCGATCAACGCCGCCGAGGCGCACGGCCGCCGCGGCCTGTTTGCGGACCGGTTCGCCGGCATGATTCTCGACCGGCTCGGCGACCGCGAGTGGATGATCACGGACGGCTCGTTTGACCCGCATTTGCTGGTCGAGGCGCGCGCGCGCGGCAAGCAACTGTTCCTGATCGGCCTGCAGAAGGATATCAACAAGGCGTTCCAGCAGGCGCTCAAGAATCAGGTCGAGAAGCGGCATCTGTTTGCCGCAGCGGACATGACGCGCATCCGCAACACGATTGACCTCGGCATCCTGCCGTTCATTCAGGATTGGTTCATGACCGATCCCGACATCGGATCGAAAGTCGCGGTCTTCGGCGTTCCAGACTTGTGGTATGGTGCAGGTCTCAATCCGATTTCGGAATACCTCTTCTTTGGTGGCAAGAAAGTGGTCGATGAGATCAAGCCGGCCGAGCTGCTGCCGAAATACGAGGCGTTCTGGGACGAGGCCGACCGGCTTCTGCCGCGGGTGAGCGCCAAAGAGGAGGACCGCGATCAGATTGAGCGCTACTCCGCCTATCTGCGCCGCCATGTCGGCTTTCTGGGCAACAATCTGGGGGTGCTGTTCGAGGAAGTGGGCGCCGATGAAGAGGCCTACGCGGTCTACACCCGGATGCGACGGTTTGACCCCGAGAACGTGAGCGTCCTCTTCAACCGTTTCGAAATGGTCCGCCGCGGCAAGCATCCCGAGGACCGCGAAATGGTGGAAAAAGAGATGAAGGAAATGATCGGCAACCTGAAGCAGCGGTATTCGCTGTGGTCGCTGTCACGGTATTACGGCTATGTGCGGTCGCCCGAGCTGTTTTCGCGTTTGGGATGGAGCTGGGCCATGTCGGGGCAGATGGGCGCGGGGTTGGCCGGCATCCGGCGGGCGATGGATCTCCTCAAGGACACGGAGCGGGACGCGCTGATGGCGACGCTGGCTTCGATGTACGCGATGAGCGACAACCGCGAGAAATCGGTCGAGATCTATGAGGAGCTGCTCAAGAAAGACCCGACCAACCGCCAGGCGATGTTGTCTCTGGCCCGCATGGCGATTCAGGAGGGGCAGTTAGATGAGGCCCGGAACTGGATGGACAAGGCGAACGCGCTCGGCGTGTCGAGCGGGATGTCGATGGGGATGGAATTCGCCGCGCTGCATCTGGCGTCGGGCAATCTGAACGACGCGCGCCTGCTGTTGCAGCAGGTCACCGACAATCAGCCCCAGAACCTGCAGGCCTGGGCCATGCTCTGCGTGGTGCAGATCCAACAGAACGAACTGGATGACGTGGAGCGGGTGATCCTGCCGCGCATGATCAAGACGAGCGGAACGGTGGACAACTATTTCGTGCAGGTGACCCGCGCCCAGGTCGCGATGAAAAAGGGGAAGAACTTCTACCGCGAGGCGCGGGACGCCTTCCTCCGAGCCGCCACACTTCGCCCCGACGTGGCGGGCGTCAAGGACATGATCCTGCAACTGGACATCTGGCTGAACGACAAGGAGCGTGCCGAGATCCACGCCCGTCAGGTGTTGCGGATCAACCGCAACCACGCGCTGGCCAATTACGTGATGGGGCATCTGCGGCTCAGCATGCGCCAATACGGGGAGGCGGAGGACTATCTGCGCCGGAGTGTCGAGGCGGGTTCGACGCTCGCCTCGCTCAACGACTACGCCGAATGCCTGCGCCGGATGAAGCGTTACGACGATGCCGAGCGAGCTGCGCGGGAGGCGATCACGAAGAACCCGAACCTGTACATCGTGTGGGAGACGCTCGCGAGCGTCCTTATGGACACGGACCGGCTGGATGAGGCCGAGGTGGCGCTCGACAAATCATTGGCACTCAATGAGACCGACATGCGCACCCATGTGAGCATGGCCCGGTTGCAGATGCGCAAGGGGAATGTCGCCCGTGCGCGCGAGCTGGTCGGGATCATCCGCCGGCGGCAGGACGAGCTTCCGGAATACGAATTGGGTCTGCTGCAGGAGCTGATCGCAGGGCTGGAGAAGCGGTAGATCGGTGGCTGGCCCGCAAGACGGATGTCTTGGATGGCTGCGGTGAATGCGTCAGATCAGGCGCGTCCACTTTTCTGTGTTTTCCGGGTCGGTGTTGCGCAGGACGGCATCGAGGAAGGACATGGCGCGGATGCCATCGGCGCTGGTCGGGCAGGGGGGCTCTGCGGGGTTCGGGGCGTTGGCGACACGGTCGGCAAACGCATCGTACTGTAAGGCCAGCGGCGCAACCAGAGGATCCGAAGGGTCTGACGGGAAACGGAGCGCCGCTTGCGCGTCGCGGGACAGATCGGGCGATTCGGTCGAGAGGGTCCGCGCCACGCCGTTGAGGGGCATGAAGCGAAGCTCATCCGGCCGGCTGAGCCGCCAGTCGAGACCGCCCTTGTCGCCCCAGACCCAGAGGCGCAGGGAGTCGTCGCGCCCGATGCAGACTTGGCTGGCCAAGATCGCCCCATGTGCGCCCTTGTCGAAGTGGAGGAGCACCGAGCCGTCGTCGTCCAGCGGGCGGCCCGCGACGAACGTGCGGAGGTCGGCGCACACCTCCGTGATGGCCTGGCCAGAGACGAACTCGGCCAGACTGGCGCATGGGATTCCGAGGTCGGTCATGCAGCAACTCGGCCCCGCTCGGCGGGGGTCGGTCCGCCAGCCGGCCTGCTTGTTGCCCGCAGTCTCCAGCCGCGTGGCCAGCCACCCCTGCGGGAAGACAGTCACGATTTTACGCACCGTGCCGAGCGCGCCGGCCTGGACGAGCGCGCGGGCCTGGATCACGAGGGGAAACGCGGTGTAGGGCAGGGCGAGCCCGTAGGCCAAGCCGCGATCAATCCGTTTCCGTTCCAGATTCAGCGACTCATCCATGTTGGTGGTCATGGGCGCGCAACAGAAGACAGGAAGGCCCACATCGAAGGCTGCCATGGCGATGGGGTAGTGCAGGTAGTTGGGCGCGATGACGGTGACGAAGTCCAGCCGTTCGTCAGCCGACATCCGCGGCACGCGCCGGAACAGGTCGCGATAGGTGCCGAAGACGCGCGCGGCGGGCATCTTCCACGCGGCGCCAGCCTGAAAGGATCGGTGGCGCGTGCTGCCAAACGCGCCGCAGGTCCATTCAATCCTGCCGGTCAGACGGATCGCTTGGCGATGCCGTTCCCCGGTCGCAGATTCGATCCCTCCGCCAATCATGCCGATTCGAAACGTTCGGGCCATAGAAGACTCGCATCGTGTGAGCCGAAGGGCCACCGGACGGCCGGTGACCAGAGCTCAAGTTTTGGCGACAGTGTAGCAGATTTTCTGTGCCTGAACAATCTTTTGCCGCTTTTCAAATGGGCCGCATCAGGGTATGCTTGTCGGCCTAAAAACACAGAACAGGGAAGGAGCTTATGCGTGTTGATTTGTTTCCGGCCGTCCGCGGCCTTATGGCCGCAGGAACGCGGCTGCCCCGTCTGCAGGTCGTTGCCGCCGCCAGCAGCGGTTTTTCGGGGGTGTCGGCCGACGCCAGCCCGGGCCAGATCGTCGAAGCCCTCCGTCCGCTCATCACGGCTGGCACGGCCGAGGCGGACATCCCCGGCGTGGGCCGAGTCGCCGCTACTTTCTCCGGCCGCGCCGGCCGCGCGGCGGATAAGATTGCGCTGGTCACCGGAGCGGCGCAGGGCTTCGGCTTTGAAATCGCCCGCGATCTTGCCGCTCAGGGGGCGTGGGTCGCGCTGGCCGACATCAACGTGGCGGGCGTCGAGGCCGCAGCCGCGCAATTGAATGCCGACATCGGAATGCCAGTCGCGATCGGCGTCGCGATGAACGTGGCCGACGCCGAATCAGTGTCGGCGGCCGTGCGCGCCGTTGTCGCCGCTTTCGGGGGGATCGACCTCTTCGTCTCCAACGCGGGCGTGCTCAAGGCCGCAAGCGTCAAGACCCAAACCGTCGCTGACCTCGACTTCGTCACCAATGTCAACTACAAGGGCTATTTTCTCTCCGTCCAGGCCGTTTCACGGGTCATGGCGCTGCAACATGCCGCCTGCCCCGGCGCATGGTTCGACATTATCCAGATCAATTCCAAGTCGGGCCTCCAGGGTTCGAACAAAAACGGCTCCTACGCCGGCAGCAAGTTCGGCGGGATCGGCCTCACGCAGAGCTTTGCCATGGAACTGGTGGAGGATCACGTCAAGGTCAACGCCATCTGCCCCGGCAATTTCTTCGACGGCCCCTTGTGGTCCAACCCCAAGACCGGACTCTTCGTCCAATACCTCGCCACGGGCAAAGTCCCCGGCGCCAAGACCGTCGCCGACGTTCGGGCGTTCTACGAGGCCAAGGTCCCGATGGGCCGCGGCTGCACCACCCCCGACGTGATGCGGGCCGTCTATTACCTCGTTGATCAGCTCTACGAGACCGGGCAGGCCCTCCCCGTCACCGGCGGCCAGGTCATGCTGAAGTAAGCGCGTGCCGTACCGGGTGCGGGTCGCCGGCCTAAAGAAACATTCTTTCGCTTGCGTTCCGGGGAGGGGTAGAATACGCTTCGTGGCTGCGGTCGGCGATAGCAGATCCTTTGGGGATGTGGCGGCGGATGAAAGTGCTTTATATTTTTGTTGACGGGCTCGGGATACGGGGACCCTCGGCAGACAATCCCGTCAACAAGGCGGTGTGTCCGAATCTGTGCGAGTTGGTCGAGGCGAGTGGGTGTCTGATTGATGCGTGTCTCGACATGCCGGGGCTGCCGCAGAGCGCGACCGGCCAGGCGTCGCTGTACACCGGTCTCAACGCCGCCCGCCAGGTCGGGCGTCACATGGAGGGCTTTCCCGGCCCGACGCTCCGCAGCCTGATCAGGGAGGACAACCTGTTTTTGAAACTCCAGCGCCGGGGGCTGCGCGTTAAATTTGCCGATGCCTACATGGCTGATCGCGTCGAGGAGATCGAAGCCCGGCGCTTTAAGTCGGTCACCACGGTCATGGGCCTGACCTGTCCGCAGGTGTTCAGCTTTCGCGAAGACATGCTCGCCAATCAGGCCGTCTTTCACGACATCACGCGCGAAAGCCTGCTCGCCAAGGGCTACAGCGGTCCGGTGGTCACCCCGGCCAAGGCCGCTGAACACCTGATCCAGCTTGCCATCACCTACGACTTCACCCTGTTCGAATTTTTCCAGAGTGATCTGGCCGGGCATTCGAGCAGCCTCGAAGAGGCGGTCGCCTGCCTGCAAACCCTCGACGCCTTTATCGGTCCGCTGGCGGCCATGGCGCGCCAGGCCAACCTGCTGTTCATCCTCACCAGCGACCACGGCAACATTGAGGACATGTCCGTTCATTCGCACACAACCAACCCCGTGCCGCTCGTGGTGTTTGGCCCCGAGGCGGAGGCCTTTCAGGTTGGCGTACGCAGCCTCACCGACGTGACGCCGTGCATCTTGCGTACGATCATGCCGGGCGCAGGCCATGCGTGACTGCACGGCCCGCTTCGCCCGCCCAGTGAACCGTGCGGGTGCCGGCTAACCGCCGCTGTGGCGGTTTCGCGCCTTTCGGGCGATATGGTAATTGGATGAGGTGCGGTCTGGCGCGGCGGCTGCCTTGCCCCCCTCGCGGTCGGGGCGGGTCCGTTCGCGGAAAGCGAGCACCACCGGCGCCCCCTCGAGTCCGAACCGATCACGTAATTTCCGCTCCAGATAGTCGATGAAGGATTTCTTCACCAGCTTGATGTCGTTCACGAACACCCGGATACGGATCGGTGCCACACCGGTCTGCGTGGCATAAAACACGTTGAGGTGCTTGCGTCCGCAGGTCGGCATCTGGATGCGTTCGCACGCTTCTTCGATCGCCCGGTTGAGCATGCCGGTCGGAAGCGTGGACCGCGTCTGCGCCGCGACGGCATCGATCACATCGATGCTTTTCCGAACGTTATATCCGTCCTTTGCCGAGATGAAGACCAGCGGACAATAGGACATAAACTGCATGGACTCGAACAGCGCCGGCTCGGCCTGTGTTTGAGAGATCCCCTTAGCCTGCGAGAGGTCCCACTTGTTGACGATCAGCACGCACCCCTTGCGCGCTTCGATCACCTTGGCCGCGATGTGCTTGTCCTGCATCGTCGGGCCCGCCTCCGCGTCCATCATGAGCACCACGATATCGGCTTCCTGCAAGCTCTGTTCGGAGCGGAAATGGCTGAATCGTTCGACCGAGTTGTCGATGGCATGCACATGGCGCATCCCGGCGGTGTCGATCAGCGTGTAGTGCCTGGCCTGGGGGCCCGTACCGATGGCGAAGGGAATCTCGATGCTGTCGCGCGTGGTTCCAGGCACATCCGAGACGATCACCCGGTCGCTTTTGAGCAGGCGATTGATATACGACGATTTGCCCGCATTGGGGCGGCCGACCACGGCGATTCGGAGGGGGGTGACGGTGGTTTCGTTCGTTTCCTTCGGCAGCAGCGAGGCCACCCGATCCACCAGATCGACAAAGCCCCGGTCGTGCGCTGCGGAAACCGCGAACAGCGGGAACCCGAGGCGGGCGAAGTCGGCGGCGCCGACTTCGTGCTGCGGCTCGTCGGCCTTGTTGACAGCGACAAAGCACGGGACGCCGCTCTTGCGGACGATTCGCGCGACCGCTTCGTCCATCGGATTCAGTCCCGACTGCACGTCGGTCACGAGAATCGCCACGGCGGCGTCCTGCAGCGCGGAGTCGACCTGGAGCCGCGTCCCCGCGGCGATTGCGTCCGTCGCCTGGCGCGCATCCGGAATGCTCACGCCGCCCGTGTCGACGAGCGTGAACCGCTCGCCATTCCACGTCACCTCGCGCATCAGGCGGTCGCGGGTCACGCCGCGCTCATCATGCACGATCGCCACGCGGCGCCCGGCAATCCGGTTGAAAACGGCCGACTTGCCCACATTGGGCCGCCCGATGATCGCCACCACACGGCGCTTGATGACAGGTTGGATCTCTTCGCAACACTCAGATGGCTTCATTCCGTGAGGGTAGCACAGTGGCTCCGCTTTGGCAATGATCCGCAACAGGCGCCCGCCCGCACGCGTTCCGCCACCCGTCGCAGCCGGGCGCACACGGTGTCGCGGCCGAGCAGCGCCAGCATCTCAAAAAGCCCCGGGCCCTCGGAGAGTCCCGAGACGGCGACCCGCACCGGGTGCACGAATGCGCCCAAGCCCGTCCCGCTGGCCTCGCCCAGGGCCATGAGCGCGTCGTGGGGGCTTTGCACGTCAAACACGGGCAGCTTCTCAAAAGCCGCCGCGACGGACTCCAGGACCTCGGCCACGCCCGGCACCCGGAGCCGTTTTTCAACGGCCTTGGCGTCAAACGGATAGTCCTCGGTGAAGAAATAGGCGCAGGTGGAGGGGATCTCCGAATAAAACTTGGTTCGCACCTGCATCTGCTCGATGATCCCGTCTAGCGTCGCCCGCGGAAAATCCTCGCGCAACAGCCCCGCTTCGCGCAGCCGCGCGGTGAAGCGTCCCGCATACTCCGTCCGCGGGGCCATGCGGATGTATTCGCCATTCATCCAGGTGAGCTTTTTCAGGTCGAATCGCGCCGCGCTCGACTTGCATCGTTCCAGTGTGAAAGACGCCACCAGCTCGTCGCGCGTCATCACCTCGCGGTCCTCGCCGGGCGCCCAGCCGAGCAGCGCGAGGAAGTTGAAGAGGACCTGGGGCAGGTAGCCCTGGTCACGGAATTCGCCGACAAACGCCGCGCCGTCGCGCTTGCTGTAGGGTTTTCCCTGGTTGTTGACGATCATGGGCAGGTGCGCGTATTGCGGCACGGCGGCACCGATCGCCTTGAACAGCTCGATGTGCTTGAAGGTGTTTTCCAGGTGATCATCACCGCGGATGACGTGGGTGATCTGCATGTCGATATCGTCCACCACGTTGGCCAGGTGGAAGACCGGTGTGCCGTCGGAGCGGACGATCACGAAATCCTGGGTGTCCTCGGCCTTCTTGCGAATCACCCCCTTGACCTGATCGGCGACCTCCAGCCGACCCTCTTTGGGCATGCGGAAAATCGTGCACGGATCGCCGCCGCCCTTGGCCTCGCGGTAAGCCGCGCCGCTGCTGAGCAGCGCGTCGGCCACGGCGAGATGGCGGGCGGTCTGACGGCTCTGATAGACCGGTTCCTCGTCGTAGTCTAGCCCCAGCCATCCCAGGCAATCCAGCAGCGTGCGGATCGCCGCGTCGGTCGAGCGCTCGCGGTCGGTATCCTCCACGCGGAGCAGGAATCGGCCCCCGGAATGGCGGGCGAAGAGCCAGTTAAAAATGGCCGCGCGAATATTGCCGATATGGACGTTCCCCGTCGGACTCGGGGCGAAACGGACACGCACAGACATGGCACACCCTCATACAGTGACACAAAACGAATTGGCGGTGATGGTACCGCCCCAACCGCCCAAAGTAAAGATGAGATTAGCAATGCAGATCCCGCTTTCTCTCCTTGGGTCAGCGGTAGATCTGTGATATAGTCTCCAAGCATGCGCCGGAAGGTGTGGGGCTCGGGGGTGTCCGGGCCGTCATCAGAAAGGATTGAATCCCATGAAGGAGCTCGAAGAGAGTGCTGCGCTGACTCTGGATTTCGGCAAGTTGATGAAGCTTACCGGGAAATGTTCAGACGCCATTCCGGTGGCTGTGCAACATGTTGACACGCACGAGGTGATCCTCGTCGCTTACACCAACGAGCGGGCCATGCGGCAGGCCTTCAAGGAGCGGACGCTGATCCTGTGGTCAACCTCGCGCAACGAGCTCTGGGAGAAAGGCAAGACCTCTGGAGAGACCTTTGATCTCGTCGAAGCGCGTGTGAACTGCGAGCAGAATTCGCTCCTTTACATCGTCCGCCCCCGGCGCGGCGGCATCTGTCACACCCGCAACCGTCAGGGCGAGCCCCGCAATTGCTACTACCGCCGGATCAATCTCGACACTTTGGCGCTGGAGAATATCGACCCCTGATGTCTTACCGCTGTCCATACTGCAAGGCGAATCTCGGCGAGCAGCCCGTCTCCGCGTGCCCATCGTGTCACAAGCGGATGCGGATGGCCGTCCCGCGCACACCCGAAGAACGGCGGAAGCGCCAGAGGGCGCTGTATCGAATCGACCGCGACGTCCAGGCAAAGCTCGCCGAAATCCGCACGGCGCCGAATCCGCGCGCCTTCTACAGTCCGCGGGCGCTGGCGGGCGTGGTCCTGCTCATGGCCTGCATCGGCTCCCTGCTGGTCGGGCTGGTCAACCGCCGGGCCCGCGAGCCTGAACCCGGCATCCCGCACCGCCGGGCCCTGCGCGAACTGGACGTCCTCGCAACGGCGCTGGGGCGCTACCGCTTTCATGTCGGCCGCTGGCCCGATCCGCAGGCTCACGGCCTGCTCAGCCTGTGCAACGACTACCGCGAATCCGGCTGGATCGGCCCCTATATCAGTCACCTGCGCAATGATCCGTGGCAGAACCCCTACCAGTATGTCGTCCAGGCGGATGACTCCGTGCGGGTGTTCTCCCTGGGGCCTGACGGTGTCGCCGACACAGCCGACGATCTCCGTCCCGATCCAGCGGCTTTCGATATCGGCACCGAATGGACCAACAACTGGGTTCCGGCCATCGACCGGCTTCCCGGCGTCCGCATCTACTCGCCGCCCCGGGAAACCGTCTCACCATGAACCCCATCCCCGTCAATCTGTGGAATTCCAGCAACACCCTCGTCATCGCCTGTGCCTCGGGCATGGCCGCCCACGTGGAAACCGAGGTCCGCGCGCTCGGGTACCCGGTCAACGATCACGGCGAGACCACCGTCATCACCCGCGGCACGATGATCGACGCCATGCGCCTGAATCTCTGGCTCCGCTCTGCCCAGCGCGTCCTCTGGCCGCTCCGCTCGGTCCGCGCGCACACGCTGCTCCACCTGTACGAGGCGGTGGGCGAGATCGCGTGGGAGGACATTCTGGACGTTGACGGCCGATTCTCCGTCGGCGCGTACGTGCTGGACGTGCCCAGCATCCGAGACACCCGCATGCCTGCGCTCAAGGCCAAGGACGCCATCGCCGACCGCTTCCGCCGCGCACGCGGCAGCCGGCCCGATTCAGACAACACCTTTGAGGGCGCGGCGGTCTTCATCTATTGGCGCGAGGACGACCTGCGCATCTGCATTGACACCACGGGCGAGCCGCTCACCCGCCGCGGCTACCGTCTGCAGCCCGGTGCGGCGCCGATGCAGGAGGCGCTCGCCGCAGGCTGCATCATCGCTTCGGGATGGAAGGCCGACACGCCGTTCGTCGTCCCGATGTGCGGCAGCGGCACGCCTGCGATCGAGGCCGCCCTGATCGCCCGCCGCCGCGCGCCGGGCTCCTTCCGCAACCATTTCGCCTTCATGGCGCTCAAGGGGTTCGGGGACCGGGATGACGCCGCTCAAGCGCGCAAGCAATTGTCCCGAGGCGCGTGGCTGCCGCAGGCCGACGGCACCGTCAAGCTCGCGTCGGCATCGGCTCTGCCGCCCCGCGGCCTCAAGCCCGCCTCCGCCTGGCACGTGCTTGTCACCCATGCGCGCGCCCAAGAGAAGACCGAGGGTCTGCCGATGATCATCGCCACCGATATCAACCCCGACGCCGTGCATGGCGCCGAAGCGAACGCGGGGATGGCGGGGGTGCGCGACATGATTCGCTTCTCCGTGTGCGATTTTGCCGACACCCCGATGCCCGCAACCGCCGGCATTCTTTTCATGAACCCCGAATACGGCGAGCGGCTGGGCACGGTCGAGGAGCTTGAACCGCTGTATGTCCGCATCGGCGCGTTCATCCGCGCCCGCTGTGCCGGCTGGCGCACGTTCATCCTCGCCGGTAACCGCACCCTCTCGGTCAAGATCGGCCTCAAGGCTTCCAGCCTTCAACCCGTCTTCAACGGTCCGATCGAGTGTCGGCTGCTCGAGTTCGAGGTGTACGGCGACTGACAAGCAGGGGCGCGATCACGAGGCTCGGCTTCTGCAGGCCACCCGTCCCGCGCCTCACGTTCCGCTGCGGGTGGTGGACTTGAGGAAATTGCGGAGGATCCGCTTGCCCACGGCGGTCATGATCGACTCGGGGTGGAACTGGATCCCCTCGGTGGCGTGCGTGAGGTGACGCACGCCCATGATCTCGCCGTCTTCGGCTTCGGCCGTGATGATGAGGTCGGCGGGCAGGGTGGCGCGGTCAATGGCGAGGGAGTGGTAGCGCATCGCCTTGAAGGGGCGGGTCCCGAGTCCATCGAAAAGACCCTTGCCATCGGAGGTGACCTCCGAAACCTTGCCGTGCATCAGGCGCTTGGCGTGGACGATGGTGCCGCCAAAGACCCGTCCGATCGCCTGATGGCCGAGGCAGACGCCCAGGATCGGGATGCGCCCCGAGCAGGCGCGAATCAGGTCGCACGAGATGCCGGCATCTTCGGGGCGGCCGGGGCCGGGCGAGATGATGAGCGCCTCAGGCGCCAGGGCGGCGACGTCGGCGAGGGTGACGGCATCGTTGCGAACGACCCGGAGGTTGGCACCCATCTCGCGCAGGTACTGCACGATGTTGTAGGTGAACGAATCGTAGTTGTCGATCATCAGAATCATGGGGCTCTCCCGGTTTACAGGCTCATGAGTTCGAGGGCGCGGGCGACCGAACGGGCTTTGTTGACGGTCTCCAGCCGCTCGCGTTCGGGATCGGAGTCGGCGACGAGGCCTGCGCCTGCGCGGACCGTGAGGCGGCCATGCTCGATCACGGCGGTGCGGATGCAGATGGCAAAATCCATGTTGCCGCCGAAGGCGATGTAGCCGACCGCTCCGCCGTAGGGACCGCGCGGCTCGTGCTCGATCTCGGCGATCAGCTCCATGGCTCGGACCTTTGGCGCGCCCGACAGGGTGCCCGCAGGAAAGGCGGCGGGCAGGAGATCGAAGGCGTCGTGGCCCGGTTCCAGATCGGCGGTGATGTTCGAGACCAGGTGCATGACATGCGAATAGCGTTCGACCACCATCAGGTCGGTGACCTGCACGCTGCCGGGAATGGCGACGCGGCCCAGTTCATTGCGGCCGAGGTCCACGAGCATGAGGTGTTCGGCGCGCTCCTTCTCATCCTGCAGCAGATCGTCGGCGAGGGAACGGTCCTCTTGCTCGGTCGTTCCGCGCGGCCGGGTGCCGGCGATCGGACGGAGGGTGGCGGTGCGGTGTTCGAGGCGGATCATGACCTCGGGCGAGGACCCCACCAGGGACAGGCCGCCGAACTTCAGCAAAAAGAGGTAGGGCGACGGGTTGATGAAGCGCTGGGCGCGGTAGAGGCCCATCACGTCGTCGGGCGCGGCGCAGGCGAAGCTCTGTGAGAGGACGCACTGGATGACGTCGCCGTCGAGGATGTGCTGCTTGACGCGCAAGACATTGTCGCGAAACTCCTGTTCGGGGCGGGTGGGGAGGGGCACGATCCGCTTGGCGGGCTTGCGCGGGTGGGTGGCCGGCGGCAGGGGGCGCGCGAGGATGGCCAGGATCTCGTCAACGCGCGCGCGGGCCGCGTCGTGGAGCACCCCGGGCTCGCCGCCGTCGGCGGTGAAGGCCAGAGCCAGCACGGTGAGGGTGTGGGTGACGTTGTCAAACACCAGCAGCGTGTCGGGCAAGACGAACTGAGCGAGCGGTTTCTCGGCCGGCAGGCGGTTGGGGATCCGCGGCTCGAAAAAATGCGCCATCTCGTAGGCCAGATAGCCGACGAGTCCGCCGCAGAAGCGCGGCAGCCCGGGAAGATCGGCCAGCGTGTAATCCTTCATCAGCGCGCGGAGCACAGCCATCGGCTGGCCGGCGTGGGGCGTGCGGGTTTCTGCAAAACCCTGACGGACCACCACATCGTCTCGAAAGACCGCGACGTGGGTGCGCGCGGAGATGCCGACGAAGCTGAAACGGCCCCACCGCTCGCCGCCTTCGGCCGACTCGAGCAGGAACAGAGGATCGGCGCTATCGGCAAACCGGGCGACCACCGAGACCGGGGTCTCGGTGTCGGCCAGAATGCGCGTGCCGACCGGAATGACCGTGGCCTTCCGCGCCGCATCGCAGAACAATTCGCGGGTGGGAAACGTCTCTAAAATCATGATCGTGTGCCCTTCATCAAGGGAATGCCCCTTGTTTGAGTGTTTCTATATACAGAAACATCGGGCCAACGTCAAGAGGCAATTCTAATTATGAGGCGATTGGGTCATCGGGGTCGGGGTCGGTATCGGAACCGGGGTCGAATTTCCGTTGGTTTTATCGATACCGATACCGACCCCGACGCCGATGGGATCATCTCCCAAAATAGTCGTTGATATATCATAACGTCCATGCTATCTTATGGACATACAAGGGCATGGTGGAAATAAAACCGGAAGTTAACTCAAAAGGAAAGGCTGGCGATTATGAAGAAGAGGCAAACGCGAGTGTTGAACCGGGGTGGAGAAGAGAAAAAATCCGATACACGTGCGACCTGCGGAGACGACCTGCTGGACATGAACCAGGCTGTCGATTTGCTGAGAACCAGTCGTCCCACGGTTCTCAGATGGTTGCGGGCGGGGAAGATTCAGGGCGTGAAGGCAGGACGTCAGTGGCGATTTCCCCGAAAGGAGATCGACCGATTTCTCAAAGGACAGGACCCTATAACGGAATTGAACGCCGATATCAACCCACTGCTTGGCGCCCTGAACGAGCGTCTGACTCAATGCGGGATCTCTGCGGGTCAGCCGTTGGCTGAGGGGGACAAGGTTGCTCAAGCGGTCAGTGCCATGATGCTCCTGGGCGTGGTACTCAAGGCGAGTGACTATCACATCATCCCGACGCTCGACCAGGCGGGAAAGCAGCCGACCGTTGAACTCCGGTATCGCGTCGGCGGCGTGCTGCAACGGGTGGCAACCATCGATCCGCGTCTCTTGGCCCCTGTCATCACGCGTTGGAAGCGACTAGCCAACTGCGATGTTCGCGAGAGCCAACTGCCGCAGGATGGGCGCATCGTCGCGAAAATCCGGGAACAGGACTGCGACCTGCGGATTAGTTTTCTTCCGCTTCGTCTGGGCGAATCGCTCACGGTGCGCTTGCTTTCCATGAGCGAGGTGGTGCCGGATCTGGATCGATTAGGATACCTCCTGCCAGTGAAGACCAAGCTGGAACGGGCACTGACCGCACACTTCGGCATGGTTGTCTTGACGGGACCCATGGGATGCGGCAAGACGACCGCGCTTTATGCCTGTCTCAAACGCCTGGCATCGCCCGACGTCAAGATCATTACAATCGAAGAAGATCCCATCGAATGCCTGGTGCCGGGTGTTGCGCAAATGCAAGTACGCCCGTCGATCGGCATGACTTTTGCATCCTCGCTGCGTGCAACCATGCGCGCGGCCGCGAACGTGTTCCTGATCGGAGAAATTCGAGATCTGGAGACATTGGAGTTGGCGCAACAATGCGCGTTGACCGGACACAGGGTCCTGACTTGTCTGCACACCCAGGATGCCGTCGCCGCTCTGCGGCGTATGGTGGACATCGGCAGCCGGCCGTTCTTCGTGGGCGATACCACTCGGCTCGTGGTAGCTCAACGCCTGATCCGCAAGCTTTGCCCCAAGTGCAGCCGACCCGCAGAACTGTCCGCATGGAGACTGGAGCGGGCCGAGCAGATTGCGCGTGAGGGCGGCTTGGATTGGGACGCGCTTACAAAGAACTTCCGGGACCCCGTGGGTTGTCCGGCATGCGGGCGAACGGGATACCGCGGTCGGACGGTCATTGCCGAGGCACTGGAGATGACCCCCGAACTGGAGGACGCTTTGGTTCATAATGCGACAGCGGAAAAATTGCGGACGCTCGCGATCACGCAGGGCATGATCCCCTTCACGGCGGAAGGCATACAGCGGGCGGCATCCGGAGAAAGCACGGTGGATGAGGTCTTGCGCTTCGCCGCAGGATAGTGAGCCTTTGAACCAACACCCCACACCCAACGCTCATGGGTAGGGCAGCGGCGTCCCGCCGCGCCGAAGGTGCATGGCGGATGTCACAGGGAAAGCGCGAATGGGCGACTTGCGCTGATCCGATTTGCTTTTATCATTGGCCTGCGGCGCGGCGGGGACGCCGCGATGGAAAGGCCCGTCCCTTGCCGCGATGGAAAGGCCCGTCCCTTGCGGGGTTCATCCCTTTTTTGGATGGCCACAAAAAGCACAAAAGACACAAAAGCGTTTTGTGATTGTTGTGCCTTCTGTGGTGGTTGACGTTGGGTGTTGGACGTTTCTCATCCATTGGCCGCGCCACAGCCAATGGGTCGGATCAGGGATTCTTCCCCGTCCAGAGCGAGGTGATCGGCCACGCCTGCAATCCCGTCCCGAAAGGCAGAGGGGTGTCTCCGCCATAGAAAACAACCCCGCCCACCCAGGCGTCACCGCTCAATGCAGCCAGGGCTTTGAGTCCGTTTAGATCCTCCCCTCGCAGGGTTGCGGAGGCTTTCACTTCCACGCCGACAACACGCCCGCGACCATCTTCCAGCACGAGGTCCACTTCCTGCCCGGTTGCCAGCCGGAAGTGACTGGCTTGCACGGGAAAAGGGGACCATGTCGCTTGCCGCAACAGTTCGTCCACAACAAACGTCTCGACCAGTCTCCCCCAGTGGGAGGGATGGCCTGCTAACCGGGCGGCGTCGATCCCCAGCAGGTGACAGGCTAGCCCCGCGTCATTGAGATGAAGTTTGGGCGCCTTGGTGAAACGCTTGCCTGAGTTGCGTGACCATGTCGGCAACAGCCGGATCAGGAACGTGGCCTGCAACAACGCGAGATACCGCTTCAGCGTATTGTGAGAGATGCCGGCATCGCGCGAGAGTTCGGCGACATTGAGAAGGCCTGCCGTGCGCGTGGCAAGCAACGACAGCAGACGCGGCATCTCCGTCAGTCCCTCGATGTTCGCCAGATCACGCACATCCCGTTGCAGGATCGCCGTAAGATAGGAGCCGAACCAGGCCGCACGCCGGGTCGGATTGGCACGAGCCAACGCCTCGGGATAGCCACCTGTCACCACGCGGTCTGTCAGATCCCGTTCTTTCCCGGCCCACGCCATCTCCGCCGGACCTTCTCCCGCAAAGAGCCGTTGCGGCACATTGTCCATCACGTTCGCAATCTCCGCCTGGGCCAACGGTTCCAAGGTGAGGATCTCCATGCGGCCAGCCAGCGATTCCGAAAGTTTGGGGAGCAACAGAACATTTGCCGAACCGGTCAGGAGGTATCGTCCCGGTCGGCGGTTCCGATCCACTTCCAGCTTGATGGCCGGAAAGAGTGCGGGGACATGCTGAACTTCGTCCACGATCAGCAGTTCGGCGGGTTGGCGAACGAAACCGACCGGGTCCGCGACGGCTGCGGCCAGCGTTGCGGCATCGTCAAGCGTACGGTAGACGGCGCCCGGACGATCGGCGACAATTTTCTGCACGAGCGTGGTTTTTCCGCTCTGGCGCGCGCCATTCACCAGTATCACCGGCGTATCCGTGAGCGCCGCAACCAATTTAGTACTTAAACCCCGTGTATACATGGCAGCAATTATGCCACGTGGTGGCAGATTTGCAATAACTTTTTTCGGTCTTGTCTCTTTCCGCTTGCGTCGCCGCTGTCTCTATGGCACACTTTCCGCTTGCTGGGGCGGCTGGCCCGCCGAGCGGAGGAAAGGAACGGAGCCATGAGCGAGGAGAGCACACAGCGGGTGATTCGTTTCTTTGACACGACCCTGCGGGACGGCGAGCAGTCACCGGGCTGCAGCATGAATCTCAAAGACAAGCTGGTCGTAGCGGCGCATCTGGAGAGTCTGCGGGTGGACGTGATCGAGGCCGGCTTTGCCGCTTCGTCCCCCGGCGATTTCGGTTCGGTCCAGGCGATTGCCCGGCTGGTCAAGGGGCCGGTCGTGGCCAGCCTCTGCCGCGCATTGCCTGCGGACATCGACGCGACCTGGCAGGCGGTCAAGGACGCCCAGCGGCCGCGCATCCACACCTTTCTGGCCACGTCGCCGATCCACATGCGCTACAAGCTGCGCCTGACGCCCGACCAAGTCTTTGAGCAAGCCGTGGCGATGGTGGCATACGCCCGCAATCTATGCGACGACGTGCAGTTTTCCCTTGAGGACGCCTCCCGCTCAGACCCGGCCTTTATGTACCGGGTGATCGAAGGGGTGATCCGGGCTGGCGCGACCACCGTCAACATCCCCGATACGGTCGGCTATGCCATTCCGCATCAATTTGGCGCCCTGATTCGCAGCATCCGCCAGTCGGTGCCCAACATCGACCAGGCCGTGATTGCGGTGCACTGCCACAACGATCTGGGGCTGGCTGTCGCCAACTCGCTGGCTGCGGTGGCCGAGGGGGCGGGGCAGGTCGAGGCGACGGTGAACGGCATTGGCGAACGGGCGGGCAACGCCGCGCTGGAAGAGGTCGTCATGGCGCTGCAGACGCGCGCCGATCTGTTCCAGGCCACCCACGGCATCGACACCACGAAGATTTACGCCGCGAGCAAATGCGTGCAGACCGTCACCGGCAGCCGGGTGCAGGCCAACAAGGCGGTTGTCGGCGAGAACGCCTTCGCCCACGAGGCCGGCATCCACCAGCACGGCGTAATGATGAACGCGACGACCTACGAAATCATGACGCCCGAGTCGATCGGCATTCCCCGCAGCAAGATGGTGCTGGGCAAGCATTCTGGCCGCCACGCCTTCGAACAACGTCTGCAGGAGCGGGGCTTTCATTTTGACGCCGAGCACATCAAACGGCTGTTTGCCGATTTCAAGGCGCTGGCGGACCGCAAGAAGGTGGTTTCCGATGCCGACATCGAGGCGCTCGCCCGCGGTCTGGAGACGCAGGTCGAAGAGCGCGTCACGCTCGACCGCTTCGTGGTCAATTCCGGTAACACGATCACCAGCACGGCGTCGGTGCGCCTCATCCTGGACGGCAAGGCCGTCGAGCATGTGGCCGTTGGCTCGGGGCCGATCGATGCGGCGTTCAGGGCGGTCAATGCCCTTCTCGGCCTGGAGTTGAAGCTCGAAGCCTTCACGCTCTCTGCGGTCACCGATGACGCGGACGCGCAGGGCGAAACCAACGTCAAGGTGCGCCACGGCGCACGGGTGTACCACGGCAACGGCCTTTCGACCGACATTATCGAGGGCAGCCTCCGGGCCTATCTGGCGGCGATCAATGTAGTGTTAAGTGAGAATGTCCACTAGGAGAGATCTGATGACCATGACACAGAAAATCCTCGCCCGCGCGGCGGGGTTGCCCCGCGTTGAGGCGGGGCAGTTGATCGAGGCGAAGCTCGATCTCGTGCTGGGCAACGACATCACCGCGCCGGTGGCGATCCGGGAGTTCGCCAAGACCGGCGTGGCCCGTGTCTTTGACAAGGACAAGGTGGCGCTGGTTCCCGACCACTTCACGCCGAACAAGGACATCAAAGCCGCCGAGCAGTGCAAGATTCTGCGTTGCTTCGCCTGCGAGCAGAACATCACGAATTTTTTCGACACCGGCGATGTCGGCGTCGAACACGCCCTGCTGCCTGAGCGCGGACTGGTCGGCCCCGGCGATGTCGTAATCGGCGCGGACAGCCACACCTGCACCTACGGCGCGCTCGGCGCCTTTTCGACGGGCGTCGGCTCGACCGACATGGCGGCGGGCATGGCGCTCGGCACCGCCTGGTTCAAGGTGCCCTCAGCCATGCGCATCGTGCTCAAGAACCGGTTCACCGACCCCTGGGTCTCGGGTAAAGACGTGATTTTGCACATCATCGGCCTGATCGGTGTCGACGGCGCGCTGTACCAGTCGATGGAATATGCCGGTGACGGCCTGAATGCCCTCACGGTGGATGACCGCCTGTGCATCGCCAACATGGCGATCGAGGCGGGCGCGAAAAACGGCATCTTCCCGGTCGATCAGGCGACGCGCGACTTTTTGAGCGAGGTCGGTCGCGCCCGGTACACCGAATTCACCCCCGACGCCAATGCGTCGTACACCCAAACGATCGAGGTAGACCTGGCGACGCTCCGCTCAACGGTCGCCTTCCCCCACCTGCCCAGCAACACCCGTCTGGCCCGGGATTCGGGCCAAGTGCCGATCGATCAAGTGGTGATCGGCTCCTGCACCAACGGGCGGTTGAGCGACATGCGCGTCGCGGCGCGGCTGCTCAAGGGCCGTCACGTCGCCAAGGGGGTCCGCTGCATCATCATCCCGGCGACGCAAAAAATCTACCTCCAAGCCATGAAGGAAGGGCTGTTGGAAATCTTCATCAACGCTGGTGCGGCCGTCTCGACGCCGACGTGCGGACCGTGCCTCGGCGGGCACATGGGCGTCTTGGCCAAGGGTGAGCGGGCGATGGCGACCACCAACCGCAACTTTGTCGGCCGCATGGGGCATCCCGAGTCCGAGGTGTATCTGTCCAACCCCGCCGTGGCTGCGGCCACCGCGATTACCGGACGGATCACCGACGCCAACGAGCTTGTTTAATCTGCTGGAATTTGAGGAAAGGATTGTGACCATGACTGCCGAAGGAACGGTTTTTCGCTACGGCGACAATGTGGACACCGACGTGATCATCCCCGCCCGCTACCTCACCACGTCAGACCCTGCGGAGCTGGCCGCGCACTGCATGGAGGACATCGATGCGACGTTTGTGAAGCGGGTGAAGACGGGCGACATGATCGTGGCCGACGCCAATTTCGGCTGCGGCTCGTCGCGCGAGCACGCGCCGATCGCCATCAAGGCGGCGGGCATCTCGTGCGTGATCGCCAAAAGCTTCGCGCGTATCTTCTACCGCAACGCCATCAACATCGGACTGCCGATTCTCGAGTGTCCAGAAGCGGCTGCGGCCATTCAGGCGGGGCACACGGTCTGGGTGAATTTCGACAGCGGCTCAATCACCGACAAAACCACCGGAAAAACATTCACGGCGGCGGCCTTCCCTCCTTTCATGAAGGAACTGATCGCATGCGGTGGACTGGTGGAATATGTCAAGGCGAGGCGCGCAGCCCGGTAAGGAATCGATGCGCCGTGTTTCGATCGCATGGCGCATGTGTTGTTCAGCCCACCCTCCGACAGTCGTTGAGTCAGGCCACGTGACGCCATGCCCCACGCATCATCTTTAGAAAACTGGCAGGTGCTGTTTCTCAAGCCGCGCACCGAAAAGAAGGTCGCGGCTGTGTGCTCGGCTCATGCCATCCCGCATTATCTGCCGCTGCGGGCCGTGAGCCGCGTCCGCCAGCGCCGCAAAATCTCCGTCACCCTGCCGCTCTTCCCCGGCTATCTCTTCGTTGCACTGACCCCGGAGACGCGGTTGCCGGTTCTGCAGACCAATCATGTCGTCCGCTTCCTCCAACCCTCGTGTTCGTTCCGGCTCCTGCGCGACCTTGTTCAGGTCCGGCGGGCGCTGGCGCTCACCCCCGATCTCAAGCCGGTCGTTCTGTTGAAGCAGGGACAGCGGGTGCGGATCATCACCGGCCCGCTCCAGGGTGCCGAAGGGGTCGTTCGCAGCCTGTCCAGTTCGATGCGGGTGATCCTCTCCGTCGAAATGATCGGCATGGGGGTGGCCGTCACCGCCGCGCGCGCGGATATCGAAGTGATTCATTAGAAGGAGGTTTCATGGCACCCGACCGGGATACGGCCGTTTTTAATGCGGCCTTTCAGGCCTTGCCGGCCGCATTCTGCGAGCGCGTTCCCGACTGCGCGCTGATCCTCGGGTCGGGCTGGAGCGATGCGCTCGCGCCCGAACGTGTTCTGGCGCGCCTCCCGTATGCGGACATCCCCGGTCTCGGCGCCAGCACGGTGTCGGGCCACTCGGGCGAGCTTCTCCTCTGCACGCTCGCCGGACGGCGCGTGGTGGCCTTTTGCGGCCGCCGCCACTGGTACGAGGGGCACGGGTGGACGCCCGTGGTCCTGCCCGTCGAGCTCATCCGTCGCCTCGGCTGCCAGACCCTGTTGATCACCAATGCCGCAGGCGGAATCACCCCCGCGCTCAACCCCGGCAGCCTTCTCGTCCTCACCGACCACCTCAACCTCACGGGCCTCTCTCCCCTGACGGGGCCCCTCGTTCCGGGCTGGGGTCTGCGCTTCCCCGATCAGACCGCCGTTTACACCCCCCTCTTTCGCGCCCGGCTCCATGCCGCTGCCGCCGAGATCGGATGCGACCTGACAGACGGAGTCTACGTCTTCTCGCCCGGCCCCGCCTACGAAACGCCGGCCGAGATCCGCGCGTTTGCCGCCCTCGGGGCTGATGTCGTCGGCATGTCCACCGTGCCCGAGGCGATGGTCGCCCATTCCGCTGGCATCGGCGTCGCCGCCGTCAGTTGCGTCACCAACATGGCCGCCGGAACCGGCGGACGAACCCTCGCCCACGCCGAGGTCATCGCCGAGATGCAGCGTGTCCAGCCCCTACTCGCCCGCCTCATCCATGCCTTTGTTCGCCGCTGATTGACATGCCCACACGACACACACCGGATCGAACCCCGTGATCACCGGCCTCGGCGCCGGTCACCCCCGTCGCCGTGACCGTGGCGGGTCTATGGGATGCGCTCCTGGCCGGCACCGACGGCATTTCGACGCTGGACCGTTTTGACACGGGCGGGATGGCCTGCACCCGCGCGGGGCTGATTCGCGGCTATGCGCCGCCGCAGGCCGCCCGGCCGCCCGCAAGCCTGGCCGAAGCCTTTGCCCGCGGCGCCGCCGCCGAAGCTGTCGCGCAAGCGGGTCTGCTGCCGGGCGATGGCGCAACGGTGATCGCCGCCTCGAATTTCGGCGCGCTCGACACAGGCGAGGAGGCGCTGGCTGGTGCCGCCGCCGACCCACGCTGCGCCAGCCTCGCACACGGATCGGTCACCCGTGGTGTCACCGATAGCCTCGGCCTCGGAGGTCCGCCGATCACCCTGTCGCTCTCCTGCGCCTCGGGGGCGGCCGCCATCGCCTACGCCGCCGGACGCATCAGCCGCGGGGACCTGGAGCGTGCTGTGGTGATCGGCTTCGACGCCCTCTCACGCTGCGCCTGGTCGGGACTCTGCTCGCTGCGCACGATGACCTCGGATGTCGTTCGGCCGTTCGACCTGAACCGCTCCGGCACGATCTTCTCCGAAGGCGCTGCGGCCCTGGTCATCGAATCGGCCGCCTCGGCTGCCCGCCGTGGAGCCGAGCCGCTCGCCCGCCTGCTCGGCTGGGCGACCGGAAACAACGGATTTCACATGACCGCTCCCGCGCCCCTGGGCGCGGGTTCTGTGCAGGTCATGCGTGAGGCCCTCCTGCACGCGGGCGTTTCGCCGGATGCGGTCGACCATTTCAATGCGCACGGCACGGGCACCAAACCCAACGACGTCACTGAATTCCAAGCGATCGAGACCCTTTTCGGCGCACGCGCCCGCAGCCTTCCGGTCACGGCCAACAAGGCGGCGCTCGGCCACATGCTCGGCGCGGCCGGCGCGGTCGAGGCCGTGATTGCCGTGCTCACCCTGCTGCGCCAGACGATTCCGCCGACCCTCCATTTTGAGACCGCCGACCCCGCGTGTCCGGTCAATCTGGTCACCGCCCCGCAAACCGTCGCGCTGGACTTCGTGCTCTCCAATTCCGCCGGATTCGGCGGCTGCAACGCCGCCCTGCTGCTGGCCGGCAGGACCGACTGGCCAAAAGTAGAACATTAGAACGCGCCGGGCAAAAATAGAATTGCTGATCTTGCGCGCTCAGGGTATACTGAAAAACGGGTATTGGTTTGGATCATAACCCCCTGCTGTTTGAATCACGAGAGGCTTTTCATGCCAGAGGTGCGAACGGATGCGATCCCCGCTGTGACGCAAAAGCTCTTTGAGAAGGGTTTTTCGGCGTTTGAGCGGGGCAATCTGGATATTGCGGTCGATCTGCTGGCGCGCTGCGTGGTGGAGGCGCCCACGTTCGCCCGCGCCCGGCGGTTTCTCCGCATCGTCGAGATCCAGCGAGTGAAGAAGACCGGCAAAAAGGGGCTGCTGCGCCATCTCGCAGATCTGGCCGGATGGCCCGCCTACCTCGCGGGAAAATTCGCGTTGAGGCAGGGCAAGGCCGATCAGGCGTTGGCGGCCGCCGAGAAGCTCATGGCTGTCAACCCGTTGAATCCCGCCTTTCTGGCGCACTTTGTTAACGCGGCGCGACTGGCCAATCTGCTGGACGCGGCCGTGGCAACGCTCGAACTGGCGGTGGACGCCTCGCCCGATCACGCGGTTCTATTGCGGGAGCTGGGCGATCTCTACAGCGAGGTCGGCAATTTCCGCATGGCCCGGCGCGTCTATGGACGGGTGGTGGCCTTGCGGCCGCATGACGCGGCAACCGCCAAACTGCTCAAGGATGTAGAAGCCCACGACTCGATGCAAAGCGGCGGCTGGGAGGATACGACGGGCACACAGGATTCGTATCGGAGCTTGATCAAGGATCAGGCCGTGGCCAAGGCGCAGGACATTCAGGCGAAGGCCGTCGTCGGTGGCAATGACTTGGAGACGCTGGTGGCAGAACAGCGCGCCGCGATTGCCAAGGATGCCACCAACATCAATGCCTACCGTGCGCTCCTGCGCGTGTACCGGCAGAACAAGAAATATCCCGAGGCGATCGCGGTGGCGGAAGAGGCGCTGGCGGTCAACACTGCGGATCCCGAGCTGGATCGTGTGCTGAGTGAACTGAAGGCGCTCGATTTCGACGCGCGGATCGCCGCGCTGAAAGAGGCGGGCGCCGCCGGGGAGGCGGGTGCGCTTGAGGCGAAACGCAACCAGTTTGTATTTGACGACATGCTGGCCCGCGTCGCCCGCTATCCGAACGACTTGCGGTTGCGTTACGAATTGGGGCTGCAGCATTTCGAGAAAGGCGCCTGGGACGATGCCATCCAGCAGTTCCAACTGGCGCAACGGAGTCCGCGGGAACGCACGGATGCGCTCTATTACCTCGCACGCTGCTTCCGGCAGAAAGGTCAGACCGATCTGGCCACCATGCAATTGGAGACGGTCCTGGAGCAGGTGCCCACGATGGATGAGACGCGCAAGCGGGTGCTTTTTGAGCTGGGCGAAATCGCCGAAGCCGCAGGTGAAACCGCTCGCGCGCTCGCACTGTACAAGGAGATCTACGGCGCCGACATCGCCTATCGTGACATTGGCGACAAAATGACCCGGCTGTACAAGACGACCCCGCGCGCCTGATCGGTTATTTCCGATTGGACGCAACGGGGGTTGATGCGGTACACTGTCAAAATTCATGCGGGTCTGGATGTCCGGTTTCGGCGGCGGGAGGTTGCGACCGTCTGTCGGGAACAACAAAGGAGCACGGGAATGCGTCTGACAAAATGGGTGGCAGTGGCAGTGTTGGCGGCCGTTACGGCGGGCGCCCAGGTTATTCAAGAGGTCGCGGTGCGCCAGTTGGAAGGCTTTACTGCCGACACCAGCGACGTGTTGACGATGTGCGGCTCAAAAAAAGGCGCCGAATTATCGCAGGCGGTCTTATTTGACGATGTGCGCCGGCTGAACGACTCGCAGCGCTTCTCCTATGCCGGCGTGGAAATCGCCGAGGTTGAGAACGGCGTGAAAGTGATCTACGTGGTCCGGCGTCGTTTCCGTCTGGCCGCTCCCGTTGATGTGCAGGGGATGAGCGCGGTCAGCCGGTCCAAGGTGCGCGACTGGCTCGGGCTGAAGGAGGGCGCCTACATTGACGAGCAGCTTCTCGGCGTCCGCTGCTCCAAGGTGCGCGATGAGTACATGAAGCGGCAATACCCCAACGTGCAGGTCACGGGGCAGATCGGTTCGGTTGACGCAGCCACTGGGGCGGTTACCGTCACCGTGACCATTACCGAGGGGGAGAAGATTGTGCTGTCGGGGTTTCTCTTCACAGGCAACACGGTGTTTTCGGCCAGCGCGTTGAAGAGCGTCTTCAAGCAATACAACTGGTGGGACCCCCGGAACTGGTTCAGCGATCGGATGTATGATGAACAGCAGTTCGAGGACGCACGCGAAGGGATGCTGGCGCTCTACCGCGAGCATGGCTATCTCGACGTTGCCATTGCGCCGGTCAAGCTGGAGCCGCTTCCGGATAACCCCCGGAAGGTGCGCGCGGCTTATGAGATCACAGAGGGGCCCTCTTACACGCTGGGCACGTTCGCCATTGAGGGCGTGACGCTCTTTCCGGTTGAGCAGGTTCAGAAATTTGCCGCGATCAGCAGCGGCGAAAATGCCGGCGCGCCGGTCGTCGCCGCGATCAAGCGGGTGCGCGAGTATTTCACGTCGCGCGGATACGTCGACGCCTTTGTGCGCACGACGATCGACACGCCGCCCGAAACGCCCGGCGTGGCCAATGTCCAGTTGCAGGTCACTGAAGGCGAGCGGGTCTTGCTCCGCAACATCGTCATCAACGGCAACACCCGCACCCAGGACAAGGTCATCCGCCGTGAGATCCTCGTCATGCCCGGCGACGAAGCTGATGCCGTCCGGATTGAGCGCAGCGTGAACCGCCTGCGCAACCTCAATTATTTCAGCGAGGTGCGCGAATCGCTGGTCGCGACCGAAACCAACACCGTGCGGGATCTCGTCGTCAACGTGACCGAGCAGCGCACCGGCAACTTCATGATCGGCGCTGGTTTCTCGACGATCGATAGCGTCATGGGCTTTGTTGAAGTCTCGCAGAACAACTTCGACATCCTCAACTGGCCCAGTTTCACGGGCGGCGGCCAGAAGGCTCGCCTGGGCGCAGAGATCGGCTCCAACCGTCAGACCATCGAGGCGAACTGGATCCAGCCGTGGCTGTTTGATCGTCCGATGGCGCTGCAGATCGACGCCTACCGCCGGATGAACAGCTATGATGAATATGACGACTTGCGCAGCGGCGCAGCGGTCGGCATCGTGTATCCGGTCAAGGTCGGTAAAATCGGCTTCAAGCAGACGTTGGAGCAGGTCAGTCTGGATGACGTACTCTTCCTGAACGGCAACGCCTATGCTTTTGCGGATGGGACGGAGTTCGTTTACGCCAATCCCGAATCCGGGCTCAACAGCATGTTGCGCATGTACTGGACCCACGACACCCGCAACAAACCGTTCGTGCCGACCCGCGGCATGGAGACCACGGTGTTTGGCGAGGTCGGCGGCTCGATTCTCGGCGGCGAGTACGACGTGTATAAGACGGGCTTCCAGATTCGCAAATGGTATGAATTGCCGTGGAAGGGCGGGCATGTGCTGAGTCTGCGGGCCCGGTTGGAGACGGTTGACGCGTACGGCGCGGATGACGTGCCGCTTAACGAGCGGCTCTACTTGGGCGGCGGCCGCACCATTCGAGGCTTTGAATACCGGAGCGTGGGGCCGAAGGTGACGGCAGACGGCGTTACCTGGCACCCCATCGGCGGGCAGACGCTGTCCTTCGCTTCAGCGGAATACACGATTCCCCTCTTCAAGGCGCTGCGTTTCGCCACGTTTGCTGATGTGGGCAGTCTGGACGCCGATGCCTTCTCGCCCGGCTTTTCGGATTACGCCGCGAGTATCGGCTTCGGTCTGCGCGTCGACATTCCCGGTTTTCCGATCCGCGTCGATTACGCGCGGCCGATTGTTCAGCCGGACAACACAGAAGAGCAGGCGTTCATTTTCTGGATTGGTTTTGAATAAGGGATGGTCCGGAACAGCCGACCGAAAAGGAGACGTATGAAGCGAATGAATCTGGTCCAAATCATCGGAATCGCCGCAGTGGCCACCGTCTGTTCGGCGACGGCGCAAATCGCCGTGGTTGATTTCGAACGGGTTGTCAAACTGCACCCGAACACAGCCGGCGACCGCAAAACAATTGAGGAGGTTTACACCACCCTCAAGAGCGAGGGTGACATCAAGGCCGCCAAGGTGAGCAAGGCCGTCAAGGCCTTTGAGGAGGCCGCCCAGGCGATTCAAAGTCCGGTTCTCAGTGAGGCGGCGAGGAAAAAGGCCGAGACCGACGCCAAGCAGAAATATGACGAGGCTAAGGCCGAAAGCGACGAGTTGAAGCAGTTGGAGGACCTTCACCGGATGCAGTTAAACGAGCGCGAGCGCAAGCTGTTGAAACGGACGACCGACGCCATCCGCGCGGTCGTGAAGACGATCGCCGACGAAAAGAAGATCACGATCGTGTTGCCCACGGCGCCGGTGCTTTATTATGACGAGACGCTGGACCTCACGGCCGATGTGCTGCGGGCCTTGGGCGTGGACCCGGCCGCGGTAGTCCCGGACGATGCGACGGGAAAAGAGGCCGCGCCCGCGAAAACCGACCCCGCCCCGCGGTGAGGTCGAGTCCGGTTTTTCACGTGATTGGTGGAGAAAGAGAAATGGCACAGACGGTTGCCCAACTCGCCGCATGGCTCAAGGGATCGGTCGAGGGTGACGCCACAGAGGAAATAGCCGCTCTGTCGGCGCTCGACGACGCCCGTCGGGGGGATGTGTCGTTTCTGTCCAATCCCCGCTATGAACAGCTCATGGCTCACACGCAGGCATCGGCCGTGCTGGTCGGAGCAGACTGGCAGGGGGTCTGGTCGTGCCGCGCGTTGATCCGTGTTGACAATCCCAACAAGGCATTCGCCACCCTGGCCGCGCTTTTTTGTCCGAAGCCCGTGACGCGCCAGCCCGGAATCCATCCGACCGCGGTGCTGGGCGAGGGTGTCAGCATCGGCCGGGACGTTTTCATCGGCCCGTATGTGGTGATCGAGGATCAGGCGCGCATCGGGGATCGCACCCGGATCGATGCGCAGTGTTGGATCGGCGCGCACGCCCGTATCGGCTGCGACGGGTTGATTTACCCTCAGGTGACCGTCCGCGAGGGTTGTCTGATTGGCGACCGGGTGATCCTGCACAGCGGGGTGCGCATCGGCAGTGACGGCTACGGGTATTCGGTTGAGCAGGATGCGGGCGGATCCGTGCGTGTGGAAAAGATTCCGCAGATGGGCATCGTGGAGTTGGGCGATGATGTGGAGATCGGCGCGAACACGACGATCGACCGGGCGCGCTTTGGACGCACGCGGATCGGCCATGCAGTCAAGATTGACAATCTGGTTCAAATTGGCCACAACGTGCAGGTCGGCGACACGACCGGCATTGTGGCACAAACCGGTGTCGCCGGTAGCGTAAAAATTGGTTCCGGGGTGATGATCTGGGCGCAGGCAGGCATTGCCGGACACATCACCGTCGGCGACCGCGCGCAGATCGGGCCGCAGTCTGGCGTGAGCAAGGATGTTCCGCCGGGCGAGTTTGTCATCGGTGCCCCCGCCCAGTCAAAGCGGGCTTTTGTCGCCACCCTGGCGATGCCGCGCCAGATCGAACGGCTGAAGGCGCAGGTCGACGATCTTGGGGCGCGTCTGGCGGTGATCGCCCAAGCGAAGAAGGTTGGCGAATAGCCCCTGTATGTGTTCCGTCTTCTCACAAACCGCAGGTTGTTCAAGCGCCTGGGTGATCGTGACCGTCCTCTGTGCGTGGCTGGCGGCGGGGTGTGTTCAGCAGCCGGTGCGCTCCGAGATTCTGGTGATTGATCCGCAGTTGTGCGCCCTGAGTGACACCCCTCGTGACGGCTCAGACGTGGCGGGTGGCGGACTGGCGTACATGTTTTGCATCCCCGACAACGCCCTGACCCGGTCTCAGGTCGCGCGGATTGATCCCAGCGTGCGGTTTGACGACACCCCCCGTGGCAAGCGCCACTGCGGCTCACGGGGGGTGTTGTGCGTCGGAACGACGCGCCAGCCGTCGTTCAAGGCCGTTCTGGACCGGCTGGCCGGACTGCCGTATGTGAACGCCATCACCCTCTGCCCGTTTGACGGCGACTGATCACCCCCGCAGCAGCCGGACGACCAGACCAAGAATAAACAGCGCCGCGACCAGCATCACCACCCGGCGCTCATCGGGGGTCCAGTCGAACAGGCTCAGAAAATAACTGCTGCACGCGCCGCGTATGGCCCCGACACCCCGCTTCACAGCCTGCATCCCTTTCATTGCGCCCTCAGCCTTCCAGTACGGAGTGTTTGTGCTTCCGTTCGTGCAGCCATTGCGAGAGGATCAAGCTCGCGACGCCCACTGAGATGGCCATGTCGGCCACGTTGAATGTGGGAAATCGGATGCAGTGAAAGTCGATAAAATCGATGACAACCCCGCGCCACACCCGGTCGATCACGTTGCCGATGATGCCCCCGGTCAGCAGCCCCCAAGTCACCCATCCGAAACGAAGAGGGAGAAACGTGCGTCTCATTTGCAGGGTCATCCACACCAGCGCCGCAACCGCACAGGCGATCAGCAGGGCCTGCCGGCCCTGGAGCATGCCCCAAGCCGCTCCGGCATTCTGCACATGACGAAGGTCAAAAATGCCAGGGAGCAGCACGGCCCCGTCACCCGTCGCGGGAAACACGCGCAAGACCAGAACCTTGCTCCACTGATCGGCGGCGATGATCAATCCCATGACGGCCAGCGCGCGGGCGATCACGGAATCATCCTGCGCGCGACGGCGGCGCCCCGTGTGTGGTGACGTTCCATCTCCGACTGGCAGACCATGCAGTTTTTCACAAACGGCAACGCCTGAAGACGGGCCTTCTCAATCAAACCGCCGCAGGCGTCGCACACGCCGTAGGCGCCCTCTCGGATGGCGCGGAGCGCATTCGTGATCTGGTTGATCGTCTCTTGCTCTGTCCCCGCCCGTTCCAGCGCAAACAGTCGGTCAAAGGCGTCCGACCCGTCTTCTTCCACGTTGACTTCGTCGTCACGTCTCAGGGCGTTCTTCCGCATCTTGCCGATTTGCCCGGCCAGGTCTTCGTACAGAGCGAATAATTGATTGCGAAAACCATCCAGATCTTTCTTCGAAAATTTGACCTCTCCGTGAGGGCGTTTTCTCTCCGGGACGCGCGGGGCGGGAGACGGGACCGGTCTTGCCGGGGGCTTCACCGGGGTGCGATGGGGCGCAGCCGGTTTCTGACTTGGGGAAGGAACCGGTCTCGGTTTTGCAGCAGGCTTAACCGGGGCGCGATGGGGTGCAGCCGATTGATTGCCCGGGGATTGAGCCGGGCGAGCGACCCCCGGCTTCCGAGTCGCCGGGGACGCCGTTGTCTGCTTCCGTAAAGCCGTTGACGGCCGGGCTTTCCGGCCAGCGGGAAGGGTCGCGCCCGGCTTGCCTGGGGCTCGCCGTTCCATCGGTTTCGCGCCATCCCCCCTTTTCGCCGCCGCAGCCGAAGTCGGTTTGGAGGGCTTGTCGCGTCCTGACTTTTTTTGAATGGCCATGCGTGCTTCCTGTCTAGGCTACCGTCACAAATTGAAGATGGAGCATAGCAAAAAGACATGCAGGTGTCAATGTGGGCTGCGCCTTGTTTTTTCGTATTGTCCTGCCGTCCGTTTTCCGCTATCCTAGCGACACCTTATAAAACAAGCGATGAGGTGATGTTTGGCCCAAGAGCGAAAATCTGAGGTTCGTTACAAACGCATTTTGCTGAAGCTGAGCGGCGAAGTGCTGGGTAACTCCGAAACCGGCGAGTGCATCGCGCCTGCGGTTGTGGCGGATGTCGCCCAGCGCGTGCGGCGACTATCCGAACTGGGCGTCCAGATTGCGGTAGTGCTCGGCGGCGGGAATATTTTCCGGGGGGCCTCCGGTGCAGCCAGCGGTCTCGCCCGGACCACGGGCGACTATATGGGCATGCTGGCGACCATCATCAATGGGCTGGCCTTGCAGGACGCCCTCGAGCACGTGGGACTTGAGACCCGCCTGCAAACGTCGATCGACATGCCCCAGGTGGCCGAACCCTTTATCCAACGCAAGGCGGTTCGCCATCTGGAAAAAGGGCGGGTGGTCATTTTTGCAGGCGGCACGGGAAACCCGTATTTCAGCACCGATACGGCTGCCGCGCTCCGGGCCAATGAGGTGGGCGCCGACGTGCTGCTCAAGGCGACCAAAGTAGACGGCGTTTACTCCGCCGATCCCAAAACACACCCGGACGCCGTGCGCTACGAGACGGTGTCGTATCAGGTCGCACTGCGTATGCGGCTGCGGGTCATGGATTCGGCCGCCTTTGCCTTGTGCATGGACAACAAGATCCCCATCGTAGTGTTCGATTTTTTTGACAAACTCGCTTTGGAACGGATTGTCTGCGGCGCGCAGATCGGCACGCTGGTGACGGACGCCGACGACGACTGAGTCGTTTCACGAGGAGTGGCCGTGATGGAAACCGTGGATGATGTGATTCTGGATGCCGAAGAGAAAATGGACAACACCGTCAAGGTGTTGAAGGAGCAGTTTGCCGGTCTCCGCACAGGCAAGGCGTCGCCCGCGCTGGTGGAGAACGTGCAGGTGTCTTATTACGGGACGCCGACCCGGCTCCGCGACATTGCCGGCATCTCGGCGCCCGAACCGCGCCTGATCGTGATCAATGCCTATGACCCGACCGCGCTTGCCGATATCGAGAAGGCCATCCTGGCGGCCAATCTGGGCGTCACCCCGCGCAACGATGGCCGCGTCATCCGGTTGCCGATACCCGAGTTGAGCGAGGACCGCCGCAAGGAGATCGTTAAAGTGGCCAAGCGGTTGTCCGAGGAGGCCCGTGTCGCCATCCGCAATGTCCGGCGTGACGCCAATGATGCGGTCAAGGCGCTGCAGAAGAAGGGCACCGTCACAGAGGATGACCGCGACGCCGGGTTTGCCGAAATTCAGAAATCGACCGATGCGCATATTGGCCAGATTGACACCGATCTGAAGCACAAGGAACTGGAAGTGATGGCGGTCTGACCGCCAGTGAGAACGGAGGCACACGATGGCAGAACAGGACACGACCCCAACCCCGACCCCCCCGCCGAAAGAGTCGCCGTTCCCCAAGCCAGAGCCGGCTGCGTCCAGTCCTGGCATTACGACGCTGCTTGAGGTTCAAGCCGCTTCGGCCCAGCCTCTGGTGCCCGTCATTCCACGGGCGACGGCCGCCGCTCCAAAGACCATCCGCATGGTTCGTCCGGGTGTTCCCGGACCGGTTGGACAAACACCGCGCCCAGGCTCCAATCCGCTGCCACCCGGCCCGCCACCGCCGTCCGCTCCGCAGATGCAGGCGGCGAAATCAAAAACATCGCGCATTTCCCTGGAATCGGCGATCAGCGCCACTCAGGCGGACATCTCCGATCCAGTTTCTGTGGCGCAGGCAGGCGTTGAAGGCGCGCCAAAAACCATCCGGCTGAAGCGCCCGTCCGAGATGCCGACCTTGAAAGTACCCGCAGTTCAACCGGGCACGCATGTTCCCGTGCCCAATCCGCGGTTCACCACGGCTGTTCCCGGGGCGTCCCCGTCGCGGAAGACATCCCGGATGCCCGAGCCAGAGAGCCCTTTGGCGACAATGCCCAGTTCTGTTCCCCTGACGCAGAAACGAACGATTCGCGTCAAGCGCCCCGGCATGGATTCCGCCGCGCCACTCGCCTCGGGTGAATCCACAGCAGACGGCGCTGTGACGCCGCTGCAGCCGGAACAGATGCTGAGCCGGGCCGACGACACGTGCAATCCCGTCTTTATTGTCGCGGCCGCGGCATCCATCATTGTGACGGGAATTCTGATCTACTTGTTCTACCAGCAGATGTACGGTGCCGAAGCGCTCATCTATTGAGCGATCCGCCTACAACCGCAGTTCGGGCTGGTTGGGGGCGCGTCTCCGATTGCCGGCCGACAGCCCGAGGCGCGCGTAGCACAGATCGGTCGCCATCCGGCCGCGGGATGTGCGTTCCAGATACCCCTCTTGGATGAGGTACGGTTCATAGACCTCCTCGATCGTGTCCGGTTCCTCTCCCACCGCAACGGCCAGATTGGTGAGGCCGACGGGGCCCCCGCCGAATTTGACCGCCAGCGCCTCCAGCAGTCGCTTGTCCATTTCGTCCAGACCGAACGGATCAATCTCCAGCATCGCCAGCGCCTCGGATGCGACCACGCGGCTGATGAAGCTGTCGGCGCGGACTTGGGCATAATCGCGAACACGGCGCAGGAGGTTGTTGGCAATGCGGGGTGTCCCGCGCGCCCGAGAGGCAATCTCCCGCGCGCCGTCGTCGTCAATGGCCACATCGAGGCGGGCGGCCGACCGGATGACGATGGTTTGCAGCGTCCCGGCCGGATAATAGTCGAGCCGGTTGGCGAGGCCGAACCGGGAGCGGAGTGGCGCGGAAATCAGGCCGCTGCGTGTGGTCGCCCCCACGAGCGTGAACCGGGGCAGGTCGAGCCGCACCGACCGGGCGTTTGGGCCCTGATCGATCATGATGTCGATCACAAAATCCTCCATCGCCGAGTAGAGATACTCCTCGACGGTCCGCTGCATCCGGTGTATCTCGTCAATGAAGAGGATGTCTCCCGGTTCAAGCGAGGTGAGCAGCCCCGCCAGATCGCCTGGCTTGTCGATCACCGGCCCCGAAGTGGCCTTCACTTGTACACCCATGGCCTCACCCAGAATGTAAGCCAACGTCGTCTTGCCCAGCCCGGGTGGTCCGGAGAGGATCACGTGATCGAGGGACTCGCCGCGGCGCTTAGCCGCCTCCACGGCCAGCAACAGCCGCTCACGTACCCGTTCCTGCCCCACGAAGTCCTCAAAGCGCGTGGGGCGCAGCCGGTTGTCGAACGAGGGGTTGCGCTGGTTCAGGGTTTCGGTGGTCCGTTGCTGTGGCATGGGGCTCTTCCAAAAAACGGTGTCAGCCGGAGATCTGTTGCAGAAAGGCTTCGACCTGGCTGTCCGTTCCGACCGTGATGCGCAGATAGGCAGCCGTGCGCGGGTTTGGAAAATGGCGGACATAGATGCCGGCATAGCGCAGCCGTTCGAAGCATTCGACCGCGCGCTCCTGCGGCGGCCGTGCAAAAAGGAAGTTGGTCTCCGAGTCCAGCACCGTCCATCCCCGACGCCGCAGTTCGGCCGTGAGGCGCGAGCGGGTCTCCTGGATGCGGCGCACGTTCGCCCGCATGTGCTCCAGATCGTTTAACGCCGCCAGTCCGGCCACTTGGGCCAGCACGTCCAGATTGTAGGAATCCTTGATTTTGTACAACGCGGCGATCAGCGGTTCGGGGCCGATGACATAACCGAAACGGAGACCGGCTAGCGAAAACGCCTTCGATAGCGTCCGCATCACCAGCGTGTTTTCGTTCTCCGCCCGCACCGCCAGCGCCATGCAATTGCTTCGGGAAAAATCGGCGTATGCCTCGTCAATGAGCACCACCCCGTCGAACGACGTGCAAAACGCCGCCACGGTCGCGCATGGAAATAACAGGCTCGTCGGCGCGTTGGGATTGGTCAGAAAAAACAGAGACGCCTGATAGTGCGCGGGCATCTGCCAGCGAAAATCGTCGCTCAAGCGGACCGGCCGCTTCTCAGCCTTTCGGATGTCTGCCAGAACGGGATAGAGTGAGTATGACGGATCGAAATAACCGACCGTCCCGGCGTCTTCTACAAACGCCCGCGTACACAAGGCCAGGATTTCATCCGATCCGTTACCGACAAACACCTGCTGCGGCGAACAGCCGTGCATGACGGCAATCCGCTCGCGCACCGCGACGCACAGCGGGTCGGGGTAGAGGCGCAGACGCGCCGGATCAAAGGCCGCGAGCGCCTGGCCCACCGCTGGACTGGGCGGGTAGGGGTTTTCATTGGTGTTGAGTTTGACGATGCCTGTCGCCTGAGGCTGCTCGCCCGGCGTGTAGGCGTGCAGCGCCTGCACCGCGTGTGTCACATACCGGTTCATGGACAAACTCCGTTCAGTTCATTCCTTTGCGAAACGAACCGAAGCCGCCCGCGCGTGGGCGTCCAGCCCCTCCACGGCGCCGAAGGTTTCGATTGCCCCGCGCGTTTCGACCAAATCGCGCCGGGTGAACCGCACCAGACTGGTCCGTCTCCGAAAATCATCCGCAGTCAGTCCCGAAAACATTCGCGCCGCGCCCCCGGTCGGAAGCACGTGGCTCGGTCCGGCAACGAAATCCCCCGCTGATTCGGGTGTCCAGGCGCCGACAAAGACCGCGCCCGCCGCGCGAACGGCCGCGACGCGCGTCGGCGCGTCGGCCGTCATTATTTCAAAATGCTCCGGCGCGAACCGGTTGCACAATTCCATTCCCTGATCGAGATCCGGCACGACCACCGCCAGCATGCCGCCGCTGCCGATCACGGCCTCGACCGCCGTGCGTCGCGGGAGCTCGGCCGTCTGGCGCGTGACCTCGACCGCCACCGCCCGGGCCAGCGTTGCGCAGTCCGTCACCAGCAGCGCCTTCTCCAAACCGCTGCCATGCTCCGCCTGAGAAAGCAAATCCGCCGCCACCCAGGCGGGGGTAGCCGTCGCATCGGCTAAAATCGCGATCTCGCTCGGGCCGGCCACCTGATCGATCGCCACCGCGCCATAGACCTGGCGCTTGGCGGCGGTGACATACGCGTTGCCGGGGCCGACGATCTTCTGCACCGGCCGCACCCGCCGCGTGCCGTAGGCCATCAGTCCGATTGCTTGGATGCCGCCGATCCGGTATATCTCCGTCGCGCCCGAAAGCTTCAGCGCAAACAGCAACACCGGATTGATCGATCCATCCGGCGCGCACGGCGTGCAGGCCACAATCTCCCGCACCCCCGCCACCTGGGCCAGCGTCGCGGTCATGACCGCCGTCGACGCCAGTGGCGCCGTGCCCCCTGGGATGTAGACACCGACCCGGTCGAGCGGCGTGAACTGCTCGCCAAGAAATCCGCCTCCGGGAGTCCGCATCTTCCACGGTTTGCGCAACCCCGCCCGTGCAAACGCCGTTACCCGCGCATGCGCCTCGCAAACGGCTTGGACCTCAGCAGGCGGAATGAGCTGGAGGGCTTTGCGCAACTCGGGCGCCGTCACCTTCAACGCCGCCCCCGTCAGCTCGACGCCGCCCTGAAACCGCTTCGCGGCGGCCAGAACCGCCGACTCGCCCTCACGACGGATCGCCGCCAGCACCTCTGCCGCCGCTGCCTCCGCCCGCTCGTCAAAGGCTGGACGATTTAAGAAGGATTCCACCGCCCGGTTGCGCCGCTTCAGAGACCATGCTGCTAGTTGAAAGGCCATTGCACACTCCAGACGGATACCCCGACTCACAACCCAGATTTCGGACGCTCCCGCTTGAGCATCTCCTCTATCTTCGCCGTCAATTGCTCCTGGGCCATCCGCAGCGCCGTCTCGCGTTTGGCATCCTTCTCAGCCTCCTTGGTCTGCGCCTTCTTGTCTTTGTCGCTACCCTTCTTGCCTTTGCCGCCACCCTTCTTGTCTTGGTCCCTCTTCCGATCTTGAGCGGCGAACTCCCGGTCCTGCATCTGTTCCATCTTCTTGTCGGCCTGTTCGGCAGAGAAAGGACCCTGCGGGAGCATTTTCCGCACACTGAACGCGCCCGCCGGGAATGTCATCTCCTTTGTCAATTCGTCCTCGGCCCACGCCTTCTTGACTGCAGCCATGGCCATCGGAAAGACGCGGGACTCCTCGTTGATCGCCTTCTGCAGCGCGGCGACCTCTTCACGTGACATCACTTGGTACGAATCCTCTTTGACCATGTCGGTGATCTTGACCAGATAGACCGACGCCAGTGCGGGCTTTGACTTCGCCTCCATTTGAGCCTGCGCCGAAAGCCCACAGACCAGAATCAGTGCAAAAACCAGTTTTTTAAAAGACATAATGACCTCTCTGAGTGCGTGTATCTTACCACAAACGGCCCCGCTGGGTAGATACAAATTGCGCAAATTGCGCAAATTCGTGTTTCCTCTTGACTTCCCATTCCCCCTTCTATACGCTGACCCGGTTTCAAGCGCGAATCGGCAAACGGAAGTTCGTGAAAATCGGACGCGGTCGCGCCGCTGTAAACGGTTACAACGTCCAAAGGCCATTGCCCAAACGGGTGAGAAGGCTGGACGAAGGTTGGAAGCCGTGAGCCAGAAGACGTGCCGGTTCGCAAGACGTGGGAAGACTCCTTCGCGTCCTGGGGAGCGGTACTGTGCGCACCGGCGGTTTCCGGTTTTTGACATGACCCTCCAGCCCTTCGATGGGCGTCAGACGCGAACGGCAGTCTCCTGAACAGCAGAAAGCGCTTCGCGCGTTTTCTGTTTCCGCCCCCGACCGAGGGGCAGAGGAGCTGTTATGAACCTGCATCGCATCACCGCCGCGGGCGCACTCGCCCTTGGCGTCGCATTCGCCGCCTCCGCACAGTCCGAGGAGGCCCCCGCCACCAATGCCCCCATCATCGTCACCGCCAGCCGGACCGGCCGGTCGGCCGACGAGATCGCCGCAGGTGTCACCGTCATCACCGCCGACGACATCAAGCGGTCCGGCGCGACCGACGTGGTCCAGGCGCTCGAAAAACTCGGCGGGATCTACTTCCGCAAACTCGGCGGCAATCCCAGCTCCTCCGAAGTCTCGATGCGCGGTTTCGGCGAGAACTCTCACGGCCGCACCCTGATCCTCGTCAACGGCGAACGGCTGAACAGCCTCGACATGGCCGCTCCGAACCTGTTGCGCGTCCCGTTCGGATCGATCGAGCGGATCGAGGTCCTCCACGGTGCCCAGACGATCCTGTACGGCGACAATGCAGGCGCCGGCGTCATCAACATTATCACCCGCCCCGGCGCCGACAAGCAAACCACCACCGTCTCGGCGGCCGTCGGGTCCGAAAACACCTTCGACGGAGCGATCGGCACCGCCGGTCGCCTCGATAACACGCTCCGGTATGCGGTCGACGCCAACTGGCGCAAAAGCGACGGCTGGCGCAAAAACGGCGATTTTGAAACCACGGACGCCCGCGTCTCGCTCGGCAAGGACTGGAACGCGCGCGCCACCTCCACCCTCTCCCTCTTTTACAACACGAGCGATTACGGCATGCCCGGCGCGCTCACCTACCCGCAGATGTGGGCCAACCCCAAACAATCCACCCACCCGCTCGATGAGGGCTCGTCCCAATCCTGGGGGCTGGCGCTCGACAATGCCGTCCTCATCGGCGAAGAGGGCAGGCTGCGGCTCAACGTCGCCGCGTCGCGCCGCCTGATCGACTCCCAAAACGACTACCGCGCCTGGGGCTACTGGTTTTACTATGGCAGCGGCCTCGACAGGCTGACGTTCTCTCCCAGCTATTCAGACCGCTACGTGATCGCCGGAGTCGAAAACCGCATCACGGTCGGCGCCGATATCCGCCACGACGATCTGGCCATGAACTACGCCTATAATCCCGAGATCCCGCTCTGGGGCGTCGCGAACAAGGCGTTTGATCTGACCCGGTTCTCGCTCGCCGGGTATGTGGAGAACGAAACGGTCCTCTCCGACACGCTCTCCCTGATCCTCGGCGCGCGGGCCGACCGGATCGCGAACGAATCCTCTGTCAACGGAACGGAGCTGCCCGATGTGACCGCCACCGAACACGCCCTCTCCGCATCGGCGCTCTACCGCCCGTCGCAGCAGGTCAAGTTCTACGCCCAAGCCGCCTCGCTCTACCATGCGCCGTTTGCCGATGAACAGGTCAATATCTGGGGGCCGACCCCGGTTGTCGCCAGCCTCAAACCCGAAACCGGCCTCAATCAGGAGGTGGGCGCGGTCGTCCGTCTTACCGAAGAATGGGAGGTGGGCATGAGCCTCTACCAACTCGACCTGCAGAACGAGATCGTCTACAACCCCCTGACGTGGAGGAATGATAACTACGACGACACCCGCCGCCGCGGGATGGAGGCGAACCTCTCGTGGCGCCGCCCCGGAGTCGCCAGCGTGTCGGCCTTCTACACCTTCGTCAACGCTGAGTTTGACGCAGGCCCGAATGCGGGAAATGAGATCCCGCTCGTCCCGAAGCACGTTCTCACCGTGCATGGCGACTGGTCGATCATCGAAGACCTTGCCCTGTTCTCCACCCTCCGCGCAACCAGCAATCAGCGCTCCGGGAGCGATTTCAGAAATGTGGCGAACCGATTGGACGGATTCGGCGTCCTGGATACCGGCATTCGAATCACTCCGAGCCGCGTGAGCGGCCTCACTCTCATCGTGAGCGTCGACAACGTGTTCGATAAGCACTACGCGACCACCGGCTTTTTCGGCAACAGCGTCTATCCGGCCAACGGCCGCACCTGGAAGCTCTCCGCCTCCTACACCTTCTGACGCCGCGCCGGGGCGGCCGACCGGAGACGGAGACCCCGGCCCGCCCCCCCCTTTTTCCGTGAACCGGATTTGACTGGACAACGTTTCAAGGAACAGCGATTCTATAACCCGCATACCCACACACTCCCACACCCACACACTCCCGCCATGAACCCCCTCGCCGCCATCACCTTCGCACCCGACTCCCTGTTCGGCACCGCCGTCTCCTTCTTCCAGCGCGGGGGCGTGGTGATGTGGCCGCTGTTGCTCTGTTCCCTGGTCGCCGTGGCCATGGCGATCGAACGCATCCCCCACTTCTGGCACGAACGGATGGCCGAGGTGATCGCCGCCAAGACCGTCGGTTGCGTGTTCGACGCCCTAGCCGAGGGGCGCTTTGCCGAGGCCGAAACCCTGATTGCCCGGGCGCCGTCCGCCTCGTGCCGCATCCTGGCGGAAGGGCTCCGGCAGCGCGATGTCGCGCTCCAAGATTCGCTCACCGCCGCCGCCGAACGGGAAATCGCCAGCCTGCGGCAGCGTCTTTCGATTCTCGACACCATCATCACCCTTGCGCCGCTCCTCGGCATTCTCGGCACCGTCACCGGAATCATTCGCTCCTTTCAACTCCTCAGCACGGGCGGCATCCAAGACCCCACCGCCGTTACTGGCGGTATCGCGGAAGCGCTGATCACCACAGCCGCCGGTCTGATCGTCTCAATCTGTACTCTGATCCCCTTCAACTATTGCGCCTCGTTCGTCCGGCGCCGCACCCGCGATTTTGAGCAGCTTATCCACCGCACCGTCATCGCCTGCGAAAGGGGGAAGGCCCATGGCGCTTGACTCCGGTTTTGATGACCGCGGCTCGCGGCTCGAGATGATCCCGCTGATGGACGTGGTCTTTCTCCTCCTCGTCTTCTTTGTCTATGCGATGTTCACCATGTCGGTCCACCGCGGCGTCCGCGTCGACCTCCCCCGCGCGTCCGGAACAGCCGAGCACGGCGACCGCGTCGTCCTCACAATCACCGCCGACAACCGCATCGCGCTCAACGGCACCTTCGTTTCGCTTGACGATGCCGTGATCGGTGCCGTCGAAGCGTGGCGCGCGAACGCCACACCCGTCCTCATCACCGCAGACCGGCTGGCCGATATCGGCCCCGGCATTGAACTTCTCTCCAAGCTCAAGAACGGCGGCGTCGGCACCGTCGCCTTCCAAGTCGAATCCAAATGAACCTGCCGAACCACAGCCTCGCCTGGAGCCTCTCGCTGGCGCTCCATCTGGCCGCCGCCGCTCTCCTGGGCTGGTTCGCAGGAGCGGCTCTCCTGCGCTCCGATTCCGCCCCGCCGACCATCGCGACGGTTGACATCACCTTCACCGAACCCGTAATCGCGACGGCCTCCGGCGGTACCCTCGCCGCAGCGGAAATGCCCGCTGTTCCCCGTGCCGAGGCGCCGCCAGCCTCGGCCGAAACGCGCATCCCGCCGCCCTCAGAAACGCTGACCAGGGAGACGACGGCGGATGCATCCCTGCCTCTCCCACAAACGGAGCCGCTACCGCGCGTTGTGAGCCAGACCGTTTACGGTGCCGATGCAAAGGCCTCCTGGCTCTCGGATCTCGACAAATGGACCGAGGATGAGGGGGGGGCGTCCTCAGACCGTGACGGCCAACCGGGATCGGGCGACGGCACCGCCACCGGTGAGGGCGTTGGAGACGGCCGCGCCTCGGCCCTTGCATCCATTCGGCCCGTCTACCCCGTCGGTGCCCGCCGTCGCGGCGAAGAGGGACGTGTCGTGATCGAGGCCACGGTTCTGGCCAACGGACACGTCGGCGCCTGGCGGGTGGTCTCTTCGAGCGGATTCAACGAACTCGACCACGCCGCAGAAACC
>Ga0194125_10000541_pt1 | contig 62674 bp, 61 predicted proteins | sample TA2KigC250mmetaG_FD_148626 | JGI IMG/M metagenome (GOLD analysis project Ga0194125, IMG submission 148626) | Freshwater microbial communities from Lake Tanganyika, Tanzania - TA2015034 Kigoma Deep Cast 250m | ecosystem: Environmental > Aquatic > Freshwater > Lake | place: Tanzania: Lake...
AAGACCTCTCTTTATCTGTAATACAGGAGCAGCCATCTTTTCTTACACTATTTTTACTATTTATTTATTTTAAAAGGCACCACCATCCAAATCAATTTTATCATCAAGCGCAGTATCTAGTTCATTTATAATGGTGTTTGGTAATCCACCAGTAACCGCATTAGAAAGCACATTATCTGGATTTTCTGCTACAAATTTACCTGCTGCTGCATTATAAATTAACACATAGTTATCTTGAAGACCAGATACATCAACGTCTGATAAGTCTGATAGGTTAGCCACTTCTGATGCTCCTGAACCTAAAATTGCAGATACTTTAAAGTTTGCTGCTGCTTTCTGTTTTACAGAATAACTATTGGTTGAAACTGATACTTTGTAAGTCATACAGACACCGTATCGTGAACCATTGCTGTTCCTTCAAAGATTTTTACAACTTTACCAGTTGCTGAATGAGTTAAGATTACATCATAATAATTGCGTCCTGCTGTAAGTTCTGCGGTTACCGTAGAACCCATAGAGATTTTAATTTCACCAGTTGCGACTGTAATTGATGTTTGAAATGATTTAACAGATGATGCAGTGGGATGCTTACGAATTTTTGCAGTTGCTGTTTGATTGGTTAATGAATAAACAGAACTATCATTGTTTGTTACATTATAAATTGCTTCAAAATCAGTTCCCTTTTCAATTACAATATTGACCGCAGGTACGCTCATTGTTGTTTTTTAAGTATTTATGTTATACTGATTTGATTGCATATCCAATTGCATATGCTTGTGATGATGAAGACCACTGTGTTCCTGGAATTTGTGTTGGTGATGAACGACGTATATCGTCGTTTTGACCTAAATGACCACTTCCATTTCTTCCACCCACTGCCCATAAAGTTCCATCAGTTTTAAGTGCTAAACTAAAATATCCACCACCACGATTTTGGGTCAATGACCATTGGGTTCCTGGGATTTGTCTTGGTGATGAATAAACCACATTATCATTTTGTCCGATAGAACCATCTCCTTCACTGCCCCATGCCCATAAAGTATTATCAGTTTTTGTTGCTAAAATATGATAATAACCGAATGAAGCTGCACTCCATTGTGTTCCTGGTATTTGTCTTGGTGATGAATATTGTACTGTATTATTTTGTCCTAGATTTCCCCTTTGATTTCTTCCCCATGTCCATAAAGTTCCATCAGTTTTTAGTGCTCCACTAAACGTATATCCACTATATGGTCTACTCCATTGTGTTCCTGGAACTTGAACTGGTGATGAAAAATAATTGTTATTAATATTAAGTCCCAATTGTCCTTGGGCATTATAACCCCATGACCATAAAGTTCCATCAGTTTTGGTTGCAAGGGTCTCATATAAGCCACCAGCCAAATTTTCCCATTGTGTTCCTGGAATTTGTCTTGGTGATGAACGATTGGCTACATCATTTAACCCTAATCCCCCCAATCCGTTATATCCCCATGCCCATAAAGTTCCATCAGTTTTTGTTGCTAATGAATGAGCATATCCAAGACTAATAGAATTCCATGATGTTCCTGGAATTTGTACTGGTGATGAACGTGCAGTTATTGTTCCACTATCATTCAATCCTAATTTACCGTTACCATTAGATCCCCATACCCACAATGTACCATCAGTTTTTGTTGCTGCTGTGTGGTAGTAACTATCAATTTGTGCCCACTGAACACCTGGAATTTGTATTGGTGACGAACGATTTGTTATATTATTTTGTCCTAATGTTCCGTTAGAATTAGAACCCCATGCAAACAACTGCAAATACTGTGTCGCAGTTACAAAGCTATAAGTTGTAATACCAACACTTGAAGAACTTTCAAAAGTATCTTTATATGCTGCCGCAGGGAATACAACAAAATGTGTTGTACCAGCACCTAAAGCAACTGTTGGTGTGATCGTCAAAGCACCACCATTAATACTTAATGCAGAACTGGATGTTACATCAAAACTTTCAATGATTGTACCTGATGCACTTCCACTTCTGATTGTAATTGATCCTGTATTAATTTTCAGTGGTTTGTTGAATGTAACAACGATTGTTGGTACATCAGAAATATTTGTTTGCCCAATACTAGGTGAATACGTCAGTGGTTGTAAAGGACCACCAAGATTTGTAAGACCAGAACCATCACCATAGAAACTTGTCGCAGTAATGACACCTGTTGTATTCAAACTTCCTTGTGTTCCGAGACCAACATTCGCAAGTCCTGCACCACTACCATAGAATGTACCAGTAATGATACCAACAGTAATACCTGATGCATTTAATGTTGCACCAGTTCCAACTTGAATTGAATTATTTGCACCATCAATCGTAATACTTGATGATCCAACTGTTACAATTCCAGTGATCCTAGCATTTCCTGAAACATACAGTGCTGTACTTGCAGATCCAGTGTTTGCAATCGTTGTAACACCAGATACTTTTAGATCACCTGATGAATTCCATGTTGGTCCACCAGTTGTAAATGAATCCGGTCTTACTGTATTTGATGATACTGCTGATAAGCTTGTTGAACCACCTAACAGAACACCATAAAAGTCAAGACCTGTTGTTGGTGCTGTTGTGAATGTAATATTACTTCCTGATACAGTAAAGTCAGTTCCTGGATTTTGTGTAATACCACCAATGTTGATAATTAACTGATCTGCTTTGACTGGTGTAGCAGCAGAACCTGATACTGTAAGCGCAAAGGTTTGTGTTGAACCATTGAAAGAACTTTTGATATCATCAAGTTCTAAGATCTTTGCTGGTGCAGTATAGTTATAGTTGATCCAAACAGTTCCGTTCCACTGATAGGTAAAACCAGATGTAGCATCTGTGAAAATTTGATTTAACGATGGACTATCAGGAAAATTTATCGCCATTATCGTTTTTTAGATATTTATGATCTGATTCCACCTGAAATGTAGGTACCACCAGCATTCACGAAATTCCATTGTGTTCCTGGAACTTGTGTTGGTGATGAAAGGTTTATTGTAGTATTTTGTCCTAATGCTCCTTCACGTCCATATCCCCATATCCATAGTGTTCCATCAGTTTTGGTTGCGAGAAGTAAGTTATTACCTCCTTCTATTAGATTCCATTGTGTTCCTGGAATTTGTATTGGTGATGAACGAGTTGTAGTATCATTTTGTCCCAATGTTCCATATCCATTGTAACCCCATGCCCACAATGTTCCATCAGTTTTTGTTGCAACAGACTGATTTCCTCCACCATAAGTAGCAGAAACCGAACTCCACTGCGTTCCTGGAATTTGTCTTGGTGATGAATAATATGTTGTATTATTTTGTCCCAAGTAACCTAAATGATTACTTCCCCATGCCCATAAAGTTCCATCAGTTTTAGTAGCTAGTGAATGTTGACCACCAGCACTTATAGAACTCCATTGTGTGCCTGGAATTTGTGTTGGTGATGAACGTCTTACTGTATCATTTTGTCCCAATCTTCCGGCATAATTATAACCCCATGACCATAAGGTTCCATCAGTTTTGGTCGCTAATGTATGACCACCGCAACTTATGGAACTCCACTGTGTGCCTGGAATTTGTCGTGGTGACGAATAATTCGCTCGATTATTTTGTCCCAGTTGTCCTTCAATATTATATCCCCATGCCCACAAAGTTCCGTCAGTTTTTGTTGCTAGTGAATTTATATAACCTTCTGCATTAATTTTATTCCATTGTGTTCCTGGAATTTGTACTGGTGATGAATATTGTGTTAGATTATTTTGTCCTAATTGACCTTGTTGTCCATATCCCCATGACCATAAGGTTCCATCAGTTTTTGTTGCTAATGTAACATGGCGGGCAGAAAATGAACTCCATTGCGTTCCTGGTATTTGAACGGGAGATGAATATTGTGTTGTATTATTTTGTCCAAGGTCTCCATAAAGATTATTCCCCCAAACAAAGAGAACATTAGATATCTGTGTGGTAAAACTATAAGTATCAATTAAAGTATTACTATCAATATTATAAGTATCTTTAATTGTTCCTGCTGGTAACACAACATAATGTGTAGTTAACCCTGCAAGTGAATTTGTTGGACTAATCGTTAAAACACCTGCATTTATTGAAAGTCTACTACTAGAAGTAACATCAAAACTTTCAACAATCGTTCCTGATGCACTTCCAGTTCTTAAAGTAATTGTACCAGTTCCAACTTTAATTGGTTTATTAAATGTAATGGTGATGTTTGATGATACACCTACATTTGTTTGACCAATACCAGGACTATAAGTTAATGGTGTAAATGCTCCACCAATATCTGTTAATAAACTTCCATCACCATAAAACTTTCCTGCTGTGATGATACCTGATGTATTGATATTACTTGTTGGTCCTAATCCTGCTCCACTTAAATTTGCACCGCTACCATAAAATGCAGATGCAGTAATGATGCCTGTTGTATTGATGTTTCCTGTAAGTGCAATTCCAGTTAAACCAGAACCATTACCAATGAAAGTTGTAGCAGTTACAACCCCAGTCGCACTTAAACCACTTAAATTTACAGGACCTAATGGATTAGTAAGTTGTGCTTTGGACTGGCTCATTGTTTTTTAGGTATTTATGTTACTGTTTTGATAGCAAATGAGGAATGATTGCCCGAAGAAATTGAAGATGTCCACTGTGTCCCTGGAACTTGTGTTGGTGATGAGCGACCTATTGTATTATTTAATCCCAATTGTCCATAAGTATTTCGACCCCAAGCCCACATAGTTCCATCAGTTTTTGTTGCAAAACTAATCCCGTTTTCATAATTAATAGCATTCCATTGTGTTCCTGGAATTTGTCTTGGTGATGAATATTGTACTGTATTATTTTGTCCTAGATTTCCCAGATAATTATAACCCCATGACCATAAAGTTCCATCAGTTTTGGTTGCTAATGTAGTAACACTATCAGCACTTACAGAATTCCATGATGTTCCTGGAATTTGTGTTGGTGATGAACGATATGTTGTATTATTTTGTCCTAATTGTCCCTGATAATTGCGACCCCATGCCCATAGTGTTCCATCAGTTTTGGTTGCTACTGCAAGTGTATTAGAACCAGCAATTTTATTCCATTGGGTTCCTGGAATTTGTGTTGGTGATGAGCGACCTATTCTATTATTTAATCCTAATTGTCCATTTCCATTTCCTCCCCATACCCATAAAGTTCCATCAGTTTTTGTTGCTAGTGAAATACCAAGTGCAGCATTTATAAAATTCCATTGTGTTCCTGGAATTTGTGTTGGTGATGAATAATCTACTCTGTTATTTTGTCCTAACTGTCCAAGTAAATTACCACCCCATGTCCACAGTGTTCCATCAGTTTTAGTTGCAAATAAATGACTACCAGCACTTATAGAACTCCATTGTGTGCCTGGAACTTGTACCGGTGATGAACGTGGTATAACGTCATTTATACCTAAAGTTCCACGGTTATAACCCCATGACCATAAGGTTCCATCAGTTTTTGTTGCTAATGAATGTTCATTACCACCATTTACAGAATTCCACTGTGTTCCTGGAATTTGTGTTGGTGATGAACGTAATATTACATCATTAAGACCCAATTCAGCATATTGATTATTTCCCCACCCAAACAACTGCAAATACTGTGCCGCAGTTGTAAAACTATAAGTTGTAATTCCAGTATTATCGCTTGTATCAATTGTGTCTTGTAATGTTCCAGCAGGTATAACAACATAAAAAGTTGTTCCAGCACTGATTACTGAGTCCGTTGGATTAATTGTAAGAACAGCACCACTAATACTTACGCTAGATCCAGCAGCAACATTCGCAATATCATAACTTTCAACAATCGTTCCTGATGCACTACCGCTTCTTAAAGTAATTGTTGAAATACCTGTTGTTGCTGCTGCCGCTGCGATTGGTTTGTTGAATGTGATAACAATATTCGTATCATTACTTATGTTTGTTACACCAATACCAGGTGAATAAATGATTGGACTTAAAGGACCACCAATATTTGTGATACCAATACCATCACCATAAAAAGAACCAGCAGTGATGATACCTGTTGTTGTATAATTATCTGTTGGGCCAATCAGTGTAATACCAGTTAGATTAGCACCATTACCATAAAAAGCAGATGCAGTAACAATACCAGATGAATTGATACTTCCTGTGGTTCCTACACCAACACCTTGTAATTGTGAACCATCACCAGAAAAACTAGTAGCAGTTACAACACCAGATGCATTGATACCTGATGCAGTGAATATTCCAACTGGTGCTACAAGTTGTGCATTAGACTGGCTCATGGTTTTTTAGGTATTTATTGTGATTTGATTGCTGATGAACTTTGATAACCAGCAGAAACAGAACTCCAAGATGTTCCTGGAATTTGTATTGGTGATGAACGATATGCTGCTGAACCAGAGGTATTTGCTCCAAGTTCTCCAAAATAATTTCTACCCCATGCCCATAAAGTTCCATCAGTTTTAGTAGCTAGTGAATGTTGACCACCAGCACTTATAGAACTCCATTGTGTGCCTGGAACTTGAACTGGTGATGAACGAAATGCTGTATCATTTTGTCCCAATCTTCCGGCATTATTATATCCCCATGACCATAATGTTCCATCGGTTTTTGTTGCTAAAAAATGTTGAAGAAAACCACCTATAGAATTCCACGATGTTCCTGGAATTTGTACTGGTGATGAACGATATGTTGTATTATTTTGTCCCAGTTGTCCTCTATGATTATATCCCCATGCCCATAAAGTTCCATCGGTTTTAGTTGCAAATGTAGAATAGAATCCTGTTTGTATATTATTCCACTGTGTTCCTGGAATTTGTATTGGTGATGAACGATTTACTCTATCATTTTGTCCCAACTGACCATAACTATTATATCCCCATGACCATAATGTTCCATCGGTTTTAGTTGCAAATGTATCACTTGCAGTCGCAGATATATTTCCCCACTGTGTTCCTGGAATTTGAATTGGTGATGAACGATTGTATGTATTAGATTGTCCCAATTCTCCGGCACCATTATTTCCCCATGCCCATAAAGTTCCATCGGTTTTAGTTGCTATTGTGGTGTTATAATCAGAAGAAATAAATCTCCATGATGTTCCTGGAATTTGTACCGGCGATGAGCAATATGTTGTATTATTCAATCCTAATTTACCGAAAGCATTAGATCCCCATGCCCACAAAGTTCCATCAGTTTTTGTTGCTAATGAATGATAGTTTGCAGAGTTTATATAACTCCATTGTGTTCCTGGAATTTGTGTTGGTGATGAACGTCTTACTGTATCATTTTGTCCTAATTGTCCATTGGGATTTCTTCCAAAACTAAACAGGGTAAAAGATTGTGTCGTGAAACTATAAGTATCAATTACAGCATTGCTACCAGTATTAAACAAGTCTTTGACTGTACCAGCAGGAACTACAACAAAGTGCGTTGTACCTGCACCTAAATTGCTAGTGGGGTCAATTGTTAACTTCGCACCGCTGATTGTAAGACGATTACTTGAAGTAATATCATAACTTTCAACAATTGATCCTGATGCACTATCAGTTCTTAATGTAATCGTTCCAATACCTGCTTTGATTGGTTTGTTAAATGTAATATCAATGTTTGTTGTGGCTGCAATACCAGTTGCACCAACAGTAGGATTATAAACAATACCTTGAATTACACCACCAATATCAGTTAAGTATGTTGCATCACCAGAGAATTTAGATGCAGTGATGATACCTGTGGTGTTGATGTTACTTGTTGGACCTAATCCTGCACCAGTAAGATTTGCACCATCACCAGAATAACTGGTCGCAGTGATTGCGCTTGCTACAATACCACCACTGCTAATTGTAATACCTGTTCCAGTAATTCTATTATTTGTACCATCAAACGTAATACTTGAAGAACCAACAGTCAGAATACCAGCAATTCTAGCATTTCCTGAAACATATAATGCTGTTGTTGCTGTACCTGTATTTGCAACTGTCGCAACACCACTGATGTATAAATCACCACCAGTGTTCCAAGAAAATCCACCAGTTGAAAGACCTGTTGGACCAATGATACCAGAAGAAATATAGTCTTTTGATATACCTGTTTCTAAAATAACTGCGAAAAATGTAAGACCATTCGCAGGTGCAGTGGTAAATGTAATGTTTGTACCACTGATTGTATAGTCTTCTACTGGGTTTTGTGCTACACCACCTAAGCTAAGTAGAATTTTTGCTGGATCTAAATCAGCAGTTGCAGCAGTTCCATTAACTGTAAGTGCAAAGGTTTGTGTGCTTCCATTAAATGAAGCACTGATATCATCTAGTTTGGTTGTATTACCAATCGTTGGATCTACATAACTTTTCCATACTTCACCATTCCACTGGAAACTAAAACCAGATGTTGTATCATTGAAAATTTGATTTAACGATGGACTATCAGGAAAATTTATCGCCATTATCGTTTTTTAGGTATTTATGTTACTGATTTCATTACGAAGGAATGTCTATACCCTGTGGCTGCGCGTGTCCACTGTGTTCCTGGAACTTGAACTGGCGATGAAAGATCTATTGGACTGTTTTGTATTAATTGTCCAGTAGAACCTTGACCCCACATCCATAATGTTCCGTCTGTTTTTTTCGCTATTGTATGGAATGCACTTGAAGAACCATCAACTAATGATATATCCCACTGTGTTCCTGGAATTTGTCTTGGTGATGAGTATTGTGTTCTATCATTTTGTCCTAATGCACCAAAGTTATTATAACCACAAGACCACAATGTCCCATTACTTCTAGTGAACATTCCCACATAATTTACAGATACAGTATTGTTCCATTGTGTTCCTGGAACTTGAACAGGTGATAAACGATTTGCGGTATCGTTGAGACCTAAATTTCCATTTCCATTATAACCCCATGCCCATAAAGTTCCGTCAGTTTTTGTTGCCGACATATGATATCCTCCCCCACCCAAAGATCCCCATTGTGTTCCTGGAATTTGTGTTGGTGATGAACGATATTGACCACTAAGATTGATACCTAATTCTCCGTACTGATTACTTCCCCATGACCATAAAGTTCCATCTGTTTTAGTTGCAAAAATTGTAAAATAGCATGAAGAAAACGTATTCCACTGTGTTCCTGGAATTTGTCTTGGTGATGAATAATAAGTTATATCATTTTGACCTAAGTTTCCTCTATTATTCTGTCCCCAAACCCATAAAGTATTATCTGTTTTTTTAGCTATTCCAATATTATAAGCGCCACCAACTTCACTCCATTGTGTCCCAGGAATTTGTCTTGGCGATGAATATTGTGTAGTACTATTTTGTCCTAATCTAGAAGATTGATTATTGCCCCATGCCCATAAGGTTCCATCTGTTTTTATTCCAAAACCAAAATCCGCACCACTAGAAATACGAGACCATTGAATACCTGGAATTTGTATTGGTGATGAACGATATGTTCTATCATTTTGACCCAATTGTCCAGTGTGATTTTGACCTGTTGAAAACAACTGCAAGAATTGTGTTGCAGTTGTAAAACTATAAGTTGTAATTCCTACGTTACCAGAAGAACCTAAAATATCTTTATATGCATTTTCAGGTACAACAACGAAATAAGTTGTTCCAGTACCAATTGTTGAGTCCGTTGGATTAATTGTAAGAACACCACCACTGATACTTAAAAGTGGGCTTGTCTGAACATCAAAACTTTCAACAATTGATCCTGATGCACTTCCACTTCTAATGGTAATTGTTCCGGCAGCAGCCACCAGTGGTTTATTGAAAGTAATTACAACACTTACATCAGGACTTTGATTTGTCGCACCAATCGCAGGTGAATAAGAAATTGGTGTAATTCTACCTAATGGACCTGCATTTGTAATTCCAATACCAGATCCATAGAAGTATGATGCAGTAATAATACCAGTTGTATTGATGTTTGCTGTGGATCCAACACCAACACCTGTTAGATTGCTACCATCACCATAGAATGTTGTCGCAGTAATTACACCAGCAGTGATACCTGATGAACTGATTGTTAATCCAGTTCCTACACTAATTCTATCAGTAACACCATTGATTGTGACGCTTGATGAACCAACAGTTAGAATACCAGTAATTCTAGCACCACCAGCAACATACAGTGCTGTGGTTGCTGATCCAGTATTAGAAACTGTACCGACACCAGAAATTCTTACATCACCAGAAGTATTCCATGAAGGACCACCTGTTGTTAAGTCTTGTGGTTCTACTGCATAAGATGATACTGTGTTTAATGCTAATGCAGATCCAACAAATATTCCAGTGAATGTAAGCCCTGATGATGGTGGTGTTGTGAAGTAAAGTGTGCTACCAGAAACTGTATAATCATTTCCTGCATTTTGAATTACACCACCAAGATTAATAATTAGTTGTTGTGCATTGGTTGGTGTAACTGAATTGCCTGATATTGCTAGTGAAAATGATGTTGTTATACCATTAAATGATGATGAAATATCTGTAAGTTCTTTGATTGAATCCGGATTTGATAATACTGCACTTTTCCATACTTCACCATTCCACTGATATGTAAACCCTGTTGTTGGGTCAGTGTATAAGTCATTTAGTGAAGGACTATCAGGAAAGTTTAACGCCATTATCGTTTTTTAGGTATTTATGATGATGTTTCTTTAATAGCGAATGAATTGAAAGTACCAGCTGTAACCATAGAACTCCATGTGGTTCCTGGAATTTGTACCGGCGATGAGCAATATGTTGTATTATTCAATCCTAATTTACCGAAAGCATTAGATCCCCATGCCCATAATGTTCCATCAGTTTTTGTTGCTACAACATGTCGATATCTGCTGCTTATAGATCTCCACTGTGTTCCTGGAATTTGTCTTGGTGATGAACGATCTGTTATATCATTTTGTCCAAGAATTGCCCGATAATTATATCCCCATGCCCACAACGTTCCATCTGTTTTAGTTGCGAACATTGATCCTTGAGCATGATATACAGATTGAATTACGGACCACTGTGTTCCTGGAATTTGTCTTGGTGATGAACGATTTGCTACATCATTTTGTCCTAAAACTCCATAAGAAGCATCGCCCCAAACCCACAAGGTTCCATCGGTTTTTGTCGCTATTGAACTATAATATCCAACGGAAGCTGTATTCCATTGTGTTCCTGGAATTTGTCTTGGTGATGAACGTGGTACTGTATCATTTTGCCCTAGTTGTCCTTGGGGAGCATGTCCCCACGCCCATAAAGTTCCATCAGTTTTAGTTGCTAGCGTATGCAAACCCCCAGCATGCACAGATCTCCATTGTGTTCCTGGAATTTGTACTGGTGATGAATAATAATATGTTTGATTGTTTTGTCCTAATGCTGCATAACCGTTATTTCCACATCCCCACAACGTTCCATCTGTTTTAGTTGCTAAAAATACATAATTATCTGCATCCAAAGAACTCCACTGTGTTCCTGGAATTTGTCTTGGTGATGAATAATTTACTTGATCATTCTGACCTAGTTCACCGAAATTATTGTATCCACATGCCCACAACGTTCCATCTGTTTTAGTTGCTAGTAAACTTGAGTACCCATCAGTAACTTTATTCCACTGTGTTCCTGGAATTTGTATTGGTGATGAACGAGTTGTAGTATCATTTTGTCCTAATGCCCCAAGAACATTATACCCCCATGCAAATAAAGAATAATCAATTTGTTGTGTTCTAAAATAATAACTGGTAATACCTACATTACTTGAAATACCAGCATAAGTATCTTTCAGTGCTCCTGCTGGAATTACAACATAATGCGTTGTACCTGCACCTAGATTACTTGTTGGGTCAATAATCAGTTTTGCTCCACTAATACTAATAGAGGAACTTGTTCCAACATCAAAACTTTCAATAATTGAACCAGTCGCACTATCAGTTCTTAAAGTAATTGTACCAACACCTGCTTGAATTGGTTTACTGAATGTAATTGAAATATTGGATAATGAACCAATACCCGTAGCACCAATGGGTGGACTATAAACCAATCCTGCGATAGGTCCACCAATGTTTGTTAATCCGATACCACTTCCAGAAAACTTTGATGCTGTGATAATTCCTGTTGTAGCAACATTTGCAGTAGATCCAATACCAATACCACTTAAATTACTTCCATCACCAGAAAAACTAACTGCTGTAATAATACCTGATGTATTAACACTTGCCCCTGCTGTAACGCCAACCCCAGTTAAATTTGCACCGCTACCTGAAAAACTAGTAGCAGTAATCGTACCGCTTACATTTACGCCTGATGCAGTAACAATTCCTACTGGGGATAAGAGTTGAGCTTTAGTTACAGACATTATAACTATTATACTTCTAGTTGCTTTTATTATTTATTGCTGTTATAATTAATCAAAAACAATGATAATTCTTACTGGATCAAAAGGTTTTATTGGACAAAACTTTCTTTCGTGTCTTCAAGAACCAGTCATTGAAGTTGAAAAAGATGATTGCTTTAGATTCTTATCCTCCTTTGATCGTTGGAATGAAGTCTCTTTAATTCTTCATCAAGGAGCAATTTCATCAACAACAGAACGCAACATTCGTACTCTACATCATCATAATGTTGAGTTCACTTTGCAATTATTTGAACGTGCAATTCAATATCAAATTCCAGTCAAGTATGCATCATCTGCATCTGTTTATGGAAACACAAATGGACAAATTAATCCATTGAATTATTATGCAATCACCAAGTTGCAGATTGATTATTTTGTGCAAGATAATCTAGACAGGTTTTCTTCTATTCAAGGATTTAGATACTTTAATGTATATGGTATAGGAGAAGATCATAAGGAAGATCAAGCATCACCAATTTCAAAATTTACAAAACAAATAAGAGAAACTGGTAAACTAAAACTTTTTGAAGGTTCTGATAAGTTTCTGCGCGATTTTATATGCGTTGATGATATTGTAAATATTGTTTTGAATAATGAAGCACCGTCTGGAATTTATGACTTGGGGACTGGTAAACCAATTAGTTTTCAAGAAGTTGCTGAATTCATTGCACAAAAAGAAGATGGTGAAATAGAATACATTCCATTTCCAGACCATCTTGTGGGTAAATATCAAACTTATACCTGTGCTAATAATTTGTTTGATTATCAGTTTAAATCAGTTAAAGAGTATCTCCAATTATGACTCTATAACTATCATCATCAAAATGTTGCGTAGAGAACTCAAATAGTTCCGTGTCTTCGAGAGCAAACATTTGATGACGTAATCCACGATAAACGTGAAAACTATCTCCTTTATTCAGAATAATATCATGTGCAAAGGCAATATCGTCTTCATCATAATATTTCAAAAGAATTTTGCCTGACTGAATATAAAAGGTTTCGTCTTTAAGTTTGTGATAATGCCATGAACACTTCTTACCTTTAATAAAATATAAAAGTTTACCACAATATTCCGGAGAATTACAAATTACTTTTTCAAATCCCCATCCTTTAGAAATAATATCAATTGAAGAAGTCATCTGCATTCATACCTTTATCATCAATGTATATATCACCACTTGGTTTACCCAAAATAAGTTCATGAAATTTACAACCCCAAGATTTTAATTGCAAATGAGTTAGATCATAGAACTCTTTATGCGCCAAAATTCTAGAGTCTTTGTGTCTTCCCATTCCTCTCGCAGTAAAGTATTTGATTGTGTGTCCTTGATCATACAGAGAATTAATTTGTTTAATTCGATCTAGTTTGGGGACACTAGTATGATAATCACAATCATTGCGACACAAATCTTTATTGCAGATTGTACCGTCAATATCAATTACGTAAACTTTCAACATCATTTTGGTTTAGTACATAAGTTCCTGGATGAGATACAGCAATCGCTGATGCCTTATTTGCAAATGGGATTGCGTTCTCTATTCTACCATATTTTAGGTATCCGTAGGTAAGGGCAGCTAAGAAAGTGTCTCCTGCCCCCACAACGTCATAAACGCTGACTTTTTCACCTGGATATAGGACGCCCTCATATTCTGCTCCAGAGGCACCACGAGTAATGATTAGATTGTTGTATGAACCCTTGAGTTTCTGATGTTCAAGGTCATTAATCTTGATGTAGCAATTATATGTTGGTAGATTACTTTTCTTACTATCAATGAAAACAGGACATTTTGCATTATAAACGATATGAAATAGTTTATCTGACGTTACAAATCCTTTATTATAATCACTGACTACAATTGCATCATACTTTTCTTTTGGAATATCATAAGTCATTGATTCAACTTTGACTTCTTCATCCAGTCTCAGAATCTGTTGATTTGTTTTTTCATCAATATATCTGGTCTTTACTATCTTTTCTTTATTTGTTAACATATAAACTTCTAAACCAAATGCACAAAGATTATTATAAACATTCCAGCACATTCCTTCACGTACTTCAGTTCGTTTATAATTCAAAATAGGGACAGGTGCCTCTGGATTAAGTCTCTTTACTTCACCATAAACATACTTATCAGTGCAACTATCTCCAATTAATAATACTTTGAATGATGTTTGTTGTTGAGTAGTCATCTATTCTATCAAAAAAAATTAATCTCTTTGCATACTGAGAACCAATAACTGGTTTATCTTTCCAATCAGAACCCACAATCATTATATCAGGATTGAAACCTTTTATCAATTCTTCTAGTTCTTCATCAGTTGAAAATATTTCAACCTGATTTACAGGTTTTAACATATTTAAGAAGAATTTTCTTTCATCTTGAGTATATATTGGTCGTGTTAAACCCTTCTTTTCTTTGACTCGATCATCAGTGTCAATTGCAACGATCAAATAATCACCACATGATTTTGCAAAATTTAAAAGTTCTAAATGACCTCTATGAAGTACATCAAAAGTACCATTTACAAATACTTTCATGTTCGATAAACCTCACTTGCAGTCATCATACTTGCTCTTTTGCGAATGATTTCTTGAACTTTAGGATCGTTTTTTTGTTCTTCTGTTGGAATGTAAATTGCCTTTGAATGTGTTGGACAATTTTTTGGTGGATCAGTTAGATAATAAACTGCTAAACTCTTACGATAATAATCCTGTGGACAAGACAGAGGATTGGGTAATCCATGATAAGAATTCTGTGTTGTATCAAAAATGACTGCACGATTAAACAAAGTATCAATAGATGTGATGCACTGTTTTTTATCTGAAGACCAAAGTTCTAATTGTCCACCCCATTCTGGGTTCCAGTTTTCACCAAGATAAATGATTAGATTAAGTTTTCTTTGCAATTTAAGTTTTGGGTGTATGGAGTAATCAAGATGGACGTTCAGTTTATCACCACATCCATGAATGTGCAATCCACCACCATGCAATCCAACATCAGGATAAAGTTTTTTAATACCAGTGATCTTCTTAAGTTTTGATATGAATTCAGGAGAATTTAGATAACAGAAAGTAGTGTAAAGATTTTTTGAAAATAGATTCCAGGAGTTACATGTTTTCTTTTTCTCTAGTGGATTATCATAAACATGCCATATGTTTGATTGATAATCAGGAAACTCATGACTTAATGTGAGTGCTGTTTCTTCATCAAAAAAATTATCCATCACTGCATGAGAGAATGGTTTAGCACTCACAAACTCTTCATGTAGTTTTGGATAATCAAAGGTGTTAATCATAGATAATTGTCTTCGGTATAAATCGTTCCGTGCATACTTAAATTAATATCAACTGGGTGTAAGTCTTTTGGTTTGAAGTTTCCTGTTCCAATCCATAGTTCACGGTCTACTTTACTTTCAAATCCGCGTGTAAACAACATATCATGATCCAGTGTTTGTAGATAGTCTGCATTTGCCCACCAGAAGTTTCCACTAAAATGGGGTAATGGTTTTTCCCTGACCTTAACACCGACGCAATTGTAGTCATCCAAATGCACTAAACATTGCTTCCACTTATCAATCACATAGTATTCCATAAACAATCGCCATGCTTGAAGTTGTGGATGGTACATATCATTTTTACTTGCACCTTTTCCATGAAAGAACATGACTTTATAGTCAGGATTTTCTTTGATGAATTCCATCATGGAAACCATTGTTCCACCTTCATCCCCAGTGAATTCATTGTATTGAACTCTTGCATTTCTTGGTTTAGAAAACAATTCATGCTGTCCACTGATACCAATATGAATAAACTCAGCAGCATCAACCAGTCCAGATGTATATAAACGATGCATCTGTTGTTGATAGATGAACTGTGCAGTATCTGTCTGATACAGATGATAAAAGATTGCGATTTTATGCTGCATGGAAAAATAGAAGTTGAACTAATCTTGCTGACTGATCATCTGTACCAAACCATTCACCATTTGAATGAAACATGAATGGATTAAACATCACAAGACGATTGTATTTGAATGAAATGTTATCAGTTTCAATCCACTTATTGCGATCTTTACCGTCAGTATTAAAGAAGTTTACCATATCTTGTTGTGATTGTACACCACATCTTGCTGCTTGTTCTTGTGTTGGTGCAAATTCCCATCCAAATTCCTTGTGCTTCCAGAACTTTGTACCACCAGTTGGATGAAATGTTGGTGTTAAGTAAATGATACCTGCCCAGACTAATCCTGGATTTGGATCAAAGTGAATGTCCTGGGTTCCGTGTTCTCCTACTTTGGTCCTACGAAAATAAGAACATTTATTGCACGACTTTGTAGTCAGTTTCTGTCCTACAATTTCACTGACCATTCTGATAAGATCTTCCTTACCATGTTCATCAATACTATCACGACCTGGCCAATTCCTTCCACCACCTTGTTCATAGTCCACGCCTAATGCAAACTGACGCACTGCATCGGGATTTTCGTAAAAGTTATCAACGACGATTAGATTTTTTCTAAATTGATTGTTCATTTAAATCATTCTTTACTTTTTCAAATGGTTCTTTCCAACTTTCAAATTTTGATTGTCTGTAAACTTTAAAGTTATCTCCAAACCAGTGACTTGAAGTTTCATCACCAACCCATAAACAATAACAAAAAGTAGGTACAACTATCCAAGTTTCTTTATTTAGACCATCTGTTATAATAGGAATACATGTAGAACTACTAATTACAACATCTAATTGTGAAATAGCAGCAAGAGTATCATCCCATGTATCTAGTTTATCATGAAGAGGAATGATTTTGGTATCTGGTAGTATATCTTCAATTCCATCATCTCTTTGAATTGAGTAAAATTCAACATTCTCTAGAGACGTAAGTTGATCAAAAAATGAAAATGGTATGATTGTTTTCGCAGCAACTTCATAAGTTTTACTTCCAGACCACCTCACACCAACTTTTAACTTATTACTTTCTGGTATAATCTGTTTCCATTTTTTTAAATATTCTTCAGAGGCAAAGAGATATTGATGATTGGGAATATCTTTCTGATCTAAGTTTAGTGCAATTGCAGTTTCTCCAGCAGGAATCCAATAATCATAGATTTCATTGGGGATGTCATCAATATGAATTACTTTATCGATACTTGGAACTCTGGAAAGTATATTCTTTGATGGATGATAATTAGTTGCGAAGATAACATTTAAACCTAAAGTTTTGTAGTTATATGAGAACTTTGCTGCAAATATTTCATCTCCAATACCACCTTCTCCAACCATAAGAATAGTATCACCTATCTTAAAATTATTATTCCATAATGGTTTATTATACTTTAAGCAATATGCTCCCCATAAAAAATATCTCCTCTCATTGTGAAGTATTTTAAGTTGTTGTTTGAAATCAGATATTTGCATTGCCAAATGTCCAACTTCCCAGTCAAATCTTCTCTGATCTTCTTTGCTTGGAAATAGTTGTCTTGCAAATTGAAGAACTTCTATTCCTGCTTCGATTGATTGTTTAGAATAATCTTGATTTGCGATTCTCTTTGCAAGAACAGCAAAGAAATCTATGTTTACAATTGGGTCCATTTTGCTAATGCTTCATGAGCCATTTGTAATGCAAGTGCTTTATCACCTGTTCCAGTATGTATAAGGAACTCACGCTGCCAGGCTTCCCATGTAATTCCAGTGTATCGTAACCCATACTTCGCCATGTTATGAGACAAACAGTATTCATCAATATCACCTTCACGCACAAAAGTAATTCGCCGTCCTTGTGCAGCAGTGATTGTTAGTGGTTCCCAGACATCATGTGTTGACCGATAAGACACCACAAAGTTAGATGCAATACCCACATTACGTCCATCACGAAGAAAGTAATGATTGGTATGAAACTTTGTGTTTGCATGATAATTATCATTAAATCCAATGTGATGTGGTGGAACAATATTCATCACATCAGGAAACCCAGGATGAATTAATACATCTGCATCAACAAGAAGATTAATATCAGCATCCTTTCCATCTTCCCAGACTTGCATCTTTTCATAGTTGATATGAAAATCAGGGAACTTTCTTTGTGTAATCAGATTGATTTCATAACCATTCCTTTGTGCATAGTCTTGTATGGTAGGAAAAGTCAGTGCAAAAAGTTCTGGAAAGAAGTTATTGATATTAACAACATGAATAATTTTCTTCATGAAATATTTCCTGCGACTGAAATACGATAGTCATCACTTGTAAAGAAAGGATAAACTGTGTGAAGAAGTTTGCTTGGGAACATTACAATACGTCCTGCCCAGTCTTGATCAATTTCTAATTTTTCATTGATGATGTTTCCAAGAATACTGGAATAGACAAATTGAAATGTAGATGCTGCTTTCAGACTTGAATTCTGACTGTGCTGCACACTGTATTCATCTTGAAGACGATAGGGAATTTGCATCCAGCAGACAAAACTTAGCATCCCATCATGATTATGAATTGGATTGTATTCTGTCTTCTTCTGATAATTCACCCACAAACTTTCAACCTTGAAATCATAGTTTGGATAATAGTCAAAGTGCTTACCATATTCCCTCGCCATCTCTTCTAGAAATGGGTTCATGACTGCCTGTGATTTTTGAAGTTGATATTCCCTTGCGATTTGACCTGCAAGTTGATTGTTCATTTTAAAATAACCATCATCACGCTGCTCAACTTCCTTTACTTCTTTCATGACTTCTTGAAAGACATGTGGTGGTAAAGTACTGGTTGTAACACCAGGATTTTTCAAATGAATATGATTAAACATCACCAACTCCAAGATTTATTTGGAACACTTACGGGTTCTACTTTTTTATATACCCACCACTTCCCATCATCAACATAAACCTGATCATTGGGAAAGAACTCATGAACAGCACGAACAACATCAGGCCATGTTTTTTCACAATAGTCATCACCAAGCATGACGCCACCTGGTTTCAGTAGTTCCCAGTACAATTTAATGTCTAGCGCAACGCTTTCATAAAAGTGTCCAGCATCAATAAAGATCATGTCTGCCTTTGTACCATTCTCTTTTAGAATGCGATACTCACTGAAACTATCCAGTGGAATGGGCACAATCACGTCTTGATTGTTTGTGTGTATTACATTTGCAAGGAACTGATAATACAGTGTTGGATATCCATTTAGTCGCTTCAAATCTTCAGAAAAATAATGTTCAGCAGAACCTAACCAAGTATCAATACAAACCACTTTTGCAGGTATTTGATACTTCTTGGTCAAATTAGCCATGTGCAATGCACTCTTACCCTTATAAGTTCCAACTTCAAGAATTAATTGTGGTTTAATTTCTGCAATTAAACGTTCAAAAACAGGATGACAATCTTCAAAAGTATTAGTTGGAACTCTTCCGCCAAAATATTCCCAGAAAGCACCAATATCAAAAGGATATTGAGTATAATCAAATCCTTCATAAGGATTAATGATCGGTGCATCATGTGCAATAATAACTGGATTTTCTATTGAGTTAGACATATTCTTTATCAATATTCATAGAGATAACCATTCTTCGTGCATCAGTTGGTGGAACTTCATGATGCAATAGTGCTGGGAATAATACCAGCATACCATTTTTTGGATAAACTTTCAAGTCCCCCTCAAAGACAATCGGTGAACATCCTGGTTCTACATCCACATAATATGCACATGCAAAGTCAGAAGGATAATGTGAATGCCTGACTGCATATTCACCCTTTTCATACTGCATTGCCCACATATTGAAGCACTTAAACTTCATGTCTTGTTCAAAATATCCTTTGGACACAAAAGAACAAGCACTTAAAACTAATTCAATGAATGGTTGAAACTTTGGATTTTCTTTATGGGTAACCCAACTAGAATGCCAGGCTTTAACATTACTTTCATTAGTTTCTGGATGCAACTGCCGATGCTCAATAATAACCTGCTTTAAGTATCTGTTTAATTCAACATGATCTTCAAGAATAGTTGTAAAAACTGGAAGTTCTTTCTTGACTTTCTGTACATCAAGTGTATTCATATCCACTCCTTATGAATTGTTGAAAGACCATGATTATGATCATAAGCATAGATACCTTCTTGCACAATTGGAACAATATCAGCACGAAGAATTACGTCTAGTGTTGTAGTAATTCCCTGTTGAATTACATAAGAAATCATATTCTTCGCAACTGCTGGATCAATCGCATAAGCATGTGCTCTACAAATAAATCTCCACATACCATTATGATCTGTTGCATGGGGTGGAATGGAAATGACTTCTGCTCCTTGAAACTTCTGCTCACTTGAACCAAGGTAAACGATATTGTTGTAATACTTATGAAACAGATATGGTTTTTCCATCACTGCATCATGTTCAAGAATTACAATAGGACGATCAATATCTACACAAAGACACCACAGTGAATAGTGACTGTAAAACACAGCAATTTGTGTTGGCGTCATCAATTGATTATGAAGACGTAAAAAGTTAATGAACGCTTGACCTTCTAGGTGCTTGGGTACTTGTATTTCCCCAGAACGTCCATTAAATCCTTCCCAAAGTTTGTAGGGTTGTCCTACTGCTTCACAGGATGCAACACATTGCTGTGTAAGTTTTTCTGATGTTTCATTGCCTGGAAGGGTGATGATGTATGCACTCTCCACAATGGTTTCATAAGAATTCAAAAAATTCATACAAGTTCAGGATAGAACTGTTGATAGTATGTTAGGTTGTTTTGAATGACCAATTGTGACTGTTCAGGCGTCATCATCTTTGGCCAACGTGGTTCTAACTTTTTCAGTTTTGTTCCTGTCTTGTGCGTTACCATGGAACGATAAACAGTATCGTGCTCATAGTAATCAGGTTTAGGAATATTTTCAAAATCATGTTCAAAATATTCTTCACCTAACCATTGATAAATCAGCTGGAATGTTCCTCTTGGATTTTCGTTGAAGTCTTCGTGTCTCAGGAAGAAGAAGTTATCTGGATGCTTTTGTGCGACTTCAACAACATGTGGAAGCATGTGTAAAGGACGCCCTAGGTTCGCCATTCCATCCGTACAGTACAATTCCATTCGCTTCTCAAATGTATTGTGCTGGAAGGGCATCTGGGTATCTCCAATGATGATATTGGGATACTTATGCAGTAGTGTCTCAAAAGAACAAATAATGTCCCTAAGATCTCTTACAATATACAGATACTTTGAATTTGGATTAAGTGCGAAAGTATGGGTTAGATATTCTGCCCATACTCTTGACTTGGATATAACAACTGGTTTATCAGTCATTGTCTCAAACCATCCACGAAATCCTTGTCGCAGAAAGTTTAGATATGCATCGTTAAGAACGTCTTTGTCTAGTGCAATGAACTCGCTGACTTGCGTGGAAATGTCTCTGCAAGCACTTACAAGATAAGGTAATGGACAAGTACCAGTTGTGAAAAATCTTGGGTTCTCATTCAGGATGTTCATGATCACTGATGAGCAAGTTCTGGGCAGTCCCAGACAGTAATGAAGTTGTTGCATAATGAAGAATGTTGTTTGATGTATTTATTATTGTTGTTGGATTGCTAATGAATGATAAGCACCACTAGCAATCGAATTCCATGATGTCCCTGGAATTTGTACTGGTGATGAATATTGTGTTAGATTATTTTGTCCTAATTGTCCAAAACTGTTACCTCCCCATGCCCATAACGTACTATCGGTTTTTGTGGCAATGTTAGTTAGATAATAAGCTTGAATATTATTCCATTGTGTTCCTGGAATTTGTACTGGTGATGAATAATATGTTTGATTGTTTTGTCCCAATTGTCCACTACTATTAAATCCCCATGACCATAAAGTTCCATCAGTTTTTGTTGTTAATGACTGATAATTACTACTAGCAATCGAATTCCATTGTGTTCCTGGGACTTGAATTGGTGATGAACGATATGTTCTATCATTTTGTCCTAATTGTCCTCGATTATTACGACCCGATGTCCATAAAGTTCCATCAGTTTTGGTTGCTAGCATATGATATCTACCAACAGAAACTTTATTCCATTGTGTTCCTGGAATTTGTACTGGTGACGAACGATTTATCGTATTATTTTGTCCCAACACTCCATTATAATTATATCCCCATGACCACAACGTTCCATCAGTCTTGGTTGCTAATAGCGATTGATAATTACTACTAGCAATGCGAGACCACTGTGTTCCTGGAATTTGTCTTGGTGATGAATAATTTACTTTGTTGTTTTGTGCTAAATTACCATATTGATTGTATCCCCATGCCCATAAAGTTTCATCTGTTTTAGTCGCCACTGTGTGAAAAGCCCCTCCAGTAGCCAAACTCCATTGTGTTCCTGGAATTTGAACTGGTGATGAATGATATGTTGTATTATTTTGTCCTAATTGTCCAAATTGGTTTCTACCCCATGTCCATAAAGTTCCATCGGTTTTTGTCGCTAGTGTCATATAATAAGTCGCAGAAATTGTATTCCATTGTGTTCCTGGAATTTGAACTGGTGATGAACGATATGCTCTAGCATTTTGTCCTAATTGCCCAAGTCCATTACCACCCCAAGCAAATAATAAAATACTTCCAACATAAGCATTCTGCCCACTATTGGTTAAGTCATAATGTCCACCTAGGTTCCAAGTGTTTTGTCTTATTCCCATTAGACTTCTGCGAAGTTAATCCCGTTATCTTTCTTATTTAGTTTTGTCCATGATACAAACGAATACTTCATACCACTTTGAAGTTCACTACTATAATGCAAATGCGTCACAATGGATGGGGCAATGATCATTGTTCCCACAGGTACATCTTTATTACTAAAATTCTGACGTGGATAAATCAGTTCACCACCAGTGTATTCATCATTCAATCTGATTGTACCAGTAATCAAGCTATCATCAGCATGAATTCTTAATGAACGTTGACTGTCCATTGAATACTTAATGATGAATGGAACTTTCCAACCAGTAAACCATTGTTCACTTGGAAGACCAAACTTTTCATCTAGAAATGGGGATACTACACGTTTCCAGTGTTCACAATAGTTCTTATAAAACAAGTCACTGATTTGTGTAATACGTAGTTCTTGACCATAAACAGGATCACCAGGAACACTAGAAAACCCACCAATGCTTTCTGCGATGTTAATCAGTTCTTTGCAGAATTCTGGTTTCCAGAATTCAATTGCATACATATCATTTCCAAGATCAACTGTTCTTGGATTTTCTACACAAGCATCTAGGTAAGTATAAGTCATTTCAGTAGTTCATCGCATTTATCATAGAAGAGGCAATTGTAGACATTCAAACGACTTTCAAATAGATGATAGAACATATTCACACCAAGATGATTTGAATACGTTGTACCAATACCAAATTCACCACGACCTTGACCTAAATCCCAAACTGTATTTCTTGGACGACGTTGAAAGTGTGTGGGCATATAGAATTCTACTTCAAGTCCACGCTTTTCTGCTTCAATTGTATAATATCCACAGGTATCAGCATTGATGTGATCTGGTTGCACAGTCATTCTACCAAAGTCTTCATACATTTGTCTAGTTAAACAAAAAGCAGAAGGAGCAACATACATGTGTTCTGGATTTTGTAGATGAGCACCAATTTGTGCATTACCCACTAACTTTCCTTTTTCTGCTTGATCAAATGTATATTCCAGTGCATATTGATTTACTGGAATACAATCAACATCCAACAGAAGAACCGTATCACATTGCTGATTGACGAATAGTTCATTCAGTCCATAGTCAACGGCTTGTGGATGCATGACTTCTTCCCCGCGTGTTTGTGAACATAGTGGAAGAAACTGTGCTGTGTGATTGAATTTTTGAATGACTTCTTGTTGAAGTCTAATTACTTCTGGATCGATTGAAAAATTATAGAAAGTAAAAATTGCTCTTTTCATCGTACCTTTACATACATATTTGCTGCAATTACATAACGTGGATCCTCAGTATCTACATAATTGCTTTTATGCGATAACCAACCAGGAAAGATAATCCAAGTATATTCCTGTGGTGCTATGCATTGATTTTGTGTTGCTTGTGCTGGTGCAGTTCTTGGATCATGAAATTCTGTACCACCCGTAGACCAATCACCAGGGACTTTTAGATAATAGACACCTGAAAGAAATGATGGGTTATGATGATGCCATGGGTTCGTTTGTGTTTGATTAAGTCCCTTCCATCCTTTATAACACCATGCACCAGAACCAGTGAATTCAAGTGCATCTTGATTACCAGTAAAACCAGGTGTTGCTTGAAGATAATTAGAACATGCCTGATAGAATGTTTTCTTTAACTTCTGCCAGATTGGTGGTGCATCATCATGAAATAGGATTACTGATGTCTGATACTTTGGCGTAAGTTCATTATCAGTATAGACACCATTCTCAATCAACATGTCTACACTTTGCATCATTGTGAAATGATCCTCAGGTGTAATAAAACCTTTGAAGTCAGTTCTTACAATGTTTGTTGGAAATAAACTATAAGTTTCAATATTCATTTTCTACCACCTCATAAAGTCTCTCAATCGTTTTATCCCAATTATTATACTCCATCTGCTTCAATACAGTGACGTTATCACCATACCATTTGATATCGTCAGATGCCCATGTAATGTAAGGAACTAATGGTGGAAGGACAATCACTTTTGTGCCCATTGCACCTGCAAGATGAGCAGTTGCAGTACAAGATGTAATCACCAAATCACTTTCTGCAAAGATATCATAAGTATCATTCCAGTCATGAATTAGATGACTTAAATCCCATACTGGTGCATTTTTTGGTAGATCACTGTCTTCAATCTGTAATGAAAACAACTGACCAAACTTATCAAGATCAAGAAGTTTTTCAATTGGAACACTACGGAATTGATCATGTTCAAACTGTGGATTGCCTTTCCAACGAATACAAATCTTCTTACGTCCTTTCGCAACATCATTCATTTCTGCAATCGGATTTGCTTTCTTTTGCAGATAAGGAAATTCCACGCCATCACAAGGACCAGATAGACCAAGAAAATAAGGTGCAGACATTGCAGGAACAAACTTTGTCCATTTGGTTCTTACAATTTCATCGTGCAGATAAACATTTTCATATCCACATGCTTCAAACAATGACTTTGTGGATTTGGTACAAAAGATTTTCAGTGTCTTGCAATACTTCTTGAAATGATTTGCATAGCGAATGAAGATCATTTCATCACCCATACCACCTTCAAGATAATATGCGATCGTATCTACGGTTTCACCATTCCAACGTTGTTCTTTATCAATACCATACTTTTCTTTCAGCAACCATTCGTGTCCCCAGACTTTAAGATTTGCCCCAGCACGAATGTATTCATAACCTTTCAAGAAATCTTCATTCAGAAGAAACCATCCGTAGTTAAATGCTGCTTGTGGAATTGTATCAGCAATTGGTTGTAGAATTCTTTTACTTAAATCAAACTTACCTTGTGCAGTCGTGTACAGGGAACGATCAATTTGCGTTAAAGGATCTTCTCTTACATCTTTTGGAAGTTTCAAAAGAAGTTTTTCTGCTTCTGGTGCTCTGCGTAGATAATAAAGACACTTTGCCTTATTGATGATTACGCCAGGACTTTCTTGAAGTGCATTCATGCATTTCAGTGCTTCATCAAATTCTTTATCATCATGATGCAGTTTACCAAGCAGATTAAGAATTTCTGGATCTGCTTGGTGTTTAAGATATGCTTTTGCTAGTTCCTTTGCTGCCTTTGGTTCACCCTTTTCACTCAGTTCAATAATCAGTTGTGCAATCATAGTCAATACTCAGTTTTAGTACCAGCAGGTAGTCCAATGTAAGGTCTTGTATCAAACAGTTTGTTTTTATATTCTCCTTCTGCTTCAACATAGTGCATAAAGACTTGGAACTGTGTGGTTCCTTCAAATTCATCTCTCCAATGATGAACTTTATTACCTTTATAGATTACAGCATCACCTTCACCCATCGCAGCATGTTCTGGTTGGGCATCTTCATTCTTAAACCATAAGGGCCAAAGCGCATTATATTCTCCACCTAAAGACAGGGATACTGAATGCTCACATTCTTCACGATCTAAATGCGGAAGAAGTCCTGCACCCTTAAAATAAATCCGTGCATAGGTATAAGTTGGTAGAAGTTTTTTTCCTACTACCTGTTCTACTGCTGGAAGACACATCAACATCAACATATCAAATGCAGGGTCTCCATAAATCCCAAGTGATTTTTCTACCTGATCATCACCTTTGTTTGGAATTTGATCGTTCTTTCTCAGAAGATCAAAATAGTTTCTCAGATATTGTGCAAAAAATGGGGGAATAAATCCTTGCTTAACTTCAAAACCTTTTTCTTCGTACTGTTTCATAAACTTTTTTCTCTGTCTCTAACCAACTTACAAGTGAATATCTCATACCAGTTTTGACTGGATGAACTTTATGGGCAAATTCTTTATAGGATGGAAATGCTATCATCATACCTGTTTTTGGTTTAATAGTCAAACCAAGTTGTGTAAATTCTAGTTCCCCACCAGTATAGTTATCATTCAAATAAAATAGAATTGAAATATCTCTGGGTGCAATTTTGACCCATTTCCCACCTTCAAAATTTTCACAATCATTATGCTCAATATAATGACCACCAATAGGATAGCCAAGAAATTGGGCAGGTTCAATGTTTTTAATCGTTGAATGATAAATTGGTTCCATATAAGATTTATAACAAGACATAATCGCAGAATTTAAGTTCTGCAACATTGGATATGGTATTGGATACCATAACGTATGTCTGGTTTCTAATTCTACTTTTTCTTCACCAGAACCAATCGTTGCATTTGATGTTGATTGATTGGTTAGTTGAAGAAGTTGTTGAATGTGTTCTTGCGGAACGATATTTGGTTGAATAATAAGAAGTTCAAAAGGGTTCATAAAGTGTTAATAAGAAGGTCTGACTGCTGCTGCACTATAATATCCTGCGGAGAAACTAGTCCACTGTGTTCCTGGAATTTGCTGTGGTGATGAATATCTTACTACACTATTTTGTGCGATTTCGCCATAGACATATCCAGCCCATGCCCATAATGTTCCATCAGTTTTGGTTGCTAATGTAATACTTGCACCACAACTAGATTTAGACCACTGTGTTCCTGGAACTTGAACTGGTGATGAACGTGTTACTAGATCATTCTGTCCTAATTGACCTTCACCATTATGTCCCCATACCCATAATGTTCCATCAGTTTTTGTTAATGCTGTTTGATAAGAATATGCTATACTAGAAACGGAGTTAAATGACCATTGAGTTCCCGGAACTTGCACTGGTGATGAACGTGCTACTCGGTCGTTCAGTCCTAAGGAACCATAATTATTAAATCCCCACATCCATAAAGTTCCATCAGTTTTTGATGCTCCGGCAGCATATCTTCCGCCACCAGCTAAAGAATTCCATTGTGTTCCTGGAATTTGTACTGGTGAGGAACGATTGGATGTATCATTTTGCCCCATTGCACCATTTCCATTTCTACCCCATGCCCATAGTGTTCCATCGGTTTTAATTGCATATATGTATTGGTCTCCAACACAAGTCAGGTTCCATTGTGTTCCTGGAATTTGTGTAGGTGATGAACGAAGTACTGTATTGTTCAATCCCAGTTGTCCAACATCATTATTTCCCCATACCCATAAAGTATTATCAGTTTTAGTTGCTGCTGTAATTACAGCACCCGAAGATACTTTATTCCATTGGGTTCCTGGGACTTGCACCGGTGATGAACGTGGTACTATATCATTTAATCCCAAAGTCCCATAAGCATTATCACCAGAAATCCATAAAGTATTATCAGTTTTAGTAGCAATTATGTTATATTGACCCACATTAACTTCATTCCATGCGGATCCTGGAATTTGTCTTGGTGATGAACGTGGTACTGTATCATTTTGCCCTAGTTGTCCTTGGGCATTATATCCCCATGCAAACAATGCAGATCCACTAGGACGCCACCTTTCTGCATTATTCTTTGCATATTGATCCGCAAGTAACCAAACACCACTCGTCGTTGACGTAATCATAACATCAACCCTTATTCAACCATTCCCAGCGCAGTCCTAAGCTTGGTGAATAATATCCAACTTTAACATCATTATTGCCTTCTGGTCTATTTGCTAGTGCTGGACCACCTTCTCTTTCTGGAAGTGTTCCAATGACTTCTGTTCTTTCAGTTAGTTCTTTCCAACTTCCAAGTGCATCAGTCTCATCAAAAGTCAGTGCTTGTAGACGATCAACAATCTTACCACGAAGACCTGCAAGTTTTGCTTCTTTCAGTCTAAATGCTTCGTGATTATCAACAATTCTTTGTGCAATCACAGCAGCAGATACACCCCTAGCAGTTGCTTCTGCTTTGATTTCAGGTGCATCAGCAGTTGGATCATCTAACAGTGCTTTTGCTTGCTCATACTTATAGACACCAGCAATCGTAGCAGATCCATGATACTTATTACCAAATAGTGCTTCACGAATGCCTCTTTCTTCTTCATAGGCATTTGCAATTCTTGCTGTTTTGATGCCTTCAAATTCACCACGAATTGCTTCTTCAAAGTCTGCTTCTGTAACTTCAAAGATGTAATTACCTGGATTTTCTTCGGCAGTATCATCTGCCTCTGCATACATCCAACCACCAAAATAGAACACTTCACCAATTCCTGGTAGATTTGGTCGTGTTGGTCCTTCTAGTGATCTTTCAATTTCTACTGAGATACCAGTTTTTGCATCTACTGATAAGAACTTGAATATTTTCATCGGTATGTGAAACTTTAAAAGTATTTATAAGTTTAGTTTACAAGAGATTTGATTGCTATGACTTCATAAGTATTACCAGTTACTGCAATCCATTGTGTTCCTGGAATTTGTCTTGGTGATGAATGATCTGTTGTATTATTTTGTCCCATCATTCCATAAATATTTCTTCCCCATGCCCATAATGTTCCATCAGTTTTACGTGCAGCACATCCCTCATACAATCCATTAATAGAATTTGCATCAAGTGCCCACTGTGTCCCTGGAATTTGTACTGGTGATGAACGATTTGCACCAGTATTTTGTCCCAGTTCTCCATAAGGATTATAACCCCATGCCCATAATGTTCCATCAGTTTTGGTTGCTAATGAATGTTGACCTCCACCATCTACTAAATTCCACTGTGTGCCTGGAATTTGTCGTGGTGACGAATAATTCGCTCGATTATTTTGTCCCAGTTGTCCTTCAATATTATTTCCCCATATCCACAAGGTTCCATCAGTTTTGGTTGCAAACGTAAAAGATTGTCCCTTCCCAATATTATTCCATTGTGTTCCTGGAATTTGTACTGGTGATGAACGATTTGCTACATCATTTTGTCCTAAACGCCCACTAGCACCCTCACCCCACATCCATAGTGTTCCATCAGTTTTGGTTGCAATAACACTATAATCAGTATAAGTCCCTACTTGTATTTTATTCCACTGTGTTCCTGGAATTTGTGTTGGTGATGAATAATCTACTCTGTTATTTTGTCCTAACTGTCCAAGTCCATTATAACCCCATGCCCACAGTGTTCCATCAGTTTTGGTTGCGTACATATTGTAAACACCACCATTAGAAGTACTCCACTGTGTTCCTGGAATTTGAACAGGTGATGAACGTCTTACTGTATCATTTAGACCTAATCCACCATAATCATTTCGTCCCCATACCCATAATGTTCCATCAGTTTTAAATGCTGATGCAGCATAAGATCCAGAAACTGAACTCCACTGTGTTCCTGGAATTTGTATTGGTGACGAATAATAAGTTATATTGTTTTGCCCTAATTGACCAAAATTATTAATCCCCCATGCAAATAATTGAAACTGTTGTTCCCATTCCCCAGCAAGATACTGATCTCTAACCTGTTGTAAGTCCCAAACACCTTTTCTAGTTGTTGCAGCCATGATATTCTCCTATCAGGTAATGGTTCTACCAGACAAAATCGCTTCTAGTCTGTTTGCTTGGTTTGCATAAACACGAACTTTAAATCCACTTGGTAAGAACTTTGGTTGTTCAAGAACTTCTACTGTTGCATCAGCAGGAATAACCATATCATAAGCATAGTATCCTTGAATATTATTACTTCCATCAGTCCATACAACTCTTGCTTTTACATCATTTGTACCGTCATCATTTGCAAGTAGAATACCTTGAAGCATTGAGTTTGCTGTTGCAGTCAAAAGATCAGTATAAGTTGTTGCAGCAGTTATATCAGTACCTACACCTATAAATGTTACATCACCTGCTTTTGTCTCAATGGTGATGGTTGCGTGTAATGCACTATTTGCACTTGCTTGAAGTTCTATTATTTCGCTAGCTGCAAGAATTTTTGGTTGCTTTAAAAGTTCTACTGATGAACCAGCAGGAACTGGAACTGTATTTGCAATGGAATATTGACCTGCATACATCTGTCCACTGATGTCTGCGCTATTTACACCATCAATGTTTGTAATATGAATTGAATGGACGATATGTTCGTTTCCTGCGGTTGCTGGTGCAGTATATGCAGTAGCCATTGAATTGGTAACTGCATATGCAACAGATGTTGTGATGCCTGTGTTGAATAATCCCGAACCACCACTACCTCCAGTGGAAGAAGAAGTGAATGTAACCGTTGTGATTCCTGATGTACTACTGTACGCATGAGTGATCGCAATTCCAGAACCAACAAAGTTGAATTGTGTCGCTAATCCAATGTATGTTCCACCGGTGGCGACACCGACTTGAGAACTACCTTTGAAGGACGTTGCAGTTGCTATACCAATATTTTGTATATTCCTACTGTCGTCAATTACAGTAGTTCCTGAAATCTTAATCGCCATCTTCGTTTACACTCGGCTTTTAGTTATTTAGAAAAAAGTAATAGAGGCAAAAATTTGCCGGGATTTTTTGGGGTCTAAAATGAAATTAAAAGTCAATTTTGATTTGACTTCAATTCTTCAACCTCTGCTTTGAGTTCTTTGATTGCTTCAATCAGAACACCAATAATACCATTATAGTTCACGGTCTTAGGATCACTACCATGTACAAGTTCTGGTAGAACTTCTTCCAGTTCTTGTGCGATAACACCATAAGAAGGAAGACCACTTTCTTTCCAATCAAACTTCACACCGCGAAGTTGATCTACTTTACTTAATGCACTATCAACTGTTGCGATATTTTCCTTATAGTTGATATCAGATAAGGAATCAAAATCAGTTGCTGTAATAATACCTGATGAAACAACATTACCAGTAGATACAGATGTGGAAGTAACAATACCAGTGACACTAATTCCATTTGGGTTGATATTCAGAACTGATGCACCAGCAGATACAACTGTGAATTGACCTGCTGCTGGTGAGAAGAACCCAGTTGTTGCATCACCAGTAAAATAAATGCTTGGAGTGCTTGCTGCACCCACAGTCACACCAAGACCAGCAAGAATACTATCACCAAACTTACTTACATATGTTCCTGCAACGTTAAATGGTGCAGCATCAACCCAAAATGCAGTTAATCCAACTCCAAGTATAACTTCATCATAGTAAATGAAGGTTCTTGCAAGATCATTATTAAACCAAAGATCTCCCGATGTTGGAGATACGGGTGCTTGAGTTCCAATACTGACTGTTGCACCTCCACCACCTCCTTGGAAGAAGATTGTAGCAATACCTGCATTTGAATCATAGAAAGCAGTGGAAACTCCACTACCTTTTAAGTGAAGATAAGTAACACCAAAACCAACAAGTCCTCCAGTAGTATTAATTCCAATACCACCAATAACACCATTTAATTTGGAACCATCACCATAATATGTAACAATACCAGAGGCAGCAGTAACGATACCAGAAGCAATTTTAACTGTTCCTAGAGTTGTGATTCCACTGACTTTAAGAGTACCATTAATATCAGTATCTGAATTAACATCTAAATATCCACCAATAGTTGTTGCGCCGCCAACATTTAAAGTTCCAGACAGATCTGATGCTGCATTTACATCAAAATATCCACCAATAGTTGTTGCTCCTCCTACATTAAGTGTTCCACTTGCGTCAATACTATTATTGATATCAACGTAACCACCGATGGTTGTTGCGCCGCCAACATTTAAAGTTCCAGACAGATCTGATGCTGCATTTACATCAAAATATCCACCAATAGTTGTTGCGCCGCCAACATTTAATGTTCCTGAAACATCTACAGCAGCATTGATATCTAAGTTTCCATTATAAGTTGAAACTCCAGTTACTGTTAAAAACTGAGTCTGAGTTCCTTGAGAAACTGTAAGATTGTTGATTGTTGCTTGATCAAAAACAATATCATCAACAGATAAATCACCTGTGATTCTTACATCGCCTTGAACATAAAGTGCTGTTTGCCCTGTTGATACTGGAGAGCGAACATCTAATAAGAAACCAGGTGTTGCAGTTCCAATACCAACAGAACCTCCAACACCTGTTAAAGTTGTTCCATTCAAACCTATGTTAAATTCACCAATGACTGTTGCAATACCACTGACATAAACATCAGTAGCACCGATTCCTCCTGCAACATCTAATTCAAATCTTGGTCCTGTAGATCCGATACCAACTTTGTTGGTATTTGCGTTTGCAAGAATGAGCCTAGTGTTTACCTCAAGACCATTCTTAACAACGAAATTCTTATTAACAGCCATTGGGTTTCACTCTCCACCCTTTTTTTATTATTTATTATATAAGTTTATTGCAACTATCGTAAACTCCAACTATTCCTCCTTTAAGTGCTAGAGTTGTTAATTCACCATTTGTGGTAGCGGCTGAAACAATTGCAGATCGTAAAACGTCAAAACTTGTATAACCACCTAAACTTGATACAAACTCTTGAACCCAAAAATCAAATCCAGGCGCATCTGGATATCTTTGAAGAATATCTCTATAATAACCAATAATATTATCAAACAGCACTCCATAAGTGCTTGTTACATCATTAGGGTTAGTGAATGAAACGCTAGATAGCGATGTTTTTCCTGCTGTGATGAATGAAGTGGATTGATTAGGAGCGGTTTGTCGTGTACCATCTGCATAAAGAATAATTCCTTGGAAACCAGTTCCATATACTGAGGATATTGAAATAGGAATACATATAGGAGGGGTAACTGGGGTAACTGGGGTAACTGGTGCTAAGAAGATAATAACTGTAGCGGCGCGAAAAGCACTTCTTCCCAAGTAAGATGGTCCAACAGTTACTGATCCATCAGTGTATCCACTACCCCCTCCACCTCCTCCTGCACTTCCACCTGCGCCACCAGTTGTTCCTCCACCACCATTTCCACCACCAGAAATACCGCGTCCAGGGGTATCACGAATACCATAACCTTGTTTAAATCCGCGATCAATTTCAGCGGTGTTTAAAATTGGAGATGATTGACCCCATAAAAATTTAGAAATTCCAAGATCTGTGCATGGAGAGACTGTTTGATTTCCTCTTGGACATGGAAGTGCTCTACCACCCAAAGGCGCTTCAGCTATTGAGTCAGCTCCATTCGTTGATTTAAAACTACTTAGAGATCCAAAAATACCTCCACTTGAAGGAAGTGTGCCTGGTGCATAAGATATTCCACCAGTTCCACCTCCTTTGCCGCCTCCTGTTTCCCCAGCAATACCTATACCTCCACCGTTTCCACCATTTCCAGAAGATGAGGCATCACCACCATTACCAATACTTGCAATTAAACTTGACTTTCTATATAAGAAAATTCCAGGAGAAGTTGCATTCAAACCTGCAAATACATATTCTTCATTTTTCTTCATGGTAAATTGAATTACGGAAAAACCACCACGTCCACCCAAATAGGATCCAGAATCAGATCCAGAACCACCATGCAATTCCATCCGAACTCTAACTTCACGTTCTGGTGCATAAAAAGAAATTAAATTGCGCGGTAAAAATATTTCTGCACCTGACCACCTTCCACCTTCTCCACCAATTACAATTGTATTACCAAAAAGATTAATAGAATTTAAAATAGCAGAACTAGATGAAACAATAGACTCAAAGTTCATGAATTGTCTTGGTGAGCGAACTTGGAAGTTCGCTGTACGAGACAGGATGGGTGAGTTACATGCTGTTGGATGACTCACCACGCATTGAACTTGATTTAATCCCTCAGAGTTAGATGATAATGTTAGATTTGGAGAGGTTGATCCATTAACTGCGATATTTGCAGATGATGTTGTTGATACAAGTTCAATTTGAAAAGATCCTCCAGTAGCAGGAACTGAGAGTTGTCCTGGAATTTGACTTCCACCTCCTCCGCCACGAACTCCATTTGTAATTGTGTTTGCATATGAGCTGTCAAGATAGCTTAGGTTAAGATAACCAGACCCTCCACCGCCAGCTCCATCAGCACAACATACATCGTGCGCTCCTCCTCCACCACCTCCATAATATCCTCCACCTCCACCAGCTACCCCATCACCACCACTTGGTTTTACTCCACCACCTACAGCTAGAATAAATCCATCAGATCCAGCAGATCCATTAAATGCGATACCAGTTCCTCCCGTTCCCCCTGCACTTTGAGTTCCTCCAGTTCCTCCATTTGTTCCACTGGGATCTCCTCCAGTCAATCCACCACCAGCACCACCTTCAGCAGAGTTAGATGCACCACCACCACCACCAGCAATTATGATTGTAGCAGAATTGGCGTTCGATGAGATCCTACTAGTAAGAAAAAGATTTTCATATTGATGATTAAAATAAAGTCCTGTAAGACCTCCACCTCCTCCTCCGCCAGGATAAGCACCATCGCGTGATTTTGCATTACCACCTGTTTGTCTTAAAAAAGTTCCTCCACCATAAGAACCTCTACTACCATGATCTCCCGGACCTCCAACTAAAAGTCTGTATACTGTGCCAGCATACATTGTAAGATAACCAATAGATATGCCTCCCGATCCTCCAGCAAAGTCTCTTTCTCCACTTCTACCACCACTTCCACCAACGGCAATCACTCTTACAAGTACATTCGAGTCTGAAGTAAGAGTATACTCTCCTCGTGGTACAAATTGATTGTAAACTAATGTCTGACTAAAATCTATTACTTTCGTATTATCTAAAAAAGCAGTTGTTCGAAGAGGAGTAACATTAATTTTAGCAGAAACTGGTACTGTTTGTTGTGTTGTACCTGATGTTGTATCTGAAAGACTAACTCCATTTAAAAACCATTGATATGATACAGGAGTTCCATCTGTCGCAGTTGCAAGAGTAGAAAATTGTGCATTCTGACTTGGAGCAACTGAAACATCAGATGGCTGTGTTGTGATAGAAATATTTGGATTTACATTTAATGAAACTGTGTTGCTAGCGAAGAATTCATTAACAGCATTACCAGTTGAGCGAGCACTTCCAACAGTTACTGCGACACCAATAACACCATATGCAGAAGGAACATAATCAGCTGATAAGTATATGTTGCGAGAACGTGTGTTACCATATAGAGTTAAAACTGTGGTTCCAGCTCCACTAATTGTTAAACCACCTTGCCCAGCACCAGGGGGATCATCAAACAATGGTCCATTTTGATCATACCAACGATAGGTTACAAATCCTGTGTTTGTTGCTGGATTATTAGGTGTTTGAGTTGGGAAGATAGCTGTTGCAACTCCAGTAAAAGTTGCTGCTAATCCTGCACAAACTGTTACACTAGAAGGTTGTAAAGTAAAAGAGAGAATTGGACCGTTAAGATCTAAACTTGTTTGCTGATTATTAAAATTAATCATTTACTATCGCCTCAGTTAAGGAAATTTTGACCGCCAACAACACCATAGAAAGTGCCGCCACCATCAAATGTTTTATAAGAATAGATATCAGATCTGTTTGCAGTAGGTGTGACAATTGGGAGAACTCCACCACCTGGCCAATAAACAGGAATATCTACACCACCAGAAGTTTTGAAAGTATCAATTCCAACTGCGCGATTACCAGTAGAATCTTGAGTAATCTTGATGGTGAAAGAACTTGATTCGGAGGGAACATTTATAATCGTAAACTGATTTACATTTTGTGTGACTGTGAGAGTAAAGTTCTGTGCTTCAGAAAGGTCAATCGTTACAACATTTGAAGAGCTTGTAACCGCATGTACATGCTCATGGTATGTCTTGAGTCTGACTCTACCTTCAACATCAAGATTAGATCTTGAAACTGAGGTTCCAATACCAACATTTCCAGTTGAAGCTACAGCATTAAATACAGTCCCACCAGTTCCAACGTTAATGATGTTAGACGTTGTAACTCCAGAGCGAATGTATCCATTTGTTGGACCATCTAACCTAAACTTAGTTGATGTAAGTGTTCCACCAACTGATACCTCTGTTTCAAATGTTGCAGTTGAAATAAAACGTGATCCATTTGTAACATACAGAGATGTTGCAGCAGTTCCAGCAATTTGTAGTTGTGCAGTGACTCCAATTGTAGTACCAATGCCAACCTTGTGATCTGTATTGTCTCTGGTGTAAATCCAAGTGTTTGTATAGTCCGCAACCCAAATACTATCAAGGTTTGTAAGTCCAGCGCCATCACCAACAAATTGTCCATAAACTAAACCATTCACATACATCTTATATCCTTGTGTTGATGTTGTTCCAACACCAACTTCACCAGACCCATTCACGGAAAATTCAGAAGAACCAGATCCAACTTTGAGTGTTAGGTTTCCAACAGATGTTGTTCCAATACCAACCTGATCAAAGAGTACAATATTGCTACTCTGTGATAGACTTACATTACCAAAACGATACCAATCGTTTTCATTGGTGTATACCCAACCAAGATATTCACCTTTGGATGGATTTGCATTATAAACAATATCTCCTGGGTTTCCTGCAAGTGATGGAGTTGAAATACCAACAGTATACTTTCTAGAAACTGTTGCATCGCCTTGTAGGAAGATCGATGCTGCTTCCATACCTTTATCAGATGTGGAAGTCAGTTTGTTGTTCAGAATAACAGGACCATCAAACTCAGAGATGATATTGTTGTCTGGACCACCTTCAACTCTTAGTGAACGACTGATCGAAACTTCAAGTGGTGAGAGGACATCAAATCCAATACTGACGCCAGTAGGAGCAAGGTCTTCACCAGTGATTGTAGGAATTGGTGCATCAAAGACTTCTTCCTGACCAGTTGCAGAGCTGACTTTTTTATTACCAATATAGAAGTCACCATCGCTATTCATACCAGTGTAAACAACGATACCACCATCATACTTAATTGATTGTGATAAGAACTCTTCTGCTATTGAGAGTTGACGATCTTGACGCTCTGGAAGTGCAGTTGAGTAGTTACCAGGACCATAACCAAGATATTCAAACGTATGACCTGATGCACGAAGAATCGAATTTCTCCTGAATTCAACAGGATTTACATGAATTCTTCTTACAACGCTATTGATAAGGTGAGTTGTTGCTCTTGTTCCAAGGACACCTCTGAAGACCGAAATTGGATTTGTCGTTACAGTTGTCTTAACTCTTACAAGTTCGTCATCAATTAACAGATAGTCTCCAATATTAACATCAAGTGTTGAGATATTTTGAAGTTCGATGTTTGTTGCAGTAGCACTTGAAATAACTGCAGATAGTGTTGTTGTGATACCTGCATACTCTACAACTTGACGACCACCAATGTTTTCATTCTCAATCGTTACATTTCCTTCATTAGAAGTAACACCATTTCTGTAAACATAGAGAGTTCCTGATGTTGAAGGTGCTACAGTGCCAACTCCAATATTCATTACAAAATTATTCAGATCAGTATTTCTAGTTACAATAAAGTTTCTATTATAGAAATCATTATCAGCACCAGAAATACGAATTTTATTATCAACACGAAGTCCATGTCTTTGTGCCGTAGTAACTGTTGCTAATCCTGAGACGTTATCATAGATCAGGGAGGTTACATTCAGAGCCTCACCAGTGATATATCCAAATGCATCTGTTGTTAGATCAGCACCAACTCCAGTTGTGTTTGCATTTCCAACTGTTGATGCAGATGCAACATTAACTATCTTTGTTGATCCAACAGGAACAGAAGTAATTCTATAGAGTTGATTGTAGTGAGATTGAGATTCAGAAGATACACCAGTAATTCTAACTACGTCTCCAGTGTTGTCATAGACATCAGTAACAGTGACGTATCCCTGCACAAATCCAGATGTGGTTGCAACACCTACGACAGCAAGAGTATTACCAATTCCATAGGCAGAACCACCATCCATAATCTTAACAGCGGTGATTCCGCCAATACCATCAACAATAATTCTTGCAGTCGCATAATTACCTGTTGTTGATCCAGCAAATCCTACCAGACGTGCATTGTAAAGTGAAACTGCTGATCCACTTCCATATCCAGTTCCACTATTTCCAATACTAACTGAAGTGATACGATTCAATCCATGATCGATGGTTGTATGAATCGTATGTGCAGTCCCAGTTAGATTTGAAATGATATTAGTAATTCCAAAACCAACATTAACATCATCTAAAGTCTTATTAACTGTTTCTTTTGTAATGCTATGTTTTGGATCATCAAGTATAACTTGTCCAACAGGAGTTGCAAGTGCATATGATACTGACTCCTGAGGATCAGATGCTGGATTATCTCTATTGGTTTGAGGATAAAGATTTTGAACTGGTTGAGAGAAGTTTTGTCCAGAGAATGGTGTTACTGTTGGTTTGTTTGAAGCATTCAGAACAACTAAATGATAGACACCATCCTGTTCGCCAGGAACATACTTTTGAATCTCTTGAGATCGATAGATGTAATAAGTATCATTAAATCTCTTACGACTAAATTTTGGTAGTGCTGTTGTTCTATTTGTAGTATCATTTGTAAATGTTCCAGGATTATCTCCAAGAGCAACATGGAATGATTTTGTGCTGCTGATTCCAATTACACTAAATGTATTATTGAATCCAACACTTGCAATACCTGTAGTGTTATTAGTGCTGGTTACATTCAATACTTCAACAACAGAACCTACAGAGAGATTATGTGGTAATTCTGTTTGATAGTATGCATGTGTACCATCCCAAGTCGCATTTGCAATAAACTTAAAGTTTCTTTGCTCACTTATATTCGTCAGAGAAACTGTTGTTGAACTAAAGTAAGTCTGAACTTCAGTATTGGTTGCACCAGTTGTGTCATTAGATTCCTGAATAACGAATCCATCGATTGGAGGTCTTGCGGATGTAATTCCAGATCCAGCAGGAATAACATATCTTAGTTTGTAGATCGTATCACCTAGGTTTCTTGTATCTGGTTGTCTTGTGATGTATGTTCTTGGAGTTGCAGCGCCAAGAGTCGTAGTTCCAAGAGAAACAATTGTTGAATATAGATTATTATCAGTCGCTGCAGTTGCTACATTAATATACCATTGACCTTGAGAATAATCATATTGAATTGGATGTCCAGTATCACCAGAGTTCTTATCCGAAACTCTAGAAACAACTGAGATTCTTCCTCCCTTGTCATTGATTGTAAGTTGCTGCCCATTAAGCGCATCATTTAAAGTCTTCGCAACTTTAATTTGATTTGAACTAATTCCAGAAGTGATCGTGTAATAAATTCTATTGCTCTCAAGACCATCAGGAAGTTGACCACTATCACTTAAGAAACGAACAGATTCACCTTGGATGAAACTGTGTGGTCTTGTGAGTGTGATGACGTTAGAAGAAATACTATTGATTCCTGCAGATCTTCCAATAATAAATTTCTTTTCTGATGTTACTTCTTCTGATGTAAATTGAGTATTTGGAATAACAATTCTTGCAGAATACTCTGTCGCAGATCCACCTTGAGAAATCAGACACTTAAGTAAGTCATTTTCTTTTGCACCAATACGATATCCCTCAATAACATTATCGGGAATAACATCTTGGTTGGTTCTATTATATAAGTATAGTCTGTTCGTTGACGCAACTCCAACAGTAGTTGCAACATCAATCGCATCAAATTCAATGTTTATATTTGAAGTTGTTAATTCTTTTGGTGGAATGATATGAGTGATGTAACCTACATCATCTCTTTGGAATGCTTCTTTTCTAAATCCAGATGCAATCAGAGACTTTGAACCAAAATTGGAGTTAGAGTTTGTGATAGATTGGTCACCACCAGTATCACCAACAAAGTGTTGTGCAAATCCAATTGCAAATACAGAGACAATTTGTAGTAATGAATTATTTGAACACTTGATGTGATAGTTTTCGTATGTTGGTTTATAAACTGCTAGAGAATCGCTATGAAGATTCTCATTACCAGCATAAGTAGAGTCTTTATATGTTCCACTATTTGGATCATACTTTACATAAGCATTATCATCTTTTTGTAGTCCAATTCCAGTGAATTGAGCTACAACCATGGACTTAAATCCATCTACCTTGTCTCCATCTGCATGAAGACCACACATTCCAAAGACAGATCTCAAAGAGATGTTGAAAATATATGGCGATGCAGAGGAAATTGTATCAACAGAAAGATTTACCGTTGACCCGGTAGGAGTTGGAAGTGGGTTTGCAGGAGCAAATGAAACGTTGTACTTGAACTCTGTAGAACTTACGACATCACTTACCACATATTGTCCATTGTATCCAGTTGCAGTCACACCATTAATTTGAATTGCGGTATCTACAGCAACTTCTTCAAATGCTTCGTTTGTTGTAACTGTGATAATTGTAGATGAAGTTGTACCATCTCCAGCTCTAATGCTGCTAATTCCTACTTCCCCTCCGGTAGGACCAACAATACGATACTCATCAATCTTAGGTTGAATATCAAGTGAAGATGATGGATAATCTGGTTCAATTTCACGACCAGATGAAGGACCATATACAAGACCTACTTTTTCATAATACATATCCAGATCAGTTCTGGTTGTACTATACGTTAAGAATGCATCATCAATATCTACAGGGTTCTTACCATCAGCATATTCAAAACAAGTCAGTTTATGGTGAGAGAAGTTAGGTACAAAAGTATTTGTAGTGTAATCTTTATAGACTATTCCACTTGGATTACCATCAAGAATAGAAAACTGCCAGAAGTAACAAGCTCCAGTTACTCTAAAAATAGCAGATCTTTCAATATTATCATTTGTGGGATTAGGAATATATTTTGGACGAATCTTAGTCTTACGGAGATCCAATCCAACCAGAGAGGTTCCTCTTGGGATGATTACCCCACCATAGATGCTGTTTAATTTATAAAGTGCATTACCATCAGTCGTTAAATCAAAGTTTGTTGAAAGATCAAATTGAGAAAAATCACTTGATGTTGTACCATTTCTCAACTTAAAACTATTTGTGCCATCAGGAATCCATCCAGGACGGTTATCAATTAAATGGTCACCAGGATAAACAAGAATTGTGGTTTGACCAAATCTATCATTATCAAGTCCTCTTTGATAGGAAAATCTAGATGCTTCAATTAATGCACGTTGAATCGTTTTGAAGGGACGAGTCAGTGAATTACCTTGATTTTCAATACTATCTGTGGCATCTAAATCATTTGGATTTACATATAAGATATTTCCGCGTGCATTTTTGAGGAAATTATCTAAACGACTGAGAGGCATCTTATTAGCACTATAGTTCTGTTATGGATTATTTATCATACAACAAAACCTCCTGAAAGGAGGTTCTGCCGCACACGGAAGGGGTTTGGTTTAGTATCGCCTTTTATATATTATCAAAATTTTTTAGGGTCGTCAAGTATATATTCCACTGTAATTGCTACGTCATTCATAGCATCACGCAGATTTGGTCTTTGTCCTGATTCCTGACGAACTATCGGACGTACATCATCGCATAAAGTCCATCGCCACTGTCCCATATCCTTACACCACCAGAGATTAATTTTCATTCTTTTGATACTCCAGTTTCACCCAGTTGATGAGAGCATTTATCTCCATCATAAAAGCATCATTTAGATGAACATCAGAAATACCAAGATCTTTAAATGCTTGTTCTCTACGAAGCGTATCTTCACGATAGTATTCTAATGCTTCAATGGCAAGTTGCCTGTCTCTTTGTGATATTAATGACATATGAGTTCTTTTATGAACTAAGAGCCCCATCCCGGTACCTCCCCGAGTTCTCGACGTTACAAAGGTCGTGCATCAATTTAATGCTTATGAGGCAGAAATTAATCTTGAGGTAGCATTTCTGGGTTTTCCAGTTCCAGTTCAAACATCAAAGGGTGGCACTGTTCATCAATCAAATAGAATGATGTTCTGTACAAATCCTCTGGTTCGTATCTGCGTTCTTTATCTGCTGCTTCAAGAATTTCCAAATCGTACAAATGACTTTCTGGAACATCATCAAAAGTAAATGGAACACCTTCAATGAAATACATTAGAACGAGTTCTGTTCCTTTATTGTACCAAACGTATCTGGCATCAATGCGGTATTTCATAGGACATTTCCTACTTTTGATTATTTAGAGGTTGGTTAAAACCCCTAATACCCGTGGACAGATTCGAACTGTCGCTTGCGAAATTTTAAGTTTCGTGCCTCTTCCGCTGGGCTACACGGGCAGAAAATCACACTTGATACGTGATAGGATTATACTTGAGATACTCCCAGAATGTCAATTTCATTTCTTTATGTGACATTCCGCAGTGTTTTGCTGCTTTTGGTAAATTCCACTTTGCAGTAAAAAGTGCTTCATTTGCCTCTTGAACGTTTTCTGGTGTGGTTTTGACTGGTTCTTCTTTCAGTGCTTTATATGAAATCTTATAAAAATTCATAGAGGATTGGTATATGAAAGAGTTTTTTCGTCTACAGTAGAACGAACAAATTCTAATACGCTCATAAACTCTTCGACAGTTTCACATGCCACTTCTTTTTCTGATCCTTCATTAGAATAAAGATAGACAGTTCGCTTAACTGGATCAACCACGCAGCTTGTCAGATACTCATCTTGCATTGGTTCGTTTGTTGATTACCTGGTTATTATAGGTGACTTACTCCTCAGTGTCAACCCTCTGCTCTGCCTTTAATCTTGGTATGTCTTTTCTTTCTCCAATGATCAGATAATAGCAATCGATTGGCATTCCACCGCTTGATTGGAGGAAGATTTTATTTTCACCAATTCTTTTAATGATTACATTTTGATGGGCACCAATCGGAGTTAAGTGTACAGAAATTGATGTTTGCTCAACAAACTCTTCCCAGTAACTTGGTAGTTTAATTTCGTTTTGACTTGTGATTCTACCACGAAAAAACACCGCGTTCTCTGGTCCAAATAAACCCTCAAGGTTTAGGTTATAATCTTTAATTGAAGGATGGTTTAAGGTAATCATGGTAATAGTGATGTAATAGTTGTAACTCCAAGATACTCAATGGCAGTATCGTACTTATCTATATCATCTGCAAGACCATCAATTGCCTGTCGGTTACCCCAAATCTCTAATTGAATATCAGTTCTCAAATCTCTAAAAGCATTCACTGCATTAATTTTATAACCAAAGTCACCAAGACCAGATTGAATACTTGACTCTGCAGCGTTTGCTGTATTGATTGCATTTGTCAGATTAGTTTCCTGTGTTGGACATGCAGATGCATTTGTGTAAAGAGTTGTTGATCCAATTAGAGTGACATCAACTGATATAATAGTTCCCTCCGCAGCTCTAGTTCCAGATGAAGGAAGAGATGGATAACTTGAGAATCCCACTGGATAATAGATTTTTCCTGCCCCAACATTTGGTTCTGTGACTGCTGGTTGACTGCTGCTCAATTGAGGTCTTGCAAATTCTGGTTTCCAAGATTGGGTATTTGAATTATACCCAGAGTTATCATAAAAAACAGACTTACCAATTCCATATTGTCCGCTCGTCATGATACCTATGATTTGTGGACTGAATGGATTTGATGCAAATTCAATTCTATAATAACTAATCGCGGTTGTACCGATTCCTGCTGGACTTTCAGAAACAACAAAAGTTACATACGAACCATCTTGCTCCGGAGATGAAGCGCCAATTGCAACAACCGAATTTAATATAATTCTACTAACAACTTCAGTTGTGGTTCCAACTCCAACAGTGTTTCCAACACCAGAAAGAGTGCTCAAGTCAGCAAGAGTCGTTCCTAATCCAACAATCTCTCCATAACCTGCTGCAAATATACCATCTTTTGAAGCAGAAATAAGTTGTCCAGAAGAAATACCAATCGTAACTCCAGATCCAATTGGGGACATTACGGTAAGAATACTGGAACCTATACTGATTGTTCCAATAAAACTTGTTACAAAGGTATCTCCAATATCCTTTTGAGATGGTTCATCATAATACTTGATACCATACAAGTTCTTCTCCTCAAATCCAAATAAACTTCTTGGTGGATATGTCGTGATTCCTCCAGAAGAAGTTAAAAATGCAACGCTTCCATTAATACCAAGACCAACTCCACTTGTCGATCCAATGCCAGCGTTTGAATATCCAGGAATGGATAATCTAGTAACTTGTAAATTGTAATAAGAATTAACTCCACCCCCACCTCCTGGTACTGGTGTGGTACTTAAACCAATGACTCGCCAAAACATATCAGTCCTACATCCTACTGATATTCTATCTGCATATGCAGATCTTACATTTTGAAGTTTGTCATTAACATCTTTTACATCAGAAAAAAGATCTCCGTCAATGCTTACAATCACAGCATCATATCTTTCTTTGTATATACTATCCTTTAATACAATATTCTTTTGAAGAAACTCAATACCATCATACGCTTGTTGTTTCTTTTCACTTAAATCTGAAATAATATCTGATGCGATTCCCATTTTTATTTCTTCTCCAATTCTTGATGTATAATTTCATCACTCTCATATTCTATTTCTAAATTTGCAATGTCAATTCGTTCCGCATGAACTGTATAACTGCAATTAATTGGTCCACCAGAATTATTCATAATATGAATTTTAGATCCCCACTCAATTTTCTGTACAAATAATTCTTGATATGTACCATGTGGAGTTAAGTTTACTGTTATTGTTTCTGGATTGATTAAACCATGCCAATATTCGGGTAATTCTATCACATAATTATCAATTAATCTACCACGATAATAAACGGCATGTTCTGGACCTTCGAGACAACTATGCCTTAATCTATAACCTTTTTTATTTGGATGTTTGATATCAAATAGTTTAGTTGTTCCTACAATTGAACTCAAGAAAGATAAGAATCCATTAATATGAGTAGCACCATTTACTACCAGAGATCCATTAATAACTCTTGATCCACTCTCTGCAACATTTCCAACAGTTGCTTCTTTTCCAGCATCAGCAACAGCACCAACTCTGAGTTCAACACCAGTCTGTTGCTTGACTCCTGTAAAAGTTTTGGCACCTACCCAATTTAAAAGTCCAACTCCATTTGTAATTGGTGAGATAATATTAATTAAAATAGAGTTAACGCTTATACCAACGGGTCCTACTGGATCTCCAACAACTACATCAATTGGTGTTGGTGGAAACTTTCGACTTGATATTGTTAGAATAGATTTTGCAAGTGCCTTTGGATTTGTTTCTGGCGGTCTACAAAATCCAACTGTTGTTTCAAATGGTACAAACAGAGGAGAACCAACATGGAGACTGCCATCAAACCAACCAGAACCAGGAACTGCTAGAGCTCCAACTCCATGTGCAACATTAGGTAAACCAGGAAGACCACCAGGTAAATTACCAACAACTTGTAATTGTTTTCCTACGTGTAGATCTGTAACTTCCATTTTATGTTATACTTTGAATCAACTTCTTAAGACCTTCTACTTGTTGAAGAATTGTATTTGCTCCACTTCCAAGAGGACTGGTGATAGGAGATATATCAGAACCCTCAACAACTTTCATCGATCCACAGGTAACTTTAAATCTTCCAGGAACATTTAAATTTAAATTTCTTTCTGTGCCTAAGCTTAAAGCATCCGCAGATTGCAACTGAACAGTTCCTGACTCTAAATTTACTTTTGCATTGGATAAGATATTAACCCATCCAGTGTCTGTACCATTACCTGAAGCGATGATATCAATATCTTGAGCAAACATTCTGATTCTTCCTTTTGGAGCTCCAATAATCATGTCACCATTTTCTGCATATGCAACAAATGAAATACCATTAACTGGTTGCTCCCCACACAAAATTTGATAACATGCGGGAGCACTATTGATAGTTGATCCGGCAAGTTTACCAGTCATCTGGAGACCGGTGTAATGAGATCTCTTAAATGAATTTGGAAAAATGTTGCGAATAATAACTGACATTTTCACGTTATTTTTCATCACATCACTAAGGCGCACCTCACCTTCAGTGTTGGAGAAATTATTAAATGAGTAACACTTTTCTTCTGCCATTAATTTTTACCTACACAATCAATAACCTGAATAACTTTAGTTCCTGCTGGAACATCAAACGCAGTATCTTCACCAATTCTCTTGAATGAAAGGACAGGTAATAAAGTAGCATTATAACCTGTATTGGTATTTAGAGTTAACACTGGCATACCAGCAAATCCAATTCCAGGATTATTAATGACCACACCAGTTATTGATCCATCAGTAATAACAGGAGTTATGTCTGCTCCATTATCAGGTGTCACAGTAATCGTATCACCAGGAGTGAATCCAAATCCAGGATCTCTGATAACAACATTACCAATGGAAGTGACGACAGAATAAGTTGAAGATGGTGATGTTGGTTTTACTGTATCTGGGCATGGTGGTGTTGTGATAGATTCATTAACTTCTGAAATGTATTCTGGAACACCAGCAAGTCGTACTGTATCTCCTGCTCTTATGTTGAGAACTGTACCTGGTTCAAAAGGACCTTCCCGCTTCTTCGTATTCCCCCTTATAATCAAACTTTGACAACGACCAGCAATAGTTCTTCCCATTCCACCAATACTTCCATCTGGAGCAGGAAGATATCCATAACCAGAATTATCCATTATCACATCAAGAACTCCAGTCTGTGTTGAAGTTTCTCCAGTCTCTGGGTCAGTGTATTCATAGTCACCTATGACAGCAGTTCCATATGCTCCCGTTCCAGATCCACAAGAATCATTAAATGATACATTCGGAGGATTTGTATATCCTTTTCCTGGTGTGGTAATATTAACACCAAGTATCTCTCCAGTAATACTTACAACAGCATCAGCGACTGTTCCACCTCCAGACCCAAGATTCCAGAAAGAAACTGTTGGCGGACCACATTCAAACAATCCTAAACAACTTGCTGCAGCATCAACAGCATTGTTGATTGCTTGTTCTGCATTGATGCCAGAGAGACTACCAATAACATCTCCAGGAACATCTCCAAGAGAGATGATATCATCAGCAAATGATTTTGCACTTTCAAATATTGAATTAAAATCAAGAGTTCCAAATCCTGAAGAATCAAGACCACCCTCTAAGAAATTCCACTCATTTGTTGCAGGGCAAAGTTGTGTTATGTCACAAGTCAAGAAATCAATTATACCTTCTAAGAAAGTGAGGACATCATTTGCAAGACTAATTGCAGACCCAATCAAACTAGAAATAGGTCCTAAAATAGCATTTACCGCATTTAAAATTGAAGGCAATATCGCACCAATTAAAGATGATAAGAAAGATTCAATTACACATAATCCAGTATTTAATACTGTATCAATAAATGAATTAAGAAAATCTCCTATGAAATTTGCAAGATTACTTAAAATTTTTAAAAATAAACATGATATTAAATCTAAAGCACCATCCTTTGCCTCTAATACTGAATATCTAATATTTAAATAAACATTACCTATCGTATTATTAACAACTGCATTGACTTTTCTCATTACATATTTTCTAATTTGTTGAATCAACCAAGCAATAGAATTGGAAATTATTTTAGATACAGAACTTACCTTTGATTGAACTTGCCCTAGAAATTCTTGACTGGTAGAGAGAAAACTATCTTCACCAAGAACTCCTGTTCTTAGATCCTCAACAAACTTAATAAGACCTTCAAGTTCTTTATTGATAGCAGCAGTATCAACCGGTATGCAAGGACTTGGTATTGTTACGCTTTCGTTGTGTGAACTTTGTTTTTTATCCTCTTTGCTTGGTACAGTATTCCTAAGAACTTCTGAACCTTTTGCCACCCCTTTACCACTAGGTTCTTGATGGGTTTGAGGAACTTTGAAATTTGCTGAACCAGGAATGAATCCACTTGCAGCACCACAACCAGGAGTGTTCTTCTTAGAAGGTAAATCAACTACAGTATTGGGATGTGCCTCATCAATGTAATAGAGTTCCGTTAAAGGGTCTCTATAGATTGTAACATAAGTGTTTACTGGATAAGTTGGAACAGGACAAAGCTCTCCCCTGAGTCCAGAGGTAGGTGCCTGTCCATACGCATCAATTAAATTATTAATAGATTCACTTTCATTTGTCGCATGACAAATTCTAACCTTGTACTTATTGAGAAGAATTCCAGATGCTTGTTCTTTGTATTCAGTAAACTTTCCCTGTTGACGTTGAGCAACTTCAAAAGTTTCTGCGTCAATTTGACCTATACCTATGATGGTTTTGCCAAGTCTCTTTTCTAGTTCTTTTCTAAAGTATCTATTTTGAGATGACTCTGCCATTAATCCTCATAAATCCTACATTCTGATGCGTCTGGATGTTGATCGCAATATAATTCCAATGAAGTTGGATCGTGACTTGCATCTGGATGATTTGTTTGATATTTTTCTAGTGAATCTAATTCACTTTCTAGATGACGACGACGTTGAGAACTAATCGATGGATTATCGAGTTCGTCTTTATCATCATTAATGTGTTGTTGAATACTTCTTTCCATTTTAGATTACCTTTACACCGAAAGAATCTCTGACCAAATGTAAACCGGTATAAGTTTTGGACTTATCACCATAATGACATAGATCCGATATCATATATATGCCACTATCCTTGGGGGTTTTTGTAAGGGTATTCTTTGTTGATAGTTCTGGAAACTCACAATATACCAAATCTCCTGCATGTAAACTAAAGTCTGCAGGTATAATAATTTCAGCAGACATATTAAACTTCTGTCTAAAATTTTGTTGAGTTTGTTGTAAAACTTCTTCCATTACAATACCCTCTACGGTATTTTTTTCTACTTGCTTATCAAAAGAGTCTCCAGACCCAAATGTCTGTCCAATATCCCTTTTCGGATGAATACGAACGGTTGCTTTTTCTTTCAAATCTAAATTGAACTCTGGCAATTCTTTTCCCGCTATGACTCCGTTTCCTTCTAATGGTGCAACAAAAGGCGTGTTCTTAACGTATGTTTTGTTTACTGGGTCATAAACTTCTATCACAGTTCCATATGCACCGGACTCAAATTGAGATAATGCATCAATCGTTCTATCAATTCTAGAATATAAAATTTTATCATCAAACCCTGCAGGAACACTTGCATAATCAACTTTTTTGTTTTCAATATATCTTTTAATTTTTTTTCCTTTGGTATCAAATAATTTATCTAATGACTTAAATTTGAATCCCTCAGAAGTTTGCCAGAAAAGATATCCAGCAGTTTTGCCAGATGCATTTTGGATATCAGGAATTGCAATTTGTTGAAAATCTAATATTTTTTCAAAGGGATAATCATCCACTCCCCATTTAGTATAAGTATTAAGAGTCGAATCAATATCAATATTCTTTTTTGTTTTAAGATCTTGAGTTAAAACGGTTCTAACACATTCAGATACTTTACCATCAAACTTTCTTCTCACTCTGTTTTCGAGTAGAGTATTATCATACGCTTCTTTAGATACCACATTCAAAGCATATGTAATATTTTTAAATGACTGAGATACTCTTGATACGCTAGCAACTCTCAAGTCATCATCATCAGTAAGTTTGATTTTATTTCCATTCGCATCTTCAATTTCAAACAAAACTTTTTCTGTTCCTTGAAGTTTTAATCCTTCAAGAACTGAGACTAGCCCATCGCCAGTATCAGAATCAATACTGTTTCCAGTTTCAATTACAAATACATTGATCATCACAAAAGGGCTAAAGACACTTTCACGATACTCTACCTTAGGAGTTCCAGATCTAATGTCTGCAAACTTCTTGTTTGAGTTTGAGTATACCTCAAATTTATTATATGTTAAAGACTCTTTAGTTAGCATATCTTTTTATAAGTATTTAACCTGTGAGCACAAATTCCTTTTGGTAGAGGATTGTATTATTTTCAAATGCAACCATTCCGTTTTGAGAGTAACTTGTATTCATTGCAACATCAGTTGATTTTAGCTTTGATGGACCTAATGTTGCTTGAGTTCTATCAAAAATTGGAGAAAGTTTTACTTTATTTTGCTTTTGTGTTGGTTTAAATCCACCGACATATTCAAAGTGAACTGGGTCTCCAGGTATTGCCATATATCTCCATCTAAAATTTGGTCCGTTTTGAACAAACCAAGCATAACCTGCAGTTCCTGTTTGAATATCTAGAGCAGTTCCTTCTCCATGACGGGAAGTTCCTGGAGCAGCAACAACAGCATATTTTCCTTGAATTGCTCTTTGATGTTCTAAACTTCTATATGCACTTGTAATGGGTATAGTTATACCTTCTTTTTTTGCTTGTTCCTTTGCAGCCAAGAAGGCAGCTGCAGCATCATTTCTTAAATATGCACCATTACCATACCAATCTTGATAGTCAACACCACCAACTAATGTTCCAACTCTTGTAAGTTGTGAGGGTTTCAATCTTCCATTTTCTCCAGTCAAAGGCAATCCCTTAGCACTAATCTGAGTTACTGTTCCTCTTGTTTGTGGAGAAACTTGAGCAGGAGATAACTTACCAGATCTAAATGAACCAATTTGTGCTCCTCCTGGTTCAAATCCAAAAACATGTCCATGTCTTCTCTGTTCAGTGTCATCTGCAAGATGATTTTCTCTATCTTCAAAAGAGGTCGCTCTAAAACTATCTCTTGGTCCTACAAAACTTCTTGCAGATCTTTGTCTAGAAGAATCCAATAATGAAGCAGCAACAGATTCTAACTGAGATTGTGTTCTACCTTTACCATATTTTTTTATAAAATCTACTGCAGATTCTTTATCTTTTATTGATTTCCAGGCAGAAATATTTCCATAATCTCTAACAGGTTGAAACTGATCACCATTACCTTGCAATATTACATCTCTTATAGTGCTTGGCCAAGAAGGAGATGAGACCCTATTGTATATCACTTGAGCAACATCTGCTGCTCCTTGTGGATGAGAATTCTCCAATAAAGACCCTACAGCAAGTAACCAAAAATCAGGACTATCGCTAGAAACTGAAACGGTTCCTGCTCCAGGTCCTCCATCAGGTCCACCCCCAGGTCCTGGTGGCATACTATCAGGAGCACCTCCTTCCAAATTCAACTCTTGATTTAAATTACGTAAAACTTTTTCAGCAGAACTTTGAAGTGCGATTGATAAAGCATTAGATATTAACATACTAACTCTAGCACCAACACTCAATCCCTCTCCGATTCTTCTAGAAGGAACTACACCACCATTTGCCATCGCAAGTTGTCTTGATATATCACCTAAAGACATGGAGACTTGGTTATCAACCATATTTTGGATGGCAAATCCAAACTGATCACCCATTGCTCTAATTGTTTTCTTGTCAAACTTTTGACCCATCGCCAAGTCAACAGATGCACCCATGATATTTCCAAGAGATCCATTCAGAACTGATACTCCTTTCAAATAACTTGAAGTATTTTTGAGAGCTCTTAGTCCACTCTTTTGTCCTGGTTTGTCTTGACCATAGAGAGCTTCAATCTTTTTAATTCCACCAACATCTCTTCCAGGTTGAGTTCTTTGTGGTTGAACTCGTCTTGGTCTTGGTGCGACTCTTCTTATTTGTCTTGATGGTGCAGTTTGTCTCCTGCCACCTCTTGATATTTGTCCGCCTTGTGCTTTTGCTTGTGTAGGTTCTGGTTGATAACCAACAAAAGCATCATATAAAGATTTTCCAACAATGTCTCCCAGAAATCCACCGATAAACATACCAACACCAGCACCAAGTCCAAGAGTAGTTCCTCCAGCAAGAGCAATTCCGATACCTTGTCCAACAGCATTTCCAACTGCACCTGCTGCCGCTCTTGTTGGTTTCTCACGAAAAACAACAGTATCAATAACAAAACCAATGAGAGAACCAATGATTGGAACTCCTACTACTGATCGTAATGATTGTCTTACTGTTCCTTTGGCAAGATTAGTTGTTCCACTTGTGGCAAGTTTTTGTAGATTTTTCTTTCCAAATCTGTCCGCAAATTGTCTTTCTCCATATCTCTGTAGATATCTTCTTTGGGTATCTTGTCCTACTCTTCTTCCAAATCTATCAAATCCAATCTTTGGTTTTATTTTTTTGGGAGTAGTGCTAGCAATTAACATAGCAGCAACAATAGAACCATTCAAAAGAATGTTTAATTTACTTGAAAAATCATCAAATGTTTTTGCTGCATCCTTTCCGCCAATACTTTCAATCGTTTTATTAACTTGATCGTATGCTTTATATCCCAAATCAACAAATGTAATTACTCCATTCATTAAGTTTTTTGCAAAAGATCCTATAAAATTAGTGACTGGAGTAATGTACTTTACAAATTCTAATAATTTTGGTAGATATTTGGAATAGTTATTAATTAAAAATCCAGCGAAAGTAAAAGCAAGAAAACGATTAATCGTATCAAGAATGCCTCTTCCAGGAATAGATAATTTTGGTAACTTATTTGGATCTTCTTTTGCCTGTGGGTTTTTTTCTAATTGCTTTTCTCTTTCTTCTGCTTCTTCTTTTTCTTTTAATTTTCTTTTACGATTATCTTCACTTCTCTGAAGTAAATACATGTTGCTGAAAATATCTTTTATCTCTAAAACATTTTTCTTAATAAGTATAAGATCGTCACCAGGTCTTTGTGCTTCTTTATCCGCTGGTTTTAAAAGTTTTTGTGAGATATCAATAGACTTTTTAAAAGAGATATTACTCGCAGGAACTAAGAAAGGTCTTTGCGATTCTACAATAGAACCGCCTGGTTTTCCTGTTGGTAATAATTTCTTAGAGTCTATGACTGCCATAAAATTATCCTACCAAATCAGAGATTCCAAGAGCACTTGAAACAAGTGACCTATGATTTGTATTAGCAACAATACTAAACTCAGGAATTTGAGTTCCAGATATTGTTGGAATTGATGGTTTCTTTGCAACAGTTGTCGTTGGTGGGAGGACAATCATTTGAGTTCTTGAGATAATTGTTGGAGTTCCTACAGGCATTGCTCTAGACTGTGGACCTAAATTGATTGGTTGTCCACGAAGATTTACATATCCATCTGGCTTAACTCCCATCTGTCTCATCATAATCTCTTGACGCCTTGCAGCACCTTTAATCGTCTTTACATTCTGTCCAAAGTTTCTGAAAGCATCGCTAACAAATGAACTTCTTGATGATTGTGTCCTTGTTGTTGGAGCGGTGTATTGACTCATCCCATCTGGACTTCTATACATTGCTTGTCCAGACACAAGTGGACTTGTTGGATTAAGTTTATTGTATCTTTCTATATCACCTTGACCATAAGTTGTAAATTTTTGAGATCCAGGAATAGTCATTCCCAAAAATTTATCTACTGTTGTTTGTTGACCACTAAATTGTTCTCCTTTAGGTGCCATAACTCTTCCTGTACCAGGCAGTCCAAGTCTGCCCAATGCTCCAATCATTCCGCCGCCTTGGAAAGTTTGAATTTGTTTTTTAATTACTCCTCCACCTTGAGCAAGTTGAATATTGTTTACCATTCTTGGAATGTTAGTTCCACCTGCTCTCTTGTTTAATCCCAAGAAGAAGTTTGCTCCATACTTATCAACTGCCTTCTTAGACATCATAACTTCGCCAGGTTGAGCAGCAATGAGTTGAGTATCAGGACCTGCACCAGTAATTCTTACTCCACTATCATCATTGATTCCACCCCCCTCTTCAAATGCAATGTCTTTTACATTGACATCTCTGCTCCCACCAAAGAAGGATCTTCTTTTAATTCTACCGCCACCTGCAACTCCTTGAAGCATTCCATATGGAGTTGTTGGTCCCATATCACCAACACTTGGAACTTTATCAGTCATAGTGTCAGTTGCCTGAAGACCCATTCCTTGACCCGTTTGTGCGTTTGCTTTATTTTCAGTTTGAACTGATGCTGCTTGACGCTGCCCTGTAACTTCATTAGCAGCAATCGCAAGACCAGCAATTCCAGCAGCTGCTGCTATCCAAGGATTTGCTACTAAAAATCTTGCCATCTTGGGAATCCAAGAACGCAAGAGTGTCAGAGTTGTTCTGACAAGTTTACCAAATGGAGTCGCAAATAAAACGTAAGCACTTAATATAGCAGGCCAAAAATCTTTTAAGAACCTACCAATTACCTCAACTTTCTTTTTGTTCGCAGGGTCTGCAAACCACTTCATAACATTATTAAGTAAGAATCCAAGGAAAGTAAATTGAATGAATTTTAAGATTCTATCCAAAATACTTTGGAATGGAGCAACTACTTTCTTGAGTGCCCCTAATACTTTTTTAAGTGGTTTTTCTAGTTCTTTCTCTCTACCTGCTCTTTTCTTTTGCTCATCTTCCTTTCTGCTTTCTTCTGCTTTCTTCTGTTCGTGCTTGTATTGATCTCTTATGCTTTTTAACAAATCATCAAGTGCTTGGCTAATATCTTTTATATCTTCCGATTTTCCTTCAGCAGCTGCTGCTGGTTGAGGTATAATTGCTTTTGATGTTAGATAAAATCTTTCAGTAGAGACTTTAACAGGACCAGTGACACCAAGATTTTCTGCAGTAATTTTTTTCTTTTTGATTTTGAATTTACCGACTTTATTTTTTACTCTTCTAAACTCATCCTGAAGGAGCATTGCCCTATCAGTTGATTTATCCTTTCCTGTATTTATTTTTTGGAGAGCCTCAAAAAGATGTTGCTTATATTCACCATAAGTAAAATCGTTTACATACTCTAAACCAAGTATTTCTAAAATTCTTTCGTCAATATTCTCATCAACTAAATCATCCTCACGAACGCCTTCATACAAAGCAAGAGCGGATTCTCTTTTACTTTCTGCTTTTATACTTGCTAATAGATCATCGAGGTCGTCAGGTTCCATTTTGTTGCTGCTTTGATTTTTCTTCTTCTAGATGCGTCTTTAAGAGCTCAACGTAAATATCCCTCTCCCAAGGAATTAAGTTTTCAATCTCAGTTAATGAATATTTATGGTACTGCATCAAAGAAAAATTAAGCTTGAAATAACTTTCAAGGTCCATGTGGACCAGTGCTATGCGAAAAAACTTGAGAGACCCTCCAGAACGACAGTGCTTTCAACTTCAGTTTTTGGATTCTTAACTTTGATTTCATGAGAGAGTTTAGGCATAGTCTCAAAGAATCTTTCAATTTCTTTAAACTGAGAAGAATTCATCTGCTCAAGGAACTCAATCAACTCTTTTTTCGTACAATCTGATGAAGTCCATACTTCATCTTCATTATAAATTTTATCAATACATGCTGCAACTAAATCAAATGACTGATCCATTGCACCATCAGAACTAAAATCAAAATTACTCTTGATGAACTGATCCAATGAAGGATACTTCATTTCCATGATGATTGATTTATCAACCTGAATTTTATTAGTATGTTCCTCCTTCTTCTGAACCTGAATTGTATCGATATTAATTTTTACAGGAACAAAAGTTTCGCCATCATCGGGACAGATAATATTAACTTCTATCTCTTCCCCAACAGATTTACCTCTGATATTTAAGAAAAGATATTCGATATCAAATGTTGGAAGAGTTTCTACTTTGATTCCTTTTGTACTAATACAAGCTTTGATTACATTTTTAATCGCAGTTGTAATCTCTTTTGTATTCTCACTTTCTAATGCTAATACTAAAAGTTTTTCTTCCTTAACTAAAAAAGGTCTGTACTGAATCGTTTGTCCAGACGAAGGTAGTTCCAACTCATATGTTGGCGTAGCGATCTTTGGTAAAGGCATAATATCCTATAGAAAGTTTCAGTGTGATTATTTAGTTATCAAACTATAGACTCTTAAAGTCCAAGTAAATTACCACCTGTTGCTTGAGTACGAAGAGGATTCCTTGTTATGTTGAATCCACTTTGTCCAAATTGTCCAGTGGTATCAATGCCAAACTCTGGATTTTCAAAGGAAGGAGACTCTAAAACTTCACCTCCACCAACAATATATCTTGAATAGTTAAAAGACACGGTACACTTTAGTAATTGAGAGGACTCATAAGAGACTGGCATTGATGTAATACTAATTGGATATGCATTCAAAAATCTATATTGAAGAACTCTACCTCTGTAATCTTTTTCGAACTTTTTAAGATAAATTTCAGTTTTATAATTGTTTGGAAAATTGACTCTGTAATTATAATTTATTCTTTCTATTCCAGCATTTCTAACTCCAGTTGTGCCAGTATATTGCTCATTTACAATATAAGACATCCAGTTTTCGAAAAAGAAAATAATATTATAATCGTGGTCTACATAAAAAGTAAAGTCAGCACGATCATCATATTGCCTTCTGTATACATGCCTCTCTGTTACACCAGTAAAATCATTGTTAATTTCATGAGTTGCTAAAGAAGATCCTGGAAGAGATGCTTCTGAACAAGACAATGAAAAAAATTCTGCAGATGCTCCATTTTGTTCAAATCCATATCCATCTCCTAATCCAGCTTGATTTCTATATTGATTTACCCAACTTCTTACCTCATCTGGTGGATTAAAAGAACACACAAAATGAGACGTTAAAGCTGGATTTAAAATAGTTGACTTTAACTGACTTACTGATTTAGGTGTTGGTGCTGGTGAAGGCATGTGCCTATAAATATTTTTACTAATATATTATGTATCTAAGATATGGGAGAAAGTTTAAAGAGCAGGTACAAACCTTCTTTTCCTAAAAAATATAAAGGCGATCCAAACAATATCATCTGTCGTAGCAGTTGGGAAAGAAAGTTTTGTCACTGGTGCGATCTCAATGAAAATGTTTTAGAATGGGGAAGTGAAGAGTTTTGGATTCCATATCGTTCCCCAGTTGATAATAAAGTTCACAGATACTTTCCAGATTTTATTATCAAAGTTAGAGAGCAGAATGGTGATATTAAAACTTATGTGATTGAAGTGAAACCAAAAAAACAAACAGTGGAACCAAAAGTTCCAAAAAGAAAAACAAAAACTTGGTTATATGAAATGAAAACCTATGCTGTCAACCAAGCAAAATGGAAAGCAGCACAAGAATTCTGTGCAGATAGATTAATAGAATTTAAAGTCATCACAGAAAACGAATTAGGTATCAGGTAATGGCAGAAGGTTTCGGTAAAGACATCACATCTTCATCGCCAAGAGTATCACAACTCAAGAGAAAAATAAAAGGATTAGTTGATCCTGATTCTATTATGATGGAAATTTTGAACACGTTTAGAGAAACTGAATTTATACCTGATGTAGGAAAATATTATACCTTCATATACATTGCAAAAACTCCAAATATCAAATTTGATGTGCATCCACTGATAGCATGTATTGATGTGCAACGTTGGGGATTTAGAGGTTTAAATTTTCACTGGGGAACTGTAAGAAACTACACATGGCAAGAGGTTGCTGGACCACTGCACATAGTAAAAAATAATGAAATCGATTATCTGCGATCTGTGCCTTATGCCAGATTCCTCACTAAATAGATAAAAAACTATTATAAATGTCTCATACTCTACAAAAAATTGAGATGATTAATCCTCTTGTAGTTGGGGAGGATTTCTGATGTCAACTTATGGGTCTAGAGATAAAAATCTATTCAGGTCCAATGACCCTAGTTTAAAAAATAACAAATATTATCCTCTTGTAGATTCTGAGACTGGTGAAATAATAATAAAAAAATCTGATGGACGTTCAAGTTTGCTTGGAGGAAGTGTTGCGGGAGATAAAACAGTCGGAATTATTCCCAGGGGGGGTGTTTTTAATGCAACAACAAATGATCAAAAAGAAATAGAATTTTTTTCTCGTCCAGATGTTCAAAAAGATGTTAGAGATAAGGCAATTCTAACTGTAGAAAAAGGAATATATGATGCAACGAAAAATGATCCCAACCCACCTAGTTATCAACAAAGAAACGCTGCTGCAACTAACCTAATAAAGCCGCCTCAACAAGGTCCAACTCCAGATGGTACAACGTTAGATGAAGCTCAAAAAAAAGCAGCTAAACCACAAGAAACCACATCATTTGATATAAAAGACATACAAGGAGTTTCAGATAGATCTTCGTATGGACCATATGTATATCCACAATCACTTGATTTAAGTACACAAGATGTAATTAAATTTACAATGATAAAACCAGTAGCGTCAAAATTTAATACTGAGTTTGGAGCTAAGACACTCTCAAGTAAATATAGTATTGATAACAATCTTGGATATGTAATATTACCTGTTCAACCAAGTATCAGTGATAGCAATACCGTTAGATGGTCAGGACTAACTTTAAATGCTTTTGAAGCGTATGGGGCAGGGCAAGCAATTAATTTAGCAAATTCATCTAGCCTTCCTGAACTATTTGCAAAAGTGGGAACGGGTATTCAAGATATAGCAGGAAAATTTCTTCAATCAACAGAACTTCAACAAGCTGCTCAAATTGGATTAGCTCAAGAGGCAATGGGTCTTCAAGGATTACTTTCAAGAGCAACTGGTGCAATTTTAAATCCAAATTTAGAATTGCTTTTTGAAGGACCTGAGTTAAGGAGTTTTGGTTTTACATTTAAAATGTCGCCAAGAAATAAAGATGATGCACGTCAAGTTAGAAGTATTATTAGATTCTTTAAGCAAGGAATGTCAGTAAAAACTACTTCGAGTAGTGTGTTTTTAAAAAGTCCTCATGTATTTAAAATACAATATCAAACACCAAGAAGAGAAGATCACCCATCAATTAATAGAATTAAAATATGTGCCTTAGTTAGTTGTGATGTTGATTACACTCCAGATGGAACATACATGACTTTTAATGATGATGAAGGAAAATATCCAATGACCTCATATGGAATGTCATTGAGATTTAGTGAAATTGAACCAATTTATGATCAAGATTATAAAGGATTACCAGAAGACGAGATAGGTTACTAAGATGCCAAGTTATTTTCGCCAGATTCCAGATTTTGAATACGTCAACACTACTACAGATGGACGTAACATATCTGATTATTCAAAAGTAAAAAATCTTTTCAAGAGAGGAAAACTCCGTGAAGATATTTTTGGGGATCTTTCCTTCTTCACTAAGTATAAAATCGTTGGTGATGAACGACCAGATAATGTTGCATATAAAATCTACGACGACGAAACATTAGATTGGTTAGTATTAATTGCAAACAATATAACCAATGTTTATACAGAATGGCCATTAAGTCAACAAGCATACTATAACTTTCTGATTGACAAATATGGATCTGAGCAAGCATTTAGTAATGTTCATCATTATGAATGTACCGGAGTTCAAAATTCATTAGGCGCTATAATCGCTAAAGAAGGTTTAATCGTACCACAAAACTTTAGTGTTTCTTATTTTGATTCTATTCTAGAAACAAACGTAACTCAAAACAACATTACCAGAGCAGTAACAAATCTTGAGTATGAAAATAACATTCAAGATGGAAAGAGAAATATTTTCTTACTTAAACCAACTTACATTAACGTTGTTTTAAATGACATGGAACAAATCATGCCATATAAAAAAGGTAGCACTCAATATGTGAATGCTACCTTGAAAAGAGCAGATAATATCAGACTCTACGAATAATCACTCTTCGGCAAGACGCTGGAAGTAAGCAAGAGCATCGTCTTCATCCTCATCAACTTCCTTGGTAACTACAGGAAGTGAAGGAGACTTAGAACGAACATAGGACTCTTCCAGTTCTTTCACAACAGCACTCTCCTTGTTATCAACGTAGTTATCATACTCAGTCTCTTCTTCAACAGAAGACATACGAGAAGTACCTTTCTGCCCAAGAACATACTGCAGACGCTTCTCAAGTTCTTCATAAGACTTAAATTGATCAGGAGCAGTTACTGCTGCTAGCGAATACTCTTTCTTCCAGAGGGTTTCAAGAGCATCATCGTCATCCAGCAGTGGTTCAACTGAACCAAATTCAGACTTGTCGTAGTTCCAATACCCATCTTTCTTTACGATTTTGAGTTTGAAATTCGCACCCTGCCAGAAGTCAAAAGGATTGATGGGAGCTTCATCCTCAAACTCAGGTTGCATTGCTTCCATGATCTTGTCAAAGATCTTCTTGCCATATTTGAACAGGAAGACTTTACCTTCGTTTGCAGGATTTGCAGGATCTTTTACAACGTAGATGTTGCTGTAGTAAGATAGTTTACGCTTTTGCTTACGCACAGTTTCTTTGTTTGTTTCTGTGCCTGTATTCCACAGTTCACGGTTGTATTCACCAAGAGGATCCTTTTGACCCACAGTAGTCAGAGAGTTTTCAATATACCAACCACCAGGACCTTGGAAGGCATGGGAATACATTTTTGCCCAGGGAAGGTCTTCACCTTCAGGAGCAGGGAGGAAACGGATAACTGCAAAACCGTTACCAGTCTTATCCATTTCGGGTTTCCAGAGACGCTCATCTGCGCCACTAGAGGTTGTGCTCATCTTCTCTACTTCTTTAACCAGTTTCTGCGTAAGAGAACCCAGAGAAGATTGCTTCTTAAGATCTTTAAAAGACATTAGATTACCTCGTATTTGTACGGATTTGGCTTTTGTGTACTTCGTTATTCTACAGGTCGGAACCTGTCTTGTCAATCTGTTGCTTCATCACTTCCAACATTTTAGTCATGTTGGAAAAAATAATATTCATATCAACACCAGGAGAAAGTCCCATCATTCTAGCGGAGTCTGAAATGCGTTCTTTCATTTCTTTTGCTTCAGGATCATCAGACAGACTCATACGAGTATACAAAACCTGTTGTTTGCTCAATAATTTTTCAAGAAGATTAACGTGATGGATTTTATCTTCCCTTGTCATTGAAGGGAATTTAAAAACACTTCCGTAAATTTCTTCTTGAAGTTCAGAGATTTCAGTCATCTCTGCACGGACTAGTTCGGAATCAAAAAAACTCATCGGTCTCCCAAAATAACTTCCTTTAAAATACTTTTATAACGCGGTACATTAATATTTAGAAATGGATTATACTTTTTGATTTTACGACTGACGGTTTCCCACACTGGATCTTTGAGTTTCTTATCAAATGTGTTCCCGTACAGAAATATTCTATCGTAAATCACCATCGTTTCTAGGCTAAGTTTCCCGCTCAGGAACTTTTTCAGAACTGGTGGGTGTCCTTTGGAACAGTTGAATACTTCTTCGAACTTATGTTCCTCAAAAAGTTGTTGAGTTTCTTCTTTAAAGATATAAGATAAAGATTGAACTTTCTTCTGCCATTGCTGATATCTATCTTCGCCTTCCTTCATGATCTCACCAATCCAAAGTGCTTCTGGATTGCTACACGAAACAAAATTAGCAACAAAGAACTCTACGACTTCTTGATCAGATTTATTTCTTGCAAACTTTTCAAACCAAAATCGATCTTTACGTTTGTAGAAAGACTGAACTGTTGCCCTACTCTTTCCACAATACTTATGATAGTCATAACTATCTTTTGTAAAATGGTTTTTTAGAGCAAGATATTCACGATATGCATCAAACGGCATCATTCAAAAAATTAATTTAGCGCGGGATGTTTTCTTTAGAAAATTAAGTTCCATTGCTTCATACTTAATCTTCTCTTTTAATGGTTTTGAAATTAATTTAGGAACAGATTCCACATCAATGTTATTCTGTTCACAGAAATGAATGATTGCATCAATATAGTTCATATCAGGATTTGTCTGAACTAATTTTTCAATTTCTTGTGCGAATCTTGATGGGCAAAAGAATTTGCTCTCTAGAACCTTCTCTAATTCATTCTCCATCTTGCCTAGTATTGTGACGTACAAATTCTTTAATATAACGAACTAATAACTTAATATAATCCCCTTTGTTTCTTTTGTCAAATACTTTTACTTCACCACCAGGAGTTACCATAATGGTGATAAGTTTTACGGGG
>Ga0194125_10000542_pt1 | contig 62667 bp, 40 predicted proteins | sample TA2KigC250mmetaG_FD_148626 | JGI IMG/M metagenome (GOLD analysis project Ga0194125, IMG submission 148626) | Freshwater microbial communities from Lake Tanganyika, Tanzania - TA2015034 Kigoma Deep Cast 250m | ecosystem: Environmental > Aquatic > Freshwater > Lake | place: Tanzania: Lake...
CGGACAACCCGCCGATCTCCTTCGCCTCGGCGTCTCCCCGGACGAGCCTTTTCTGCTCCTCCGCGCGGACGAGGGTGAGAGTGCATCCCTCGTTCCGGACCTTCTTCGCGCGCTCCGCTATTGGAACAGCCTCGGGCTTCCGATTCGCGCCGTCGTTCTCTCCGCGGACCCATCGGCGATCGAGGTGCTCGCGCGCACAGAAAGGCCGGAAGGTCTCCTGATTCTCCCCCGCGGGGAGGTTCCGGTCGAGACGGTCGATCTCCTCACGATCGCCGCCCGGGCGGTCGTCCCCGCCGGTCCCGAGATCGCGAATGCGCCCGATGACGCCCCCCGCCGGGGAAGCAAGGCATCCGTTCCTCCGGAAAGCCGGGAAGAGCCGGCGACTCCTCCTTCATCGACGGATCCTACCGATTCGAATCTTCTCCTCTTCAACGGTTTCGGCGGCTTCGCGCCGGACGGCCGCGAGTACGTGATCCGCCTCCCGCACCGCGCCGGATCCGGGCTTCGGCTCCCCCCGGCCCCTTGGGTCCACGTGATCGCGAACGATAGGATCGGCTTTCTCGTGAGCGAACGAGGGGCGGGCGCCACGTGGGGCGGGAACAGCCGCGAGAATCGGCTGACCCCGTGGTCGAACGACCCGGTTCGCGATCCGCACGGAGAGGCGCTCTACGTGCGCGATGAGGAGAGCGGCGCCTTCTGGTCCCCCCTCCCCGGCCCCGCTCCGGCGGCCGCCGACTACGAGATGCGCTACGGATTCGGATACGCCCTCTGCCGGCATGAGAGCCGCGGGCTCGAACAAGAGACCTGCCTCTTCGCGGCCGACGCGGATCCGGTCAAGATCGCGCGCGTCCGGATCACGAACCGGAGCGGCCGAACGCGCAGGATCTCGGTCGTTTCGTACCGGAGGCTCGTGCTTGGAACCATCCCCGAGAGGACCGGGCGCTTTCTCGTCACGGAGATCGATCCGGGAACCGGAGCGGTCTTCGCGGAAAACCGGATGGCCGAGGAAGGCGCGACCGGAACGGTCTTCTCCGCGGTCGCGGCACGGGGCGGAATCGAGAGGATCGCCGCCACCGCCGACCGCGCCGCCTTTCTCGGACACGCGGGAACCCCCGAGCGCCCGGCCGCTCTTCTTCGCCCCGGCCTGCTCGCCGGCCGCTTCGGGGCCGGCCTCGATCCGTGCGTCGCGGAGCAGGCGGTTCTCGCGATCGCCCCGGGAGAATGCGCGGAGTGTTCCTTCCTCTTCGGCGAAGCGGAGGAGAGAGCCGAGGCGCACGCGCTCGTCGATCGCTATCGATCGGAAGGAGCGGTCGACCGGGCGCTCCGGGAGGTGCGCTCGTCCTGGGAGCGGCTCCTCTCGGGGCTTCGCGTCCGGACGCCGGAACCCGCGCTCGATCTTCTCGTGAACGGATGGTTGCCATATCAAGCGATCGCTTGCCGTCTCAAGGGACGTTCCGCCTTCTATCAATCCGGCGGCGCCTTCGGATTCCGCGACCAGCTTCAGGACGCCTCCTGCCTTGTCTACTTCCGTCCGGAAGAAACGAGGCGGCAGATCCTCCTTCACGCGGAGCATCAGTTCGTCGAGGGGGACGTCCTGCACTGGTGGCACCCGCCGCGAAGCCGCGGAATTCGCACGCGGTTCGCCGACGACCTTCTTTGGCTCCCCTCCATCACCACGTTCTACATCCGCTCGACCGGCGATCGGGCGATTCTTGAGGAGCGCGCCCGCTTTCTCGCCGCGAGGGCGCTTGCTCCCGGCGAGGACGAGGCCTTCCTCGAGCCGGTCGATTCGGGAGAATCGGGCACCCTCTACGAGCATTGCGTCCGCGCGATCGATCGGTCGCTGGCGACCGGGCCGCACGGGCTTCCGCTCTTCGGCGGCGGCGACTGGAACGACGGGATGAACCGCGTCGGACGCGGCGGCAAGGGCGAGAGCGTTTGGATGGGCTTCTTCCTCTTCGACGTTCTCGGCAGGTTCCTTCCCCTCTGCGAGGCGCGCTCGGACGACGCGCGGGCCGAGCGCTATCGGGCGGCGCGGGATCGTCTCCGGTCGGCCCTCGACGATGCGGGTTGGGACGGCGAGTGGTACCGCCGCGGATTCTACGACGACGGAACGCCCCTCGGCTCAAGCCGGAACCGGGAGTGCCGGATCGACGCTCTCGTGCAGGCGTGGTCGGTACTCTCGGGGGCCGCGCCGCGCGAGCGGGCCGAGCGCGCGATGGACGCGGTCGAGCGCCACCTCGTCTCGGAGAAGGACGGCATCATCCGGCTCCTCACCCCTCCCTTCGACAAGACCCCGCGCGATCCGGGCTACATCAAGGGATACGTCCCCGGAGTCCGGGAGAACGGGGGCCAGTACACCCACGCGGCTCTCTGGGTCGTCCAGGCGCTCGCCGAGCTCGGGCGAAGGAATCGGGCCGCGAAGCTCCTCGCGATGCTCTCGCCGGCGAGTCGATCGAGAACGCCGGAGGAAGTCATGACCTATAAAGTCGAACCCTTTGTGATCGCGGCGGACGTGTACGGAGAGCCGCCGCACGTCGGGAGAGGCGGATGGACCTGGTACACCGGCTCGGCCGCATGGATGCACCGGATCGCGATCGAGTCGATCCTGGGGCTCCGGCTCCAGAACGGGGACTCGATCCGGCTCCGCCCCTCGATCCCGGATGAGTGGCCCGGCTTCGAGATCGCGTTCCGCCCGCCGGGCGGCGATGCGCTGGTTCGAATCGCGGTGGAGAACCCGATGGGGATCGCGCAAAGGGTCGCCGAGGCAACTCTCGACGGCGCGGCGATTCCGGTCGAGGAGGGCGCGGTGCGAATTCCGCTTCCGCGCGACGGAAAGGAGCATGATGTCCGCGTCGTCCTCGGACCGTGAGCCGAGCGGTTTCCCCGACGGCTTTCTCTTCGGGACCGCGACCTCCGCGTTCCAGATCGAAGGCTCGCCTCTCGCGGACGGCGCGGGACCGAGCAACTGGCACCGCTTCGCGCGCGAACCGGGGAGGATCCAAGGCGGCTCGACCGGCGACGTCGCGTGTGACCACTACCGGCGCTTTCCCGAAGACGTCGATCTCATGCGTCGTCTCGGTCTTACGGCCTATCGTTTCAGCATCGCCTGGTCCCGCGTTCTTCCCGACGGGATCGGGCGCGTGAACCGGCCCGGCTTGGACTTCTACGAGCGCCTCGTCGATCTCCTGCTCGAAAGCGGAATCCGACCTTGCATCACGCTTCACCATTGGGACCTCCCGGCCGCGCTCGACGACCGCGGCGGCTGGCGGAATCCCGAGATGCCCCGATGGTTCGCCAACTACGCGCGGGTCGTCCTTCGCGCGCTCTCCGACCGGGTCCCGATGTGGACGACGATCAACGAGCCTTGGGTGATCGCGCACGCCGGATACATGACCGGCGTCCACGCGCCGGGACGGAGAAGCCTTGCGGAGACGGCGCTCGTTTCCCGCGGCCTTCTTCTCTCGCACGGCCTCGCGGTGCAAGCCGCCCGGAGCGAGGGAGCCCCATCGATCGGCATGGTCGTCAACATCGAGCCGAAGGAGCCGGCCTCCGACGCCCCCGACGATCGGGCCGCCGCCGCGCGCGCTGATTGCTACATGAACCGGCAGTTCCTGGAGCCGGCTCTCCAGGGGCGTTTTCCCGAGGAGCTCCCCTCGATCTACGCCGAGGCGTGGCCGCGGGACGGCGAAGCCGACCTCACAACGATTCATCAACCCATCGACTTTCTCGGGATCAACTACTACACCCGCGGGGTTGTTCGATACGACGAGTCGGCCGTTCCGGATCGCGCGCGGAACGTCCGTCTTCCAGGCCGCCGCTATACGGAAACCGGATGGGAGGTCCGCCCCGAGGGGCTCGCGAAAACCCTTTTGTGGATCAAGGAGCTGTGCGGAGGGATTCCCTTGTACATTACCGAGAACGGGGCCGCGTTCCCCGATCCCGCCGTCGCGCCGGAGGAGCCGCTCGACGATCCGCTTCGAATCGAGTACCTCAGGGACCACCTCCGCGTCGCCCGCGACGCGATCCGGCAAGGCGTCGATCTCCGCGGCTACTTCGTCTGGTCGCTGCTCGACAACATGGAGTGGGCCTCGGGCTATACGAAGCGGTTCGGGATCGTGCATGTCGATTTCGCGACCGGAAAGCGCACATGGAAGAAAAGCGCGCGCTTCTACCGCCGGGTGATCGAAACGAACGGCGGCGCGCTCGGAGAACACGAGGAGGAATGATGATTGAAACGCGGGCAGCCGCTCGGTTCGGGCTTCCGCTCCTCTTTCTCTTGCTTCTCGTTCCTGCGCCGGCCGCCGCCGGGGAGCCGCGCGCGGCGGACGGAGATCTCGCCGCGGATCGAGGAATGTATCCCGACCCGCGCCGCTTCGAGAGCGAGATCCGGGCGTTCGCGGACGAAGACCGCGCTTCTCCGCCGCCGAAAGGGGCGCTCCTCTGCGTCGGGAGCTCGAGCATCCGGATGTGGCACCCGACGATCCGCGAGGACCTCGCGCCGGCAACGGTGATCCCGCGCGGCTTCGGCGGGAGCACGATGCTCGACCTTCTCTACTACGCGAACCGGATCGTCGTCCCCTACGAACCCCGCGCGATTCTCGTCTACGAAGGGGACAACGACATCGACGAGGGGGTTTCCTCGGAAGCGATCCGCCTTCTCTTCGACGCGTTCGCGCTCGCGGTCCGCTCCGCTCTTCCGGAAACGCGCATCTATCTCCTTTCGATCAAGCCGAGCCCGGCGCGTTGGCATCTGTGGGATCGAATGAAGGAGGCGAATCGGCTCCTCCGAAGCGCGTGCGAGGAGGACGAGCGGCTCTTCTTCATCGATGTTGCCGCGAGGATGCTCGACGACAAAGCAAACCCGCGGGCCGAGCTCTTCCTCGAAGACGGTCTCCATCTGAACGAGGCCGGCTACGCGCTCTGGAGGGAGGAGGTGCGCGCGATCCTGGAAGAGGAACGGGGCGGGCGCTGACGCTCGGGCATGAGAGCCCGGCGCCTACCGCATGAGGAGAACAACCGCCGGCACCTTGCGCACCACGATCGGTCTTCTCGCCGCGTCCGGGATCGGGTTCCCGTCGACCGTGATCCGCTCCGCCTCCCCCTCGAAGGGCGCCTCCACGACGATCCCTCCGGGCGGAACGCGAACGCCGCCGTCGATTCGCACCTCAACCGTCTCCCCCTCGGCGCGCATCGAAAGGTCAATCGGGCCGTGGGGAGTCGGAAGGCGGCGCGCCTCCACTCCCCCGGGCTCCCGAAGCCACCCGATCGGAACGCCCGCTCCGACGACGAGCGATGCGTCCGATTCCCGCGCGTAGACGAGCATGTCGAGAACGGAGCGGACGAAGTCGGAACCCACCCACGTGTGCGGCATGTCGCCGATGAACTTCGGCGCCCGCTCCTCGCGCCAGACGACCTCGGCCCAGTGGGCCCACCCGGCCGGACGCCGGTATGCGAGAAAGTAGTCGACGAGCTCGGCGGCTCGCTCCCTCCATCCGAGGCGGACGAACGCGCCGATGCTCCTTGTTTCGTACGGTGTGAACGCTTCCCATTCGTTCGTCTCGCGTCTCTCGCGGAAGAACTCCCAGTACTTCTCGAACGTCCGCTCGAGCGCCTCCCGCGGAAGTGCCGTCTCTGCATCAACCGGCGAGAGGGCGATCGTCGTCGAGGTGGCGTCGAAATCCCCAAGGTCGGCCGCGCCCGGGATATAGTCGATCCCGTGAACCTTCATCGAGGCAACAATCGATTCGAAAAGTTCTCTTTCGAATTCCGCCCGCACGGCGTCCCAGCGACTTCTTTCCCTCTCCTCGCCCAGGATGCCTGCGAGATACGCCGCATCCTTGAACCCCCGAAGCGCCCAGAGATCGTCCCAGTACGAGTGCATCGGCTTCGCCGAGTACCCCTCGTGGCTGATCGAGGGGGGGAGAAGGCCGAAGAAGTGCTCCTTTCCCGGTTCCCGGTACTCGGGCGTCCGCCTCGTTTGCCGGAGCGAATCGAGGTAGGCAGCCGCTCTCGCGACGCGCGGCCACATCCGCTTCGCCAGAGCGCGGTCTCCGGCGTACCTGTCGTATTCGGCGACGAGGAAGATCAACTCCCCGCTGCTGTCATGCTCCGGCACCGGATCGGGTCCCCGCGAATCGACGACGCACGGGATCTTCCCGTTCTCATACTGGTGCGGCGCGTACCACTCGATGAACTCCCGGACCGGCTCCGGATGCCCCATCCGAAGAAGCGCGGACGAGGTGAGCGCTCCGTCCCGGATCCACGATCGCGCGTAGGCGCGTGTCCCGGGCTGGATCGCGGGGCCCGCGCGGTTCACGAGAATGTAGGCGAGCTGCGCCTTCAGCGTCCTTTCGATTTCGCGTGCGCACTCGGGGAATCGAATCGACGCGCGGCTCAGCGTCTCTTCCCACGCGCGCGCAGCGTCCTCCTTCCGCCGATCCACCCACTTGCGGACTTCCTTTGGGTCCGAAGGAATCGCTTCTTCGCATTCGAGATGAAGCGGGAGAAGGAGAAGAACGTCCCTCGCCTCTTCCGGCTCCAGGGAGAGCTCGTAGGAGAGGACACCTGAGGCGGCGCCGAACGGATCGCGCGCGCCTTGGTTCGCTTCGGAAAACGTCGATCGCTCCGCGAGCCGATCGAGGGCGGCTTCTCCCTCATCGAACGCCGCCGCGCGGAAGCGCGCGCCTTTCGTTAGAATCCGCACCCGGCGGCGTCCGTCGATCACGAGCGCCGACCCATCCTCCTCGATCCGGATCGAGTCGATGCGGGCGACGCCGCCTTCCGTCCCGAGGAACTGATAGGGCGGGTTCACCTGAAAAGGCCGAACCGCCAGATGAAACACCGCGGTCGTCGGCTCCCGAAGAGCGCGCACGCGATAGCGCACGAGGACGGAGGAGGCGCCCGGCTCTCCGATCGGCACCGCCAGAGCGACGAGCTCGATCCCCTCCGCACGCCAGGCCACCGATGGGATCGGAAGGCTGCCGTCCATTAGCGACGGATCGGTCTTGGCGTCGCTCCACGCGACCCGCCGCCCGTCGATCGAGAGGAACGGCTCGATCGAGAAGCCGCCCTTGCCGACCTCGATCGCGCCGTCCTCGCTGAGGAGGCACTCCTCGGTGTCGCCGTCCAAGCCGGCCACCGTCCAGTAGACCGCTTCGCCGGACATTCCTCTCGGATAGCTCCCGCGCGGCAGATCCCTCGCGATCGACATGAAGAACGCGTTTCGGGAAGACGAGAACTCGAGAGGCTGAACGGCGATCTCTCGAAGCGCGATCGGCCCGCTCGCCGAGCCCTCGATCAGGATGCGAACGTGCCTCGACTCGGTTTCCGGGAGATACAGGTAGTCCCTTCCGCCGTCCCCTCCGCGGACGGTTCGAATCGCGCGCCAGAGAGCGCCATCGTCGGAGATCTCCGCGTCGTACCGAGTCGGATGCAACCCCGGTTCCCAATCGAGCACGAGCCCTCCGTACTCGCGCGAGCCCCCGAGGTCGAGCGCGATCCATGGGTTCGCATCCCCCGTCGCGCTCTCCCAGGCCGTCCCCGCGTCCACGTCGAGCGCGAGGGCGGGATCACTCCCGAGCCTCGTCGACGAGGCGCTCGCGATCGACCGCGGAGGCTCGGCGCTCGGAGGGGCGAGCGGCTCGAACGCGAGATCGTCGATCCACACCGTTCCCTTCCCGCCGCTCCCCGCCGTGATCGCGATCTCGATCGCATGGACCCGGTCGATCTCCCCCCCGCCGCGCGGTCCCCATGCGAAGACGATCCGCCGTTTCTTGATCCGAACGGTCTCCCACCCCGCTCGAAACGCGACGTCTCTCCGCACCGACCACCAGACGTTCTCGCCGCTCTCGTCGATCAGCTTGAACTCGAGATGGTTCGCCGGCGCCTCGCCGCGGAGATCGAACGAGAAGGCGTAGTTCTCCGGGAGAACGAGGGGCGGATCGAGCTCCCTTCGGACGACCGCGTATCCGCTCCCTTTCGAGAAATCGAAATCGACGCGAAGGGCGTTTCCCGTATCGAACGCCTCGAGTCCGATCACGATCTCCACCCCGTCCGCCGCGTACGCGCTCCAGGGCGAGAGCTCCTCGAAGCCGTCGAGAACCGCTCGGCGGCCGCTCGGATCCTCCCCCGCCACGCACGCGGCGAGCGCCGCCAACGCCACGAGCCCGAACATCGCCTGTTTCATTGCACCATCAACCTTTAATGCTTCCCGCCATCATCCCCCGGAAGTAGACTTTCTGGAACAGGAGAAAGACGACGAGGACCGGAAGGATCGTGAGAAGCGAACCGGCCATCATGAGCTCGGTGTCCTGCACATGCTCCCCCGCGAGGCTCGCGAGCGCGACCGGAAGCGTGTACTTCGCGCCGTCCGAGAGGACGACGAGAGGCCACATGAAATCGTTCCACGCGCTGATGAACGTGAACGCGCCGAGCGTGACGAGAATCGGCAAGATCAGGGGAAGCACGATCGTGCGGAAGATCCGGACCTCTCCCGCTCCGTCGATCCGCGCCGCGTCGAGAAGATCGTCCGGCACGCCGAGGACGTATTGCCTCACGAGGAAGATCCCGAAGATGCTCGCGAAGCTCGGAATCATCACGCCGAGATAGGTGTTCACGAGCCCCATCTGCTTGAGGAGCAGAAAGAGCGGGAGCATCCCCGCCTGCGCGGGGATCATCATCCCGGCGAGAAGGACGCGGAAGAGGCGGTCGCGCCCCCGGAAGCGGAGCTTCCCGAATGCGTATCCGGCCATTGCGTTCACGAGAATGGAAACGACCGTGACCGAAACGGTGACGACCGCGCTGTTCAGGAAATGCCGCGCGAGATCGAGCCGCGTGAAGAGGTGGACGTAGTGCTCGAAGGTCGGCTCGCTCGGGAGGAAGCGCGGAGGATAGCTGTTCGCCTCGCCGGTTTGCATGAACGAGGCGCCCGCCATCCAGAAAAGCGGCGCGAGCGTCGCGAGCCCTCCGAGCACGACGACCGCGTGCAAGAAGGACCCGCGCAGACTTCTTCGCGTCATCGCGCCTCCCTCCGCATACGGAGCTGCACCAACGTCCCCGCGAGCACGATCGCGAAGAGGAGAAACGCGATCGCGGACGCCTTCCCCATCCGCCACCATCGGAATCCTTCTTCATACATGAGGAGCATCACGCTCGTCGTGCTCCGGAGCGGCCCGCCCTGCGTCATCACGTACGGTTCGGCGAAGAGCTGGAAGTAGCCGATCATCGTGATCACGCCGACGAAGAGAAACGTCGGCGCGAGGCCGGGGAGCGTGATGCTTCGGAAGCGCCGCCACGCGCCCGCTCCGTCCACCTCCGCCGCCTCGTAGAGCTCCTCCGGTATGCTCTGGAGTCCCGCCGTGAGGATCAGCATGTTGTAGCCGAAGTTCTTCCACACGGCGAGGAGGATGATCGCCGGCATCGCCCACCGCGGATCGCCGAGCCAATCGACCGGACCAACGCCGAGCGCGCCGAGCGCGTAGTTCAAGAAGCCGTAGCGCGGATGGTAGAGATAGCGCCAGACGATCGCCACCGCCACGAGCGTGGTCACGACCGGCGCGAAATACGCCGTGCGAAAAAGACCCTTGAGGCGAACGAGGCGCGCGCTGAGAAGGAGCGCCGCCCCGAGCGAGGCGAGCACCGACAGCGGCCCCCCCACGACGACGAAGTAGATCGTGTTTTGAAGCGCGTTCCAGAACTCCCGTTCGTGGAGAACCTGCGCGTAGTTCCGCGCCCCGACGAAGCGCGCGATCTCCGGCGAGCCGATCGCGTAGATGTCGAAGTCGGTCAGGCTGAGAACGAAGCCCGCGAGGATGGGCAGAAAGAAGAAGAAGCCGATGAGCGCGAGCGCCGGCGCGAGAAAGAACCACGCGGCTCTCGCCTGGCGGCGTTCGAGAACCCCGCTCACGGCTTCTCGATCTCCTCTTCTCCGCTCGCGCGCGCCCGCCGATCCAACAACCAGCGCCTCTTCTCCAGAATCCGGTCCACCTCGCGGTCGAGCGTCTCGAGAACCGATTCCAGATCTCGCGCCCCTCGAATCGCCTCCTCGGCCCGGTCGCGGAGGCGCATCGAGATCTCCTCCCACTCGGGGATCTTCGGTTGGGGAACGACGCGCTCGAGCTGCTCGCGGAACGCGAGGACCCGCGCGTCGGAAGCGAGCTCCGGAGCTTCCCACGCCTCGCGGCGCGCGGGAAGATCGCCGGAGAGCCGGTAGAAGCGGACCTGCGCCTCCGGCCGCGAGAGGAACCGGACGAGACGCCACGCTTCCTCCTTGCGCTTCGAGTCGCGGAAGAGGACGAGGCTCGCGCCCCCCGCGAGCGAGAGGCCGGGATGATCCTGGTCGGGACCGGGAAGAGGCGCGGTCGCCCATTTGTCCTCGAAGTCGGCCGGCAAGCGCCTCCGGAACTCGCCCAGATTCCAGGGACCCGTGATGTACATCGCGAAGTACCCGCGCTCGAACTCCTGGTAGAGGTTCGCGATCTCGGTGTTCGAGACGGGCGGAGCGAGCCCGTCCCGGAAAAGATCCACATAAAAACGAAACGCGCGGAGGAACTCGGGGCGGGAAAACGCCGCGCGTGTCGCGTTCTCCCAAAGAAGAGGCGAGCCCGCCTGAAGCCCGAAGAGAATCGGCTGGGCCGGTTCGTTCGTCGGAAGGAACACGGCGAAACGGTCCTCTCCGAGCGACCGCTTGATCGCCCCCATCAGATCCCGCCATTCATCCCACGTCGACGGAATCTCTCTCCATCCCGCGCGCTCAACGATGTCCTTGCGATAGAAGAGCACGCGCGTGTCGACGTACCACGGGATCCCGTAGAGCACTCCGTCGATGAGGTTTGTCTCCCAAATCCCGGCGAAGTAGGCGCTCGAATCGATCTCCGGCGACCGGGCCTCCCAGGCATCGAGAGGCTCGAGCGCGCCGAGAGCGACGAACTCGGCGATCCACGTGTTTCCGAGCTGCGCGACGTCCGGCGTCGAGCGTCCGACGTGCGCGGTAAGAAGCTTCTCGTGCGCGGCGCTCCACGGGATCTGCTGCACGCGGACGCGAACGTCCGGGTTCTCCCGCTCGAAATCCCGGACGAGCTCCAGCACGACCTCCCCCTCCCTGCCCATCGCCCAGAACCGAAGCTCATTCGCGCGCTCGCCCGGGCCTCCGCAGCCGGCCGTCGTCCATGCGAGAAGGAGAAGCGTGAAGAGTCGTGCGCCGCCGACCCGCATCCGAGACGTTCCCTCACGCTGCCCGCTCACGGGGATCACGAGCCGGGCTCCGCTCCGTCCAGCCATCCGCCGCGAAACCCCGCCGCGCGGAGACCTCGAATGATGTGCTCGTTTCTTCGCATGGTGTTCCAAACGAGACCGCTCCGATGGTTCTCGACCATCGCGACGATCGGCCCCTGGTCGATGCCGATGTAGTCGGTGTCGAACCATCCGACCCCGGGCTCCACGCGACCATGTTGGCAGGGGACAGCGACGACCAGAGTCGGGTTGAAGGCGTCCAGGAATCCGTAAGTCGAGAACAACCGTTCGCCATATACTTCTTGCATGAAGCGAAGGGCGGGGATCGCGAGTTCCGGTGCGAACGGAATCGAGCCCGCGACTGCCGACGGGCACAAAGTCCCGTCGTCGTTCAGTTCCGTGAAGGAGGCGCCCCGCGCCCAGTACGTGCGAAACTCCCGCCGGCGCCCGCCGATCTCGACCTCCCCGTGCAGGGGTCCGTCGCACGCGGTGAGGCCCCAGAGCGAGGATCCGTACCCGCTCCATCCGCCCGGGTTCCGGATCGCGTAGGATCTTTGCGCCCGAACGGCCCGCCTCGAGTTCTCGAAGTAGTCGATCCCGCGCGCGCGCATGAAGTCGTCTTGAATGCCGCGAAAGTCGATCCAGACGTGCGTGTACTGATGACCGAAGAGAGGAGCGAAGCCGAGATGCTCCTCCCCGTAGAACGTCCCCCAACGGTACCCGGCGATCCACGCCTCCCACGCGTCGCCTCCGACGGGATGCGTCGGAGAAGCGAGCGCGAGGAGATAGAGGAGCATTGCCTCGTTGTAGCCGCGCCAATCGTAGGGGAGAAAGCCGCCCTCCGGCGTCCATCCGTGGACGATCGTCGGCGGCCGCACCTGGGCCCACCGCCAATCCGTTCGCGCATAAAGGGTTTCCGCGTCCGCTCGGACCTCCCGTTCGACGGGCGTGTCTCGATCGAAATACGATCCGGAGAAGAGAGCGCCCGCGAGAAGAAGCGCGGTGTCCATCGTCGAGAGCTCGACATCCCCATAGCGGCGCCCCGTCTCGGCGTCGAGGAAGTGGTAGTAGAAACCGCGGTAGCCGGCGCTCCCCGATACGCTCGAATCGTGGGGTGCGTCCAGGAAGAAGCGGAGCGTCGTTCGCACGCGCTCCGCCGCCTCGTCGCGCCCGACGTACCCGCGCTCGACGCCGATTGGATAGGCGGTGAGCGCGAACCCGACGGCGGCCGTGCTCACGAAGGAGCGAGTCGGCGAGCGGTCGGGAGTGAGGCCGGTCGCCGGATCGCTCGCCTCCCAGAACCATCGGAAGGTGCGCGCCTCGAGCGTGTCGAGAAAGGCGGATTCGTCCGAGGCGGCGCGGCGCTCATCGGTCGCCGACCCCCCGCACCCCGCGATCCCGAGAAGCACCGCGAACGCGGCGCGCGCAATGGACAATGGGCGGATCATCACGCACCTCCGTCCGTGCGGTGGTTCACACGCCGCCAAGGCTGGCACGCAAGCGATCACTTGTCAACCGCACCCCGTTCGCTCCAATCCGTAGGAAAGATCTTCCTCCGGCGGCCGGCGCACGAGGCAAAAGGGTGGACCGGCGAGTTTCCGTCGACACGAACGGCTCATCCGCTCACGACGACCTGCGCTGCGTCTTCTCCGGAATGGGCCTTCTCGCGAACGTCTCTTCGTACGCCGCAGACGGCGTTCTCGCGATCGGCTTCGATCCGAACCGCCCTTTCGGGAAGGAAGGGACAAGGCTCGTCGTCACGGCCGAGGCTCCGAGCAAGACCGTAGATGCCTCGTGGGGGAACTTGAAGAAGCTGTTTCGGTAGCGTACGCTGCGCGCCGAACAACGAAGGCCCCGAGGATCTCATCCTCGGGGCTTCGAGATTCCGCGCGCAGAGGTCGCTCGACCCGCTTCTCGGAACGCGCGGTCTGGACTAGCGGACCAGAATCATCTTCCTCCCGAACGAGGCCTTCTCCGCATCGAGACGATAGAAATAGACGCCGCTCCCCGCCTCGCGCCCCAAACGATCTCTTCCATCCCAAACCGCCTCGTGCGCCCCCGCCTCCGCGTTCCCCGAAAGAAGCTCGCGGACGAGATCGCCCGCGAGGCCGTACACCGCGAGCCGAACCGGCGAACCCCGATCAAGATGGAAACGGATCACGGTCGCCGGGTTGAACGGGTTCGGGGCGTTCGGCTCGAGGACGACGCGGAGCGGCGCTCCTTCGGCGACGTCCACGACCGGCGAGACCGGCGCATACGCCGCCTGAAAGATCTTCTTCGTGCTTTGCTTCTGCACGAAGATCATCGTGTGAAGATCTTCCTGCCCGAGCGGCATCTCGTACTTCCACGTGTATTGCAGGGAATCCCCCATCGTCAGCGTGATCCCCTGCCCGCCTCCCCCGGGGACCATGTCGCGGAAGATCCGGCTGTACGGAGTCCCGTAGATGCCGTTCGTGTCCTCAACGACCGCGAGGAAAAGAAGGAAGCCCCCGGCCGTGTCCACGGGGACGACATCGAAGGAAACATTGACCGAATCGGCGCTCCGCGTTTGCGAGGTGACCCGGATCCGCATTTTGCTCGGGACCGAGGTGCAGCTATCGAGCGTGCTCCGAAGATAACTATAGAAGCCGTTGTAGGTCGCGAACTGATAAGGATCCTTGAGCCTCCTTCCGTCGAAGCGGAAGGTGGGGAGATAGTTCACGGCGTAGTAGCTGCGGCGCGTGTTGATCTCGGAAGAGTTGTACAAATGATAGAGATCGGCCGGATCGGGCCAATGCACGTGATAACGTACCGGAGCGACCTGCCCCGCGAACTCATCAAAGATCTTGTCGACCGAATCCTTGATGGCGTTGCATTGCGCTCAAGCCACGTTCGTGAACTCTTCGACCGCAACAACCCGCGGGACCGCCCATGCAGGAGGCGCGACGAGCACGAGCAGCGCCGCGGCCATCCATGCGTGCATCCGCATGTCGCATGCCCCTCCTCTGCTCAAATGACTTGGACGGGAGGATCCAATCGGCTGCAGTATACCACGATCGAAGCCCGGAAGGCGACCAGAATCGGCGCCGGCAGGTTCGGAACCCAGCGGCCCGCCCGGTGTTGTTTCGAGCGTTGCTTGGCGTTAGAGTTTCCGGCGGGGTGGACGCGCCCGCTGCGGGGGATCGTCCCATAGAGTCCGTAAGGAAATCGGCATGAAAGGGTATCCCATGAGATGGAATGCGTTCCTTGCCGGTTTGGTCCTGGCAGCCGTGGAGCCGCCCGCGGAGGGCCGGGGGGCGGTCGCGCTTCAGTCCTCGGCGGACGGGACGGTGCGGAACTGGCGCCCGGAGGAGGGGAACCTCGTCGTCGGCGGCCACGAACGAACTTGGTGGACCGCGAGCGGAGAGGCCTGGGAGCTCACGCTGCAGGGGACGTGGAACCGCGCCCCGACGATGGACCTCCCGGTCCCCATCGCCTCCGTGCGGCTTCTCAGCGAGAACGTTCTCTTCACCGTCGACGACGATGTCTGGCACCTCGCCGAGGAGGGATGGATCCGGGCCGACCGCTTTCCACGGTAGAGAAGAGCCATCGCCGCCCGCACGGCACGCGAAGAGCCGGACGCTCCGAGCTCATTCCCCCGCAATGAGTTCGAGATGACAGCCGCGGGCATCCCGGGTCAACTATTTCCACAAACCGGCCGAGAAGTAGAGGGACGAAGAGCGCCGAGGGCCCTGCCGATTCGGCCCGATCCACGGGCGGGCCCGATCGACCGGCGCGCACCCTTGACGAACAGGGCGACGCGGGCGGGTTCTCTCGGCGGAATCGGAAGGCGGGAAACGTGCCGCCCGGCGGCGAGGAGAGGCATGAGCGTGCCGATCGAACGATCCACGGAATCGGGAGGGCCGGGGGCGGCGCATCGGGGAGTGATCGCCGGGCGGGCGAGGGAGCTCTGGCGCTTCCGCTTCATGCTGAGGAGCCTCATCCTTCGCGATCTCAAGGTGAAGTACAAGCGATCGACCCTCGGTTTTCTGTGGACCTTTCTGAACCCGCTCCTCACCGTCGGGATCCTGATCGCGGTCTTCCGGATCGTCATCCGGATCCCGCTCGAGCACTACTGGGCGTTTCTTCTCTCCGGGTATTTCGCGTGGAACGCCGTGCAGCACATGCTTCTCTCCTCGTCGTACATTCTGCAGACCCACTCGGGGCTCCTCCGGAGCACGGCCTTTCCGAAAGAGGTCCTCCTCTTCGGAGCGGCGATCTCCCGGCTGATCGAGCTTGCGATCGAGCTCGCGCTGATCCTCGCGGTGCTCGGCTTGGTTCACCATCAGGGGGCGCCGATCGGCTTCGCGTTCCTTCCCCTTCTCATGCTCCTTCTCGCAATCACGACCGCGGGCTTCATGTTCCCGATCGCGACCGCCTCGGTCCTCTTCACCGACGTTCAGCACACGCTCCCGATCCTCACGACCTCGCTCTTCTACCTGACGCCGATCTTCTATCCCGCCGACATGGTCCCGGAGTCCTTTCGCGGGCTCTACTTCGCGAACCCGTTCGCGCGCCTCATCACGCTCTTCCATCAAGCGCTCTACGAGGGGCGCGTTCCGGACGGCGGGCTTCTTCTCGGCACCGCGGCCATCGCGCTCGGTCTTTTCGCGGCCGGGTACGCGATCTTCAACCGGTACAAGGACGTCTGCAATGAGCTCGTCTAGCGCGCGCCCCGTCCGCATCGAGTGCCGCGGCGTCTGCAAGCGCTTCTACTATTACAGCCACAAGACCACCACGCTTCGGGAGTGGTTCATCCGCGCCGTCATGCGCCGTCCCCTGCACGTACGGAGCCACGAGTTCATCCTTCGAGACTTCAATCTTCGCGTGGAAAGCGGCGAGGTCGTCGCGTTGATCGGCCGGAACGGCTCGGGGAAGAGCACGGCGCTCCGGCTCATCGCGGGGATCTACGCGCCGACCGCGGGGACGATCCGCGTGAACGGGCGCCTCGCGTCGGTGATCGAGCTCGGGGTCGGCTTCCACCCCGATCTCACGGGCGCGGAGAACGTCGAGCTCGCCGCCGGAATGATGGGGCTCGGCCCGCGCGCCCTCCGGCAACGATACGAAGAGATCATCGATTTCGCGGAGATCGGCGCCTTCATCGAGATGCCGATGAAGTACTACTCCACTGGGATGAGCGCGCGCCTCGCCTTCGCGGTCTCGATGTGCGCCGATCCGGACGTCGTGCTGATCGACGAGGTGCTCGCCGTCGGGGACGAGGCGTTCCGCGGCAAATGCATCGAACGGCTCGCCTCGTTCGTCGAGCGGGGCGGGACGATCCTCCTCGTGAGCCACGAGATGCCGACCGTCGCGAACCTCTGTCACCGCGCCGTTTGGATGGAGAACGGCCGCATCCGAAAGGCCGGCCCGGCCGACGAGGTCGTCGCGGCCTACCAAACGGAAAGCGGCTCCCGATCTGAACTTGAGGAATGAACGATTGCGATGAGTAGCTCTGCTCTTGATTTCGATCTCATGTCGCCTCTCCCGGCGATCGATCTCTCCGAGAAACACGCGCGCGCCTTCGTCGTGGTCCGCTACCTGGGAAGACCGGTCGGCGCGGCTTGGCTGCCGGCGGCGGACATCCGCGACGGAGGAGAATCGCTGCGAGAGACGCTCGCGGAGGCCGGCGGGAGAGCGCTTCGGCTCGCGCGCCTCGAAGACCGGATCGGATGGAGGCCGGTTTCCCCGCTCGACCGCCCCGCGTCCCCCGCGACCGTCGGCGTCTGCACGCGCGACCGGCCGGAGGATCTCCGACGCTGTCTGGAGGCTCTCCGCCGTATGCCGGACGATGGACAGGAAGTTCTCGTCGTCGACAGCGCCTCGTCTTCCGACGAGGTGGAACGAGTCGCGAAAAGCGTTCCGGGAGTTCGATATCTCCGCGAGGAGCGGCCCGGTCTCGACCGGGCGCGGAACCGTGTCCTTCGCGAGGCGCGCCGTCCGATCGTCGCGTTCACGGACGACGACGCGGCCCCCGAGCCTCTCTGGCTTCGCGCGCTCGCCCGCAACTTCGAGGACCGGCTCGTTCTCGCCGCCACAGGGCTCGTTCTTCCTCTCGATCTTGCGACGGACGCGCAGGAGTGGCGGGAGCGGTTGAGCTCCTTCGCGCGAGGCTTCGAACGGAAGATCTTTGAGGCCGCGCGCATGAGCCCCGCCGCCGCGGGGCACGTGGGCGCGGGGGTCAGCATGGCTCTTCGAAAAGACGCCGCCGATCGCGTGGGACCTTTCGACGAAGCGCTCGACGCAGGAACGCGCACCCGCTCCGGAGGCGACACGGAGATGTTCGCGAGGATCCTCGCGGCCGGCTACCGCATCGTCTACGACCCCGAGGCGGTCTCGAGGCATCGACACGCGCCCGGATGGGACGAGGCCCGCGCGACGTTCTTCGGGTACGGGGTCGGCGCGTACGCCGCATGGACCCGCCTTCTTCTCTTCGAACACGAGACGACCGTCCTCGGCCACGCCGCCGCCTGGTTCTTCAAACATCAACTTCCGGCTCTCGTCCGGTCGCTCCTTCGAGTTCCCGGCAGCGCTCCGGCAGATCTCCTCTGGGCGGAGCTCCGCGGCTGCGCGGCGGGGCCCTTCGCCTATTTCCGAGCGCGCGCGGAGAACGGACGATGATCGCCCCATGCACCCGCCCGGAGTTCCTTGAAGTCAGCGTGATCGTTCCGACGCGGAATCGAGCTCGATTTCTTCTTCGCCTTCTGGACGCGCTCCGCGCGCAGACCTTTCCGGCGGACCGCTTCGAGGTCCTCCCGGTCGTGAACGCGACCGAGGACGACACGATGGAACAGATCCTGCGCTTCGACACCCCGTTCGCGCTTCGACCGATCGAAACGGACGCGCCGGGAGCCGCCTCCGCTCGCAACCGCGGGGCGTCCGAGGCGCAAGCGGATCTCCTCCTCTTTCTCGACGACGACGTGATCCCGTCCCCCGGTCTCATCGAAGCGCACGCGAGCGCGCACGATACGGCCGAACGGTTCGTCGGCATCGGACCCTACTACCCGGTTCATCTACGAACCGTTGATTTCTTCCGAATCGCCACTCGAAACTGGTGGGAGGATCTCTTCATGGAGATGGGGAGGCCCGACCATCGTTTCACGTATCGAGATGTCCTCTCCGGCAATCTATCGATGCGGGCCGATCTCTTCCGTGCGCTCGGAGGGTTCGCGCGCGATTTCGCCGCGTGCGACGGCGAGGACTGGGAGCTGGGGGTCCGGGTTGTTCGGCGCGGAGTCCCTGTCCGATTCCTCCCGGAGGCGCGGGCGCACCACCTCGAGCACGAGACGATGACGCTCGAACGGTCCTTCGTGCGCGCCCGACGGGAAGGCCGCGGAGACGCGCGCATCTCTCGCCGCTTTCCCGAGCTTGAGCCTGCTCTCGCGCCCCCGTGGGGAAAGCCGTGGGATCTCTCCCGAAGGCGCGCGCCGGTTCTCCTCGCGCGCTGCGCCCCGCGGACGTGCGAGGCTCCCGCGCGGGCGCTTGCGCGTCTCCTCCCCCTTCTCGAAGGCATGCGCATGCGCCGGAGCTGGAAGTGCGTCTATCACTTCATCCGAGGATACTGGCGTTGGAGAGGGTACTTTGAAGAGATGCGGGCAATCCGCGCCGAGCGAGATTCCGGTACTCCGTCCGAGGAGACGATCGTGCTCGAGGAGACGACACTTCTGCTCGACGAAGGGATCGAAGAGGCGCTCCGGAGGGTGGACCGAGAAAGACCGTCGGCCGTCCGGATCATTCATGGCGGCCGCGCGATCGGGACGATCTCTGCGGTGCCGGGGGCGGAACCGCTTCGGGGGGCTCATCTTCGCCGAATTCTCGGCGGGGCGCTCGCGGACACCCTGGCTGCGAACGGGGAGGACGGCGATTGGTCTCGGTGATCATTCCCGCTCGGAACGCGGCCGACACGCTGCCGGACACGATCCGATCCCTTGAAGATCAAACTTTCTCGAAATGGGAGGCGATCGTCGTCGAGAACAGCTCGACAGACGACACCGCGATCGTGGCCGAGCGCTTCTGTGCGAGAGACGCGCGCGTCCGAGTTCTCCGGCACCCCGGCGGGGGCGCGAGCGCGGCGCGGAACGCGGGCCTCCGCGAGGCGCGCTTCGACTGGGTTCTCTTCCTCGACGCGGACGATCGGATTCAGCCGACCTATCTCGAGAAGATGACCGGGGCTCTCCGAGGCGACCCGCTCCTCGACGGGGTCTATTGCGGTTTCACGCGCGAGACGGAACGCGGTCTGCCGGGAGGATCCGACCTCCACGAGGACGACAAAGACCTCTTCCGCGTCTTCGCGCGCTGCTGCGCTTGGAGCATCCACTGCGTTGTCGCGCGAAAGGCTCTCGTCCAGGAAGTCGGCGGGTTCCCCGAGGATCTCGTCACATGCGAGGATTGGCTTCTCTGGCAACGTCTGTTCCGGGCGGGGGCCCGTTTCGCCCGCGTCCCCGAGCTGCTCGCCGTTTACCGAATCCGTCCAGCTTCCGCTTCACAGGACGGGCTCCGGATGGCGCGCGACACGATCCGGGTCGTCGGGATCGGCCACGGTCCCGACCCGGCCGTCCGGAGCCCGCGTCCCGAGCACGCGAGGGGTCTACCGGAGACGGAGGTGGGCGCCGCGCGCCTTGCGGCCCTCGCGTGGCCCGCAGCCCTCCTCGTCGGGCACAGCGAGGACGGCCGGCGCGTCCTCGACCTCGTCCCAGGCGATCGTGATCCGAACTTTTCACCGGAGATTCTCGCCTATACCCTCTTCCATGCGGCTCGCCTCACACGGTCGCTCCCCGAAAACGCATGGATCGACCTATGGCCCGAGGTGGGGGGCCGGGTTCGAGAGCTGCTCGACGCGTACGAGAAACACACGGGAGCCCCGCACCTCGCGCGCCGCGCGATGCGGATCCTCGAGTCGATCGTCCTTTCGACGACCGACGAGAATCGCTCGCTGACGTTCGGGTCGCTGCGGAAAGTCGGTATCGAGCTCTCCGAGAAGATCCCGGAGCTCGCGGCCGGACCCGGCGTCGAGAGGGTCGATTGCGCGCTCGCTTTCATGGGAAGACCGGTCGGATCGGTTCACCTCCCCGTTTGCGATGGGATCGTTCCCTCGGCGGTTCTCGCGGACGCGGTCGCAAGCGAGGATGCCTATTCTCTCCTCCGCCTCTATTGGGAGGAGCTCGACCGGGGAAGGTTCCGCCCCGGGCGTTCGTTCCTTTTCAAGATCGCGCGGCGCGCCGCGCGAGCGGCGGGGTCGCTCCTAGGCAATCGGAGACGGGATTTCGAGGAGTGGGCGCTCGCCACGATCGACGAGTTCGCGTTATCGAGCGAGATGGATTTCGGGAAGGACTCCGGCCCGCCGATCCGCGTCGCCCGAGAGGCGATTCCGCGCGTGGAGTTGTGCGCGCCGATCCCGAACCTCGAGGTCGAAGGAGGGGAAACCGACATCGTTCTCGCCTTCGCGGGGCGTGCGATCGGGAAAGTTCGTGTCCGCGCTGACCGAGGGATCGTCCGCGCGAGCGAGCTTCGCCGCGCAGCGATCGAAGCTTGCGGTCTCGACCTTTTTTGCCTGGTTGTTCGCGAATCCGTCCTCGAGCGTTCGCTTCGGGACGGCGTCCCGCTCCGGGAAAGGCTTCGAGAGAAGCTCGAGCGAACGCAGGCCGAGAATCGCTCGGGAGAGGCGGCCGGGTCCGACCCCGCCCGGGAGGCGGCCCTTTACGGATTCAGGCCGGAAGGAACGGTTCTGTTCGCCCGCCGGGATCCGCTTGCCGTCGGCACGAGCGCCTCGCGCCGCGCGGCCTTCCCCGCGAACGCAGTCCCCGACCTCCTCGAAACAGCGCGCGCTCTAGGGGAAGCGAGTTTCGTCCCTCCCGAATCGGCCGAAGAACCGCGCCGCGCGCTCTATGTGCCCGAGTGGATCGCGCCGGTGAAGACGCGAAGCGCGCGCCCCTTCGCGTGCCCCGATCCCCGAAGAGTCCGCGCGCGGAACACAGCGGTTCGTTTCATCCAGCGCGCATTCCCCACCGCCCGCCGGGCACTCGGCAAGCACGCGATCGCGGATCGCCTCCCGATCCTTCTCTACCACCGAATCGCGGAGGACGGACCCGCCGAGCTCGCGCGCTACCGCGTCTCCCCTGCGGCGTTCGAAGAGCAAATGCGCCACCTCCTGGATCGCGGATATCGGGCGATCGACCTGGACGAGTGGGCGGAGGCGAGAACGAGGCGGCGGCAAATCCGGGGACGCGCGGTTCTCATCACCTTCGACGACGGCTATGAAGACTTCGCTAGGAACGCCTGGCCGATTCTGCGCGCGTCAGGATTTCGCGCGACGGTCTTCCTGGTCGCGAATCTCGTCGGGAAGCGCGCCGTGTGGGACGATTCGGTCGGGGAGGGTGCACCGCTCCTCGGAGAGGATGCGGTGCGCGCGCTCCAAGAGGAGGGAGTTCTCTTCGGCTCTCACGCGATGAACCACGTCCCCCTCACGGCGCTTTCCCCGGAGGAGATCGTGCGGGAGGGGACCCAATCGCGGCGCGAGCTTGCCCGTCTCCTCGGGGAACCGCCGCGGGCCTTTGCGTATCCCTTCGGGGACGAGGGAGCGCTGGTCCGGCATCTGATCGGCGCCTCCGGCTATGTATATGGGCTGACGTGCGACCACGCTCACGCCCGTTACTCGCATCCTCTGCTCGCCCTGCCGCGCCTGGAGGTGGAGGGGAGCTTCACGATCGAGAGGTTCGCCCGGTTGATCGAGACAAGAGAGAAGGGGATCTGAAGATGAGATGGGAGGCGCGCGGCTATCGTCCCGGAGACGAAGAAGCGATTCTCGAGCTCTTTCGGGTCGTCTTCGGCGAGGCGAAGATGACGCTCGCGATCTGGAACTGGCTCTACCGAGAGAACCCGGAGCCGGATCCGATCATCGGCCTCGCCTTCGATCAGGAGACCCGCGCCCTCGTCGCTCACGGCGCGGTTCTTCCCCTCCCCGCGCTCCTCAGGGGTCGCCGCGCGACCTTCGGGCTCGCGATGGACGCGATGACCGACCCCGCGGTCCGCGGAGCAGCGCTCGGGCGGCGCGGAGCGTTCGTCCTCGCGGCGGAACAGGTGATCGGGAGGATCGTTCCGAGAATGCCTCTCGCCTACGGATTCCCCGGGGAGAGGCATCTCGCGCTCGGCCGCCTCCTCCTCGGCTACGAGCCGATCGGGCCGGTCCCCTCTCTTGGGCGCGCGCTCGACCCGCCGGGGGAGATGCGTCGCGAGAGGTTTCTGGCGCCGTGGAAGATTCACCGCGTGCTACGTTTCGGGGTCCGCGCCGACGAGCTTTGGAGGGCGGTCCGCCGAGACTACCCGTTGGCCTTATATCGCAATAGTCGATATCTAAATTGGCGTTACTTTAAGATTCCCCATCATCGCTATCGGGTCTTCGCCCTGACCGGCCGCCTCGGTCGATGGAAAGGATGGGCGGTCCTCTCCGTGGAGGGGAAGACCGCGCGCCTCGTGGATCTTTTTGTCCCGAGGGGGATTCCCGACGGGACGGAGTCCCTCGTCCGAAGGGCGCTCGATGAGGCGGCGCGAATGGGCGCCGAGCGATGCGTGGCGTGGATGCCCAAGCACTCCCCCGGTCGACCTCTTCTCGAGAAGCTCGGCTTTCTTCCAGAGCCGGAGGAGGAGCAGGACTTCCTCGCGGTCCGGATCCACGATCGAACGCTCACGAAAGAGGCCGTCGAGCGGAGCTTCCACTTTCAGATGGGCGACTCCGACATGTTCTAGCCTTGCCCGCCGAATCAGCGCAAAGAGAGCCGGAGGAGAACGCGGCCCCTCAAACACCGGCTCCTTGCGCGCCCCCCGCCTTCCTCGCCGTCCGGCTCATCACCCAGAGGGGGACCGAGACAAAGACGAGCGCGTCCCCGCTCTCGACGAAGACCGTGAGAGCCTGCCCCCTCTTCTCGACGAGGACCGTCTCCTCGTCGCCCCGCGCATCGACGAGGACGAAGTCGGGCCGATCGCCGAGCCGGTCGAAGAAGACGCGCGCCGCTCGGGCGCACTGCGCGGCCTCCTCGGGCATCGCGTGAAAGACCTCGTTCGGAAGGAAGGGGAGCACCGCCGCGACCGCGATCGAGGGGATGGCGAGAGAGACGTTGTCTCCCCGGCATCTCTTCTCCCTCACCTCGACTCGAATCGGCCCGCCGCGCTCGAGCGCGAGCGCGAGAGTCGCCCCGGCGGCCGAAGCTGCGAGAACGGCCGCCCCCGCGAGCGCCCAGATGACTCTCGCGCGCCCCGTCATCGGACGCCTCCCGAAGGATCGGCGTCGATCCAAATACGCACGGTCGAGTCCTCCTCGTTCACCACGACGATCTCACCCTCTCCGCTCGTGCCGAGCGCGCGGATCGCGGCGAGGACGTCGAGCTCCTCCCCCTCCCCCGAGGCGAGCGCATCGAGAACCGAGAGATGGAGCCGGATGTCGACGGTCTCCGGGATCGTGCTTCCCTCCACTTCCTCGCGGGCGCGCACGAGCAAGAAGTCCCCCTTCTTCGTGACGCGCACGTCCTCGTCGATCCCCTCGACCGAGATGTACTCCCCTTCCCTCGCCTCCCGCACCGCCCTCAGGATCTTCCGTATCTCCTCGGTCTCGATTTCCTGGTCCTCGATACGGATCTTCCCTCCCGACATCTCATCCGTCCGGATCGTCTCGAGAACCGACTCGACAAGCTCAAAGGGGAGGTTGATGCGAACCGTCTCTCCCGCCTCCCCCCGTTCCTCGACGAACACGTGCAGCCATCTCTCCTCGCCCGCGTTCGCACCGGCGGCGAGGAGAGCGATCGCGAACGCGCAAAGGATCGCTCGGGTCTTCATCGTACCCTCCCTGATCGGCGGCCTCGGTTCCCAAATCCTCTCGACTACCCTTCCTTACGACAGACGAGAGGATCGGTTTCCTCGTTCGGAAGATCGGCGGACGGCGCGGCCCTGGAGACCTCGTGCGGCCGTAACTTCTTATGCGTAAAAGCGTTCCGTCGCCCGACCGGCGGGCCGTCATCGGATCAGCACCATCTTTCTTGCGAGGTGGGCGTTCTCGGTGGCGATTCGGTAGAAATAGACTCCGGTCGGGAGGAGTTCCCCCCGAGCGTTCTTCCCGTCCCAGGGGACGACGTGGACCCCCGTGGCGCTCGGCTCATCGACGAGCGAGACGACCCGCGCGCCGGCCGCGTCGAAGATCTCGAGCCGCACCCTCTGCGGCGCGCGGATCTCGAAGCGGATCGACGTGTTCGGGTTGAAGGGATTCGGGCGGTTCGGCTCGAGCGCCAGATAGCGCGGATCCGGGGGAATCGGAGAGGCGCCCGCCCGATCGTGGATTCGAATGCTCACGGAAGCCGGCTCGGAGTAGTTCGGGATCTCGTCGAACGCGAAGACGGAGTAGTAGTAGGTCTCCCCGGGCAGAATCCCTTGATGCAAGAAGGATCCCGATTCGCCCGGCCGGGCCGGGAAGCGCCCCCCCTCCTCTCCCTCCTCGGGATGCGCCGGCGCGCGTTCCCTCGAGAAGCGGACGAGGATCCCGGCAAGGTCGGCGTCCGGCGGGTTTCGCCAAGTCACGGTGACCGTTCGCTGGTCTTCGGCCGGAAGAAGAGCCGCCGAGAGACCCAGTGCGAACACGAGCGGAAGAAGACGCGCGTTTCGACCGATCACCTTTCCCACCGATCCGGAGCGCCGCGATCCCCGGCGCCGGCACCGCCGAACGAACGAAACCCGAGAAGACCCGAAAGCGAGGGCGGGCGGTGGACGCGCCCGCCGCCCGCCCGTTTCGCCGCGTGATCGTTTCTACCTATCGGACCAGGACCATCTTCTTCGTGTCGGAGAAGGCGCCCGCCTCCATCCGATAGAAGTACACGCCGGATCCGGCCGCGACTCCCGACTCGTTCTTCCCGTCCCAAACCGCCTGGTGCGCGCCCGCCGGCATCGTACGATCGACGAGATCCCTCACGAGCCTCCCCGACGTCGAGTAGATTCGAATCTTCACGCGCTCCTCGGCCGGGAGCGTGAAGCGGATCGTCGTCGCCGGGTTGAACGGGTTCGGGCGGTTCTGCGCGAGCTCATACACCAGACGCGGCGCCTCGTCCCCGAGGCCGGTCGGGTTGTACGGCTCGCCGAAGAAGCTCGAGAGGATGGTCTCGACGTTCGCGCGGAGATGCGCGTGGTTCATCCGGTACGGACGGCCGCTCAGGAAGGCCAGCTTGGCGCCGTTCGGCCGGTGAGTCCCTCCGGCCGCTGGGTTCCGCCACGCGCCGCTCCCCTGAACCCCCACCGCCGAGTTCGACGTGAAGAGAAGCTCCGTTTCACCGCTCGCGAACACTGTGTCAAAGAGCGCATTGAACGACTGCGAGGCGGTAAAGCTCTGGTTCACGAGACCCGGATGGCGCGACACGAAGTTCGTGAGGGTGTTCTCCACGTCCCCGGTCCACGTCACCCCGAGATACTCGGCAAGCGCGCTGTAGAGGAAGTCTTGTCCCATCCGCGAGAGGAAGAGAACGTTCCCTCCCGCCCGGAGATAGTCGAGCACCGAGGTCGAGAGCCACTTCTCGAGATCGCCGTTGTAGTTGTTCCCCACCCAAACGACAGCAGAGAACTGTTTCAGCGTGTCGGAGGGGACCGCCTTGTTCGTCCCGAGCGGCGCGGGGAGCGTCGAGGGATAGCCCCCCGTCGGCGCCTGGAAGAGATCCCAGAAGGAGATCGGATGGCTCCCCCAGAAGACGCTGTCCTCGTACGCGGTGCGGATCTCGCTCCCGTAGTTCGTCCAGTCCACGCCGTTCACCACAAGGATCCCGCGCTCGAAGGTCGGGTTCACGACCGGTTCCTGGATCGCCTTGAGGATCCAGCCCCCCTGGGCTCTGTCGAGCCGGATGTCGATCGGGTCCTTGTTCACTTGAAGGATGAAGGTCTGACTCGCGAGCGTGTTCTGAACGACGATCGTCGTGTCCCCGGACGCGAACTGGACCCACACGTCGATCGGCATCTTGAAGACCGTGTTCGTCTGCTTTTGGTCGATCCGGAGCGCGATCTCCCAGCCGCCGCCCGAGGGTTGGTCGGACCAGGAGTATGTGTAGATCGGGTAGTACTCCTCGTAGATCCACTGGTGGAAGAAATCCTGAAGGTCCATTCCCGAGATCGTCTCCGAGACCGTCCGGAAGTCCTCGGTCGTCGCGTTTCCGTAGAGGGTCGGGGCGTATTCGCGCCAAGCCCGCGTGATGTCGAAGAAGGTCGCGTCCCCGACCACGTGCCGGAGCATGTGAAGAACCCAGTTCGCCTTGTTGTACGAAAGATCGACGTTCAGGATCGACGAGAAGTCTGTCGGGTCCTGGACGTAGATCGTCCCGGGCCCGAAATACTTCGTGTTCCTCATGTCGATGCGGTACTGGCCGATTCCGTATTTGTACTCGCTCCAGAGCGCTTCCGAGTAGGTGGCGAACCCCTCGTTCAGCCAGATGTGATGCCAGGTCGCCGGCGTGATCATGTCTCCCCACCACTGGTGGGCGAGCTCGTGCGCCACGACGTATTCGTTCCAGAAGCCCATGCTCGAGCAGGTCTGGTGCTCCATCGCGCCACCCCAGAGAAACTCCGCATGGCCATACTTTTCATCGATAAATGGATATTCGCCGTAGATCGTCTTGAAGAAGCTCATGATGGCCGGCGTCTCGCTGACGACCGCGTTCACCGACGAGTAGTGGCTCGGAAAGACGAAGTTCTGAATCTCCATCGAGTCGGTCGGGCCGTAGCGGTACCACTTGGAGAAGACCGTGTAGGGATGCGCGGCGAGCGAGACGAGATAGGTGGAAATCGGGTACCTCTCGTGCCACCAGTACGTCTTCTTCCCCGGCGCGCTCGTGCTGTCGACCTCGACGAGGACTCCGTTGGATGCGACGATGAGGTTCGAAGGAACGGTGACCCTTATTTCGGCGGAGTCCGCCTTGTCGCCGACCACGTCCTTGCACGGCCACCAAGAGCGAGCCCCGAACGGCTCGCTCAGGCTCCAGATCATCGGGCTCCCCTCGAACGTGTCGAAACCGAACGCCCCCCAGCTCGGGTCGGGCGTCCCGTGGTAGTCCACGACGACGGTGAAGACCTCGCCCGGAGCGTAGGTCGCGCCCAGGTCGATCGTGAGGAGGTCGTTCGCGTGCACGAAGGCGGCCGGGTTCCCGTCCACGGTGACGGCATCCACCGTCATGTTGTCGAGGAGGTCGAGATCGATCTCGTCGATCGAAACCCCGACCGGCTTCGCGTCGGTCCGGACCGAACCGGTCACGACCGAAGTCGTCGGATCGAGGTCCAGATCGAGATCATAGTAGGTGACGTCGAACTGCTCCTGAGTCCGCGTCATCTTTCCCATCGCGCGGAAGAGCCTCTCGAAGGCCTTCGCCTTCCGTTCCGCCTCGATCGGGCCCGCGAAGACGCGTGGGATTCCCTCGTCTTCGTCCTGCGCGGGCACGGGCGGGGCGAGAACGAACAGTGCGGCGAGGGCGAGAACCGCTCCACAGAGGTGGCGCGAGAAGGTGCGCAAGGCCGGTTTCATCCGTTTCTCCTTCTGTCTGTCCGAGCAATTGTTGAAACGCCGGGAGAGCGGGGAGTCGCAGCTGATTATAGACCCGAACTCGCTGTCCGTCAAGGGGTTACCGGACGAGAACCGCCGGGCGCGCGTAGGAGATCCCCGCGGCGCGGAGGCGATAGACGTACACCCCCGAGGGGACCTCGCGTCCCGCCTCGTCCGTCCCGTCCCAGACGACCTCGTGCGCTCCGGCCGCGCGCTCCCCCTCGACGAGGCGCCGCACGAGCCTTCCTCTCGCGTCGAACACGAAGAGCTCGACCCGCTCCGGATACTTGAGATCAAAACGGAACACGGTGGAAGGATTGAACGGGTTCGGGGCATTGGGATGGAGACGGGCCGGCGCGTCCGGCGCCCCCGCGAGAACCTCCGTGTCGATGCCCGCGCGGATCGGGAACGTGTACCAGGCGGCCGGCTCGGTGCGCGGCATTCCCTCCTCGCGCCCGCTGTTGTCCTCCGCGTGAATGAAGTAGTCGACGGTCGTCGACTCCGGAGGGCTCGGGATCTCCCCCTCGTAGAGATCGCCGCCGGCCGCGCTCATCGGAACGGTCTCCCAAGACTCCCCGGCGAACCGGTAGGAGAGATCGACCAGGCTGATCCCCGTTTCGCTTCGATCGTCCACGAACGCGGTCACAGACACGGGACCGGTCTGGACCCCCTCGATCGGGACGTGCGAGACGCGGAGCATCCCACGGTCCGCGACCCCCATCGCGCGGCAGTGAAGCGCGTCGTCGGTGAGGAAGCCGCTGTAGGAATAACCCGCGACCGTGTAGCCCGGAGCCGCGGCGCGGTACGCATTGATCGCCTGGTTGTCGTAGGTCGAGTTCCCGAAGAACGGGACGTAGATCTTCCTGTTCAGAATGAGCGAGTTCGTGTAAGCCGCCGGTTCGCTTCCCAGGTTGTAGCAGTACACCCGATGCACGTTGTAGTTCCGCCCGGTGGACGCTTGCAGAGAGGCGATCAGCGTCGCGCGCTGCTCGAGAGCGGCGTACGTGTAGTGGCTCGTCCAGACCTGCTTGATGAGAACGTTCTCCTCGTCGAGGAATTTCGCCCATGTGTCGATGTGGTGGATGCCGCCCGATGAGATGTCGTCCACGACATAGTATGTGGCGATCCCGAGGTAGTCCTCCATCAGCTGGTCGACCTGGGCGGGGGTCATTCCGTGATAGCTCATCGCCTCGTCATAGACGAGATCGGTCGACATGCTCGTGTGCTCGCCGTCCGTCATGTAGTTTCCGCCGGTGTGCACCATCCCGTGGTAGTAGACTGGGATGCCCTGCTGCGCGCCGAAGAGGCCGTTGATCGCGTCGTCCTGCGGGCGCGGTCTGTTGTACTTGTGGTCGATGAGCCCGATGTCGCCGTACCCGTCGAAAACCCACCAAGGCCCGTAGTCGCGGGTCCAGATCGAGTTGCTCGCCGCGATGAGCCACTGGACGCGGCTCGTATCGACCCCGTTCGCCACAAAGTTGCTCACGGCGCTCGAGTAGGAGCTCGAGCTCACGATGACGTGAAGGATCACGTCGTCGTCGAAGTCGCGAAGGAGGTTGTAGGGAAGCCCGAGCGGATAGCGGATCAGAACGCCCGTGGACGGTTCCCACTCGGCGCAGTTTCGAATCGGCGCGAGCGGCGGCGGGTCGGCGCGGAAGCGCAAGGGGACGAGCTTCCATTCCTCAAGAAGGAGAAGCTCATCCTCGGTCGGGGCGCGCGGGAGAAGCTCCTCGAGCCCGTCGACATCCCATTCAGCCGGAATGGGCGCAGGGAGGAGAGCGAGCGAGAGAACGGCGGCTAGAATCCAGGTGCGAAGCCGAAAGTCCGACATCATCGTACCCCTCTCGGTCCGGAAGACCCAGCGGTCGCGCATGTTTTGGGAGAGCATGTTGATGATACCACAGAACAGGCTCCCAGACCATGCGCCGAATCGCGCCGCGCGATCCGGGCTCTGCCGAGCCCGCCGGAACTGGAAACCCTCGAGGGGACTGGAGGGTCAAGGAATACGGTTCTTGGCCGATCCTCGGATGGGGTACGGACAGGCGCGGCGGGTGGGCCTGCCGACCGAACCGCGGCGGTCGGGCCGCCGAGTCGTGTTCCGGTACCCTCGGGCGATCGGAGGCGCGAAAAGATGAGAATCGAGCGTTGGGCCGGTGTTCTCCTCCTCGTTCTTGCCGCAGCGGGGCCCTCCCGGGGGACCCTCGCGACGGAGCATCTCTCCTCGGACGCGGTGCTCTTGGCGATCCTCCCGGAGGTTTCCTTTGTGTGTGAAGGAAGAATCGGGGACCGCGAGGGGACGGCGACCTTCGAGCTCGACATCGGATCGTCGACCTCGGCCCACTCGGAGACCGCCCAACACGGGTGGTCGAGCGGTCTCGAGGAGCCCTTCGAGGTCTCGTATCACCCGGCGACCGGGATCGTCACGTTCGCGCTCGGCGCCGCGATGCTGACCTACGCGCCCGATCTCCCCTTCACCGAGCTCTTCCTCCGGACGCGCGCGACGCTTCCGGGAACATCCGCGCGGCTCTTCGATCTCTCGCTGAGCGGGGAGACGGTGAACGACGCCTCGGCGGCCGATGGAGACGCCTCGGGGATCGACATTCTCCGCATTCGGGGGGCCGATCTCGCGCGCGGGTTTGCGTTGACGGGGAAGGCGGTGTTCGAGTGGACCGGGACGGCGCCCTCGCAGTCGCGCCTCGCCCTTCAGATTCAGGCGGGCGAACCGCAGGCGACGACCGAAACCGAACCGATCAGCTGGGGAGGCGTGAAGTCTCTCTTCCGCTAATTCATTCTCGGTACCAGGTTCTCACGCTCCGTACCGGATTCTCTCGGGGGGCTCTGCACCCCGAGGTATCCGGTACGGACACCTCGCTTCCGCAGAGGTACCTGGTACCGACACCTCATTCTCGGTACCAGGTTCGCTCGGTGTCCGCACCGAGGTACCTGGTACCGACACCTATTTGATCTCCCAGCACTCCCCGCCCCTCAAGAGCGCGTCGAGATCCACGGGACCTTTTTCTTCGCGCGCGCGGCGGATCTGTTCCTCGACCATCTCCTCGTAGGTCGGGCGCCGCACGCTCCGGAGGACCCCGAGCGCGACCGGAAAGCTCGGGGCATCCATGCGCGCGAGATGGAACGCGATCCCCGGATCCGGCTCGTCCTCGCGGTGCACGAGAAGATCCTCTTCGCCGACGCCGTTTCCAAGCGTCACGACCTCGAGCGCCCCGTCCTTCCGGCGGATCCCCTTCTCCCGGTTCGCCCCGAAAACGATCGGCTCGCCGTCGACCAGATGGACGGCCCGGTCGTCCCCCTTCTCGACGGAATCGAACGCTCCGTCGTTGAAGATCACGCAGTTCTGATAGATCTCGACGAACGCCGTCCCCTCGTGCCGCGCCGCCCGTTCGAGGACCATCGCGAGATGCTTCGTGTCCGAATCGATCGTGCGCGCGACGAACGTCCCGTCCGCGGCGAGAGCGAAGCAGCACGGATGGACCGGGTAGTCGACCGATCCCATCGGGCTCGAGCGGGTCCGCTTCCCGAGCCCCGAGGTCGGGGAGTACTGCCCCTTCGTCAACCCGTAGATCCGGTTGTTGAAGAGGAGGATCTTGACGCCGAGGTTTCGTCGGATCGTGTGGAGCAGATGATTCCCGCCGATCGAGAGGCCGTCCCCGTCCCCAGTCGCGATCCAGACCGAAAGATCGGGATTCGCTGTCTTGATTCCGGTCGCAACGGTCGGCGCGCGCCCGTGGATCGTATGGAACCCGTACGTGTTCATGTAGTAGGGAAAGCGGCTCGAGCACCCGATGCCGGAGACGAAGACATACTTCTCGCGCGGGATGCCGATCGAGGGGAGCACCTTCTGGGTCTGGGCGAGGATCGAGTAGTCCCCGCAACCGGGGCACCACCGAACCTCCTGATCCGACACGAAATCCTTGCGGGAGAGAGCCGCCGAACGTTCTTCGCTCATCGGTTGATCCTTAAATGAACTCCTCGATCTTCGCGAGCACTTCGCGGATCTTGAACGGCTGCCCCGCGACCTTGTTCATCCCAAAGGCATCGATCAGATAGCGTGAGCGGATCAGGAAGCGAAGCTGGCCTGTGTTGTTCTCCGGAACGAGCACCTTCTCGTAGCCTCGAAGAACATCGCCCAGATTTTTCGGGAACGGGTTCAGATACCGGAGGTGAACATGCCCGACCGACCGTCCCATCGCGCGGGCCTTCTTCGCCGCCTGCGAGACCGCGCCATAGGTGCTCCCCCACGTGAGGAGAAGGAGATCGCCCTGCGAAGGCCCTTCGACCGCCGCCTCGGGGATGTCGCCGGCAATCCCCTCGACCTTCCGCAGACGAAGCTCGGTCATCCGCTGATGGTTGGCGGGATCGTAGTTGACGTTCCCGCTCTTGTCGGCCTTCTCGATCCCGCCGATTCGGTGCTCGAACCCGGGAGTCCCTGGAACCGCCCAGGGCCGGGCGAGCGTCCTCGGATCGCGGAGATACGGCATGAACCCCTTCGGTTCGTTTGGATGTCGAACGTCGATCTTCGGAAGATCCGCGGCCCGCGGGAGCTTCCACGGTTCCGCGCCGTTCCCGAGATACCCGTCGGAGAGCACGACGACCGGAACCATGTACTTCACGGCGATGCGGAACGCCTCGATCACGATCGCGAAGCAGTCCGCCGGGGTCGCCGGCGCAAGAACGACGACCGGCGAGTCGCCGCTCCTTCCGAAAAGCCCGAGAAGAAGATCCGACTGCTCGGTCTTCGTCGGAAGCCCGGTGCTCGGCCCCGCCCTTTGGATGTCGAGGACGACGACCGGGAGTTCCGTCATGACCGCGAGACCGAGCATCTCTCCCTTGAGCGCGAGCCCGGGACCGCTCGTTCCGGTGACCCCGAGGTGTCCCGCGAAGGCGGCGCCGAGCGCGATCCCCATCGCGGCGATCTCATCCTCGCTCTGCACGGTGCGGACCCCGAGGTGCTTGTAGCGGGCGAGCCCGTGGAGCACGTCGCTCGCCGGCGTGATCGGGTAGCTCGCGTAGAGGAGCGGCGTGTCGGCGAGAAGGGAAGCCGCGACGCACCCGAGCACGAGCGCCTCGTTCCCCGAAACCTTGCGATAGAGGCCCGGCTCGATCGACGCCTTGCGCACTTTGTAATGCGTCGTGAAGACCTCGCCGACCTCCCCGTAGACGAACCCCGCCTTGAGCGCGGTTGCGTTCGCTTCCGCGAGCTCCGCCTTCCCCGCGAACTGCCCGCGGATCCAGTCGAGGGTCGGTTCGAGCGGCCGGTCGTAGAGCCAGTACAGGAGGCCGAGCGCCCAGAAGTTCTTGCAGCGGTCGGTCTGCTTCTTCGGGAGCGCGCTCTCCTTGAGAGCCTGCGCGTTCAGCGTTGTGATCGGGATCTTCACGACCTGGAAGTCGGCGAGGCTCCCGTCCTCGAGCGGGTTCGATTCGTAGAGCGCCTTCTTGAGATTCTGGGGCGTGAAGGCGTCGGTGTTGACCAGCACGCGCGCGTTCCTCGGAAGATCGGGGAGGTGCACCTTCAAGGCGGCCGGATTCATCGCGACGAGAACATCCGGCTGATCCCCCGGAGTCTGAACGTCCGTGCTGCCGAAGTGGATCTGAAACGAGCTGACCCCCGGAAGCGAACCGGCGGGGGCGCGGATCTCGGCCGGATAGTCGGGAAGGGTGCTGATGTCGTTCCCGATGACCGCCGACGTGTGCGTGAACTGCGAGCCGGTGAGCTGCATCCCGTCGCCGGAATCCCCGGCGAAGCGGATCACCACCTGCTCGACTTCCTCGATCGGCCCGCTCCGAGTCTTCGGCTGTTCCGCGCTTCGCTCCATTTGCCTCTCGCTCCGGCTCGACCGCGATCGCCGCCGAGCCTCTTGTCGCGAGAACCGCTTTCCCTTCGCGCCCATCCGAAAACGCGCTCGGAGGGACGATGACGCGCGTGTCCCCCGCGGGCACCCGATGCTCGCAGGTCGCTCGGCGATCGTCAACCGCCCCGATTCCCCGCGGCGGAGAAGCGCGGAATCCAGGAAGACGATCCCCTTCTGTGGTACTATCTATGATGCGCGGGGCGCCCGCGCAAGCCATCCCGAGACAACGGCAATCCAATCGGCGGCCCCCCGCCCGAAAGGAACATGGTGAAGAGATACGCGCCTTTCCTCCTCGCCGGTCTTTTTTCCGCTCTCGCGCTCCTCTTCGTGCTCGCTCCGAGGGGGGCGAGGAACTACCCCGCGCCGACCGAGCACACGCTCGACGAAGACGCCGAGCGGCGCAACCGAACCCTCCGCCGGGCGTGGATCGAGGAGATGCACCGGGCGGCGCCGGATGTCGACTGGCGGGCGATCGAGAGAGCGAACGGCGCCGAGCGGCAGCGCGTGCGGAACGAAACCCCCCGCCCGCGAATCTCCCTCTGGACCGAGCTCGGCAGCCGGAACCTCGCCGGGCGGATGCACGCGGCCGCCCTCTCCGCGTCGGGGGACAGCCTCTACGGAGGGTCGTCGCGCGGCGGGGTCTGGAAAGCTTCCCTGAACGGTGAGGGATGGCGCCCCCTCGGGGACAACCTCTTCGGCGGAAGCCACGGGATCGCCGTCGCCGCGGGCCCTCCGGAGATCGTCACCTCGATCACCGACGACGGGCTCCTCCACTACACCGACGACGGCGGGGCGACCTGGCTCGTCCCGGCCGGCCCCGAACCGGATCTCACCCAATGCAAACGCGTTCTCTCCGACCCGGGAACGCCGAACCGCGTCTATCTTCTCGCTCGAAAGGATGCCACATCAAGCAAACTCTGGCGCTCCGACGACGGCGGACGGACCTACACGCGGATCGCGCGTCTCGGTCCGAACCCGGCCGACATTTGGATCGACCGGGTTTCCGGAGGGAGCCTTTACCTGCTCTCGACAAACCGCCTCCTCCGCACGGACGACGCCGGCGCCTCGTGGGACACGCTCGGCCTCCTTCCACCGGCGAGCCCGGGGAACGTCGTCCTCACCGGCTCGGAGGCGGGCGCGCCGACCCTCTATGCCGCGGCCGAAAGCGGCGGATGGAAGCTCTATCGATCGTCCGACGGCGGGTGGACGTGGACGTACCGGCACGACATTCACGACTTCTGGGAGACGCTGTGCGCCTCGATCGCCGATCCGAATCTCGTCCTTTTCGCGGGGGTCGAGATGTGGCGCTCGACCGACGGGGGCGACGCTTTCGCCAAGGTGAACAACTGGTGGGATTACTACGGCGACCCCCTCACGAAGCTTCACGCCGACTTCCCGGGAACCGACTGCGTGTGGGGGCCCTCCGGCGAAATCTTTTATATATCAACGGACGGCGGACTCTACCGGAGCGACGACGGGGTGGCCCGTGTGACCAACATCTCGCTCGAGTACCTCGGCGTGAGCCAGTACTACAGCACCCTCACGAGCGTGAACGACCCCTCGCTCATCCTCGCGGGATCCCAGGATCAGGGCTATCAGAGGAGCCTCGGCGAGGCGATCGGGACGTGGCGCGATTTCGATCAGCTGTGGAGCGGCGACTACGGGCATCTCACTTCCACCGACGGAAGCCACAATCGCGTCTACTCGGTCTATCCCGGCTTCTTCCTCATCCAGAAGGGGGAGACGAACCCGGTCCTTTCCTCGATCGACTTCCCCGCGGGGGAATCGTACTCCTGGATGCCCTTCATCCTCGCCGACCCGGAGGATTCGCTCGCGTTCTTCTTCTCGGCGAGGCGCCTGCATCTTTACCGGGTGGGAACGCACGGCTGGTCCTCCACCGTCTCGGCCCAGGATTTCACCGTGCACGGCGGCGCGTACCTCACCGCCCTCGGGATCTCGCCGGTCGATACGGATCGCCGGATCGCGGTGACGAACTCGGGCATCGTTTGGTACTCGACGGACGGCGGCGCGGCTTGGAGCGTCTCCCCCGACAACGGCCCCTCGGCCCACTACTTCTACGGAACGGCGGTCGCGTTTTCGCCGACGGATCCCGAGGTCGCCTTCCTCGGCGGGAGCGGGTACAGCGGACCCGCGGTCTATCGGACCGAGGACGGCGGGATCACGTGGGACCCGGCGAGCGACGGCCTCCCCTCGACGCTCGTCTACGGGCTCGCGTTCGAGGACCCGTCCGGGGGCCCGCTCTACGCCGCGGCCGAGGCGGGGCCGTATCGGCGCGATCCCGCGACCGGCCTCTGGGAGGCGATCGGCGCGGCCGACGCGCCTCTCACGACCTACTGGTGCGTCGAGGCGGTCCCTGCGGCGAGCGTGATGCGCTTCGGGACCTACGGGCGCGGGATTTGGGACTACGACACAGGCGTACAGAGCGCGGTCGCTTCCGCGGAGAACGACGCGCACGCAGCCTCCGCTCTCGAGAGCTTTCCGAACCCGTTCAACGCGGCGGCGACGATTCGTTTTTATCTAAAGGACAGCGGGCCGTTCACGCTCGCGATCTACGAAGCCTCGGGCCGTCGCGTCCGTCTTCTCGCGTCGGAAAGCCGCGCGGCGGGCGAGCACGAGATCGTCTGGGACGGAACGAGCGACCGAGGGATGGGCGCCGCGAGCGGGGTCTACACGGCGCGGCTCGAGAGCGGAGGACGCGCGTGGACCCGCCGGATGGTTCTCGCGCGATAGGCGAAGCCTCTTCCTATCCGCGGCGATCGACCGCCCGATCGTCCGAGAAGATCCGCATCGCGCGCCATCTCCCCGAGCGATACCGATAGAACGTCCCCGCGGCCATCAGGAGATAGCTCGCGCACCCCGCGATCCAGGCATCGAGAACGCCGCCCCCCCTTGCCTCCACCATGTAGTAGGTCACAGGAACGAAGAAGAGAAGCAGCACGACGAACGCGAACACCATCGGGAAGCGGGTGTCCCCCGCGCCCTGCAGGATGCCGAGACCGATCATCCGGAGACCGTCGAAGATCTGGAAGACGGCGGCGGCGAGGGCGAGCCCGCCGGCCATCGCGAGCACCTCGGGGTCGGCGGTGAAGAAGCCGAACACCTCGCGCCCAACGAGCGCGACCGCGGCGGCGAAGACGACGGTGTAGTAGAGACAGAAGAGATAGACCTCGTTCCCGTAGCGCTCTGCGCGGTCCGGATCGCGCGCGCCGATCTGATTCCCGACGAGAATCGTCGCGGCCATCGTGAGCCCCCAAAGCGGCATGAACGAGAACGAGAGGATTTGGATCGTGATCTGGCTCGCCGCGAGGCTCGCCGCGCCCGCGCGCCCGATGAGCGCGCTGAAAACGGTGAACCCGAGCATGTCGATGAAATCGCCGATGCTGGCCGGAAAACCGACGCGCGTCATGTCCCGGATTTTGGCGAGCGAGGGGACGCGCGGGAGATGAACGCGGTAGCGGGCTCGGAACCGGCCCGGTGAAAAGAAGCAGACGAGCAGGATCGCGGCGTTCGTGAAGACCGCGAGGCTCGTCGCGATCGCCGCTCCGCCGATCCCCATCGGCTCGACCGCGAACCGAAGCTCCCCTCCGATCGAGACTCCGCGGAATCCGAAAATGAGAAAGTAGTCGAGCACGACGTTGAGAAGGTTCGCCGCGATCCCGCTGATCATCGGGGTCTTCACATCCTTGCGTCCGTTGAAGAACCCCGTGAGGCACATCACGAGCTGCGTGCCGACCGCTGAATAGGTCCGGATTCGAATGTACACATACGAAGCTTCCTGGATCTCGGACGAGTTTCCGGTCCATCCGAGGACGATCCGGCTCCACCCGCCCGCGAGCATGAGAAGGAACCCGGTCGCGAGCGCGATGTAGATTCCCTGCCACGTGTAGTCGCCGACTGCGGGGTCGTCTCCGCGGCCGTTCGCTTGCGCGACGAAGGTCGACGTAACGCGCGAGAGCGCGTTGAAGACCGTGTACATCGTCCAGGTGATCATGCCGCCGAGGCCGGCCGCGCCGAGCGCGAGGCTGGAGACGTGCCCGAGAAACGCCGCGTCCACCGTCCACATGAGCGTATGAGAGAGCATCGTGAGGACGGTCGGCGTCGCGAGGGAGAGAATCTCCCGCCCGTGCCGAATCCCGATTCTTTCCGCCAGGCGCATCGTTCCGTCCTCGAGTGCGGGCGAACGCGCCCCCCCGCGGGGCGCACGCGAAGGCCCCTCGGAAGCGGAGGGGCCGCGCCGAGCATTCTACACGAGGAGCGGCCGGAAGCGGGCGAGCGAATCGTCATCTGGAAGGCGCGATGCCTTCGCCGTATAATGCCGCGATGGCGCGGACGCTCCGCGCCGCGCGATCCTGCGGCTGGAAGGGACGGGCGGACCCGCGAGCCGTTCATCCGCGCCGAAGAGGAACCGAAGCGCCTCTCCGAAAAGGAAGAAGACGAATGCGCACATACGATCCGACCTGGAACCTCGACTCCCTCTACCGGGGTGGCAGCCGTTCGCCCGAGTTCCGGAGCCATCTCGACGCGTGCGACGCGGCGCTCGACGCGTGCGGCCCCTCTCTCTCCGAGCTCCCGAAACGCCCCGGCCCGGAGTGGGCGCGGGCGATCCTGGGCCTGCAGGACGTCGGCGCGTGCATTTGGGACGCCAACAGCTTCGTCGAGTGCCTCGAGGCCCAGGACGTTTCCGACGCGCTCGCGGGACAGCTCGCCGGCCGCGTGCAGACGATGAACGCGCGTCGCGCGATGCTTCTCACCGAGATGGAGAGCCGTCTTCTCGCGGCGACCGAGGAGGAATGGAAGGAGTTGCTCTCGCGCCCCGATCTCTCCGCGATTGCTTTCACTCTGAATGAACTTCGGGAGATCGCCCGCCTCAAGATGCCGCCGGAAAAGGAGCGGCTCGTCGAGGAGCTCTCCGTCGACGGCTACCACGCTTGGGGGCGGATGTACGAGAAGATCGCGGGGAGCCGGCGCGTCGAGTTCGAGGAAGAGGGAAAGAAGCTCGCCCTCTCGATGGGACAGGTTCACAACCGCCTCGAGAACCCCGACCGCGACGTTCGGAAGAGGGCGTTCGAAAAGATGGAGTCTGCCTGGAGCGAGGTTGCCGAGCTCGCGGCGATCGCGCTGAACAGCCAGGCGGGCTATCGGCTCAGCCTCTACAAGAACCGCGGCTGGGAGTCGGTGCTCGCGGAACCGCTCCGGATCAACCGGATCAAGCGGGAGACCCTCGAGGCGATGTGGAGCGCCGTGGCGGACGAGAGCGCGCGCCTCGTCCCTTACATGAAGGAAAAAGCGCGCCTCCTTGGAATCGAGCGCCTCGCCTGGTACGACCTCGCCGCGCCGGTCGGATCCTCCGACCGGAAGTTCACCTACGGCGAGGCGGCCGAGTTCATCCTCGAGCAGTTCGGCCGCTTCAGCGAGGATCTTCGCGACTTCGCACGCGGCGCGCTCGAGAAGCGATGGATCGAGGCGGAAGACCGGGCGGGGAAGCGCGCGGGGGGATTCTGCACCGATTTCCCCTTGAAGGGAGAGACCCGCATCTTCATGACCTTCGGCGGTTCTTTCGGAAGCGTCTCCACGCTCGGACACGAGCTCGGACACGCGTACCATAGTTGGATCGTCAAGGATCTCCCCTTCTGGGCGACGCAGTACCCGATGACCCTCGCCGAGACTGCGAGCACGTTCTCCGAGATGATCCTCTCGGACGCCGCGCTCGAGGCGGCCTCCTCCGACCGGGAGCGGCTCGCCCTTCTCCGCATCCAGGCGGATGACGCGGTCACGATGATGATGAACCTCCGGGCGCGCTTCCTTTTCGAGACGTCGTTCTTCGACGCGAGGCGGACGAAGAGCCTCACGGTCGAGGAGCTGAACGCCGAGATGAGAAAGGCCGAGGAGACCGCATACCGCGGCGCTCTCGATCCGAACGGGTACCATCCGCTCTTCTGGGCGTCGAAGCTTCACTTCTACATCACGGGCACGCCTTTCTACAACTTCCCCTACGTGTTCGGGTACCTCTTCAGCAACGGGATCTATGCACGCGCGGTCCTGGAGGGTCCGTCGTTCGCGCGGAAGTACGCGGCGCTTCTCCGCGAGACCGGAAGGGGGACCTGCGAGGAAGTGGCGAGGAAGCACCTCGGCGTCGATCTCGCGAAGCCGGAGTTCTGGAAGAGCGCGACGGACCGCGCGGTCGAAAAGGCGGACCGGTTCGTCGCGCTCGCGGGCCGGGTGTAGCCCCGCGCCCCGGTTTTTCTATATTGAGAAGCGGAGCCGGCCGGAAGGCGCGGGAACGCCCGGGAGAACCTCTTTTGCCGGGGAGGTGCGTCACGCATGAAGAAGAAGAAGCCGATGGGGGAGTTCCGGGCCTACCGGACCGAGATGAACGAGCGTATCCTCGCCGAGGGGATGAAAGAGCTCAACCGGTTCTTCGCCCTCGACACGGGGGCCTACCGGGAGGGGGAAATCCCGGTCGTTTGGAAAGAGCTGATGGGGCTCGTCGGATCGATGGTCCTCCGGTGCGATGACTGCATCTGTTATCACATCGACCGGAGCGTCGCCGAGGGGGCGACCCGCCGGCAGGTGCTCGAGGCGATGAACATCGCGCTCGTGATCGGAGGATCGATCGTCATCCCGCATCTTCGGAGGGCGTTCGAAACACTCGACGAGCTCCTCCCCGAGGAGAAGCCGGGCGGGTGATATCGCGGAGAGATCGATGATTCGTGTCGGAAATTATGAGATCGTTTCGGTCGCGGCCGGGCACGACCGCCTCGACGGAGGCGCGATGTTCGGGGTCGTGCCGAAGATCCTCTGGGAGAAGACTGAGGACGTCGATGAGAAGAACCGGATGCGGATGGCGCTACGCGTGCTCGTCGCGCGGGACCGCGCGGCGGGACGGCTCATCCTCACCGACGCGGCGGCCGGATCGCGATGGGAGAAGGAAGAAGCGGAACGCTTCGGGATCGAGGATGACCCGGGGGCGCTCGACCGCGCGATTTCCGCGTTCGGATGCGCTCCCGAGGACGTCACCGACGTCATCCTCACTCACCTCCACTTCGACCACTGCGGCGGCGCCGTTCTCGCGGACACCGAAGCGAACGACGAAACGCGCCCCCGCTTTCCAAACGCGACCCTCTGGGTTCACGCGCTCCAATGGAAGCACGCCGCGAACCCGTCGGTGAAGGACCGCGCTTCCTATCGCGCCCGAGACATCCGCGGAATCGAGAGCACCGGGAAGCTTCGGGTTCTCGATGGGGACCCGCCTCCGTCCCCGTTCCCCGGGATTCGCTTCTTCGTCTCGAACGGGCATACGCCGGGACAGCTCCTCCCTCTCTTCGAGGACGACCGCCCGCTTCTCTTCGCCTCGGACATGATCCCGACAGCCGCTCATCTTCCTCTTCCTTGGGTGATGGCGTACGACCTTCACCCGATGACCACGATCGAGGAGAAGGAGCGCGTGTTCGCGATGTGCCGCGACCGAGGGCTTCGGATCGCGTTCTGCCACGACCTTCGCGCGGGCGCCGTCTCGATCGCGATCGAGAAAGGGAAACCGCGCGTCGCGGAAGTCCTCGACACGGACCCGCCGCGCGCGTTTGTTGAATCATAAAGCGCCTTGCGCGACCCCTAGGTCGCGCGCCGAATCCGCGGGAGATCTTCGGCCCGGAGGGTTCCCATGCCGGACAAACTCGACCGAACGTTCAAGCATCACCTCTACGATATCGATCCCGAAGAGACCAACGAGTGGATCGAGTCGCTCGACCGCGTCCTCGAGAAGGACGGGCCGAACCGCGCGCGCTTTCTCCTCCGCAAAATCCTGAAGCGGGCGCGCATGCAGGATCTCGGCCTCGAGCTCGTCCGCACCCCGTACTTCAACACGATCCCTCCCGAGCTCGAGCCGGAGTTCCCCGGCGACGAGGCGATGGAGAAGAGAATCCGGCGCATCGTCCGATGGAACGCGATGGCGATGGTGAGCCGCGCGAACTCCCGGTTCGCGGGCCTCGGCGGCCATCTCTCGACCTACGCGTCGGCCGCCTCGCTCTACGAGGTCGGGTTCAACCACTTCTTCCGCGGGAAGAGGGGAAACGAACCCGGCGACCAGATCTACTTCCAGGGGCACGCGGCGCCCGGCATCTACGCGCGCGCGTTCCTCGAGGGAAGGATCACCGAGGAGCAGCTCGAGCATTTCCGGCGCGAGACCGGGGGGAAGGGTCTTCCGTCGTACTGTCATCCGCGCCGGCTTCCCGACTTCTGGGAGTTCCCGACGGTGAGCATGGGGCTCGGCCCTTTGAACGCGGTCTACCAAGCGCGTTTCAACCGATATCTTCACGCCCGCGGCCTCGCGGACACGTCCGCGTGCCGCGTTTGGTGCTTCACGGGAGACGGTGAGATGGACGAGCCGGAGGCGATCGCCCCGCTCCGCATCGCCGCGAACGAGAAGCTCGACAACCTGATCGTCGTCGTGAACTGCAACCTCCAGCGCCTCGACGGCCCGGTGCGCGGAAACGGAAAGATCATCCAGGAGCTCGAGTCGGTCTTTCGCGGGTCCGGGTGGAACGTGATCAAGGTGGTGTTGGGACGCGAGTGGGACGATCTTCTCCGCAGAGACGCGCACGGCGTTCTGATCGAGCGCCTGGACACGGTCGTCGACGGATGGTTCCAGCGCTACAGCGTCGAGGACCCTTCCTTCACGCGCGAGCATTTCTTCGGCGCGGACGAGCGGCTTCGCGCGCTCGTCGCCTCGCTCAGCGACGACGACATCTGGCACCTCCGGCGCGGAGGGCACGACTACCGGAAGGTGTACGCGGCCTACCGGACGGCGGTCGAGCACGAGGGAGAACCGACGGCGATTCTCGTGAAGACCGTGAAGGGGTGGGCGCTCGGATCCGGCTTCGAGGGGAAGAACGTCGCGCACCAGCTCAAGAAGCTGAACACCGATCAGCTCCGCGCCTTCCGCGACAAGCTGGAGCTTCCGATCCCGGACGAAGATCTCGAGGAGCTGCCTCCCTACTACCATCCGGGCGCCGAAAGTCCGGAGATCCGCTATCTCTGCGAGCGGCGGAAAGCGCTCGGCGGTCCGGTCCCCGAGCGCCGCGCGCAAGCGAAGACGCTCGACCTCCCCGGCGGCGCGCTCTACGACGAGTTCCGCACGGGAACCCCGGAGGGTCAGGAGGTCTCAACGACGATGGCCTTCGTCCGCCTTCTCCGGAAGCTCGTCCGCGACGAGAAGATCGGCAGGCACATCGTTCCTATCATTCCGGACGAGGCGCGCACGTTCGGTATGGAGTCTCTCTTCAAGGACCTCGGCATCTACGCCCCCTTCGGGCAGAGTTACGAACCGGTCGATCACGATTTTCTTCTTCGCTACCGCGAGGCGCCCGACGGGCAGATCCTCGAGGAGGGGATCACCGAGGCGGGGGCTCTCGCGAGCTTCACGGCGGCGGCGACCTCGTACGCCACCCACTCCGTCCCAATGATTCCTTTCTACATCTTCTATTCGATGTTCGGATTTCAACGGGTCGGCGATCTCGTCTGGGCGCTCGGCGACTCGCTCGGGCGAGGCTTCCTTCTCGGCGCGACGGCGGGACGGACCACCCTCGCCGGCGAAGGGCTCCAGCACAACGACGGCCACAGCCACGTCCTCGCCGCAACCGTGCCGAACGTGCGCGCCTACGACCCGGCCTTCGCCTACGAGCTCGCGGCGATCATCCGCGAGGGACTCCGCGCGATGTTCGAGAGGAACGAGGACTGCTTCTACTACATCACCCTCACCAACGAGAACTACTCGATGCCCCTGATGCCCGAAGGATGCGAGGAGGGGATCGTCCGGGGGATCTATCGCGTGCGGCGGGCCCCGGAGAGCTTCGAGCGGCGCGCGACGCTTCTCGGAAGCGGGCCGATCCTTCGCGAGGTCCTCCGCGCGGCCGGGATTCTCGAGGAGCGTTTCCAGGTCGGCGCCGATGTGTGGAGCGTGACGAGCTGGCAGGAGCTTCGCGCGGATGCACTCCAGGCGGAACGGTGGAACCGACTTCATCCGGAGAAGGAACGGCGCGTGCCGTACGTCACGAGAATGCTTAAAGGGGCAACCGGTCCCTTCGTCGCGGCGAGCGACTGGATGAAGCTCGTTCCCGACATGCTCGCCCGCTGGATCCCCGGCGACTTCGTCCCGCTCGGCACGGACGGCTATGGGCTCAGCGATACGCGCGAGGCGCTCCGCCGGCACTTCGAGGTCGACGCGGAGCACATCGCCGCGGCGGTCCTCTCCGCGCTCGCCGCGCGCGGGGAGTGGGACGCTCGCGCCGCCGCCGATGCAATCCGCGCGCTCGGCATCGATACCGACGCGTAGAACGCTCGGTCGCGGGATTACATTCCGCGCGGCTTCTTCTTTCCGGTGTGTGCGGCCCTTGTTCCCTGCGCTTTTTCGATCGACTTCTTCTGAAGAGCAACGAGGCGCTTCTCCACCCGCTCGAAGAGGGTTCCCTCCTGCCACGATCCGTCCGCTCGACGGACACCCGCCTCGATGCCGGTGAGGATCTCGATCCCCTCCTCGACCCGCTTCACCGGATAGATGTGGAAGCGCTTCTCGGCGACCGCGCGTCTCACCTCTTCGTCGAGCATGAGATCAGGAACGTTCGCCTCCGGAATGAGGACCCCCTGCTTCCCGGTGAGACCGCGCTCCGCGCACGTGCGGAAGAACCCCTCGATCTTCTCGTTGACGCCGCAGATCGCCTGGATGTCCCCCTTCTGGTTCACCGATCCGGTGACCGCGAGGTCTTGCCGAAGAGGAACCTCCGAGAGCGCGCTGAGGATCGCGTAGAGCTCCGTCGACGAGGCGCTGTCACCGTCGACGCCGCCGTACGACTGCTCGAAGCAGACGCTCGCGCTCAAGGAGAGCGGGACCTCGCGCGCGAACTCCTCGCGCAGGTATCCGCTCAGGATGAGGACCCCCTTGTCGTGCGTGCTCCCGGAAAGCTTCGCCTCCCGCTCGACGTTGATGATCCCCGCCTTCCCCACGCCGACGGCCGCCGTGATCCGCGTCGGCACGCCGAAGCGGTGCTCCCCGTGCGCGAACACGGCGAGCCCGTTCACCTGTCCGACGCGCGAGCCGTCCGTATCGATGAGGATGATCTTCTCCTTCAGGCGGTCGCGGACCTTCTCCTCGAGGAGCGAGATCCGGTCCCTGCGCGCGTCGATCGCCTTGCGCACCGAGTCGACGCCGACCTTCTCCGACTCCGAAAGCCGCGCCCAGAATTCCGCCTCGCGGATCACGTCGGCGATCTCGCCGAAGCGGCTCGTGATCCGGTTCCGCCTCCCCGCGCGGCGCACGCCGTACTCGATGACGCGCGCCACCGCTTCACACGTGAATGGTCTCAACTTCTCGTTCTCGGCGAGAAACGCGACGAACGAGGCGTATTGCCCGACCGCCTCTCCGTTCAGGGCGATCTCGGTGTCGAAATCGGCCCGAACCTTGAAGATCTTCGCGAAATCCTCGTCGTACGCATGGAGGAGGAAATACAAATGCGGCGGACCGATCAGGATCACCTTCACGTCGATGTCGATCGGCTCCGGCTTCAGGCTCGCGGTCGAGAGCTGGAGGAGCCCCTCGATCCCCTGAATCACGAGCTCGCGGTACGTGAGAACGCGCTTCAGCGTCTTCCACAGACCCGGCTCCGAAAGGGAATCGAGCGCGTTCAACACGAGATATCCGCCGTCCGCCTGCAGCATCGATCCGGCCTTGATCTTCGTGAAGTCGGTGACCGCCTGCCCCCATCGGGTCACCGTCCGCTCGATCGTCCCGAAGACGTTGTTGTAGGTCGGGTTGGTCTCCATGACGACGGGGCACGCGCTCGTCTTCGAGTTGTCCAGAATCACGTTCACCCGGTAGGGAAGATACGGATCGGCCGGCTCCGCCGTCTTCAAAGGATCCGGCGGCCCGTCCCCCTCTCCCCCGGCCGCCTTCAACCGGTCGAGATGCGAAAGGACGTGCTCCTTGAGATCGTCGAGGTACTCGGCGATCCTCGCGTTCTCCTTGTGCGCATGCTTGAGGTCGTCGATGAAGTCGTCGATCAGCCCGTCGACCGCGCTCCGCTCGAGCCCCTCGAGCTTCTCCATCATCTCCGCGTTCAGGCGCCGCGATTCCTTCATCACCTCGCGCATCCGCTTGCGGAACAGGCCGTCCTTCTCCGCGAACCCCTTGAGGGTCGCCCCCTCCGGGAGCTCGATCTGGCCCGACTCGACGAGAAGCGCGAGCTGTTCGTACGGATACGCCTTGTCCCCCACGGGGATCAGGATCTCCGGCCGCGTGACGGGCCCGACCCGGATCTGGCTCAAGATGAAGCCGTTCTTCTTCAGCTCCTCCTCGAACGAGTGAAAGAGCTCCTTCTGCCGCTTGAGGTACGACTCGGCGAGCGCTTCCTTTCTCTCCGCGAACGATCCGCTCTCGAGCGCCGCGGGGAGCTCCTTTTGGAGGATCTGGACGAGACGGCCCATTCGACGGGCAAAAAGACCGCCTCCCCCCTCGGCGAACGTGAGGAGAACCGGGTTGTACGGATTCTTGAAGTTGTAAACATAGCAGAAGTCGCGAGGCCCGGAGCAGCGTGGCCGGATCGTCTCGAGCACCTTCCGCACGGTGCTCGTCTTGCCGGTGCCGGAGACGCCGCTGACGTAGATGTTGTAGCCGGGCGAAAAGAGATCGACGCCGAGGCGAAGCGCCCGGATCGCGCGATCTTGCCCCATGATGTCGTGGAGAGGCTCCACTCCGGAGGTGTCGGCGAAACCGAGCTTCGAGGGATCGCACCGCCAGGTGAGATCGTCCGCCTCCAGACTCGCCCTCGCCGCGGCCGGGCGGAGAGCGGCGAGCCGTTCCCTCTCCGCTCGTCGGGATTCCTTTCGATGCGAAGCTTCCGGCTTCCTCGATCGCGTCTTCTTCTTCTTCGCCGAGCCCCGGACGGCGCGGCCGCCTTTCTTGTCGGATGCCATTCCCTCGATTCCTCTTCTCGCCGCGCGGCCGAAGGAGCGCTCCGCGCGAGGCCTCCTCCCGTTTTCGTTCGAGGATCCGCTCGGGAAACCGATTCTCGTTCCAACCTACCCGAGCCGGCGTCCCCCGTCCAGCACGGAGTCGCGGGGCGAGAAGACGCGCGCGTCCGCAATGGGATCTCTTTGACACGCGCGGCGCGCCGCGCTACATTGCCCGGAGCGGGGAAGCCCCGCGCGGGAACCGGGCGGATCGGAGAGAGGAGGAGTCTCGTGTCCCCGTTGGTCGAACGAATGGTGCGCGCGGCGAAGCTCGATGCCCGACTCTACGAGGAAGTGGAAACGGACACCACCGCCCTCGGACCGGCGACGATCGTCGTGATTCTCTCCGGCCTCGCGGCGGGGATCGGGATGATCTCGGTCCGTGGAATCGGCGGCCTCATCGCCGGCACGGTCGTCGCGGTCGCCGCGTGGTATGTGTGGGCGTACCTGATTTACCTCATCGGCACGCGCGTCCTCCCCGGGCCCGAGACGAAGACCGACCCGGGCGAGCTACTCCGCGCCCTCGGCTTCGCGAGCGCTCCGGGCGTGATCCGCGTGCTCGGGATCGTGCCGTTTCTCCGCGACTTCGTCTTCTTCGTTTCGTCCGTGTGGATGCTCGCCACGATGGTCATCGCGGTCCGCCAGGCGCTCGATTACAAGAGCACGGCGCGCGCGGTCCTCGTGTGCGCGATCGGCTGGCTCGTCCAGCTCGTTCTCCTCTGGCTGTTGCAGGCGCTCTTGCGATAGAAACGGCGCGGCCGCGACTCGCCTCGAGCACGAACCTCGCGGGCGCCCTTTCGCAGCGTCGGAGCCGACCGAAGAAGAAACCGCGCGGATCGCCGGGCTAGCGGATCACAATCACTTTCCGGCTCGAAAGGTCCCGCCCTCCCCCATCAGTCCTCATGAAGTAGACGCCCGAAGGAACCTCTCTTCCCCTCTCGTCCGTACCATCCCACCCGACGACTGCCCCGCTGGGAATCACAAGCTCCCTCACGAGACGCCCGTCGAGCGAGTAGATTCGAAGCGCGGACGCAGGGCCGACCAAACGCCGCGCGGCGAGGCGAAGAGGTCCATGGGTCGGGTGGAAGGGCAAAGGACCGACGACGATTCCAGGACCGGATTCGACGCGCCCGACGACGTCGACGACACCCGTTTCGATTTCCAAGTCGTAGTCGAAATCGACCCAGATCGGGCTCGACCAGGCAACGCCTTGTCCCCCCTCTTCCACGCGCAGGTATAGTAAGCGGTCGTCCCCGCGACGACCGGATCCATGTCGACGAAGGACGCGCTGTCGCTCATCGATCCGACCGGCATCGACACATACCAATCCGGATTGCCGTTCTTGAGGACTTGGACTCGCAACAACGGCCTTGTCCCGACGACCCGGTAGGAAATCGTCGGGGGTTCTTCCGCCACGTGTTCTTCCCCCATCAGATGGTCGTCGATCCGAAAATCGAGGAAGATCTTACGCGAATAAGAAGTCCCGTAGCACCGGCGCGCTCGGAGCGCCTCGAAGATCGCTTCGCGCGTTCCGTTCTCCGCGAGGACCGCGGTGAAGCCGTTCCCGGGGTTGTGGTCCGCCGCCGACACGATGCCGAGGCGAAGACCCTTGCCCCAGGCCGACTGGACCCATCCGGTGTCCGGCTGAACGACTGGAGGCCGATGCTCGAGCGGACACCCCGGATACTCAGAGGAACCTCGGGTCGTCTGAAAGATCTCCACCAGCCGAAGCACGTTCGGGAGGCCGCCTCCCGGGGGGATCAGCTCGTCATAGATCGTGAACCCCGTTCCGATCTTCTCCACCGGGTGATGCGGAATCACCAAGACGTCCTTGTTGCCGAAGTTCGCATAGAAGTCGAGCCAGCGGAAAGGGGTCGTGACAAGGGCATCCCGACTGCTCCATTCGTCCGAACTCAAGTAGAGCGCGTTCTGATCGCCGCGCCCGCCCCACGTGCCGGTGCGCCCGGCTTTCTCAAATCCCGGAAACGTGACGAACTGGCCCGGAATGTGACGGAGATCGATCCACTTGGCGACGAGATTCCAGACGAGCGGCGACCACCACTCCACGTGATCCGCCGGCGCGTACCAGTCGTAGCCCACGCGCTCGTACGCCGCCGAGAACGTCTCCTCGAACGGATAGTCCCAGATCCCGTCATAGGAAAAGTCGCATGTGTGTCGATGGTTCTCGCCGAAATAGACGCCGTAGGTTCCTTCCGAGGTTTGAATCTCGAAGCGAGGCACCGTCCGCGCTTCGCCGGGATTCCACGAGGACGGCCACTGATGCCCGGTGACCGAGAGGGATTGTCCTCCGCCGAACCCTACGAGGAACGTGTCGACCCGAACATCGGAATCGGGACCCAGAATGTTCTCCGTGTCCCGAATCGGTTGGACGTCGCGACGGTCCTTCGTCCAGGCGAGCCAGAGAGTTCCCTCCCCGTCAAGCGCGGCCGCAGGAGCATTCCAGAAGTGCGCGCCCCGAGAGAGAAACACGCGCGGAACATCCGACCAGTGAGTCCCCTCGTAGTACACGCCGAAGATTCCCCAGTACTGATTTCGGTATCCGTTCTCCATGAAATAGCCGTTCATCTTCGAGAAGACCCACAACCGGCCTCGACCGTCGATCAGAAGATGCGGGCGGTAGCCGTACACGCGAATCGGATTCGACGGAACGTAGTAGCCGACCTCCTCCATCGAGGGGCGGGGGACCCGTCCCGACCCGGAAGGGGTGCCATGCGGAACGGCGAGGGAAGCCCCGTCCCAGCCAAGCAAGCGAACCGAGCCGAGATCCGAGGGCTCCGGATCGCTCGATTCGAACTTCCGCCACTCGCGATTGATCCGGTAGTACGCGACCCAGAGGTTCCCCGAGGGATCGACGCCGATCGATGGGTAGCGAGACCATGTCATCTGGGAATTCGTCGCGCGGACCGACGGACCGAGGATCCCGGACAACAGCGAACGAAGGCAAATCTCCATGTGTCGATTCCGTATCGATTCCCAGGCGATCCACACCGTTCCGTTCGGAGCGACCGCGACGTCCGGCTCGCCGTCGTTCGCGGGGCTGTCCGCGATCAGATGCTCCTCGGCGACCGTGTCCGCGTCGACACGAGCCAAGAAGACGTCGTATGAGCTCCCGGTCCAACGCTGCCATGCGAGCCAGAACCCCCCCGCCGCGCCGGCGGAACGGACGGCCGGAGCGAAGTCGGCCTCCGGGCTCGGCACGGGGGTGGTCTCGTCGGACCAGCCGTTCGCGAACCTCCGGATCTTAATCTCCGAGTTCGTGCCCTGCAGCTCGACCCAGGAAACGAGAATCCCCTCCGCGTCGGCGGCGATTTGGGGATCGAGATACCGGCCCCTCCCTTCCGAGACCTGCGCGGTGTCCCACCCGGAACCGGTCCACCGCGCCGCGTGGATCGCATCTCCGTTCCCCGACGTGCTCGTGTCCGCGAAGGACGAAACCCAAACAACCCAGGGAGCCCCCGAAGAATCGATCGCGATCGCCGGTTCGTAGTCGTCCCTCACGGGGAACGGAAGAGAAGGAAGAGCGGAAACGGAAGAAACGACTAGAAACAGCGAGAAGAAGGCTGTGGCGGTCGGAAGGCGGAACGGTCGCGCGTAGACGGGAGGCAAGAGGCGGACGGAATGCATGCGAACCCCCGGACACGGGGGATTCCGTTCATGGACGGAGTGTTTGCCCGCGCCCCGTTTGGTTTGTTGGAAGTTCTATCACGAGGCGGTCAAGGGTTCAAGCGCCTCCTTCGAGCGCTCGAAACGCGGGCCCTCTGGACACGGCCGGGTGGAAGCGCTAGTCTGGTGGCTCGCGGGATGAGGCGATCTGCGGCCGCACGGCGGGGAGCCCTGCGGGAGTGAGCGCCGGCCGTGGAGCCCCCTGCCTCGCGTCGTGGGGCGAGGTCCCCGTCCGAACGCACCCTGCAGGAGCGGGAACATGAATCGAACGAATCAGCCTCTGCGCCGTCGTTCCCTTGTCGCGGTTCTCGTTCTTCTTTTCCTCGGGTTCTCGCCTTCCCCAGGTTCGCCCCCCGTCTGGACTCGCGGCGCGGTCGCGTCGGATCACGAGGTCGCTTCGCGCGCCGGTCTCGAGATGCTCCGGAAGGGAGGGAACGCGGTCGATGCGGCGGTTGCGACCGCGTTCGCTCTCTCGGTGGTGCGGCCGTACGCGAGCGGGATCGGAGGCGGGGGGTTTCTGGTCGTCTACCTCGCAAATGAGAACGGCGGCCGGTCGGTCGCGATCGACTACCGCGAGCGCGCCCCGCGGGCGATCACCCCGGACTTCTACGAGCGTCTCGAGGACACGCTCGCCTGCCGTTTCGGCGGCGCCTCCGCCGGGATCCCGGGCGCGACGGCCGGGCTCCTCCACGCGCTCGAGCGCTACGGAACCCTCGACCGCGCGACCGTGCTCGCCCCCGCGATCCGCGCCGCCGAGGAGGGTTTCCTCGCCGATGCGCACTACGTTCTCTCCGCACGCGAGATGATCCCGGTGCTCGAGGCGCTCCCCTCGCTCCGCGCGAGCAACTCCTTTCTATGGGAACGTTTCTTCCGCGAAGGAACGGTCGCCAAGGGGGACACGATCCGCCTTCCCGAGCAGGGGGCGGCGCTTCGTCTCATCGCCGAGCGGGGCGCGGACGCCTTCTACGGCGGGCCGATCGGAGAGGCGCTCGTCCGCGCGGCAGGCGCCTCCGGAGGGGTTCTCGAACTCGAGGATCTCCAGAGCTTCCCCGTCGCGGAACGAACGCCCCTCGAGGGGGAGTTCCGAGGGAAGCGGATCCTCGGGATGCCGCCTCCATCAAGCGGGGGGATCGCGCTTCTTCAGATTCTCGGGATCTTCGACCGGAAGACCGCGGGCGAGGAACCGCCAGCGTGGAACGGCCCGGAGTACGTTCATCTTCTCGCCGAGGCGATGAAGCACGCCTTCGCCGATCGGGCGGAGTGGCCGGGCGATCCGGCGTTCGTCGAGGTCCCGGTCGAGCGGCTCCTCTCCGGCGCGTATCTCGACGAACGCGCCGCCTCCGTGCGGAGGACGAAGACGAGGGGTCCGGATGCGTACGGCACGCGCGCGCCCGGTCCGGACGATCGGGGGACGAGCCATTTCGGCGCCGTCGATCGTTTCGGGAACGCCGTCGGCGGCACCGAGTCGATCAACTACTCGTTCGGCTCGCTCGTTGCGGTCCCCGAATACGGTTTCGTTCTCAACAACACGATGGACGATTTCCTCACGCGGCGCGGGACCGAGAACCTCTTCGGGCTCCGGCAGTCGGAGCGGAACCTCCCCGCGCCGGGAAAGATTCCTCTCTCAAGCATGTCGCCGACGATCGTCCTCGACAAAGACGGGGTCTTCGCGGTAGCCGGCGGATCGGGCGGCCCGCGCATCATCAGCGCGACCGCGGAGGTGCTTCTCGCCGCGATCCTCTTCGATCAAGACGCGGAGGCCGCGGTCGCCGCGCCCCGCTTCCATCACCAATGGATGCCGAACAAGCTCCTTCTCGAGCCCAGCTTCGGGCCGCTCATCGAGGGCGTCCTTCTTCGGATGGAGCACGAGGTCGAGCGAACCGAGACGATCGCCGCCGTCCCGTTCATTCGAAGGGTTCGCGGGGGCTATCAAGCCTCCTCCGATCCGCGCAAGGGAGGCGCCCCGGCGGGATACTAGCCGACGCCAAGTCCCGCCCATTCCCGTTGACTCCCGTGCGTCCGAATTGCCATAATCAGACGCACATCCGATCCACAACAACCATCAAGGCGGTGAGCTCATGGGAGTCGGTCTTCCATCCAGCAAGGAGTTCCAGGCTCATGTGTTCGGTCGGGAGAACCCGGTCAAGGTCCTGATCCCCGGACCGGATCTCGTCCCCGAGAGACCTTTCGTCGGCCGAGAGGATCTCATCGCTCAGTGCCTGGCCGCTTGGCTCGACGTCGAGGGGGAAGGAGCGCTCCACTTTCGCGTGATCGGCCCGCCCGGGGTCGGGAAGAACGAGCTGATCTACTACCTCGCCCGCGAAACCAAGAGACCGTTGTTCATCATGCACGGGCACGAGGAGCTGACACCCGAGGACATCGCCTGCACGGCGCGAGTGACCGAGGAGAACCAGGTCGAGTATGTAGGATCTCCGCTCCTCGCCGCGATGATCCAAGGCGGGATCTGTTTCTTCGATGAGATCGGAAAGGTGCCGAGCCGCTCGCTCTCGCTCCTCGCATCCGTTCTCGACGACCGGCGGACGCTGACGTCCGTCCTGGGCGGCTTCAGCGCGCGCGCGCGTCCGGAATTCAGGTTTTGCGCATCGATGAACGATGCGGACGCGGCGACGTACGGTCTCCCGGGATACATCGACGAGAGGCTCCGTCCCGCGTTTCGGATGGACCATCCACCGGTTGACGAGATCCTGGCAATCGTGGGAAACGGCGTCCCCTCGTCGAAGGGAGTTCTGATGGAAGCCTTCCGCGAGTGGGCGACGGCCCAGGAGAAGCTCTCGCCCCGCGAGGCGCTCACGCTCATGAGCTATGCGGCCCGCCTCCACAGATGCGAGGGGAACGGGGCGATGGATCGGGCCGGCGCGGATCGTCTGATCGCCGCCGCCGTTCGCACGGTGCACGAAGGGAAGACGGCCTGATGGGAGCGAGCGCTCACGACCCGTGGATTCGCTATCGCGACACGTCCCTCTACGTCGTACCCAGCATTCACCACCGGCAGATCTTCGCGGAGCTCGTCTATGACGCGTGCTGGAGAAAGCGCTTTGACGTGATCGCGGTGGAGCTTCCTCCCTCCTATGCGGAGATGGGGATCGTCGATGCGTTCCTCCGCATGGCGCCCGCGCCCGGCTTCGTCATCCATCCAAGCGGCTGCACGGAGGTGATGGAGGTCCCGGCGAACGATCACCCGGACTGCGAAGAGACGGAGACGAGGGTCGTACAGAAGGCGGTTCTCTACGCGATGACCCCTTGCGACTCGATCGTGATGGCGCTCCGTTGCCCCGGCCTCTTGCGGAGACGTTGGCCCGGATGGAAACCGGAAGTGGCGTTGATCGATGCGGAGCACAGAGAGATCGGTCGAAGCCGTTCCGACCTGCCAATGGCCGATGACTACGAAGTCGCCGTCAAGGGACTCGCTGCGTTCTACGCGCGACTGGAGGAACGGCTCGACGCCGTGCGCGTGGTCGAGGTGGACGCGCGGCGGGAACGCGTGATGGGATCGCGCCTCCGTGGACTTCTGGACGAGGGGAAGGAGGTTCTCTTCGTATGCGGTGCAGCGCACTGGAAGAGCCTGAGAGAGTACCTCGACATGGGCTGCCCCCCCGATTCCCCGTTCCGAGAGGAATCGGGGCCGCCCGAGCGTCTCCTCCTCGCTCCGGTCCGACCGGAAGCGGTTTGGGTTTCCGGATGGCTAGACGATATTCCCCGCATCGTTTGGGAGTTCGAAACCGCGTGCGTCGAAGGGCGTCCCCCCGAGTCGTTCGACAAGCATGAAGCGCTCAAGATCGTCTGGCGAGAGACGATCGAACTAAGCCTTGCGAAGAAGCGTCCCGTTTCGCCGCGCCGCCTCTTCAAGATGAGGCGCTACGCGAGGACTCTCGCCGACGCGTCGGGGAGATGGATCCCCGCTCTCGATCGACATCTGATCCACGCCGCGGAGTCTTGCGTGGGAGAGGAGTTCGCCGAGGCTTTCAAGGAGGTCGCGCTCCGTTTCCCGTCCGAGCCGCCCGATGGGGTCCCCTATGCACGCTTCACGCGAGCGGGAGACGGCGGGTTCTTCATGATGGTCGGTGAAGAGGTCTTCCATCTCGAGCCGACTCCCAAGAGCGATCCCGACGGCGGGGGTTTTCGGGTCCCGATCGAGGAGCCCGTCCCCCTCACGACCGAAGAGAAGCAGAAGCTCGAGAAGTCCGGCAACAGGAAAGCGTTTCCCGGCCAGCAGGACCTTCACAACCGGCTGATCGACCGAGCGAGGCGGCTTGCCCATCGAACCCGGAGAGAGACGATCACTCGCCGCTTCAGCGGGGACATCGGGCTCGGACCTTCCTGGCGCTCATCCATCCGGGCATTGTCTCGAGGCGAGAAGCGGTTTCTCCATGTTCGACAGGCGAAACGGGGCCCGAAGTACGGTTCGTGCGACGGGACCTGCCCCGTCGCTTGGATCTTCGACGCCGAGGCAACGAACCTGAGCCAACACAGCTCGGAACATGTGCCGCTGCGGGGAGATTTCGAGGCCTTCGACGACCTCTTCCAATGGCATCACCCCGAACGGAAGATCGAGGCGAATGTCATCGAGCTGCGGGTCGCCTACAGCGTCAGCCTGACCAGAGGGCTCATCCCGCTCTTCGATAAGACCGAGAAGGACTACGAGAAGTTCTTGGCATGGTACCCGCCGGAGCGGCTCTGCCGGACGGATCCCGACAAGGACCCCGACCTTCGTCCGTTTCGCGGCGGCTACGAGATCGCGATCGCGTGCGCGGTGAAGTACGCGGCCGATCACCTCGTGGTCGTCGCCCTTCCCGACCTCCGAATCAGCGAGAGGCTGCTTCGCTTCGCATCCGATCGCGGCGTGAGGCTCATCCGGGTCTCGCGCGACGATTTCGATCCGCGTTCGCTTTCTCGGCTCTCCCTCTACCACAGAGTCCCGGCGCCCGGTCCCTGGTCGAAACCGTACGAGTTTTGCTACCGGTTCATCCCTCCCGTGTAGTCCGGATCTCGGACGGATCCTTTGCTGCGGCCACGATCCGGAAGCCGACCTCGCCCGACCGTTCTCCTCCATCCGGAACCGGACGCATCTTGGTCGCCCGGCAGTCGGAGATCTCGTCGGACATCCAAGAGCCGCCGCAGGCGTAGATCTTCCCGGTCTCCGCGTCCAGGCAGAGTTCGTGGACGTTTCCCGCCATGTCCTCGATCCCATCGGGCGTCGCGCTTTCCGGGTAGACGCCGGCCGGAGAGGTCATGCCCAGATACCCCGCATGCCAATAGTTGCATCGTAAAGGACCCGGTTCGTCTCCCCACGGGTAGAGCCGTCCCTCCTCTCCCCTCGCTCCCGCCTGCCATTCGGCGACGGTCGGAAGCCGATAGGTTCGCCCGTCGCGCGCCGCCTGCGTGAGCCAGCGGCAATAAGCCTCCGCCTCGAACCGCGCGATCCCCACGACCGGCTGGTTCGACTCGTTGTACGCAGGGTTCGTCCAGAAGTCCGGACGGCGGTTCTCCCCGCCGTTCTTCTGGAGCCACTCCCAAGCCGCGTCTCCCGCCTCGTCGCCCATCCAGAACGCCCGGGTCCCGTAGCCTCCAGTCTCGACAAACCGCGTGAAGTGAGCGTTCGTCACCGCGTACTTCCCGAGCAGAAACGCCGAGAGAACCTTCTCACGAGCCGGATGTTCCGACGGGGCGATCGTCGAGGACTTCCTGCCGGAGACACGCAAGAGCCTCTTCCGGTCATCCTCGGAAAGACCGATGCGGTACGTGCCGCCCGGAACGAGCGCGAGCTTCGGAACGATCGGCCGGGCCGGCTCTTCCCACAACCGAGGATCCCCGAGCATGCCGAGAGCGCGTCCGAACACGACGCGCTCCAGAAGGCTCCGATCTCCCGAAACGACCTCATCGAGATAGACCCGCACGAGCTCGGCGCGGGTTGCCTCGTCCTCGGGCGGCGAGCCGCGGTCGGCGAGGAGGGAAGCGGACAGTGCGGGGTTCCTGCCGAGAAGCCATCGATAGAAGTTCGCGCGATGCTCCCCCTGAAGCAAGCCAGAAAGGAACCGGCAGGCGCCGATCCAATGCAGCTCCGCTCGGGCAGCCGGCGGCAGCGGCGCGAACTGATCCTGTGCGGTTCGCACGAAGTCGGCCCGTCGACTCCGCTCCGTTCGATGCGGCAGCTGCTCGGGCTTCTCCCCGCGCACAAAACGCCGAGCCATCTCTCCCGACGCCAGCACGTCCCGCCACAGCGCGTGCGTGAAGAACAGCTGCTCGTTCTCGTAGTCGGCCTGGATCAGTCCCAGCGCCGCGGCAGCCTCCAGCAGGCTGTCGCGGGGACCCGGACGCGGATCGGGAAGGAGGGGCAGCCCGATTGGAAGCCTCAGGTCCTTCGCGAGCTCATGGGCCCTTGCGCGAAGCGACGACCAGTCAATCCGCATCTCTCCCCCGGATTCGAGCGAAGAGAGCGAGACGCGGCCGAGAACATGAAGGACGAGATCTCCGACGTCTTTCGCGCTCCACGTCTTCTCGGTCAAGGTCCTCCAGCCAAGCCCCTTCCCGTGTGATCGAAACTCCCGCTCGATCCGCTTGCGAAGGAGATCGAGAATCGCGAGGCCCGGATCGTCGGGGAGCGACTCCCCTTCTTCAAGAAGCTCCGCGATGACGCTGACGAAGAAGGGGCTTTCCCCCATCACCTCCGCCGCGGTTCCCGGCTCCGCAATCCAGGGCGGGAGGCTTCTCCCCAGCGCCTGTCCTTTCCGCGAGAGCCACTTCAGCAATCGCTCACGCCCCTCAGCGTCGAGGCGAGGAACGTGGACCTCGGTGAAACCCCATCGCTCCCCCGCGCCGCGAGGAAGAGTCCCCGGACGCGCGCTGACTACGATGCGGTTACCGCGGTCCATCGAGCAATACCGTTCGAGAAACGCGCGTACGGCTTGAAGGCGCTGTTCCCACTCCTTGCTCGGCATCTCGTCCAGTCCGTCGAGGAGGATCAGGCAGCGCCCATCTTCCAGAATCCTCGCAATCCGATCCCAAGGTCTCCCGTACCGGCCGAGGAACCCCTTGAGCCCTCCGGCCGCGAACCGCTCCATCGCGTCGACGCTGGGGTTTTCGCACTCGAAGTGCAACGCCTGGAGCCAGAGTGGAATGTGCGCATCCTGCTCCGCTCCACCGTCGATCCTCTCAACGAGACCGCGCAGTTTCGACTTCAGCTTGTTCGCCGCCTCCATCAGAAGCTTCTTCATCACCACCGTCTTGCCGCATCCGGAGGAGCCGACGAGAGCCGCGCGAGAATAAGGCGCCATCACTTTGGAGAAGGGGCCTGGGACGGATCTCCTCTCGCTTGGCGAGCGCACTTCCCAAACAAGGTGAAGATCGGGCGCCTCGTCGACCGGCCGGCCGGCGGGGCCGTCCTTGAGAAGGCTGCTTTCGAGAAGCCTCTTCGGGTAGTCCCACAACCACTCGAGGTCCGGGAGCACGTTGTGAGCCAGCCGCACGATGCGCACTCTGAGGTTATCGATGGAGTCGAAAGGCTGCGCGGTGTGCTTCGTCTTCAACTTGTTGAAGTGTTCCGTTTGGAGCTTCGTCTTCTCGGCATCCTCCTTGGAAGCGCCGTCGATCATGCATTTGGACGAATCCGGGTAGTAGACGAAGACCGGCTTGTCGATCTTGATCGCGAGATCGTACTCCAGCTGTGTATAGGACCTTCGAGGTCCGGACTGTTCTTTCGGTTCCGATCCATAGTGCGATCCCACGAGGCAGACGACGGCGATGCACTCCCCGATCCTCTTTTCGAGGGAGACGGGAAGAGGAGATGGGTCCGGATCGGAATAGTCCTGGACGTCGAAATCAAAGCCCGCTTGGTGCAGCTCTTCGCAGACCGCACGACGGTGGGTGCCGAGGTCGGCGGTAGTTGCGCTCACGAAGACGCGCGGCCGATCAGCCTCCACTCGGGAGCCCTCGCGCGGCAAGGTGGTCGGAAGCGCTCCCCCCTCGGGACCGGGCCGGCCCTGTCAGCGGACCGCGCGGAAGAGCCTTGCGCGGGTTCCCCGCTCCCTTGGAACGAGCACGCGACGGCCTGTAGCCTGGCGGATGCACGCATTTCTAACTGCCGACGCGGTTCGCGGCCTTCGAGGCCTCTCTTCCGTCGCCTCTTCCTAGAGCGTAGCTCCGGGCCTGCGCTTCCGGGAGCGGCTCGTACCGGTCGGCCTCTCGGCTCGCGCCCCGCACCTCGCAACGAAAACGCGTGCACCCTCCAGGCTGGGACCGCCGCGCGTCTCTCAACAGGCCTTCGAAGTTACTTCACGTTCTCCGCGAGCCACTTCATGCTCACCGACTTCGGCCGCGTGATCGCGGTCCCGACCGCGCGGTTCCAGATGAGCTGGGCGAGCATCCCCATCGCGCGCGAGACGCTGAAGAGAACCGTGTAGTACTCGAACTCGGTCATGCCGTAGTGATAGAGGAGCGCTCCCGAACCCGCGTCCACGTTCGGATAGAAGTTCGCGATCGCGCCCTTCCCCTCCTTCACCCTCTCCTCGGAGAACTGCTGAAGCACCTTCGGCACCACGTTGAACACTCGGTCGACCGTGAGGAACACCGGATCCTCGGGGATGTACTTCTTGCCGAAACGATTGAACCCGATGAACCGAGGATCGGCCACCCGAAGGACCGCGTGCCCGTACCCCGGGATCACCTGGCCGGAGCGGAGCGTCTTGAAGGCGTACGCTTCGATCTCCTCCTCGTTCGGAACGCCGCGGAAGAGCTCGATCGTGTCGAGCACCCAACGGAGACATTCCTGATTCGCGAGCCCGTGGAGCGGGCCGGCGAGCCCGTTCAATCCGGCCGACACCGAGTAGTACGGATCGGAAAGCGCGGATCCCACCGTGTGGCAGGTGTTCGCGCTGACGTTTCCCCCCTCGTGATCGCAATGGAAATGCAGATAGAGCCGCATCAGCTCGGCGAACTGTCCGTGCGGATCGGGAATGCCGAGCATGTTGGCGAAGTTGCCGCCGTAGTCGAGCCCCGACGTCCAGCGGATGTAGTCGCCCTTTTTGTAGCGCAGCCGATAGACAGCCGCGGCGAGCATCGGGATCTTGGCGAGGAGGTTGAGCGCGTCGTCGAGCGTCGCCTTCCAGTAGTCCTCCTTCCGCATCCCCTTGTCGTACATCTTTCGGAACGTGCTCTCCCTCTGCATCACGAGGATGCCCGTGTCGAGCATGCACATCGGATGGCTGTCGTCCGGCATCGCCTCGAGCACGTTGTACACGTATCCGGGGAGCCATGCGCGCTTGTCCATCTCCGCGCGGAAGGAGCGGATAAGATCGCTCTCCCGTTCGTGGATCTCGCCTGTGAGCAGGAGGACGAAGGTCTGTTCCGGCCAGAGATCCATGATGTCGAGAAGGAAATGGTCGCGGATGAAGAGGCCCTTGTTCGGGTCGACGACCGATGTGTCGCAGATCATCCCCTTCACGCCGCGCATCCCGCCGAAGGCTTGGGCCACGGTGACCTCGCTGATCACCTTCTGCCCCTTCTCCTTGAGAAGGTTGGCCCTCTCGGCGCGCCACTTTGGAACCAGCTCGTCCAGTCTCTCCTGCAGAGTCGCCATGCTCATCCCCCTTGCAATCGAACGGCTTTCGCTCCGATCCAACCGCTTGAACCCGGAGATTCCGGCGGGGCGTCCGGCCATCGGCAACGAGTGATCGGACACGAACTTGCGATCGGCCGACCGGGCCGGGCAAAGAGCCCATCCCCAACTTGAACAATCTCAAACGCTTCGCCCTTCTGTCAAGCGGATTCCCCGCGCTCTCGACCGCACGCCGAACAGGAGAACCCGCCTCGGAACGGAACGCCGCGCGGGAGCGACGCGGGATCGAGAAGCCGAGAAAAGAGTTGCGGAAGCGGACCCATAGCCGTATCTTACAGGCTTGTTTTGCCGCCGGCCCCCGCGGGCCGCCGATGAACCGGCCGTCGAACGAACCCGGCTCCCTCACCCCAGCGATCGCAGGAGACCGAGGCCGCTCGAGCCCGGGTTTCCCGGGAGGACGGAGCGCGAGACGAGAGCATGACGACGAACACCGATCGGGTCCGCAACATCGGGATCAGCGCTCACATCGACTCGGGGAAGACCACGCTCACCGAGCGGATCCTCTACTACACCAAGCGCATCCACGAGATGCACGAGGTGAACGGGAAGGACGGCGTCGGGGCCACGATGGACTCGATGGAGCTCGAGCGGGAGCGCGGGATCACCATCCAGGCGGCGGCGACGAACGTCCGCTGGGCGGGCCGGCAGATCAACCTCATCGACACGCCGGGCCATGTCGACTTCACGATCGAGGTCGAGCGCGCGCTTCGCGTTCTCGACGGCGCGGTGCTCGTCCTCTGCGCCGTCGCGGGGGTCCAATCTCAATCGATCACCGTCGACCGCCAGATGCGGCGCTACGGCGTCCCGCGCATCGCCTTCGTCAACAAGTGCGATCGCTCGGGGGCGGATCCGAGGCGCGTGGCCGAGCAGCTCCGCTCGAAGCTCGGCCACAACGCCGTTCTCCTTCAGCTCCCGATCGGTTTGGAAGTGAATCATCGCGGTCTTATTGATCTTGTCTCGATGAAGGCGGTCTCTTTCGACGGCGAGCGCGGCGAGATCGTGCGCGAGGAAGAGATCCCGGCGGAAGTTCGCAAGGAAGCCGAGGCAGCACGCGAGAAGATGATCGACGACGTCTCGCATTTCTCCGAGGAACTCACGATCGCCGCCCTCGAGGATCGCGTCGGCGAAGAGCTGATTCATGAAGCGATCCGCCGCGGAACGCTCGCGATGAAGATGACGCCGGTTCTTCTCGGATCCGCCTACAAGAACAAGGGGATCCAGAAGCTCCTCGACGCGGTGGTCCGCTACCTCCCCACCCCCACGGACATTCGGAACGAAGCGCTCTCCCTCGACTCGCCGGTGGAACGGATCACCCTCTCGAACTCGCGCGAGGACCCCTTTCTCGCCCTCGCGTTCAAGCTCGAGGATCGGCCGTACGGGCAGCTCACCTACGTCCGCATCTATCAGGGCGTCCTCCGGAAGGGGGACAGCGCGGTCAACACGCGCACGAACCGAAAGGTCCGCATCGGGCGGATCGCGCGGATGCACGCCGACGAGATGGAAGACATCGGCGAGGCGGAGGCCGGGGACATCGTCGCGCTCTTCGGAATCGACTGCGCCTCCGGCGACACGCTTGCCGCCGAGGGCTATCGGTACAGTCTCCTCTCCATGCACGTCCCAGATCCGGTCGTCTCACTCGCGGTGCGGGCGAAAGACCGCGATTCCCTCGACCGGCTCGCGCGCGCGCTTCTTCGCTTCACCCGCGAGGACCCCACCTTCCGGGCGCGCGTCGACGAGGAGAGCGGAGAGACGGTGATCTCCGGGATGGGCGAGCTGCACCTGGAGGTTTATGTCGAAAGGATGCGGCGCGAGTATCAGGTCGAGACGGAGACGGGCCAGCCGCAGGTGGCCTATCGCGAGACGATCACCGCGAAGACGGATTTCGACTACACGCACCGGAAGCAGACCGGAGGAGCGGGTCAGTACGGACGTGTGCAAGGCGCGATCGAGCCGGCGCCCGGAACGGAGTTCGAGTTCGTAAACGCCGTGCGCGGGGGGAACATCCCCTCCGAGTTCATCCCGGCGTGCGAGAAGGGATTCCGAGCGGAGACGGCCGAGGGCCGCCTCGTCGGCTTCCCGGTCACCGGAATCCGCGTGACCCTCTCCGACGGCGCGCACCACAGCGTCGACTCATCCGAGATGGCCTTCCAGGCCGCCGCGCGCGGCGCGTTTCGCGAGGCTTACCCCCGCGCGAAGCCGATCCTTCTCGAGCCGATCATGAACGTCTCCGTGGAGGGGCCGGCCGAGTTCCAGGGAGAGATGCTGCGCACGCTCCTTCAGCGGCGGGGCGTCATCATCGGCACCACGGACGAGAACGAGTTCGTGCGGATCGACGCCGAGGTTCCGCTCGCCGAGATGTTCGGATACGTCACCTCGCTCCGATCCGCCACTCAGGGAAAGGCGGAGTTCACGATGGAGTTTGCGCGCTACGCGCCGGTCCCGAGGGAGATCGCCGAGAAGCGCATCGAGGAGCTTCGGAAGAAGAAGGAGGGGAAGACGCATGTACCGTAAGGACGTGAACGAACGAAGCCCCTTGAGGATCTTCGAGCGATCGATCCACGGGGGCCTCGGGCGCGGCAACCTCGGGGTGGTCATCGCCCGCGCCGGCGTGGGGAAGACCGCGTTTCTCGTGGATGTCGCCCTCGACGACCTCCTCCGCGGGCGAA
>Ga0194125_10000543_pt1 | contig 62568 bp, 55 predicted proteins | sample TA2KigC250mmetaG_FD_148626 | JGI IMG/M metagenome (GOLD analysis project Ga0194125, IMG submission 148626) | Freshwater microbial communities from Lake Tanganyika, Tanzania - TA2015034 Kigoma Deep Cast 250m | ecosystem: Environmental > Aquatic > Freshwater > Lake | place: Tanzania: Lake...
GCCCGCCTCAGGGCGGATTCCGGATAGAGCTTCATCGCGCCTCCCCCTGGCGCTAGTCTCCGAAATCCGCAAAAGCGGACAATTCATTTGCTATGATTGGCGGTCATATCATTTGCTATCGACAGCATTTTTCCGGCCTGCAACCCCAGGAAAGGCAAATGACGGAAAAACTTTTTCCCCGGGGCGGGGCCGGGAGCCCTCAACTCTCCCACTTCCCCCCGGGTCCCCGGCCCTCCAAAAACCTCTTGTTTCACGCCGCTATTCGTGCCATCTTGCAGGCTATGCGGGGACGTGCATGGTCAAAACGATATCTCAGAGGCCCGGCGGTTGCGGGGCTGGCGGGGGCCGTCTGCTCCCTGCTTCTGGCCGCCTGCGGCGGGGCGTCTTTGCAGGAGCTGGACCGGGTCCTGCGCCGCTCCTGGCAGAGCTATACCCGCCACTATCTCTCACCCGAAGGGCGGGTGGTGGTGCCGGAACGGGGCGGCGACACCATTTCCGAGGCCCAGGCTTACGCCCTGCTGCGGGCCGTGTGGGCCGGGGATGCCGACACCTTCGGCCGGGTGTACGCCTGGACTTACGCCCACCTGTCCCGCCGCCAAAGCCACGGCGACCACCTGCTGGCATGGCGCTGGGGCAAAGGCGAGGACGGGGCCGAAAAGATTCTGGACGCCAACACCGCCAGCGACGGCAACCTGGATTACGCCCTGGCACTCCTGCTGGCGGCCCGGCGGGGCTGGCGGCCGCCCCCGGGCCTGCCCGGCTATGCCGCGGAGGGGGCCCGGATGCAGCGGGACATGCTGGCCAAAGAGGTGGTGACCCTGCCCTCCGGGGAGACGCTGCTGGCCCCGGGCAACTGGCTCGAGGCGGCGCCGCCCCATCTGCTCAATCCCTCCTACTTCTTCCCCTCTGCGTACCGCCTCTTCCAACGGAGCAGCGGCGAGGCCGGCTGGGGGAAGCTGCTGGCTTCCGTTTATCCGGCCCTGACCCGCCTCTCCCAGGGGGTGGGGGGGGCGCCCGGCGTGGGCCTGTTTCCCGACTGGGTGCTGGTGGACGCCCAAGGGCGCTTTGACCCGGCCCCGGAGTGGGAGGGGGACTATGGCTGGGAGGCGGTGCGGCTGCCCTGGCGGGTGGCTCTGGACCGAATCTGGTTCGGGGAGAAGCGGGCCGCCACGCTGCTGCAGGAGCGGTTTTACCCTTTCATGAAGCAGGAATGGCAGACCAGAGGCAAAATTCTGGCGTTGTACCGCCTGGACGGCCAACCCCTGGCCGACTACGAATCGCCGGTGCTCTACGCCGGGGTGCTGGCCGCGGCCCTGGCCCTGGAGGATAAGGACTTCGCCCGGCAGATGGCCGAAAAAATCCTGTCCTTCTACCACGAATCAGGCGAAAGGGCCTACTTCGCCGCGCCGGACAACTACTACGCCGACAACTGGGCCTGGCTGGGACTGGCTCTGTATCACGGCTGGGTGAGGCCGTGAGGGAAACGGATTGAGGGAGGGGGCCAGGGGCCGACGTACCCCTCCCCCTCCCTCAACCTCCCTCCCCCAACCCCTTAGCTTGGTGGGGGCGGTTCGCGAACCGCCCCCAGGCGGGCTGGGAAGAGAGGAGAGCGGGGGAGCCACTGCTCCTTCGCCCCTCCCCCCACAACCTCTCACTTTCTCCAGTACGCGTCTTCCCGGAAGCGGGCGGCGGGGCCCAGCTCCGCTTCGATGGCCAGCAGGCGGTTGTATTTGGCGATGCGCTCCGAGCGGGACAGAGACCCGGTCTTGATCTGCCCCGCGTTGGTGGCCACGGCCAGATCCGCGATGAAGGTGTCCTCCGTCTCGCCGGAGCGGTGGGAAATGACGCAACGCATGCCGTGCCGCCGGGCCAGGGCGATGGCCGCCAGGGTTTCGCTCACCGTGCCGATCTGGTTCAGCTTGATGAGGATGGCGTTGGTGGCGCCCAAGTCGATCCCCTTTTGCAGGAACTGCACGTTCGTCACAAAAAGGTCGTCCCCCACCAACTGCAGGCGGTCTCCCAGGGCTTTGGTATGGTGCACCCAGCCGTCCCAGTCGCTTTCCGCCAGGCCGTCCTCGATGGAGACGATGGGATAGTGGTCGGCCAGGGTCCGGTAATACTCCGTCATGGCCTGGGCGGTGAAGCGCCGGCCGTCCGATTTCTTGAAGACGTATTCCTTGGTTTTCTCGTCAAAAAATTCCGACGCGGCCGGGTCCAGGGCCAGAGCCACGTCCGCGCCGGCGCGGTAGCCGGCCTTGGTGATGGCCTCCATGATGCAGTCCAGGGCCGCTTCGTGGGAGGGCAGGTCCGGGGCGAAGCCGCCTTCGTCGCCCACGCCGGCTCCCAGCTTGCGGCCCAGCAAGACTTTTTTCAGATGGTGAAAGACCTCCGCAGCGATGCGCAGGGCCTCGCGGAAGGTTTCGCCTCCCACCGGCATAATCATAAATTCCTGGATATCCAGGTTGTTGGCGGCATGCGCCCCGCCGTTGATAACGTTCAGCATGGGCATGGGCAGTGTGGCCGCAGCCACCCCCCCCAGATAACGATAGAGGGGCAGTCCGGCCACCTGGGCCCCGGCCCGGGCCGCGGCCATGGACACGGCCAGGATGGCGTTGGCCCCCAGGCGGCTCTTGGTGGGGGCGCCGTCCAGGTCGCATAATCTTTGATCCAAGCCTTCCTGGTCCAGGGGGTCGGCTCCCGCCAGGGCTGGGGCGATGACCTCCCGGACGTTGGCCACCGCCTTCTCCACGCCTTTCCCCAGGTAGCGGCTGCCGCCGTCCCTCAGTTCCAGGGCCTCGTTTTCGCCGGTGGAGGCCCCGGAGGGCACCATGGCGGCGGCCCTGATGCCGCCATCCAACACCACTTCCGCCAACACCGTAGGATAGCCCCGGGAATCGAGAATCTCCCGGGCATCGATAGCCTTGATGGCTGTCATCTGCTCCTCCTCTCCAGAGTTTGATACGTTCCGAAACCCTCACGGCTGGGGTGGCATCCTCCCCGAGCTCGGTAGAAAGTGGACCGCCGCCCCGGCCGTTCTGTCAAGGAGCCGCTGAGGGCGCCTGCTCCATCCTCACCCGGAGGGGGTCACAGAAAAAGTTTGCCGCTGGGGACCGCCTCCCTTCAGGCCTGCACGCCTCTCCGGCCACCCCATTCTTTCAAATTTTTTCCGGGAGAGCAAAAAAAAACCCCGCCTTTTCACAAGGCGGGGCCAAGAGGGTGGCCGGGCGGCAACAGACCGACCGGGCGAAGCCCCAGACCAGTCTGACGCAGCGGAACCGCTACTGCTGCTGCTGCTGGTGCTTCTGTTTTTGCTGCTGCCTTTGTTGCTGTATCTGTTGCTGCTGTTTTCTTAATTGCTGTTGCTGCTGTTGTTGCTGCTGCAACTGCTGTTGCTTGAGCTGCTGCTGCTGAAGCATTTGCTGTTTTTGCTGCTGCTCCTTGAGCCGCTGCTGTTGCAGCTGCTGTTGTTGCAACCGCTGCTGTTGCAGCTGCTGCTGTTGCTGTTGCCTGAGCTGCTGCTGCTGAAGCATTTGCTGTTTTTGCTGCTGCTCCTTGAGCCGCTGCTGTTGCAGCTGCTGTTGTTGCAACCGCTGCTGTTGCTGCTGCTGCAACTGTTGTTGTCTGAGCTGCTGCTGCTGAAGCATTTGCTGTTTTTGCTGCTGCTCCTTGAGCCGCTGCTGTTGCAGCTGCTGTTGTTGCAACCGCTGTTGCTGCTGCTGCAACTGCTGCTGCCTGAGCTGCTGCTGCTGTAGCATTTGCTGTTTTTGCTGCTGCTCCTTGAGCCGCTGCTGTTGCTGCTGCTGCTGTTGCAACCGCTGCTGTTGCTGCTGCTGCAGTTGCTGCTGTTTGAGCTGCTGCTGTTGCAACTGTTGCTGCTTAAGCTGTTGCTGCTGCAACCGCTGCTGGTCCATCACCGGGGCTGCGCCCGCCGGCTGCCTGGTGACGGGCAAGATGGGTTTGATCTGCCGTCCGGGGGGCAGCTTCTGGATCTGGGTCTGCATTCTCGGGTCCAGTTTCATGGTAGCCCGAGGCGGCAGCCCGGCGCCGGGGATGCCCGCGCCCTTCTGCACCCGGGTGATGGTGGCCCGGGGTATCTGGGCGGTCCAGCGCGGGGCTTCCGCAACGGCCGGCGCCAGGCGCGGGCGCACGATATGTTGCTTTACCAGTTGCAGGTTGGTCACCGGCTGCGCCGCGGGCAAAGGCTGGCGCGCCACGATGGCGGGCGGCAGCACCTGGCGCAGCCACGGCCGGTTAACCAGGACCTGCTGCGGCGGCACAACGTTGTGAACGTTATAGATGTTCACCTGCCGCACATAGTTGTTGATCTGCACCACATTCATGCGGTGCCAGCGCGCCACCCAGGGGATGGGCGGACCCCAGTTGTAGATGGGTCGGCCGGCAACGATGACGCCCGTGGGGTAATAGGTGGGGGCGACAAAATTGTTGATGATGATGGTGCGGGGATAGACCACCGGTAAGTAAGCCGGGGGCGCCAGACAGCCGCAGCTGATGTAGGTGTAAGTCGGCGCAAAAGGCTGGGCAAAGCCCAACAGGAAACTGGCCGCCCGCACGAAGATGTAGAAAGGAGCGGCGAGGGTGTCCATGGGAGCCATGCCGGGAGTGTAGCCGCCGGCCGGATAGTAGCTCGCGGGCGGCTGATAGTTGGGCGGCGGAATGGGAGCCCAACCCACGTAGGCAGATTCCTCGGGGGTGTTCTCCGGGCTGGTGCGCCAGTTCACCGTGGACGGATACCAGGTGCGGCCCGGCGCCCAGACCCAGCCGTATTCATCGGTGGGCATCCAGTTGCCGTAATGGTAGGTGGCCCAGGCCCAGGGCTCCTCGGACTCGAAGACGTAACCCTGCTCCGTGGGAACCCAACGTCCGTTCAGGTAGGGCCGCCAGCCCTCCTCCACGCTGTTGGGATACCACACCGGACCATAATCCCCGTAGTCCACCCAGGTGCCGTACTGGGACAAATCATCGTAAAAAATGGCCGCATCCTCCGTGGAGGCCTGAGCCGGCCGGGGCGAGAAGGGGGTCCCGCCCAGGAGGAAGAGCAGGCTCAAGGCGGCCAACATCACCGCAAAATGACGCCTCAATCTCATAGAACTCTCCTTAGATGACAACAAACTGATGCGATCCTCCTGTGTGGTCCGGCCGTCCCCAGGGCGGGGGCAGAACCGGGCTTGCACTAGCTTAGATGGCGCTTGCTGGAAAGTTATTAACACGAATTTTTATTCTTTCAAGCTCGGAAAAGGGGCCGATCTCTTCACCCCTGGCGGTTCCGCCCCCGGAGTCACTGGAGTTCCCGCCCCGCCGGGCTGACCCGCATTTTGCCCACTTTGAGGCAGCGCACCTGAGAAGTCAGTCCAGGGTCAAGGGGCGTCCAGATCGTGACGGCGCCCTCCCGCCAGGGGGAAGGAAACAGGAGGCCCAGGGACAGGGTGCGGTGGAGTTGGTCCTGGAGGCCCAGCAGACGCCATTTGAGGGACGGCCAGGAGAGGCAGTGGACCGGCGCCGCCGGCGGCGGCAGCGGCGGGGCGAGGACGGGGCTCTTCACCAGGAGCACGGTGCGGGACGGGCTGGTTTCCCCATAAAAGACTGGGGTGCCTAATCGCTGCGTCCAGCTCTCCAGGGCAGGACCGTCCAGGGGCGCCCCCCGGCCCCAGGGAAGACCCTGCCAGCGCACCTGGGCCAGCGGCAGGGTGAGAGGCCGGGCCGGCTCGAAGAAGCGCTGAAAGCGAGCCTCCCGGTTCCAGCGGCGCTCTTCCATGGTTTTCCGCACTGCCCGGGAGGATACGGGCAGAAGCATGCACGCCGCCGGGTCGCCGCCGGTGAGGTGGTCCATCAGGGGGGCGAGCTCTCCGCCCCGGGCCAGGGCCAGCAGCAGGCGGGGGCGCAGCAGCTCCAGTTGAGCCCGTTTCAGCCGCAGGGCCGCACCCCCATAGACAAAGCCGCTGGTGTTCACCACCACCCGGCTCACCCCTTGCTCCTGGGCCCGGTCCACCAGGACCCGGCAGCCCACCACCACCTCCAGGACGGCCCCGGCGGGGGAGGTCTGACCCACAAAGACCAGGGCATGCGGAAAGATGGGGGCGTCCCCGGGGAACAGGGGGGGAAAGAGGGCCAATCCCAGGGCGGCGGGCGGGCCCAGGTGCGACTGACCCAGGTCCAGGTCCACCAGGGCCGTCGCCTCTCCAGCTCGAAAGGCGCGGTCCACCAAGTAGCGGCAGAGGGTGCTCTTGCCCGTATCCCCCGCCCCCAGCACCATTGTAATGCCGCCCCGCTTCAGAAAGAGGCGGGCGGCTTCCTCCCAGGCCGGCGGAATCTCCAGACCCTGGAGCAAAGGGTCTTGGGCAGGGTGATGGTGGTCCACGCCGCTTCTGCTCACGAATTGCGCATCAGTGCAGGGGGCCCGTCTCCCTGCCCCCTTCCGCCAAAAAGCATCTTTTCCGCCGTCTCAGGCTGTGCCGGACCTGCCATCGACGATGAGACGGGTACCTACACAACTCACCATGAAGTTGTCAGGCATGGCCAGGGCCAACCGGGTGAGGGCCCGGAAGCCGGTGCAGTGGCCCGCCAGCACCATTTCCGGGTTCAGGTCTACCAGCCCGGCGATGGTCTTTTGAATCAGCTCATCGCCGCCGGCCGTGAGGTGGAAGCCGCCCGCCACCGCGGCCACCCGGTCCACGCCGGTGAGCTTGCGGGCAAATTGCACCATGTTGATGATGCCGGGATGGGAGCAGCCGCCCACCACCACCAGGCCCCGCCCCTTGACGTGCATCACCAGGGGCTGCTCGTCGGTGAAGGGATCGTTCTCCTCCGCGCCCTCCACCACCCGCTTGGCCCCGGGCAGGCCCTTCTCATAATCGGTGACGCCCTCCACCGTGCCGGTGAGCAGAGCCTGGCCCAGAACCACGGCCGGCCCCCGGTTTTCATGCAGCTGGGCTCCGTTTTGGACCAGCTCCTCCCGCACCACCTGCCAGGGGCCGACCCGCCCCCGGGGGGTGATGAGCAGTTTCGGGTGGAAACAGTCCTGGTGCAGGTAAACCGGCAACTGAGGGCGGTGGCGCAGAATTTCCACCAGACCTCCGAAGTGGTCCGGATGCCCGTGGCTCAAAACCAGGGCGTCCACCTGGCCCAGGTCGTGCTCCAGGGCCTCCAGGTTGTTGAGCAGGGGCAGGGGTGAGTTGGCGGCGTCCAGCAGGATGCGGGTTTCCCGCCCGTTTTGGGTCATGCCGATCCAAAAGGCCAGGCCGTGGGCGGCCACCAGGGGCTTCTTCAGGCGCCCGGGCACCACCCGCTCCACCAAACCAGGGCGGGAGGGTTCAAATACGTCGTAAAAGTTGTCCACCAAGACTTCAACGGTTACCGCGTCGAGAGCAGGAATTTCCATGGCGGCCTCCTGGAACGGGAGGATGATGCCCGGCGAGCTTAGCCCTTGTCCGGAGATGTTTCTCCCAGACTATGACCCCTGCATTTTTCTGTCAAGCAGATTGGCGGGGACCAGGGTGAAAAGAACCTTTTCCGGGGGGAAGTGCCGGAGGGCCGGCGGCCCGTCCAGGCAGGCGCTGAAGACCAAGGGGGGCTTTACGTACATCGACGGCAAAACGACCCCCGGCCCTGACCCGGCGCCACGGTGCAGAGCTTTGGTGGGAATGGGCCTGCTTGAACCTTCCTGCCGGCGAAAGTATCCCTACCGATTCATGGAAGCCAGAAATTCAGCGTTGTTGCGGGTGCCTTTGAGCTTTTCCAGGAGAAATTCCATGCTGTCCACGGGGCTCAGGGGGGACAGCAGCTTCCGCAGGATCCAGATGCGGTTCAGGTCGTCGGGCGGCAGCAGCAGCTCTTCTTTCCGGGTGCCCGAGGCGTTGATGTTGATGGAGGGGAAGATGCGCTTCTCGGTGAGCTTCCGGTCCAGGTGAATCTCCATGTTGCCGGTGCCCTTGAATTCCTCAAAGATGACTTCGTCCATGCGGCTGCCCGTGTCCACCAGGGCGGTGGCGATGATGGTGAGGCTGCCCCCCTCTTCGATGTTGCGGGCCGCGCCGAAAAAGCGCTTGGGCCGCTGCAGGGCGTTGGCGTCCAGGCCGCCCGAAAGGATCTTGCCGCTGGCCGGCACCACCGTGTTGTAGGCCCGGGCCAGGCGGGTGATGGAGTCCAGCAGGATGACCACGTCCCGCTTGTGCTCCACCAGGCGCTTGGCCTTCTCCAGCACCATCTCCGCCACCTGGATGTGCCGTTGGGGCGGCTCGTCAAAGGTGGAGCTGATGACCTCGGCCCTGACGCTGCGCTCCATGTCCGTCACTTCTTCCGGGCGCTCGTCGATGAGCAGCACGATGAGCACCACCTCTTCGTGGTTGCGGGCGATGCTGTTGGCGATGTTTTGCAGCAGCATGGTCTTGCCGGTGCGGGGGGCGGCGACGATAAGGCCCCGCTGGCCCGTGCCGATGGGGGTCATCAGGTCCATCACCCGGGCCGAAAAATTGTCCGCATCGGTTTCCAGCTTGAGACGCCGGTCGGGATAGAGGGGCGTTAGGTTGTCGAAAAGGATCTTGTCCCGGGCCAGGGCCGGGTCTTCATAATTGACCGTCTCCACCTTGAGCAGGGCGAAGTAGCGCTCCCCCTCCTTGGGCGGCCGGATCTGCCCGGCGATGGTGTCGCCGGTGCGCAGGTTGAAGCGGCGGATCTGCGACGGCGAAACGTAGATGTCGTCGGGCCCGGGCAAATAATTGTAATCCGGGGCGCGCAGAAACCCGAAGCCGTCCGGCAAAATCTCCAACACCCCGCCCCCGGAAATGACGCCGTTCTTTTCCACCTGGGCCTGCAGGATGGCGAAGATGAGTTCCTGCTTGCGAAGACCGCTGGCCCCTTCCACGTTCAGGTCCCGGGCCAGGGCCGCCAGTTCGTTGATTCTCTTGTGTTTCAATTCCGACAGATTCATAATTGCCTCGTAATGCGCGACGGGGGATTGGCGGATAAGGTGCCCAATGCGCCGGGCCGCGCCCGTACTATGGTTTCGGCTGGATCACGTAATCAAGGGCAGGGCCTGATCGTTATCGGGGGTCGCCATTTAAAGCCGCGTCAAAGCTAACCGTTTGGAAAAGGTTGCTACGTATGATTTCCAGGGGAAGGTAAGGGATTCTGCATGTACTATTGTTTCGGCCCGAGACCGACGTTACTTGAGGAGAGATTCCCAGGAACGCTATCCTTTTTCTTTTCCCTTGTCAACAATTTTCGGAGGTCCCTCCAGATGTTTTCCACCTGGCGGCGGGTGTCCGCCTCCGCACCCCGGTTGTCCACCACGTAGTCGGCCCGGTCGCGCTTTTCGGTCAGGGGCCACTGGGCCGCCAGGATGCCGGCGATCTCCTCCGGGGGCCGCCGGTCCCGGGCGGCCAGGCGCGCTTCCTGGTCCTCGGGCCCGGCATAGACCACGATGACCCGGTCATAGGCGCCCTCCAGACCCACCTCAAAGAGCAGCGGCACTTCCACGATGACCAAGCCGACGCCCTGGGCCGCCAGTTCGGCGAGCCGCCGGGCCAAATAATGGGTCACCGCGGGATGGAGGATGGCGTTCAGGCGCCGCCGGGCTTCGTGGTCGGCAAAGGCCAGGCGGGCCAGGCGCGGCCGGTCCAGCTCCCCGTCTTTTGTAAAATACTCCGTCCCGAACTCCCGGCGCAACCCCTCCCAGGCGGGCTCCCCCACCCGCACCACCTCCCGGGCGGCCCGGTCCGCGTCCAGGACCACGGCCCCCAACTGGGCCAACATGCGGGCCACGGTGGATTTGCCGGAACCCGCGCCCCCGGTGAGAGCGATTTTTAACACGACTTCATTTCACGTTTTCCAAGGCGGCGATGGTAAGGCTGGACCAATGGATGAGGATGTCGTTTATTTCCCTTCATTCATGGGATAACCAACTGAATATTAACCTCGAATTTCTTTTCAAACAATTGTGGAACTCTCTCCCTAAATTCTTCATCCGTTAACGCACCACCATATTCTAAAACATGCCAATTTCCTCTCGATTTTTTTAAAATGTAAATGGCGCCTTCCGCCATATTCTGATACTCTTTTTTCATCTGTGAGTAAACCCTGGCATAATCATTATATTTATGAGTCCAAATAAGTGTACAATGTTTTTTAAGCCAAGCAATTTCGTCAGAAGGAGACTTCCTGTTTTTATGAAACAATTCTATAGCGTTCCAAATTTCCTTGGCCTCCATATTGTTATTACTTTGGGCCTGAATGAGAGAATTAAGAAAAAGTAAGCAGAATAAAGCTATCACCATCGTCATCCTGAACACATACATATCCTTGCTCCTTTGAGATTACTCGAATTTTTCTCATCCTCGTTCCCAAGTTGTACTTGGGAACGCAATTTTCGGCCCAGGCTCTGCTTGGGCACATCTGGAGAGCAGGCAATATCTTCGGACATATCGGGATTTTCTCTCTGTTCCCAACTCAATGAAACCGAAATACCCCCGAAAACATGTGGGCCGTGGCATCAACCAGAAACTGATCCAGGAAGAGCAGCAGGCCGACAACGCCTGCAATTTTTAGCTTCTGGACGGTCAGGCACAACAGCCCTGACACCATGCCGTAAAAAACGATGGTCCCCGCGATGGCCAGGTGATTCATGTTCTGGTGCACCAGCCAGATTGAGAAGATGACCGCCAGGCCGCAGGCAGCAGCCAAGGCAGACGCCAAGCTGCGCCAGTTGACCGGAGCGCGGCGCACACCCAGGAGCACCCCGGCGCCCGCAAGCCACAAGGTCACGGTTGCCAGGCGCACCAGGCGCCACCACCCATACCCCTGGGATCTGCGACCAAGGTGTAACCCTGCCAGTCTGTCAGGAAGACGAAACCAAGGTAGGCGCCGCAGGTCAGCAGGATCAAGAGCAACGCCTTCCGGTGGCTGGGTGAGGTGGTCATGGGCTTATGGGGTGACTTTTTTCCTGAACCCGCAAAGGCTTCAAGAAAGATTCTCTCTTATCGCTCCCGCATGGTTCTTGCGAACATGCCGTTAAGCCAAGCTGGGCCTGGGCATGTACGGAAATCAGGCCGCCAGTTCACCAGCCCAGTTCCCTTTTCAGTTCCTCCCAGGAGACTTTCTCACCCCGTTCGATTTGCGCCATCCCTTCCTGAATGGCAGCCAGGTCCTCCGGCGAGAAATACTCCTCCTGCCGTTCATACAGAAGATCAATGAAATCTCGCAGGAGGTCGCCATGAGGTCCCGCGGCAATGGTCCTGACCTTGTGGAACAGTTCATCTGTGGCTTGCCCCATTGATTTCTTCCTCAGTTATGGAAAGAGGGCTTCGCCGGCCAGGTTCTCCGGCGGGCGGAGACCGCCCTATAGCAACTTAATGCGCCCCCAGGGGCGCCATTTCGGAGATGGCCGTGTCCTGGTATTTGTCGCCCGGGTAGACCGCCAGGATGGTGACGGTGACGATGTCGCCGGGGCGGAGCCAGACCGTCTTCAGATGGATGAACTGCACGTTCATGGAGTCATGCAGGATGGCTTCACATAACGGCTGGTTATTGTAAGAGATCAGGACCCTTTTCACCCGGGAGTTTTCCCGCCAGGTTTTGGGGTTCTTGCAGTAGCCGTTGATCACATAAAAGCCGCTGAAATTGATTTTCTCACGCTCGCCGAAAAGCGCCGGGGTAAAGGTGTAGGTCACCGTTTCGCCGATGCCGTGGCCCGGCCGCCCCTCCACCCAGGCGGTGTTGACCAGGCCGTCGTCAATCCTTTTGGCGTCGTAGCGGTTGCGGCCCTGGGGCGGGAGGTGGGACGAAGCCGTGGTTTCCCAGCCGATGGCGCAGCCCAGGGAACAGGGGGCGTAATCATTGCTGTCCGGGGGCTTGCCCAACTTCGCGGTGACCACCGGCGCCCGGGCGGCCGCGCCCACGGGACCGGCAACCACCAGAAGAGCCAGGATCGCCGCAGCGAAGGCAAGAGTCTTCATCATCCCTTCCTTTCGGTCCGGCCGGCGCCTCTCGCTTAGGGTGACCGGAAAAAACGACCTGGCAGGAGCCGCGGGCTTTTTCCAGATCTTCCCCGGCCCCCGCCCCCGGGGTGCCGGGACTTTGGGCCTCGGTGGTTTGCGGTCCGGCATTTTCAGGGACCAAGGGGGAGGCGCCGGGTGATGCGGCCCGGTTCTGCGCCCTGGCACCGTTGCTCCATCAGGCAGGCGCCGCCTCCGCTCCGGTTCAGTTCCCCGGGGCCGCCTGCGTCGATATGGGTGAGAGCACTGGCTTCCTCGACGACCGGGTTAATGGTCAAGGGTTATTCAAAGGCTGTGGATGTAAACAACCGAAGAAATTGGGAGGTGCGCCCGCGTCCGGAAATTTTCCGGTCCTGGTGCTCAACGGCCCGATGTGCGGCGGGACGGCAATTCTCGAAGCCCCCTTCCCCCAACCGCCCGGCGCCTTAGGGCGGGCCTGAAAAGCAGGGCCTGCAAGACCTTGATCGTTCAACAACGCTCCGACAATTTTAGGATAATCCAAAAATATGCCGGCGTAAACATTTATCTTGAGGGTGAGGCATCCCTTACGGTGCGGCCGGGTCTTTGGCGGTAGGGGGCCGACTGCAAGGGCCTGCCCGAAAGCCCCGATTTCTTGGACCTGAGCGACAGATTCCAACCTTTGCAGGAGCGGCGCTTGAGCCGGAGGCGCGTGCGCCACCGGTCGGCATCATTCCTCCGGGGGCAGGAGTCGATGTTTGTGCGAATATTGGGGCTGGTCGACCACCAGTTGCCTCCCCTGCCGCTGTTTGAGGTTGATGACCAACGGTCCCATCAGGTTGGCCGTGATATCCCGGGGCCGCCCCGGAGGAATGGTGAGGATGACCAGGAAGTTGAGCTCCTGCGGGTCTTCCGCCCCCAATTCCCTTTGAACCTCGGGCGACAGGGTCACATGGTAGCCGGACACCACGGCCGCGGGATCCACCACCACAAAGGCCAGGTCCGGATTATCCAGACATTGCAGCCAGAGGAAGGGGGATTCCTGATGGTGTTCGATGAGGACGAAGCGGTGCAAATCCGGAAAGCCCAAAAGACCGGGGCTAAACGTGAGGACCTGCTCCGGCCGGACGGTGATGGTCCCGAAATTGCGGGTGGTTACCGAGAGCCCCGGAGATTCGGACGTTTGCTGTTTGGGATCGGGAGTCATGACGTTACTTCTTCCTCCACAGCCGGGCAATCTCCTGCACGTCTGATTCCTGGACGCCGGCAGCCTGGAGGTTCTGCTCGCGGATGCGCAGAAAAACTTCTTCCCGCAGAATTACCACCTCTGACGGCGCCTCGATGCCCAGGCGGATTTGTTTTCCCCGGATTTCCACCACGGTGATGCGAATGTCATCCCCGATGAACAGGCCTTCGCCGGACTTTCTTGTGAGGATCAGCAATGCTACCTTCCCGGGGCCTGCCTGGCTCAGTCAAGATAATCCAGCAGGCTCGTGCCCATGACCTTGGTGGAGGCCAGCAAGGCCCCCTGATAAGCCACCTCCAGGCTTTTCAGGAGGTTGACCGCCTCCACCAGGTCGGTGTCTCCCTTCTTGCTCAAGGCCGTCACCAGTTGAAATTTCAGGTTGTCGAAGACCATCTGGTTCGTTTCCACCTGGTCCAGAGAGGTCCCCAATCCGGCCAGCGTGGAGGTCAAGCGCCCCTGATAGGTTCTCAAGCTTTCCAGGGCGCTCCCCACCTCTGCCGCATCGTCGGCCTCCAGGCTGGTTTTCAGGTCGGCCAGCATCCGGAAAAGATCACCGCTTCCTCCCTGACCTCCCAGAACCTGTCCCCCCACCTCGCTGACGGCCAGGCGGTTGTTAAACCCCAGGCCGATTTCCAGGATGTGCTCATCCCCCTGGTAGCGTATCGGCTGGTAGACGGAGACGCTGTAGCGGTCTCCGGCCACCCAGGCGCCGCTGAAGGTGACTTCCACCCCGTCGCTGCCGATGGCCACCGGCCCTGGGGGGATGAGGGCCGGGTCGGTCCAGGTCGTGCCGCCGTCCTGGGTCACCCGGTAGGTTCCCACGCCCGCCCCGCCGCCGCTGACGATTTCCACCACATAGGTGCGGCCGGCGGTTCCCGTGAAGACGCCCCCCGAGGCAGCCGCCCCGGTTGAGCCCGGCTGCAGCTTCAGGTTCGGCGGCTGGATCTCCCAGCCGGCCGGGGCAAAGGGCGCCGTGTCGATGCGGTACCCGCTGAGGATATAATTACCCCGGAAACGGGTATTGCCCAGGCGCACCGCGGCATCGATGAACCCCTGCACCTGTTGGGCCGCAGCCTGGCGCTGCTGGGCGTTGTAGGTGCCGGTGGCCATCTGGTTGGCCAGGGTCATGGCGGCCCGGACGATTTCCTCCACCTGGCGGAGGGTGGATTCGGTGACGCCCAGCCATTGGCCCGCAGTTTCCAGATTGCGCTGCCACTGCGTCACCTGCCGCGTTTCACTCTCCAGGCCCAGGATGGCCCCCACTTCCACCGGCTGGTCGGCGATGCTCTGATACTTTCTCCCGGAAGAAATGCTTTGATTAACTCTTTGCAATTCTCCTGCCAAACGCTGCAAGTTCCACTCAATATTTTGAAACATGGTGGGAGTGGAGACCCTCATGGCCTGTCCTCCTCATTGTTTGAGGGTAAGCAAAGTCCGGTACATTTCCTCGGCCACGGTGACCAACCGAGCGGCGGCCTGATAGGCCCGCTGGAATTTGATCAGGTTGGTCATTTCTTCATCCAGGGAAACGGCGGAGACGCTGTCCCGCAATCGGGTCAGCTGTTCCACCAAATCCTGAAAGAATTGCCGATTCCGGCCGGTTTGTTCCGTCTGCAGTCCCAGGTCGGTCACCATCTGCAGGAGGGCCTGGCCGATGGTCCGTCCGTCGGCGGTGACGGCGGCGTCCTCCAGGTCGGCCAGCAGCAAGGCATTGCGGTTGTCGCCCACGGCATGGGCCCCGGTAAGGGGGTCGATCAGGCCGGCGGCGATGAGGTCGGGGGACTCGGACACCCAAGGATTTACCGCCAAAGTATAGGCTTTATCGCCGGTGAAGAAGGTGTTGACACCCAAGCTTGCCAGGAGGTTGCTGGTATCCTGGGCGAAAGCGAAGGAGTCTGAGGCCAGATTCGCATCTATTTTCAGACGGTTGCCGTCAATGCTGGCGGTTACATAGGGGCCGATGGCAGCATGGGTGTTGATGGCGTTCACCAGGTCGTTAAGTGTCATAGTTGGCGTCACGTTGATGGTTCCCGAGGCCAGGTGAGCGCCGTCCCGGTCCACGTGAATCTGGAAGCTGCCGGTGGTGATGCGGTCGCCGAAGGGCAGCCCGGCGGCATTGAGGGGGTCGGCGGCCCCATTGACGGCATAGGCGCCGGTGGCGTCGGAGAAGAAGCGGAGCCCCACCCCCTGGCTGTGCCGGGCATTGACGGCGAAGATCATGTCTCTGGCCAGGTTGTCCAGCATCTCCTGGTATCGGGGGATGATCTGATCCCGCCCCTGGACCAGCCCGGCCAGTTTGCCCCCCGATAGCTCCCCGGTAATGTTCTCCTCCACCCCGCCCGGTCCTTTCCAGAGGACGGCCACGGTATCCGCCGGGGTGATGTGGAAATCCAGTTCAAAGGCCATGATTCCCTGGACCAGGGGCAGGCCGTTGTTCAGGGTGACGTTGACGACTCCGTCCCCGACGGTGTAGCAGCGGACGCCCACCAGCTGTGAGAGCTGGTGAATGGCTAATTGGCGCTGGTCCCGCAGGTCGTTGGCGGTCTTGCCGTTGGCTTCCGTTTCGGTGATTTCTTGGGTGAGACCGGCGATGCGGGCGCTCAGGTCGTTGATCTGGGTCAGGACGGGCCGGATTTGCTGGGTGAGGGCCAGGCGTTCCCGGCTGAGCTGGTCGGCCCGCAGGTTGAAGGCCTGACAGAGATTCACGGCCTGCTGCAGCAGGGCCTGGCGCTCTCCCGAGCCGGCCGGGTTGTCCGCCAGATCGCCCCAGGCGCCCCAGAAAGACGAGAGGATGTCGTTCATCCCCTGATTCTGGGTTTCGTTGAAGAGGCTGGCCAGCCGCTCCAAAACCTCGAGACGGGCTTTTAATTCCGACAGCGTGCAGGTTTTTTCATCCAGGCGGGCGGTGATGAAGGGGTCGAAGGCGCGTTCAATCCCCCCCACCTGCACGCCCCGGCCCAAGGGACCGAAGTCCGAAACGACGGGATAGGTGGTTTCCAGTAAGACCCGCTGGCGGCAATAACCCGGGGTGTTGACGTTGCTGACGTTGTTGCTGGAGACCTCCACACCCAACTGCGCGGCCAACAGCGACCGGGCGGCGATATCCAGAATGGCGGTAATGCCGGACATAAGGGCCCCCTGTTAGAAAAGAAGTTGGCGGGGGAGGGGGCCAAGGGTCACAGCCCCTTGCCCCCTCCCCCACACCCCCTCCCCCCATCCCATATAGCTTGGTTATGGGCCGGGGAAGTCGGAGCCGCAGGCCCTGCCTTCCCCGGCCCCCCATAAAGGGGGTTGGCAGGGGGGTGTGGGGTTAGCAATTCACAGGCAAGATGCCTGGGACACGGGAGTCCCCGTTCCCCCGGCCTTCCCTCAGGCCTGCCGTTCAAAAAGCACCGCCCCCGTAGTCCCCGCCACCTGGCCGGAAGGTTGGTAGGTGCCGGCCCCGGGGGGCTGGAATTGTCCCAGGAATTGCTGTATCAACGCCAAGGAGGCGGCGATGAGGAGGTGGTTGCGGCTATGGGCCTGGGCCACCCGGCGCCGGAGGCCTTGCAGGCGGGCGCGGTCGCCTTCCGGGGAGGCCTCCGTCTCCCCCGCTTCAGCCAGCCGGTGCAGTTGCGCCAGGATGCCGCTCTTCTCGGCCGCCAGGGAGAGGATGGCCTCCTCCTGTCCCGCCACCAGGGCCTGCCGTTCTTTCTCCAGGCACTCCAGCAGTTCCTGGTGCAGGCGGATCTGCTTCTGCAGAGCGGTTTCGGCTCCGTGCACCTGTTCCCTTGCCTCCATTCTGCACCTCCTCCCCCTGGGCCGCGAGACGCGGCGCCAGATCGTCAGCAATCTTGCGCCCCAACCCCAGGCCTCCCGCCGCAGCCAGGGCCCGGGCGAAATGCTGGTCAGCCAGACTCTGGTATGCCCGGGCGCCCTGTCGTCGGTTGACGCTGTGCACCATGGCCTTCCGCATCTGCTCCAGAAGCTGGCCCAGGAAGAGGGATTCGGCTTCCACCGCCAGCCTGGGGACCTGGGAGGGCGTCATCTTCCCCAGGTCGTTCAGGTAAGGACTCAGGCCCCCCGCTCCCAGGGGGCCAGAAGCCGGGGCGCCGGTGTGTGCGGGCATGGTCGGTCTCCTCAGATGACTTCCAGTTCGGCTTGCAGCGCCCCCGCGGCTTTGATGGCCTGGAGGATGGAGATGAGGTCCCGGGGGGTGACGCCGATGGCGTTCAAGGCCTGCACCACCTGGCCGATGCTCACCCCTTCAGGAAGCACCATGAGCCGCTTTTCCCCTTCCTGGACGGTGATGCTGGTATCGGGCACCACCGTGGTCTGGCCCTGGGAAAAAGGCAGGGGCTGGGAGACCCGGGGCCGTTCCTTCACCGTCACCATGAGGTTGCCGTGGGCGATGGCCACGGTGGCGAGGCGGACGTTGGCCCCCATGACCACGGTGCCGTTCTTCTCGTCGATGACCACCTTGGCCACCGCATCAGGGATGACCTCCAGGTTTTCCAGGGTGGCCAACAGCGGCACGATGCGGTCCTTGTACCCCGGAGGCAGTTTGACGATGATGGTGCCGCCGTCCCGGCTGATGGCATAATTGCCCTTCAGGAGCCGGTTGATGGCGGCCACCGCCCGCTGGGAGGTGGTGAAGTCGGCGTCGTGGAGGGTGAGGGTGAATTCATCCTTGCCCAGGAGGTCCAGGGGCACCTCCTTTTCCACCGTGGCGCCGTTGGCGATGCGGCCGGCGGTGGGATGGTTCTTGGTCACCCCGCCCCCGGCCTGCCCGCTGGCGGCAAAGCCGCCCACCGTCAGAGGCCCCTGGGCCAAAGCATAGACCTGGCCGTCCACCCCCTTCAAGGGAGTGAGCAACAAGGTGCCGCCCTGGAGGCTTTTGGCGTCCCCCAGGGAGGAGACCAGGACGTCGATGCGGGAGCCCACTCGGGCGAAGGCCGGCAACACTGCGGTGACCGCCACCGCGGCGATGTTCTTCACCTTGAGTTTGTCCCGGAGGGCGCTGACGCCCAGTTGCTGAAGGTAATTGGCCAGTTCCTGGGTGTTGAAGTCCACGTTGGTGCCGTCGCCGGTGCCGTTCAGGCCCACCACCAGGCCGTTGCCGATGAGCTGGTTGGGCCGCACGCCTTTGAAGGAGGCGATGTCCTTGAGGCGGATGGCCTGGACCGGACCGGCCCCGAGACCGGACAGGATCACCAGACCGGTCAGGGCCGTCAGGATGGCTGCGGGTCGGCGGCGTTTGATCCCGGGGGTCATGGTTCATCCCCTCTTAAAAGGGCCAGAGATGGTCGAAGAGCCGCACCGCCCAACCCTGGCGCTGCTTGTCCGACACCACGCCCACACCGGAGTAGTCCAGTTTGGCTTCGGCCAGCTTGGTGGAAGGCACCACGTTGTTGCGGTCGATGTCCTGGGGCCGCACGATGCCGGTCAGGGTGACCACCTCGGTTTCGTTGTTGATGCGCAGGTGCCTCCTGCCCTGGACCACCAGGTGCTGGTTGGGCAGCACCTGGATCACTCGGGCGCTGAGATAGGTGGTGAAGGTGCTCTGGCGCTCGGTCTTGCCTTCGCCCTTGGAGGTGTTGCCCACCGCCGTTTCCAGAGCGGTTTCCGTCTGGGCTTCCTGGTCGGTAAAGGACTTCATGGGGAAGCTCAGGCCGAACAGCGAGCCGATGCTCACCTTGACGCCCGAGGTTTTGCTGGTCTGGGTGGTGGCGATGCCGCTTCCCTTGGCGGACTCGGTGATGCTGATGGTGACCAGGTCGCCCACGTTGGCGGCCCGGTGGTCGGCCACCAGGCCGTGGGGTTGGCGGGGGCTCCACAGGGAGCCCTCCTCGGGCGGCGCCGTGGGGGGCAGGGGCGCCGCCGCGATGGGCGCCGCCGCCTGGGGACAGGCGGTCCCCCGGGCGCAGCCGGCGAGGGCCAGAGCCAGGGCCAGCCACAGGAGGGAGACAGTCAGGTTTCTCATAGTTTCACCTGCACCGTCTTGGCGTCCACCACCTGGGCGGTGAACTCCTTTTTGCTCCTGGGGTTGAGCATGCGGATGGGCCGGCCCAGGTAGCCTTCCTCCCGGGCCAGGCCCTTGGTGGAGATGACCAGGCCGTCCTGGTCCAGGATCACCGTCACCTCGTCGCCCCGCTTGATTACCGGGGTCCGGCTCAGGTGCCGGCTGGTGATGATCTCCTGGGGGCCCACGGGCCTGCCCGCGGTTTGGCCCACCACCTGGTCCAGGCTGACGAAGAAGTCATTGGCGCCGGGGTCGCTGATTTCCCGCTTCAGGAGCTGCACGTCCTCCGCGGCGATGACGTCCCGGGGTTTGAGGGGCCGCGTGGCGCAGACCACCTGCCGCTCCAGGGTCACCTTGCCGCAGACCTTGAGGCGCTTGAGAGGCTGCCCCCGGCGCAGGATGACCAGCTCCAGAGGCACTTCGCCCAGGAAGCGGCCGCCTTTGGGGGGGAGAAACTCCAGGGTGACCTGGTGGTCGGGCAGGATGACGGGCTCCTCCAGGGGAAAGACCTGGATGTGCAGGTTGGCCGCCGGCCACTGGCTGCGCTCCTTGACGAAGCGCCGGTAAGCCCCGGCTACCTCCTCCCCGGAAAGGAGCACCCCGGTCTGCTGCACCTGGATGGCCGCGGGCAGGGCTCCCAGCTCCAGGAGGTCGGCCAGGCCCAACTGGCCCAGGCGGTACTCCAGAAATTCCCTGGTCAGGGTGTAGACCTGGCCCGGCGGCGGGGCGCTCCAGACCAGGGCCTGGCCGCACTTCTGCTGCAGGTCGGGGGGCAGCGCGGCCAAGTGGGCCAGGGTGATGTAGTCGCCGGCCACCTGGGCCTGGGCCCGGAACAGCACCGCCGCAGGGACCGGGTCGGCCGCGGCCGCCCGCACCGGCGCCGGCGCCCCCGAAATCAGGAGGAGCAGCACCAACCAGAACACGAGCCGCGTATGACGCCTGGCACCTGACAACATGCTCGTTTCACCTCCTCTGACACCTGACACCTGGCACCTGAAACCTGCCTAAGTCTTCAGGTGATAAGCCCGCTCCATCATGGCGTCCGCGGTCTGGATGGCCTTGGAATTGAGTTCGTAGGCCCGCTGGGCGATGATCATGTTCACCATTTCCTCCACCACGTTGACGTTGGAGACCTCCAGGTAGCCCTGGGCGATGGTGCCCACGCCGTCGATGCCGGGCTGGCCTTCGATGGGGCTGCCCGAGGCCTCGGTCTCCTGGAAGAGGTTGCGGCCCACGTTGCTCAGGCCCGCCTGGTTGGGGAAGGTGTACAGGGTGACCTTGGTGGTGGCGAGCGATTTATTGTCGGGCCCGAAACAGGTGATGTTGCCGCTGGTGTCCACCGAAAGGTACACCGTCTGCTGGGGCACGCTGAATTCGGGCTGGAGCCGGTCGCCGTTGGGGGTGGTGACGAAGCCGTCCTTGTCGATCTTGAAGGACCCGGCCCGGGTGTAATAATCGATGCTGTTGCTTATCACCTTGAAGAACCCCTTGCCTTCGATGGCTAGGTCCAGCTCGTTTTCCGTGTGCACGTAGTCGCCCTGGGAAAAGATCTTGGAGATGCCCACCGGCCTGACCCCCAGACCCACCTGGAGGCTGGTGGGGACCTGACCCCCCGAAGGGAGCTCGCCCCCGGCCTGGCGGATGGTCTGGTAGACCAGGTCCTCGAAGTCGCCCCGGCTCTTTTTAAAGCCGGTGGTGTTGACGTTGGCCAGGTTGTTGGCGATGATGTCCAGCCGCAGTTGCTGGGCCCCCATGCCGGTGGCCGCCGAAAACATGCCGCGAAACATGCTCTTGCCCCTCCTTCTCAGGCGGTGCGTCCGACCTCATCCACCATTTTGCGGTCGGCCTCGGTGAAGGTGTCCAACACCTTGAGATAGGCTTCGAAGCTGCGCTGGATGTCGATGAGGGCCACCGCCTCGGCCACCTGGTCCACGTTGCTTTCCTCCACCGCGCCCTGGAGCACCCGGGCTCCCTGGGCCGGGGTCTCCTCTCCCGAGTCCGCGTTGGCGGCGAAATAGTTCCGCCCTTCGGCCCTGAGCCCCTGGAGATGGGGGAAATCCACCACGCTGAGCTGTCCGCTGATGGAGCCGTCCAGATGCACGCCGCCCTCCTGGTCAATGGAAAATTTCTGGTCGATGCTGTCCAGGGCGATGGGGCCGTTGCTCCCCAGCACGGGGTAGCCCTCCCGGGTGACGAGCTGTTTTTCGGCGTTGAGCTGGAAACAGCCGTGGCGGGTGTAGCGCACCCCCCGGGGCGTCTCCACCTTGAAGAAGCCCGATCCCTGGATGGCCAGGTCCGTCTCATTCTCGGTGTTGTGCAGGGCCCCCTGACTGAAGTCCCGGCGCAGCACGTCCACATAGGCGGCCGGGCGCTGGCCCCCCGGAGGCCCGGGTTCCGGGACCTGAAGCCGCCACTGGTGCAGGAGTTGCCGTTTGAAACCGGCGGTGCTGGCGTTGGCCAGGTTGTGGCTCACCGCGTCCAGTTCCTTGGTGGCCCGCACCCCCATATAGGCCGCCATGTTCCAACCGATGTTCATATCGTCCTCTCCCCGGGCCGTTTGTCCGGCCGGGACCTCGGGCGTTGTCTGACAAATTTGCAAAGGCGGTGCCATAAATTTTTGTCAAGCAATATCAGCATCTTTGTCAAAACAACCCTCCCTCCCCGGCGGCCCTGGGGGGAAAATCTTGCCGAGCGCCGCGGCGCCGCCCCTGCCGGCCCCCATCTTGCAAAATACTGAGGTAAACGATAATTTTAAACAAATGCCTTTTTTCACCTGGTTCCCAAGCTAAACCTGGGAACTTGATAGGTAGCGCGGGCTCTGCCCGCCGCATTCATGTTACGGGGCTCCGGTCGGGCTACAGGTGTTGTCCGAAGCAGGAGCTTCGGGGGCAAGTGCGTTCCCAAGCAGGAGCTTGGGAACGAGGCTTAGGTTGCTCTTTATCCCTTCCCCAACACTTATGGGGTAATGCTCATCCCATCAGGGGAGAGAAGAAAAGGCTTGGCATGTTCTGAAACTCCCTCTCCCCCGGCGGGGGCAGAGGGCCGGGGTGAGGGGGGAGAGACGCGCGTCAGGCCCGGAGGTTATAAACCGATTTTTTCCCTATGGACAAACTGACTTACTTGGGAGCCCGGTGGCAGGAGGTGGCCGCGGCCCTGGCGGCGGGAGTGCGGGAGCTGTCCCTGGAGGGCCTCACCCCCGCGGCGGGGGCCTACGTCTTGGCCCGCCTGTTCGGGAAGCTGGGGCGCACCCTGCTCCTGGTCACCCCTGATGCCGCCGCCCAGGAGAGCTTTCTCAAGGATTTGCGGTTCTTTCTGGGCGGTCTGCCCCCTTCCGCGGCGGGGGGCTGGTCCCGATTGCGGGGTTTTCCGGCCCACGAACTCCTGCCCTTCCGCACCCTGGACCTGGACCACGAGGTCAGCGCCGCCCGGGTGGGCGCCGCCTACCTGGCCCTCACTGCGCCGGAGCCCCTCTTCCTGGTGGCCCCGGCAGCCGCGCTGCGGGAAAAGCTGCCGCCCCGGCAACGCCTCCGGGACGCCTTCCTCTACGTGGTGGAGGGGGAAGAGTTGGACCGGCAGTTTTTTCTCCGGCAGTTGCAGGCCGGCGGCTACGAGCGCCGTCCCCTGGTGGAGGAGCGGGGTGAATTCAGCGTCCGGGGAGGCATCGTCGACCTGTTTCCGCCGCTCTATGAGCAGCCGGTGCGCCTGGAATTCGTGGGCGACGAAGCGGACTCCCTGCGCCACTTCGACCCCGCCACGCAGCGCTCCCAGGGGCGTTTGCAGGACCTGGTGGTGCTGCCGGCCCACGAGATCATCCTGGACGAGGCGGCCCGGGAGTTCGCCCTGAGCGGCCGCCGCCGCCGCCAGGACCCCCAGTTCTGGCACTTCGTCCAGGAGGGCGTCCACTTTCCCGGCATGGAGCGCCACCTGCATGAGTTTTACCCCGACCCCGCCACCTTCTGGGACTACCTGCCCCCCGGCGCGGTGGTGGTGGAGTGGGACCCCGTCAACCTGGCGCGGGAACTGGCCCGACTCCCGGAGCAGGCCGACGGCAACGGCGCCGGCTGGCTGGATGAGGAAGCCTGGGAGAGCCGCCGCCGGGACTTCCCCGTGCTCCAATGCCGGGTCCTCCCCCTGGGCGGGGATGGAGACGGCCGTTTTGCCTTCCGCACGGAAAAAAACGACACTCTGGCCCGGGAACTGGCGGCCGCGGGGGAGGCGGACGGCCGCCTGGTCCCGGCCCTGGCCCAGCGCCTGGAGCGCTGGCGCCGGGAGGGCTGGCAGACGGTGCTGGTGGCCCTGAACCGTCACCGGGGCGAGCGCCTGGCCCGCCTGCTGCGGGAAGAGGGCCTGGAGGCCGACCTGGACGAGGACCCCGCCTGGGAGGCCGGGCCGGGAGTGGCCATCACGCCGGGAGAGCTGTCCGGGGGCTTCCGCCTGCCCGCCGTCCGGGTCATCGTCCTCACCGAAGACGAGGCCCTGGGCTTCCGCCCCGAAGGACGCCGGCGCAAGGAAGTCCGCCCCCTGCAGCAGCTCACCTCCCTGGACGACCTGGCCGAAGGGGACCTCATCGTCCACCTGGACCACGGCATCGGCTTCTACCGGGGGCTGGTCAAGCTCACCGTGGGGCCCCAGGTCAACGACTTCCTGGAGCTGGAATACCAGGGCGGGGACCGGCTCTTCCTGCCGGTGGACCGCCTCCACCTGGTGCAAAAGTATCTGGGCGTGGAGGGCGCGGCCCCCAAGGTGGACCGCCTGGGGGGCAAGTCCTGGGAACGGGCCAAGCGCCGGGTCAAAAAGGCGGTGGAAAAGATCGCCCGGGAGCTGGTGGAGCTCTACGCCGCCCGGCGGGTGCTGCCCGGCCACGGTTTTTCACCGCCTGACCCCCTGTTCCGGGAATTCGAGGCCACGTTCCCTTATGAAGAGACGCCGGACCAGCTCCAGGCCGTGGCCGAGGTGCTGGCCGACATGATGAGCGACCAGCCCATGGACCGCCTCATCTGCGGCGACGTGGGCTACGGCAAGACCGAGGTGGCCCTGCGGGCCTCCTTCAAGGCCGCCATGGACGGCAAGCAGGTGGCGGTGCTGGTGCCCACCACGGTGCTGGCGGAGCAGCACTACGACACCTTCATCGGCCGCCTGGCCCACTTCCCCCTGGAGGTGCGGGTGCTGTCCCGCTTCAAGTCGCCCATGGAGCAGAAGCGCATCCTGGCGGAACTGGCCCAGGGCAAGGCGGACGTGGTCATCGGCACGCACCGGCTCCTTTCCAAGGATGTGGCGTTCAAGGACCTGGGCCTCATCATCGTGGACGAGGAGCAGCGCTTCGGCGTCAGCCAGAAGGAGAAGCTGAAGCAATGGCGCAGGACGGTGGACGTCCTCACCCTCACCGCCACCCCCATTCCCCGCACGCTGCAGCTGTCCCTCACGGGTCTCAGGGAATTGAGCCTCATCAACACCCCCCCGGAGAACCGGCGCGCCATCCGCACCTACCTGTGCCTGCCGGAGCCGCCGGTGGTGCAGGCGGCCATCCGCCGGGAACTGGCCCGACGGGGCCAGGTCTTTTTCGTGCACAACCGGGTGCAAAACCTGTCCACCTGGGCCCGCTGGGTCCAGGGGCTGGCCCCCGAAGCCCGGGTGGCCATGGCCCACGGGCAGATGCCCGAGCGGGAGCTGGAGCGCGTCATGGTGCGCTTCTGGCGGGGCGAGGTGGACGTGCTGGTCTGCACCGCCATCATCGAAGCGGGCCTGGACATCCCCGCGGCCAACACCATCATCATCAACCGGGCCCACGGTCTGGGTCTGGCCCAGCTCTACCAGTTGCGGGGCCGGGTGGGGCGCAGCCAGGCGCAGGCCTATGCCTATCTCCTGGTGCCCGACGAGGCCGCCCTGTCCACCGAGGCCCAGAAACGCCTCAAGGCCCTGATGGAATTCACCGAACTGGGCTCCGGCTACAAAATCGCCCTGCACGACCTGCAGATCCGGGGCGCCGGCAACCTCCTGGGCCAGGCCCAGTCCGGCCACCTGGCCGAAGTGGGCTACGAGCTCTACCTGCAGCTCCTGGAGCAGGCCATCCGGGAGATGAAGGGCGAGCCCGGGGAGGAGGAGGCCCCCGAGCCGGAGATCCGGGTGCCCGTGGCCGCCTATCTCCCCGAAGACTTCGTCCCCGACGTGCAGCAGCGCCTCAGCCTCTACCGCCGGCTCTCCGGCCGCCTCACGGACCAGGGGTTGGCCGATCTGGAGGGAGAACTCCTGGACCGCTTCGGCCCCCTGCCCGACGAGGCCCGCTCCCTGCTGCAGGTGGTGCGTTTGCGCCAACGCCTGCGGGAGCTGGGCCTCAGACGCCTGGAGGTGGCCGACGGCCATGCCGTCCTCACCTTCGCCGCCCCGGAGCGCCTGGACCTGAAGTGCCTCCTGCACCTGGTGCAGCAGCGGCCCCGGCGCTACCGCCTCCATCCGGACCAGACCCTCAGGGTGCGTCTGGATGAAGGCGCTTTCACCCTGAGCGCCGTGCAAAACTGCTTGAAAGACGTGGAGACATTTGTTATGGGGGAGCTAGAGAGGTAGATCATGACCGCGAAATCTGGCGTATGCCTGATAATTCTGCTGTCGGCCGGACTCTTCGGCTGGGCCCGCCCCTCTCCCGGGGAAATCATCGACCGGGTGGTGGCCGTGGTCAACGACGAAGTCATCAGCCTTTCCGAAGTGGAGCAACTGGCCAGAACCTTGCAAGCGCAGGCCGGCATGGCTCCCAGACCCAAAGAAACCAAAACCATCCAGCGACAGGTGCTGGAGGCCCTCATCGACCAGAAGCTGGCCCGGGCCGAGGCCAAACGCCGGGGCATCACCGTCTCCGACAAAGACCTGGAACAGGCCCTGGCCGATTTCAAAAAGCGCAATCAGATCACCAGTGACGAGGCCCTGAACCAGGCTCTGGGCAAGGCGGGCATCACCCTCAAGGAGCTGAGGCAGCAGATCAGCGACCAGATCCTTCAGGACCGCCTCATGGCCGTGGTGCTGAAAAGCAGGCTCTCCGTCAGCGAGGCCGAGGTCCGCCGTTATTACGAGACGGAGTTTCCCAAAGAGAGGGGCCAGCGGGTGCACCTGAAGGTCATGGAAATGCCCTTCCCGCCAGGGGCTTCTCCGGCCCAGAAGGAGGAAATGCAAAAGAAGGCGGAGCAGATTCTCCTGGGAATTCGCCAGGGTTCCTCCCTGGAAAGCATGGGCGCCAAATTCTCCGTTCCGGTCCGGGATCTGGGCTTCATTTCCGCCGGCGACCTGAATCCCAAACTGGCGGAATTTCTGGGCCGCCTCAAGCCCGGCGAGGTGGCCCCCATCCAACTCCCGGAGGGCTTCCAGATCATCCAGTTCATGGGGAAAAAATCCGGCCAGCCCCTTTCCTACGAGGAGGTGGCCCCCCAGATCCGCAATTTCCTGATGCGCCAGACCGTGGAAAAACAGTTTTCCCAATGGGTGAAAACCCTCCGGGAAAAGGCCGTGATCAAGATCATGCTGTGATTGTCCGCCGCCGGGCGCTCTTACGGTGCACCGCCGTCATGTCCGACCAGGAACCTTCTCCGGCCGTTAGCATTTCCCACCTGCCCCGCCACGTGGGCCGGTCCGTCACCCTGCGGGGCTGGGTCACTCACCTACGCTCCAGCGGCAAGGTGCGTTTCCTGGTCCTGCGGGACGGGAGCGGTCTGGCCCAGGCCGTGCTGGTCAAGGGCCAGGTCCCCGAGGCCGATTTCGCCGCCTTCGACCGCCTCACCCTGGAATCCTCCCTGGTCCTCGAGGGCCTGGTGCGGGCCGAGCCCCGGGCGCCGGGGGGCTTTGAGGTGCAGGTGACCGCCCTCACCCCGGTTCACCTGGCCCAGGACTACCCCATCGCCCCCAAGGAGCACGGCGTGGGCTTCCTCATGGACCACCGCCACCTGTGGCTGCGCTCGCCCCGGCAGCAGGCCATCCTGAAAGTGCGGGACGAAATCTCCCGGGCCTGCCGGGACTTCTTCCATGCGCGGGACTTCATCCTCATCGACACCCCCATCCTCACCCCCGCGGCCTGCGAAGGCACCACCACCCTCTTTGAGACCGATTATCTGGGCCGGGGCAAGGCCTATCTCTCCCAGAGCGGGCAGCTCTATCTGGAGGCCGCGGCCATGGCCCTGGGCCGGGTCTATTGCTTCGGGCCCACCTTCCGGGCGGAAAAGTCCAAGACCCGCCGCCACCTGATGGAATTCTGGATGGTGGAGGCCGAAGCCGCCTTCTTCACCCTGGACGACGTCATGGCCCTGGCCGAAGACCTGGTGCGCACCCTGGTCTCCCGGGTCCTGGAACGCCAGCAACCCGCCCTGGCCGCCCTGGAGCGGGACACCGGGCCCCTGGAGGCGGTGCTGGCCGGGCCCTTCCCACGGCTGAGCTATGGCGAAGTTTTGGAGCGCCTGAAGGATGCGGGCGCGGAACTGGCCTGGGGAGAAGATTTGGGCGGCGACGAAGAGACCCTGGTATCAAAAATGTTCGACCGGCCCCTGCTGGTGCACCGCTACCCTTTGAGCTGCAAGGCTTTTTACATGGAGGCCGACCCGGCCGACCCCAGGCTCGCCCTGTGCGTGGACCTGCTGGCCCCGGAGGGCTACGGCGAGATCGTGGGCGGCTCCCAGCGCGTCGCCGACCTGGACGTCCTGCTGGGCCGCATCAAGGATCATAATCTGCCCCAGGAGCCCTTTGAGTGGTACCTGGACCTCAGGCGCTACGGCAGCGCGCCCCATGGCGGCTTCGGCCTGGGCCTGGAGCGGGTGGTGGCCTGGCTCTGCGGCCTGCACCACGTCCGGGAGGCCATCCCCTTCCCGCGGCTGCTGGACCGGCTGTATCCTTAGAAAATGAAGAAAGGCGATAAGGCCACATAATGCGTAGGGCGGGAAAGCGAAGCGCATCCCGCCGTCAAGACGGTTATGTCCGGAGACTTTGCATAATACACTTTTTATTATATTTCCAGTTAGTTATGCTTTATTTCAGAGAAACCTTGAATCCGCTCAGCATAGAAAAGGCGGGATGCGCTTCGCTTTCCCGCCCTACGCTACGCTCTACGCTCAAAAAGAGGCTCAAAATCTATGAGCCGCTTTCGGAGTAAAGGAAATAATCCATTTCCTACTTCCCCACAGTTACAATCTACTTCATGCCCCAAGACAACTTCCTGCGCCTGCAAATCCTGGTATTTACTTTAGTGGCCGCGGCGTTCACCACCGTTTATCTCACCCAGCCGGTGCTGCCGGTGATTCAGGGGGAATTCCACGTGAGCGCTTCGGTGGCCTCCCTCACCGTGTCCGCGGTGATCCTGGGCATGGCCCTGGCCAATCTGCCCTTCGGCGCCCTGGCGGACCGGGTGCCGGCGCCGCGCCTCATCGGCCTGGGGGGCACCCTGGTGGCCGGGGCGGGGCTGCTGTGCGCCCTCACCGCCAGCTTTCCCCTGCTGGTGGCCGGGCGCTTCCTCCAGGGGGTCTTCATCCCCTGCCTCAGCACCTGCGTGGCCGCCTATCTGGCCGGGGCCCTGCCGCCGGCGCGCCTCAATGTGGTCATGGGGGCCTACGTCTCCGCCACCGTGGCCGGGGGGCTCTCCGGCCGCCTTCTGGGGGGGTGGCTGCACCCGCCCCTGCACTGGCGCTACGCCTTCGTCACCGCCTCCCTGCTGCTGCTGGCCGCGGCCTGGGCCGCCGCCCTGGGCCTGCCCCGCCCGGCGCGCCTCCCCGCCTCTCCCGAGGAACCGGCCGGCTTCTCGGCCCTCCTGGCGCAGCCGGAGATCCGGCGCCTCTACCTGGTTCCCTTCGGGGCCTTTTTCGTTTTTTCCTCGGTTTTCAATTATCTGCCCTTTTATCTCGCCGGGCCGCCCTTTTTCGCCTCCATCAACCTCATCACCGCCATGTATCTCACTTACATCGTGGGCATCTTCATCGGGCCGGCGGCGGGCGTCCTGAGCAACCGGCTGGGCAACGGCGCCACCATGGCCCTGGGCGCCGTGGTCTTCGCCGGATCGCTGCTGGCCTCCCTGATACCCGCGGTCGCCATGGTGGTGGCCTCCCTGCTGGGCGTCTGCGCCGGCTTTTTCGCCATCCACGCCGCCGCCGCGGGCTCCCTCAACCGCCGCCTCAGCTCCGGCCGGGGCCGGGCCAACTCCCTGTACGTGCTCTCTTATTATTTGGGCGGCGCCCTGGGCATTTCCCTGAGCGGCGTCGCCTACGGCCGTGGCGGTTGGCCCGGCCTGGTGGCACTGGGGCTGGCCACCCTGCTGTTGCCCCTGGCTGTGGGCCTGCGTGACCGCCGGGCCGAGGGGGCCGTCGCCCCCACCGTTTAGGGGCCCTTCGGCCATCTGTTTGACCGGTGCAGACCTCCGGGAAAATCATGCCGCGCAGCCCTTGACGGCGACCGGGGGCCGCCCTATGACTATGACCATGACATATCCCCCGTTTCATTTTTGTACGGTTCCGGAGCGGTTGCCGGGAAAGACCCCGTTCCGGGGCGGGTTTTACGCCCTGGGGTGTCCCTGTCATGGCCGAGAGGATTTCCCAGGGAAGAGACGCTCAGGGGACACAGGCCCCTGCCCGGGCGCCCGGCCCCGTGGGGGAGCCCCCTCGCGACGGCTTTTCTTTGGCGGCCGATTGTGACAAAATAGAACCGAGGCAAGGGAATTTTGCACGGTGCGGCTTTTAACATCTTGCCGTTCTGCGGGTCTAAATTGATGAAGCCCGGTGAGGAATCCCCATGACCGACCCTCACCTCGTTGACCGGGCGCAACAGGGAGATCTCCCGGCCTTCGAGGAACTGGTGAAGAAGTACCAGAAGGAAATCTACGGCTTGGCGTGCCGTCTGGTGCTGGACCTTGAAGAAGCCAAGGACCTGACGCAACAGGCTTTTCTTCAGGCCTTCATCCACATCCGGGACTTCCGGCGACAGTCCCAGTTTCGCACCTGGCTTTTTCGGATTGCCATTAATCAGTGCTATAACTATTTGAAAAACAAGAAGAAATATGGTGAGCCCACGGACTTCCAGGAAATGCCGCTGCCCAGTGAGGAGACTCCGGACGACACCCTGGTGGCCGAGGAGGAGCGCCGTCGGCTTTACGCCGCCTTGGGCCGCCTGCCGGCCAAACAGCGGGCGGTGATCACCCTGAAATTGGAGCAGGGACTGTCATATGACGAAATCAGCCGGGTCCTGGGCGGGTCCGCGGGCGCAGCCCGGGTCAATTACTGCCAGGCCCTGAAAACCTTAAAAAAGCATCTGCACAGTGAGGACAACCATGAAGTGGCGATGCGCTCTATTCCAGCGGTGGCTGCCCGCATATCTCGACGGTGAGTCGGCCCCCTTCTGGCAGAGACGGTTTGAGGCGCATCTCACCGCCTGCGCGGACTGCCGCCTGGAGACCGAAGAATTGCAGCAGGTGGTGGAACGGATAAAGGCGCACCCTCTGCCCGAACCGGAGCCCGCCTTCTGGGAGGCCTTTTCCCGGGAACTCCACCTCGAGCTGGCTCACGCCGTCCCTGAACCGGCGCCCCGCCGACCCTGGTTGCGCGTTCCCTACTACCTGCTGGGGGCCCCGGTGTTGGCGGTGCTGCTGCTGTGGTTCGCCTCCCACCTGACCCTGAAACCCACCCCCGTGCAAAACGCGGCCGTGGCTGCGGCCACGGACCAACTGGTATATGCCGGCATGGATGACGGCCTCTGGCAGGGGGAGGAATTCCCCAGTTGGGACGTCAACGCCGTGGTGGCGGACCTCTCCGAGCATGAACGGGAGGTTCTGCTGAAAAGATTGCGTTTTTAGGAGACTGTTGCCATGCGGCGCTGGCCCACCCTGGTGTTGGCAGGTCTGATGGTGCTCACCTGTGCCCCCCAAGCCTTTGCCTGGGCTTGGGCCCAGACTTCTTCCGCCTCTCTGGATCAGTTTCAGGAGGAGGCCAAGCGCACCCGGCTGGGGCCGGCCATCGGCGTGGACCAGCGCACCGTGGACCTCCTTATTCAGATCGATCGTCGCTACAAGCCCCTCAAGGCCAAATTGACCAGGGAGATGAGCAGCGACCTGCACCGGCTGCGGCAACTGCTGCAAAATCCCAACCCCGGCGAAGACGAGGTGCGCACCATCCTCCACGGCATGTTCCAGAAGCGCCAGGAAACATTGGCCCTGCAGCAGAAGCAACTGGAAGAGGAAATGGCCGTCCTCACCCCGGTGCAACAGGCCCGCTACCTCATCTTCCTCATGGGGCTGCGCCAGCAGATGGCCAAGGAGGCCTTGAACCTTCGGGGAGCTCCGGGAGGCTCCCGGCCGCCCCAGGGGGGGGCGGTGGGCGAGATTCCCGCGGTCCAGCCCTCCCGCTGACCTGCCCGGTTTCCTTTACCATCCCAGGACCGGGGGATAACCGCCGCCCCAACGGTCACCGGCCGCCCCATGCCGCCGGTCGGCGCCCGGCCCACCTTTTCTTTTTTTGCCTGAAAGCTGACAGCCGACGACCGAAAGCCGTTTTCATATGAAAGCCTGCGGCTGCCTTTGTTGTCTGCTCCGAAAAGTTTTTTGTAGGGTGCGCACTGCGCACCGTAAGGATGCTTAACTTTTCATAATTTATGGGTGAGCCCCAGGCTCATGAGCAACTGTCTTGAAAAGTCCTTCCGTAGGGTGCGCACCGCGCACCATTGCCAGGCGCTGGCGGCGGGCAGGGACGCCCGCCCCACCGGCCTTTTCATGGGTTACGGGTGGGCCAAGGGCCCAGGCGCGACTGTTTTCACATTGACCTGCAACACACCTCGCAATCGGATGATAGTAACCTGGGGAAGGTTCACGAACCGCCCCTGCCAAAAAGTTTGTTGCAAGTAAAGCGTAAAATGGTATTAATCCGCAAAACTCTCTCTTTGACGTTGAATGGGGATGAGACGCCACTATCCTGACCAGCCCGTGGTGGGTGTAGCGGCGGTGGTCTTCCGGGGGGAGGAGGTGCTGCTGGTGCGGCGGGGGCAGGAGCCCGCCCGGGGGGTGTGGAGCCTGCCCGGCGGGGCGGTGGAGGTGGGGGAGACGCTGGCCCAGGCCGTGGTGCGGGAAGTCCGGGAGGAAACGGGCCTGGTGGTGGAGGTTCTGGGGATCACCGCCGTCCTGGAGCGCCTTTACCGGGATGATGCGGGGGGCTTCCCCTATCACTACGTGCTCATCGACTTTGCCTGCCGGGTCCGGGAAGGCGAGCTGCAACCGGCGTCGGACATCGACGCCGCCTGTTTCGCGCCGGTGGCCGCCTTGGACGACTTTCACCTGCCGCCTTTCACCGCCCAGGTCATCCGCCGGGCCGTGCGCCAGCTTCAACAACAGGCCTTTCTGCCCCTGCTGCCCGATGATGCATGACCAGGGCGGCGCGGCGGTTTGCCGCCGCGCCTGTTTTGGTAAGAAACGCCATGGCCCCAGGTTCTCCTTGGTTTTGCCGCGAACCTGGTATCAGGGCGTAAAGAAGAGCACCAGGCGATTTTTGCGGTCCGCGGTGCGGTAGTAGATGAGGCTGTCGGCCAGTTGTTGCAGGTCTACCAGGGGCGGGGAGGAGACGTTGGCGCCGGCCGGGGGTTTGGTATTCAGGCTGGTGGGGTTGTAGGGCGGGGCGTCGTCTTCGAACATGAGGCGCACCCGTGCCCCTTTCTCATCTAGAGACACGGTGATGGAGCCGGGCTGGTCCGGTTCGTAGGCCTGGTTCACCAGGTGGCGGAAAATCTTCCCCGCCACCATCTTCAAGGCATTGATCCGATTCTGGGAGAAACCCCGCTCCCGGGCCCACCGCGCGATGTAATCCTGGAGCAGCTTCAGGTTTTCCAGACGGTTGCTCACCGTCAGGCGCTCGGTCATGGGCCGCTCATCCTTCCCCGCCGGGACGGGTCCGGGTTTCCCCCGGTGCAGACTGCGCCTGGGCCGCCGGGGCGTACCGGTCCCGCTCGCTGTAGATGCAGCCGCAGTAGGGCTGCCGGTAGAGCTTCAGCTCCCGGCCGGCGGCCACCCCCTCCTGCCAGCCCTCCCGGAAATCCTGGTAGTGGAACGGCACCCCCCAGTCCTGCGCCAGCGCCTCCCCCAGCTCCCGGATGAGCCCGTGGTTCTGGTACTTGCTGTAGAGCAGCGTGCTGCTGAAGGCGTCGAAGCCGCCCTCCCGGGCCGCTTGCGCCGCCGCGGCCAGGCGCAGGCGATAGCAGAAGCGGCAACGCTCCGCCTCCCGGAAGACCATGAGGCGCAGGAATTCCTCCAGGGCATACTCCCGCCGCCAGAGCACCGGGAGCCCCGAGCTTCGGGCATATTCCTCCAACGCCGCCACCCGCCGGGCAAACTCCTGGTAGGGGTGGATATTGGGGTTATGGAAAAATCCCACCACCTCGTGCCCGGCGCTTCTGAGCACCCGGTGCGGATAGATGGCGCACGGCCCGCAGCAGATGTGGAGCAGGATTTTCATATCATTTATTTTGAGGAAGGGGGCCGGGGAGTCGGTGGCGCAGGCTTTCCAGCCTGCGCCCCTTGTGTCCCCCCGCCGGCTCCCTCCCCCACCCCCTTAAGGCTTGCTGTAGGGGCGGTTCGCGAACCGCTCCTAGGCGAGGCGGAGAGAGGAATCTCAATGAAAAGACTCACCGGCGGGACGCCGGCGCCACCAGCGCCTTCCCAGGTCCCGGCGTTTCCCCCCAACCCAAACCCTGACACCTGACAACTGGCACCTTTCTCCGCGCCCTCCCCCCACCGACTCAATACTTCATCACCGCCTTCACCGTCTCCCCCAGGGTGGCGATAGTGGGGGTGACGGTGACGCCGGCCGCAGTCAGGGCCGCGATCTTGTCACTGGCCTTGCCGCTCCCGCCGGCGATGATGGCCCCCGCGTGGCCCATGCGTTTGCCCGGCGGCGCGGTCTGCCCGGCGATGAAGGCCACCACCGGTTTACTCACCTTGGCCTGGATGAAGGCCGCGGCCTCTTCCTCTGCGGTGCCGCCGATCTCCCCGATGAGCACGATGCCCTTGGTTTCGGGGTCGGCCTGGAAAAGCTCCAGCATGTCGATGAAGTTGGTGCCGATGATGGGGTCCCCGCCGATGCCCACGCAGGTGGACTGGCCCATGTCCAGCAGGGTCAGTTGGTAGACCGCTTCATAGGTGAGGGTGCCGCTTCTCGACACCAGGCCGATGGGGCCGGGCTTATGGATGTGCCCCGGCATGATGCCCACCTTGGCCTGGCCCGGCGAGATGATGCCCGGGCAGTTGGGGCCGATGAGGCGGGCGCCCGCGCCCTTAAGCGCGTCCATCACCTGCACCATCTCGAGCGTCGGGATGCCTTCGGTGATGCAGACGATGACCTTGATGCCCGCGGCCGCAGCCTCCAGAATCGCGTCCGCGGCAAAGGCCGGCGGCACGAAGATCAGGGCCGTGTTGGCCCCCGCGCCGCTCACCGCCTGGGCCACGGTGTTGAACACCGGGATGTCGTCCACCTGCTGGCCGCCCTTCCCCGGCGTCACCCCGGCCACCACCCGGGTGCCGTAGTCCCGACAGGCCCGGGCATGAAACGAACCTTCCTTGCCGGTGATGCCCTGCACCACCACCCGCGTGTTGTGGTCAACCAGAACGCTCATACCATTCCTTCCATGGAAAGGGATTTTTCATCGAAAAGCTTGGGTGATTGATATTCTCTGAGGAATTTCGTGATCCTCTTGTTTGCCAGTCTGACATATTCGGGGTCTACTTCATAACCCACATAGTTCCGTCCGGCCTTGAGCGCGGCGACGGCCGTGCTCCCGCTCCCCATGAAGGGGTCCAGGACCACTTCGCCGGCATAGGTGTAGAGCTGGATGAGGCGGTAGGGCAGCTCCACCGGGAAGGGCGCGGGGTGGCCCACCTTGCGGGCCGACTCCGCCCCGAAGGTCCAGACACTCTTGGTGTATTCTAAAAACTCTTCCTTGGAGATGGTACTTGCCCTCTTTTCCGGGTTGGGCCGGGAGAAGGCCCCCTTGGAGAAGACCAGGATGTATTCGTGCACGTCCCTGAGCGTGGGGTTGCCCGGGGATTTCCAGCTCCCCCAGGCCGTGGAGGCGGCGGCGGAGGCGCCCTTGTCCCAGATGATCTCCCCCCGCATGAGGAAGCCCAGATCCAGCATGTCCCGGATGATGTAGGCGTGCAGCGGGATGTAGGGCTTGCGCCCCAGGTTGGCCACATTCACGCAGGCCCGGCCGCCTGGGACCAGAACCCGGTGCACCTCCCGCCACACCCGTTTCAGGAACTCCAGGTACTGGTCCAACGTGAAATCTTCGTCATACTCCTTGCCCACGTTGTAAGGGGGCGAGGTGACCATGAGGTGGACGCATGAATCTTGTAATTCCATCATGTCTTCAGATGATTTGCAAAAATTCTTGTTTATAATTTCTATTTGGATCTTGTTTTCAATGTATTCGCATTTTCTCTCTTGTGGCAATCCTTCATACAATTTTCCTGAATAAAAACGAGATGAATCATGACCAATTCTTCCTGAAGAACCAAACGAGCTCGTTTGAGTCCCCATTTTTTTGTTCTTAATTTTAGCCATTAGTTTTCTCTCCAGTAATCCACCCATCTTTGGTAAGGGTTAAGTTTGACTTGTGGCTTTTCCCAATTAATATCTATTTTAAGAGTCCCCTTTGTTTTAAGTAGAATTGTCATGGCTTCCTTTGTAAATTCTACACCTCTTGGATTTGTCCCTGCTTTTGGAAGCTTAATATATGAATTACGCCCCATTTTCATAAAAACTTCCTTCTAAGTATCTAAGGGGACATAGTAAACACCACCGCTTTCATTCCAAGTGATATGGATAAATAATATATCACAGGTAGGAACATAATTATCTCGGAATTCATTAGCCTTTATGGGATCTACAGTCCATATAAGTTTAACTCCGGCAAATGTTTTATTGGATATTGTTTTAATAGATATTGGTATCCCAAATAAATGCACATCTACTTCTGGCTCAGTGATTCGAATTTCAGTCATCACATTTTCTTCGCCAAATCTATAGATTAATAGTGCTATGATAATATTTTCTCGTAGCGAGCCAACCTGCATCCCAATTTTGCCAGCCCTAGAACTCTTCATCTCGGCCAGATGAAAAAGAATGGGCAATTTTCTCTTAATTTTAGCGACTAATTCAATATCTTCAAACATTTCTTTAAGTCTTCCAGCCACATGAGTCTCCAATATAATTACCGCAATTGTTAAAGATGGTTGCGCTAATAGGCGCTGGTGCGGGTGCCGGGTTTGCCGGATTTGGTCTTCATGGCCGCGCTACCAAGATTTTTTTCTCATGTGGGACACCCTGCCCCTCGGGCGTCCGCAGAGCCGTGAGGCCGTAGGGCGGGAAAGCGAAGCGCCTCCCGCCGTTTGCCTGGTCAGACTCAGACTTCAAAGGGTGTTTTGCATAAAACTGCTGCCATCCGGCCGCCGCCCCCCGTGCTCCGAAGCAGGAGCTTCGGGGGCAAGTGGGTTCCCAAGCAGGAGCTTGGGAACCAGGGTTAATCCAGAACCCAGAATCCAGAACCCAGAACCCAGAACCCAGAACCCACCCCCCCTGGCACCTGGCACCTGACACCTGTCTCTCAGCGCGGTTTGCGGCGCATGAGGGGTCTGCCGGCGTCGTCCCGCAGTTGCATCACCTGGGCGCCCTTGCGCACCTCGGCGGCGATGATCAGAGGCCTCCCCCGGAAGGTCACCCGGGAGCCCTTCACCGACACCGGATCGCCCACCGCGGGCTGATAAGGCATTTTGTCGATGAAGCGGGACGGTCCCAGGAAGACGAGGATGTTCTCTTTTTCCGTCTGGAGCATAAAGCCTTTGAATTCCTGGGCGCCCTTCCGCTTGGGAGTCACCTTTTCCACCTTCACCACCTGGCCGTTGAGGACCTCCACGGTCTGGGGGTTATAGAGTCTGGCAGGGCCGGACCCGTCGGCGAGGGGTTGGGCCGGGGTCGGGCCGGCGCCCGATAACATGAGTCCCACTATTGCCAGGACGCTGATCAGATGTCGCACTTGGCGCTCCTTTCTGCGATTGCCATGACTCCCGAGGGGCTTTGCGGTGAATCAGGAAAAGTTGCCGACAATCGTTGATGAGCCTGCGGCTCTCTCCAAAAGGAAAAAAAGTCGTGGTGGGGCAGGCTTCCAGCCCGCGCCGGGACACCCGGGGGCGGGTGTCCTGCACAAAACAACCCGAAATTCTTCCGATCCGGGTGGGCCCGGCCCTGCGGCCCCACCAAGGGCCAGGAAAAGATTCCCTTGGGGATTTGAGTGTCTTGCGGGGATAAATGTTGCACGCAAGAACACAGATTCGCCAAAGATTTTTTCAGGTCGTGAGCCTGAAACCCGGAACCCGGAACCTAAAACCTGGAACCGAGAACTTGCACCAAGGCCGGTTGTCCTCCAGGGTCTTACGGGAAATTTTCAGGTCAACGAACTCCTATTGGGGCCCGCCGCGCCAGCGGGGCACCCCCTGGTCGTCCCGCAGCTCCAGGGTCTGTTCGCCCTTCTTGACGTGCATGGCGATGATGAGTGGTTTCCCTTCCATCATCACTCGGGAGCCCTTGACCTCCACTTGGTCGCCGACGGTCAGCTTGACGCCGCTCCGGTCCACATGCCAGGCGGGGCCCAGGTAGACCAGGAGGGATTCCTTGTCGGTCTTCAGGGTCAGGGTCATGCGGCCGGGCAGGTCGGTGCGGCCCGACTCTACGGTGCTGACCGCGGTCAATTCGCCTTTAAGGGTCTCCACCGTCTTGGGGTCGAACATCCTGACCAAGGGGCCGGCGCCGCCACCCACCCCCTGCGCCTGGGCCGATAAAGGCTCCAGGCCGGGGAGGAGCAGGAGCACGGCTGCGACTGCCAGAAACCGATGTGGCATGAGCGTTTCCTCTGTTCCGCGAGGTTGTTCCCCAGGGTGCGCACCGCACACCGATGCCGGGGGTCGGCGGCGGGCAGAGCCCGCCACAGCACTTTTCAGGTTTTACGGGTGGGCCCGCGGCCCAGGCGCGACAGCTTCCGGAATATCCGGTTATGGTATCTGACCCGGTTCCGGCCGGCGACGTTAGGTTCCGGTTACCCGGACCGCCGGGTTGGCGGCGCGCAGCCGGGTGATGAATTCATGCATGCCGGTGGTCTGGGCGAACAGATAGATGACGCCCCCCCGGTGTTTGAGGCGGAGAAATCCTGCCCAGATGAACATCCCGCTGATGCTGACGATATCCTGGGGATTCACCCGGGTGGTCCCCAGGAACCGGTGGAACTCGATGGCCCCCCCCTCTTCCCACCTGATGGCATAGGGGAGGCGGCCGAAGGCGTACCAGTTGTAGGCCAGGATCACCAGCCAGGCGAGAGCGAACCACAAGGGCGGCCCCGGGCCGTCGTGCAGGAACGTCAGCAGCAGGATGGCCGCGCCGCCCAGGGTGAGGAGGAGCAAAAGGGCGAAGCTGACTCCATACAGCGAACGGGCCACCTGCCAGTGCGTCATCTCCCCACCTCCTGGGGGGTGCGGGTTTTAGGCCACCAGGGCCGCCACTTTGCGGGCCGCGTCCTGCATGTCCGCGGCCACGGTGAAGGTGAGGCCCGAGTCGTTGAGCAGGCGCCGTCCTTCCTCCACGTTGGTGCCCTCCAGGCGGACGATGACGGGCACCTGGACCTGCACCTCCCGGACGGCCTGGATGACGCCCTCGGCCAGGCGGTCGCAGCGCAGGATGCCGCCGAAGATGTTGATGAGTACTCCCTTGACCCGGGGGTCCGAGAGGATGATGCGGAAGCCGTTGGCCACCATCTCGGCGCTGGCGCCGCCGCCCACGTCCAGGAAGTTGGCCGGCTCCGCGCCCGCGGCCTTGATGAGGTCCATGGTGGCCATGGCCAGGCCGGCGCCGTTCACCATGGCGCCCACGTTGCCCGACAGGCGGATGTAGTTCAGGTGGTGCTTCTTGGCTTCGTGCTCCAGGGGGTCCATCTCGTCGGGGTCGTCCAGGGCGGCCAGATCGTGGTGCCGGAACAGGGCGTTGTCGTCCAGGTTGAGCTTGGCGTCCAGGGCCAGCAGGCGGCCGTCCTTGGTGAGCACCAGGGGGTTGATCTCGGCCAGGGAGCAGTCCAGGGCCACAAAGAGGCGGTAGAGGCTCTGGATGAAGCCCACCGCGGGCCGCAGGAGCGCAGGGTCCAGCTCCACCCCGAAGGCCAGGTTGCGGGCCTGGAAGGGCATGAGCCCCAGGGCCGGGTCCACCACTTCCTTAATGATGAGCTCAGGGGTTGTGGCCGCCACTTCCTCGATGTCCATGCCCCCGGCCTTGCTCATCATGATGACGGGGCGGGCCAGGCTGCGGTCCACCACGATGCCGAGGTACAGCTCCTGGGCGATGTCCTGGGCCTGCTCCACCAGGACCTTCTGCACCAGGCGGCCTTCGGGGCCGGTCTGGGGCGTGACCAGGGTCATGCCGATGATCTGGCCGGCGACCGCCTCCACCTCGTCCGGCGTGGCCGCGGTTTTGATGCCGCCGCCCTTGCCCCGGCCGCCGGCGTGGATCTGGGCCTTGACCACAAAGGGCCCCTGCTCCAGGGTTTCGGCCACTTGCCGGGCCTCCCGGGGGGTTTCGGCCACCCCGCCCGCGGGCGTGGGCGCCTTGAATTTCTGGAGCAGCTCCTTGGCCTGGTATTCGTGTATCTTCATGGATGCAACCTTTCATGATGATTTGTTGAGAGGGAGGGGGCCAGGGGCCCTGTGGCCCTGTGGCGCCAACTCATCAATAAGCCGTTTGATATTATAACAATTTGCTATCACTAAGAAATCCCCCTCAATCCCCCTTTTTCAAAGGGGGACTTTCAGTTGTCAACCACGTGTTCCCCCCTTTGGAAAAGGGGGTTAAGGGGGGATTTATCTTATTCCATCGGCAGGTTACCTTGAACGTAGCCACTGCTTTCTGGAGTCGGCAACATGGGGCATTAGACCCTCGCTCTCTGCGCCGATCATTCTCTTACCTATCACACATAGCCCAACTCTTCCAGCCGTCGGCGGATTTCCTCCTGCTCCCCGTGGGTGGCCTCTCCCTGGTCCGGGTCGGTTCCCGCTCCCGGCGGCCCTACCAGCCCGTGCAGGGTGGCCGTCAGGTCCCGGAGCCGCTGCTCATGCTCCGGCGCGGCCGCCAGGTCCCGGGTTTCCCCGGCGTCGAGGCTCAGTTCATAGAGCTCCCGGCGGCCGTCCCCCCATTCGATGAGCTTCCAGAGGTCCCGGTCCACCAGGGCGCGGCAGGGTTGCATCTCCGGCCTGGGTGCAAAGTCGGGCGCCCGGGCCCGCAAGGCCATGAGCCCCACCGCGGGATTGGGGTAATCCGCCAGGGCCCAGGCCCGGGCAGGCCCCAGCAGGGAGCGGGAGCCGGCGGGCAGGGGTCCTCCAGCCCCGGCCACCTCCAGGATGGTGGCATAAAGATCGTGCAGTTGCACCGGCGCGGCCACCTCACCCTGCAGGTTGAGCCGCCGGGGATAGCGGACCACCAGGGGAATGTGCAGCACCTCATTGTAAAGCCCGAAATAATGGCCCCAATGGCCGTGCTCCCCCAGGGATTCGCCGTGGTCCGCGGTGACGATGAAGAGGGTGTCGTCGGCCACCCCCAGGTCCTCCAGTTGCCGGTAAAGACCCAGGATGAGCTCGTCCAGGTAGGCCAGCTCCTCCTCATAGAGGAGGGCCAGCTTTTCCAGCTGTTCGGCGGAGACGCCCGTCAGGTAATAGTCGAAGGGATTGAGGGCCAGCAGGGCCTCCCGCTCCTGGGGGCTGAGGCGGATGAAGCGCTCCCGGCCCTGGGGGGGGTTGTAGCGCCAGTGGGTCTCCATCAGGTTCATGAAAATAAACAGCGGCCGGCGATTCCGGTGGCGGGCCAGGAGGCGGGCGGCGATCTTCAGACTTTTTCTCGTCACCGGCGCGGAATTGTGAAAAATATTGACCCGGTGCTTGCGGTACCAGCGGTCCAGGACGTTCTGCAGGGGAAAGGCGAAGGAGCGGCGGCGCCAGACATAGCCCAGGGTGAGGCGGAGCCTGGCCCACTCCGAATCCGCGGCCCGGATCAGGTCCCGCACCGCGGCCCGGTCCTGCTGGTAGCGCTCCGAGGTGAACAGGGTGTCCATCTCGTAGAAGACGTTGAAGCCGGTCTGGAAGCTCACCAGCCCGTTGCTGGAGATGGCCGCGGTGTGGTAGCCCAGACGGCGCAGGGCCTCGGGAAGCGGCACGGCCCCCTCGGGGAGACGGGCGGATTTCTCATCGCACCTGTGCTCGCCGGGGTAGAGGCCGGAAAAGAGACTGGCGTGGGCCGGGATGGTCCAGGGCGCGGGGGTGTAACAGTGGCGGTAGAGCACCCCGCCGTCCGCCAGGCGGGTCAGGCCGGGGGTGGTGTCCCGTCGGTGCCCGTAAGTGGAGCAGCGCCCGGCGGCTACCGAGTCCATGACGATGAGGACGATGTGGGGCTGCTTCCGGTCCGGCATGGGCATCCTTGACAAAAAAAAATCACTTCAACCGCGCCACGATGCGGCTGATCTCCCGGCAGCGCCCTGCAAGGTCCAAATTGATGACCACCGCCTGGAGTTGGACGTCCTGGCTGGCCACTTTAAAGGGCTGGGGCAGTTGGGTGAGGAAGCGCTGCAGGATCACCTCCGTCTTCATGCCGATGACCGAGTCGACGGGGCCGGTCATGCCCACGTCGGTGATGTACCCCGTGCCCCGGGGCAGCACCCGGGCATCCGCGGTCTGCACATGGGTGTGAGTGCCGATGACGGCGCTGACCCGGCCGTCCAGGTACCAGCCCATGGCCAGCTTTTCGCTGGTGGCTTCGGCGTGCATGTCCACCACCACGGCCCGGACCTCCGCGGGCAGGGAGGCCAGCACCTGGTCCACGGTGCGGAAGGGACACTCCAGCGGGTTCATGAAGACCCGGCCTTCCAGGTTGACCACCGCCGCCTTTTGCCCCACCGCGGTCTCCACCACGGTCCAGCCCCGGCCCGGAGTGCCGGGAGGGTAGTTGGCGGGCCGCAACAACCGGTCGGTGTCTTCCAGATAGGGGATGATCTCTTTGTGCTTCCAGATGTGGTTGCCGCTGGTGAGGACGTCCACCCCCATCGCCAGGAGCTGCTCCGCCACCGGGGGGGTGATGCCCACGCCCCCGGCGGCGTTCTCACCGTTGGCCACCACCAGGTCGATGGCGTGCTGGTCCACCAGCCGGGGCAGGAGTTCCTCCACCGCGCGCCGCCCCGGAGACCCGACGATGTCGCCGATGAAGAGGATATTCATGGCTGCGCCTAGCGGGCGAATTCCACCGCCCGGGTCTCCCGGATGACGGTCACCTTGATCTGGCCCGGATAGGTGAGCTCGGCCTCGATCTTCTTGGCCACGTCCCGGCTGATCAGGGTCGCCTCCTCATCGGTCACCTTGTCGCTTTCGACGATGAGGCGGATTTCCCGCCCCGCCTGGATGGCGTAGGACTTGCTGATGCCGTTGAAGGAGCGGGCGATCTTCTCCAGGTTTTCCAGGCGCTTGATGTAGGTTTCCAGCATCTCCCGGCGGGCGCCGGGCCGGGCCCCGGAGAGGGTGTCGGCCGCCTGCACCAGGACCGCCAGGATGGTGTCCACGGGGATGTCGTCGTGATGGGCGGCGATGGCCTGCACCACCTTGGGCGATTCGCCGAAGCGCTTGGCCAGGTCCGCGCCGATGAGGGCGTGCACCCCTTCGGCCTCGTGGTCCACCGCCTTGCCGATGTCGTGCAGGAGGCCGGCCCGGCGGGCCTGCTTTTCGTTGAGGCCCAGCTCCGCGGCCATGATGCCGCAGAGATAGCAGACCTCCAGGGAGTGCTGGAGGACGTTCTGACCGTAGCTGGTGCGGTATTTCAGTTTGCCCAGGAGCTTAATGAGGTCATGATGCAGGCCGTGCACCCCGGCGTCGAAGGCGGCCTCTTCGCCGGCTTCCCGGATGCCGGCCTCCATCTCCTGGGTGACCTTGTCGACGATCTCCTCAATGCGCCCCGGGTGGATGCGGCCGTCGGTGATGAGCCGGTCCAGGCTGCGCCGGGCGATCTCCCGGCGGATGGGGTTGAAGGCGGACAGGATCACCGCCTCGGGGGTGTCATCGATGATGATGTCCACCCCGGTGGCGGCCTCCAGGGCCCGGATGTTCCGCCCTTCCCGGCCGATGATGCGCCCTTTCATCTCCTCGTTGGGCAGGGGCACCACCGACACCGACTGCTCGGCCACGTAGTCGCTGGCGTAGCGCTTAATGGCCAGGGAGATGATCTCCTTGGCCTTGCGGTCGGCCATTTCCCGGGCCTCGGTGTCGACGCGCTTCACCAGCCGGGCGGCTTCGGCCCGGACTTCCCGCTCCATGTTCTTGAGGAGCAGGTCCTTGGCCTCCGCGGCGCTCATGCCCGCCAACTCTTCCAACCGGGCGCTCTGTTCGGCCACCAGTTTCTGGTAGTGGTCCTGTTTGTCGGCCAGGTCCTTTTCCTGCCGCTCCAGACCTTTCAGCCGTTTGGTGAGCTCCAGCTCCCGCTCGTCCAGGAGGGTGCTCTTTTTTTCCAGGTTTTCTTCTTTCTGCAACAGGCGCCGTTCCACCAGGTTGATTTCCTGGCGGCGCTCCTGGGTCTCCTTTTCAAAGTCCAGCTTCATCTGATAAAGCTGGTCCTTGGCCTGGAGACGGGTCTCTTTCTTGAGGTTGTCTGCTTCCCTGCGGGCGTCCTCCAGAATCTTCTTCCCCAGGGCCTCCAGGGAGGCGACGTGGGAATCCATGAGGTACTTGCGGTAGAAAAAGCCCGCCAGGAAGCCGACGCCCAGGATGAGAGCGCTGATAAAGATATAAAGCAATATATACATGGGGGATGCCCCTCGTCTCCTGGTATATCCGGGAGCCGGCGTCCTGACTCAGGACGCGCCCCGGCTGCGGCAACCTGGGAGAATTGCGAGGCAGGTGCAGGATGGCGTCGGCTGGGAAAAGTCGGGGAAGGTCAGGGGCGCTTCAGGATGCGGCGTCCGGGGATGGACGCACGCCTGAAGCCACCCGGTCTTACCAGCAAGGCATCTGTCTTTTTCATCCCCCCTTTCCTGGCATAATCGGTCAAGTGCGGAGCCCGGGGTGCGGCTGCCGACTCAATCCCTTTATTGCTGACCGCGGCGGCCCGGGGGACCGCCCGGATTATTTCCTGGAGTTTCCCAAACTCTCCCCGCGCTGCTGGCCCCTGCTGCCTCATCCTCCCGGATTTAGTAATCAGACATCCATGTGGGCCGCCGCCCTCCGGACGTTAAGGACCGGGGGGGCTGACGGAGCTGTGCACCTCCAGTCGTTGGAGGAGCTGCCGAGAACGGGCTTCGATCTCGGCCCGGTATCTGTGGTGGTCCTCCTTGGTCTCCATGGATTCCAGGGCCAGGTTGAGAGCGGCCAGAATGGCCAGTTCGGCCAGGGGACTGGCGGGAAAGGCCTGCTGCAGTTCCTTGAGCTGTGCGTCCACCACCTGGGCCACGGCCGCCAAACGGTCCCGTCCCATATTGGTGACAAGATTGAGGGGCCGTCCCAGGATTTCCACCACCACGGGCTTGGTTTCCGGTTCCAATCCTAAACCGTCTCTCCCAGATCAAGAATTTTCAGGCGATCGAGGATCTTGTCGATCCTTTGGCGAATGGCTTCGCGCTCCCGGGTGACCTTTTCCACCGTGGCCTCGGCCTCCTGCAATCGGGGCGCCATCTCGGCCAGCACCTGCTCCCGTTGGGCCAGGGCCTGTTTGAGTTCGGCGTTGGCCCTCTGCAGACCCTCCATCTGGTGGAGCACCATCTCCAGCTTCTGTTCCAGCACGGTGAACAGGTCCATCAACAGCAGGTCCCCCCAGGGTTTCTTTTAGATTGTGCTCTTGGGAGAGCCGATTGTCAAGCACTTTTCCGGGGTCGTCCGGGGGGCAGGGCCGCTTGCAGCCGGGTAGCCAGATGGGTGTACCGCCGCACCGGCCGGTCGTTGGCCAGAGCCAGGCCCACGGCCTTCTTGCTGCCCATGAGCACCACCAGGCGGCGGCCCCGGGTGATGGCGGTGTACAAGAGGTTCCTTTGCAGCAGCAGATAATGCTGGGTGGTGAGCACCAGCACCACCGCGGGGAATTCGCTCCCCTGGGCCTTGTGCACGCTCACCGCATAGGCCAGGGTGAGTTCGTCCTGCTCGCCCGTCTCATAGGAGACCACCCGGCCGTCAAAATCCACCTGGAGCACCCGGCTGTCCGGGAAGAAGCCCCGCACCCGGCCGATGTCGCCGTTGAACACCTCTTTGGCGTAGTTGTTGCGGAGCTGCATCACCTTGTCGCCCCGGCGGAAGTGCCGCCCGCCCCAGGCGTAGGCGGGGCCGTGCGGGTTGAGGCAACGCTGCAGCTCGGCGTTGAGGGTCTGGGTGCCCAGCCGGCCCCGGTGCATGGGGGTGATCACCTGGATGTCCCGCACCGGGTCCAGGCCGTAGCGCTGGGGCAGGTACTGCGCCACCAGGCTGAGCAGCCGCTGGTGCAGGGGCTCCGGGTCGTCGAAGGGCAGAAAGACGAAGTCCCGGCCCTCGAAGCGGGGGGAGAGCACCGGAAAGGCCCCCTGGTTGACGCGGTGGGCGTTGACGATGATGAGGCTCTCCCGGGCCTGGCGGAAGATCTGGGTGAGGCGCACCGTGGGCACGGCCTGGGAGTCGATGAGGTCCTTGAGCACGTTGCCCGGCCCCACCGCCGGCAACTGGTGCGCGTCCCCCACCATGACCAGGCGGGCCGGGGCGGGAATGGCCCGCAGCAGGTGGTACATGAGGTAGACGTCCACCATGGACATTTCGTCCACCACCACCACGTCGGCCTTCAAGGGGTCGGCCAGATTGCGCCGGAAGCCGCCCTCCTGGGGGGAGAACTCCAGGGCCCGGTGAATGGTGGCCGCCTCCGCGCCGGTGGCTTCGCTCAGGCGCTTGGCGGCCCGGCCGGTGGGGGCCATGAGCATCACCCGGGCGCCCAACTGCCGGTACAGGGCCAGGATGCAACTGACGATGGTGGTCTTGCCGGTGCCCGGCCCGCCGGTGATGATGAGGAGTTTGTCCCGGAAAGATTGGGCCACCGCGTCGGTCTGCTCCGCGGTCAGGACGAGGCCCAGGCGCTGCTGGACCCGGTCCAGCAGGTCCTCCAGGTGGAGCGGGGCCGGCGGGGCGGGCGTGGTCAGGAGCCGGGCCAGGGCCTGAGCCACCCCCGTTTCCGCCACCCAGGCGGGCTTGCGGTAGACCACCCGGCCGCCGGGCAGGTCCTGGAGCACCACCCGGCCTTCCCGTTCCAGGGCGCCCAGGGCCGCAACCAGGGGCTCCCGGGGCGTCTGCAGCAGCTCCCGGGCCTTGCCGAACAGTTCCTCCTCGGGAACATAGACGTGGCCGTCGGCGCTCACGCCCTCCAGCACGTGCAGCAGTCCGGCCAGCAGGCGGGCCGGGGCCAGGGGGTTGAGGTTGAGGCGGGCGGCCAGACGGTCGGCGCTGACAAAGCCCAGTCCCTGAATGTCCAGGGCCAACTGGTAGGGGTTGGTGGTCACCACCTCCAGAGCCCGGCTGCCGTACTGGCGGTAGATTTTGAAGGCGTGGGCCAGGCCCACCCCCAGGCCCTGGAGGCCCACCAGCACCTCCCGGGCCTCCTGGTGGTCCCGCCAGTCGGCCAGGAGCTGCTGCACCTTCTTGTCGCCGATGCCCGGCACCTCTTTCAGGCGTTCCGGGGTTTCGTCGATGATCTTGAGGGTCTCGGTCCCGAACCGCTTGACCAGGCGGCGGGCCAGCTCCGGGCCGATGCCCTTGACCAGCCCCGAGGCCAGGTAGCGCTCAATGCCGGCCACGGTGGTGGGCAGCACCGCATACCACCAGATCACCTTGAACTGCTGGCCGAAGCGGGGGTGGACCTCGTAGCGGCCCTTGAGGTGCACCTCCTCCCCCTCCCGGGCCGTGGCCAGGGGACCCACCGCGGTGACCTCCTGCCGCCGGCCGTGCACCCTTAGACGCACCACGGCGTAGTGGTCCTCCGGGGCGGCGAAGGTGATGCGCTCCACCACCCCCTCCAGGACCTCCAGGCCCGCGTCGGTGGTTTCCAGATCAGGTGTGGGGGGTGCTTTGGCCATGTTCAGGGGGAGGCGCGGTGGGGGAGGGGGCCGGGGGCCCCAGGCCCCTCCCCCTCAAGAACCTTGTCATGTTTTCGGGTTAGCCGCAGGTTCATGCGTAACCGCCCAGTATGCCGTTTCAAAAAATGGGAAAGGTATTCATGAGAGAGGACCGGACAAGAAAGATAATTCCCCCTCACCCTGACCCTCTCCCCCATTGGGGGAGAGGGGAGATACTCTGCCTGGCGATATTTCTCCCTCTCCCCCCTGACGGGGGGAGAGGGCTGGGGTGAGGGGGGAGAAAGTGCTTGATGGTATTGCTAAAAATGAAAACTAGGCAACTGGGGAGGTCAGGATTTTCCGGCTGACGCCCCGGCCCAGGGCCACCCGGCCGCCGTTGACGCCCAGGATGATGAGGCCCCGGTTGTTTTGCAGCACCTCCACTTCCTGTCCCACGTTGAGTCCCAGGGCCACCAGGCGGCCCCGGAGCATGCGCCCCCCTTCAAAGCCGGCGATGCGCACCCGCCGGCCCGGAGGGACTTCGGCCAGCAGGCGTTCTTGGGTAAATGGATTATCGGTCATGACGCCGGACCGCTCCTTTCCTAGACAATTCTCTCCACCGGGTTCGACACCGGGACGCCGGGCCTCGGGCTTTCCTTCCCCGGCTCACCAGATTCAATCATCCTGCTGTTCCGCCTGGCAGGGGGAGCAGTATCCCTTGACTTCCAGTTGCAGGTCGGCGATGCGGTAGCCGTATTGCCGGGCCAGTCTCTCTTGCAACAGAGGGAGCCCGGGTTCCTCAAATTCCACGATCTGGCCGCAGGAGAGGCAGCGCAGGTGGCAGTGCGGGCCGTGGCCGTAAATGTACTCGTAGTGCCAGTGCCCGTCGCTGAAGTCCACCTCCCGGATCAGGCCGCAGTCCAGAAAGAGCCGCAGGGCCCGATAGATGGAGGCTTTGGAAACCTTGGCCCCCTTCTGTTTGAGGCGCAAGTAGAGCCCGTCTACGTCGAAGTGTTCATGGGTTTCGAAGATCTGCTGCAGAATCTCTTCCCGCTCCGGCGTTCTCCTGAGGCCCCGCTGCCGGATATACTCGCGGAAAATTTCCAGCTCCGACTTCATGGGAAGATTCTATCTTTATTGAGAATAAATTGCTATAATATTTTGCCATCGCTTGGCGGCACGGGCGGGAGAGCCTGCCCCGGGACACCCGGGGGCGGGTGTCCCACACAAGCTGTTTCCGACAGGCGCGCCTGGGTTTTGTTGTCTAGTTCCCAAGCTCCCGCTTGGGACCCCCGGCTGGCCCGCCAAGCTCCGGCTGGCCGGAGGACTGCAGCCTAAGATGGGGCAGGGCAAAGGGGCCATAAGGCGCTCCGGCAGAGCTTGGGCGGAAAAGAGGGTTCCCAAGCGGGAGCTTGGCAAAGAGAAGAGAGCGCGACTGCCCCGCCCTCCCTCACCAACGGCTTTTCCACCCCGAAAGGAGGAATGGACCAGGTGAAAAGGGAGGCTCCGGCCCCAAGCCTGGAGCGTCGGGAGGCATTGGAGGCCCTGGCCGTCCGTCTGGGGCGCCGGTTCCGGGACCTGGAGCTGCTGGACCGCGCCCTGCGCCACAGTTCCTACACCAATGAGAACCCGGACACCGGTCCCAGCAACGAACAGCTGGAATTCCTGGGAGACGCGGTGCTGGCCCTGGCGGCGAGCGATCTGCTCCTCAAGTCCTTCCCCGAAGAGCCGGAAGGGGCGCTCACCCGTCGCCGGGCCGCCCTGGTGAACGCCCGCACGCTGGCCGCGGTGGCCCGGGACCTGGGTCTGGGGCGGCACCTGCTGGTGGGCCGGGGGGAAGAGCGGCAGGGGGGGCGCCGCAAGCCGTCCCTGCTGGCCGACTCCTTGGAGGCGGTGCTGGCGGCGGTGTTCCTGGACGGGGGCCTGCGGGCGGCCCAAGCCTGCCTGCGCCGCTGGTTCGCCCCCATGCTCACCGCCGCGGCCCACTCCCACTGGCAGGACAGCAAGACGGCCCTCCAGGAACTGGCCCAATCCCTCCTGAAAATCCCCCCCACCTACCACCTGTTGGAGGAATCCGGCCCCAGCCACGCCCGGCACTTCGTCATGGAGATCCGCCTGGGGGGACGGCCCCTGGCCCAGGGCGAGGGGAGCACCAAGAAAGAGGCGGCCCAGGCCGCGGCCCGTCGGGCCCTGGAGGTCCTGGAGAATGAGGGCCAGGGGTTGGGGGGATGATATCGTTTGAAGGCCCGGCGGCCGCTCCCGGAGGGCGGAGGCCGGCCTGGTTCGGCTATTTACCCCACAGGCCCGCCAGGGCCATCTTGCGGCGCACGAAGGCCAGTTGGCCCTGGAGGGGAATCTCCATGGGGCACAGGTCGTCGCAGGCCATGAGGCCGATGCAGCCGAACACGCCCTCGTCGGTGCCCACCACCTCGAAGACCTGGGCCGCGGGGCGCTCGTCCCGGGGGTCGATAAGGAACCGGGCGATGCGGTTCAGGAAGGCCGCGCCCATGAAGTCGGCCCGCATGTTGGCGGTGGCGCAGGCCGCGATGCAGCAGCCGCATTCGATGCAGCGCTCCGCTTCGTAAATGCTGAGCGCCGTGGGGTTGTCCATGCGTTCTTCCAGACCCTGGGCCTCGAAGGTCTTGTCCGTGTGGATCCAGGATTCGGTGCGGAGACTCAGGTCCCGGAACCAGACGCCGGTGTCCACCGAGAGGTCGCCCACCAGCCGGAAGACCGGCAGCGGCATCAGGGTGATCTTGTCCGGCAAATCCTGGGTCAGGGTCTTGCAGGCCAGGTTGGGCCGGCCGTTGATGAGCATGGCGCAGGAGCCGCACACCGCCGCCCGGCAGACGAAGTCGAACATGAGGGAGGGGTCCTGCTCCTCCCGGAGCTGATTCAGGGCGATGAACAGGGACATGCCCGGCGTTTCCCGGAGCTGATAGGCCTGCATGCGGGGCGGGATGTTGGGAGTCAGGGGATTGTAGCGGAAGATTTCCAACGTCAGGAGCCGGTCGGCCATCTCTGTCACCTTGCCTGTTGCTGTGCTGAACAATCTGCCGTATGGCGGGATGCGCTCCGCTTGTCCGCCCTACGGTCTACGGTCCTTCTCAATCACCGCTGATGGGCATGCCGCCGTAGCCCCGGTCCCCGGGAGGCAGTTCGGTGATCTTCACGTCCTCGTATTCCAGCCGGGGGGCCTCGGCGCCTTCGGGCCAGTAAGCCAGGGTGCGCTTCAGCCAGTTCTCGTCGTCCCGGTGGGGGAAGTCTTCCCGATAGTGGCTGCCCCGGCTCTCGGTGCGGGCCAGGGCGCCGTGCACGATGCACAGGGCCAGGCGCAGCATGCCGGGCAGCCGCAGGGCGGCGAAGAGTTCGGGGTTGGGTCCCAGGCCGCTGCTGCGCAGGCGCAGATTCTGGCTGCGGCGGTAGAGCTCGGTGAGGGTAAGCAGCGCCTCCCCCAGGGCTTCGCCGGTGCGGAAGATGCCCACCTTCTCCAGAAGGGTTTCTTCCATGGCTTTTCTGAGTTGGTAGACGTCCTCGCTCCCCCGGGAGCGGCTGCGCAGGTCGTCCAGACGGGCCTGTTGCACCCGGACGGCCTCGGCCACCAGCGAGAAGGAGAAGTGCAGGGGATGTTCCCGGACGAAGGCTGTGACCCGTTCGCCCACCACCATGCCGGCGACGATGGTTTCCGCCAGGGAGTTGCCGCCCAGGCGGTTCAGGCCGTGCAGGTCCCAGCAGGCGGCTTCGCCGGCGGCGAACAACCCGGCCAGGTGATAGGCGTGGCCGTGCTTGTTGGTGCGGACGCCGCCCATGGAATAGTGCTGGGTGGGCCGGACGGGAATGAGGGCGCTGACGCAGTCGATCCCCAAAAAATTTTCACAGATGGTGTGCACTTCCCGCAGGTTGGTGCAGATGTGTTCCTCCCCCAGGTGGCGGATGTCCAGCCAGAGGTGGGGCCCGTAGGGGCTGTCCACGCCGAAGCCCCGGCGCATGTGGTGCACCATCCAGCGGCTGACCACGTCCCGGCTGGCCACCTCTTTCTTCACCGGCTCATAGTCGGGCATGAAGCGGTGCAGGTTTTTGTCCAGCAGATAGCCGCCGTCGCCCCGGCAGCCTTCGGTGACCAGAATGTTGGCCGGGACGATGCCCGTGGGGTGGAACTGCACGGCCTCCATGTTGCCCAGGGGCACCGCGCCGGTGTCCAGGGCGATGGCCATGCCCGTGCCCTCGTTGATCACCGCGTTGGTGGAGGCCCCGTAGATGCGGCCGTAGCCCCCCGTGGCGATGACCGTGGCCTTGGCCAGATAGGGCCGCAGAGTGCCGTCCCGGAGCGAAACGGCCACCGCGCCGCAGCAGCGCTCCCCGTCGTGGATGAGACTGATGGCTTCGGTGCGGTCGTGCACCGCGACCCCCAGCTTGACCACCACCGAGTCCATGGCGTATTGCAGGACGTGCCCGGTGCCGTCCGCGGCGAAGCAGGTGCGCCACTTGGCGGTGCCGCCGAACTGGCGCTGGGCGATGAGGCCCGCCTTCTCCTGCAACTCCTCCACCTCCACCCCGTCGGGCAGGGTGCGCTTGCCCGGCGCCACCCGGGACCAGGGGACCCCCCAGTAGGACATCTGCCGCACGGCCACCGGCGCCAGTTCCACGAACATGCGGGCCACTTCCTGGTCGCAGCCCCAGTCCGAGCCTTTGACGGTGTCCTCGAAGTGGATGTCGGGGTTGTCGCCGTAGCCCATGGCCACGTTGCCCAACGAAGCCTGCATGCCTCCCTGGGCGGCGGTGCTGTGGGAGCGGCGGGGCGGCACCAGGCTGAGGATGGTCACCTGATGCCCCTCCTGGGCCGCCTCAATGGCCACCCGCTCGCCGGCCAGACCGGCGCCGATGACCAGAACATCAGTGATGTGCGCGTCGGACCACTTCATGCGAAACCTTTATCATTCAAACTTTGACGTTGATGAACAGGAAGACGATGAGGGCGAGAAGACCCAGGACCACGAAAAACAGGGTGGCATAGATCAGGTGCAGGACAAATTTGTGGCGGTCGTAGGCGCTCCACTTCACCAGAATGCGGTACAGGCCCACCATGGCGTGAATCTCCGCCACCAGCAACAGCGCCAACAGGAACGAAAAATATCCCCCCTGCACCCGGGCGGCGCTGGTGGCCGCGGCGATGGGCCAGGTGAGCAGGGCGCTCCAGATATGAATCACCCCCAGCACCAGGACGGCCATGCCGGTGCCGATCTGGACGAGCCAGGCCCAGGTGTCCAGATGCCCCAGGCGGCGGCTGTGCTGCAGGAAGACGCGGGCCTCCTGAAATTTCCAGGGGGCCTTGCGCATGGCCGCCAGGCCGTGCACGAAGATGGCCAGAATCACCAGGGGGATGCCGATATAGGAAATGTAGTGCTCGTCCAGAAACTGGGCATCCTTGTTGAAAGCGGCGGCCCCCAGGATGATGGTGGACACGGCCATGACGTGGAACTGCAGGAAGCCCAGGAGGAAAACACCGGTAACCAGCTGCACCAGCTCCATGCCGGACTCCCACCGGGGATTCTTGGCCAGGGTCTTTTGGAGGTTCACGGACGCACCTTCGGGGATGTGGTGAAGTGAAATCCAATTAGTCCTCATCCGGAAACTCCCCCTCTGTTGGTGGGAGGGGGTTGGGGGGAGGGGGATCAATAGGGCAACTGGTCTGTATTGCTAATTTATTTCACCCCCACCCTAACCCTCCCCCATCAAGGGGGAGGGAACAAAACGACTTTCCGGATGAACACCAATTAGAAACTTTATTTGAGGCCCCGGCCAAAGTCAAGAGGGCTCCGGGAAAAAGTGAAACCCCGGCGCCTTCAGGAAAGACTTGACGCCCGCAGCTTTTTCAGGATATAAACGGAAATGGAAACAGGCACGTAGCTCAGGGGGAGAGCACTACCTTGACGCGGTAGGGGTCAGGGGTTCAAATCCCCTCGTGCCTACCAGGAATGCGCAGGGGTTGCGGGGGGAGACCGCAACCCCTTTTTTGTTGAGATGTATCCCGGGGTGCGGTGCGCCTCTTAGAGACCCTGTTTCTCCATGCGTCAGGGATTCCTCCCGGCCGACGCCTTCGAGGTCCGGCGCCAGCCCTTTTTGCCGTGGTCGGCTGCCGGCCGCAGGCTCGGGCGGAAAATTCACCTTTTTTGACGAACATTGGGGGGTGGCAGAAAACATTTATTGATTTGGTACGAAAATTGCTTATTATGTAATGGGGAGAGTCATAATTTTTTGCTCTCATAGATTTATCCAGCCCCTGCGCCTCTCCTCCTGGTTTCCCTGTCCGGGCTCAGGGGAGCATGCTTAACGCCGCTGTTACTCACTGGCCTTCGCCTCTGAGAACCTCAGTGGGACGGAACGGAGAATATGCTGGCACTCACACCGCCGCCGGAAAAGCCTCTGACTTCGGGAAGGCACCCGGTTTCCGAAGCACCCGGGCCTCGCCTCCAGCCATCCGCCACAGGTCCTCCCCGTATCCGTAAGTCTCTGAAAAAGCGCGGGTTGCCGTTACCCCGCCCCCCAGGAGGGAAACCCGGTCTGCGCTGAACCGCGCCGTGGGGTCGTTCCCCCGGCCGGGAGGAAGAATCATGGCACCTCTGACCAGCATTCAAAATGCCCCCCGCCACGACAAGAGAAATTCCCTGTCCGAGCCCCCCCTGAATTTCCTGGGACTTACCCATCAGTGGTTGATGGACCAGTTGCCGGAAGGGCTCTTTATCGTCAACACCCGCTGGCAAATCAACTTTTTTAACCACATGGCCCAAGCCATCACCGGTTTTTCCCGGGAGGAGGCCATGGGCAAGTTCTGTTGGGACATCTTCCGCACCGACCTGTGCCACAAGAGCTGCCCCATGCGGCACTCCATGAGCAGCGGAGACACCCTGGTGGACCGGGAAGTGGAGATCACCACCAAGTTGGGGCAGAAGAAACTGGTGCTGGTGAATACAGCCCAGCTCAAGCGGGCTGACGGCCTGGTAATGGGGGGCGTGGAGACCTTTCATGAGCTGGTGTGCCCCGCAGCCGACATGGTCAACCAGGAAACCTGCTCCATCGGCGATATCGTGGGCGTCAGCCCCAGGATGCAGGAAATTATCCACAGTCTGCCGGTCATTGCGGCCGCGGATTCCAATGTCCTGATCCAGGGAGAATCGGGCACCGGTAAAGAGGTGGTGGCCCGGGCCATTCACCTGCACAGCCCGCGGTGCAAAGGCCCGTTTGTGGCGGTGAATTGTTCGGCCATCCCGGACACCCTGCTGGAATCGGAGTTGTTCGGGCACGAACGGGGGGCCTTCACCGGGGCCGTGGCCAGCAAGCCGGGGCGCTTCGAAATGGCCAAGGGCGGCACCCTGTTTCTGGACGAGATCGGCGACCTCAAGCCGGAGTTGCAGGTGAAACTCCTGCGGGTCCTGGAGGAACGGGCCTTCATGCGGGTGGGCGGCACACGCAAAATCTTGCTGGAGGCCCGAATCATCGCCGCCACCAATGTGAATCTCAAGGAGGCCATGCGCCAGGGCAGGTTCCGGGACGACCTCTACTACCGCCTCTTCACCGTGCCCGTCTATCTGCCGCCCCTGCGGGAAAAGCGGGAGGACATCCCTATCCTGGTGAAACACATCCTGGAGAAGCTCAACCGGAAATTCAACAAGCGCATCAAAGGGGTGGATCCCAAGGTGATGAAGCTCTTCTGCCGGCACCCCTGGGCGGGCAATGTCCGGGAATTGCAGCACGTCCTGGAATATTGCTTTGTCTTTGCCAAAGGGGCTCTGATCACCCAACGGCACCTGCCCCGCCTGGAGTCCGCCTGGGTGGGCCGGGAGCTGGACCTGCCCCTGGGCGAGGGCTCCACCGGCCCCCTGGAGGCCCTGGAGAAGAAAACCATTCTCACGGCCCTGGAAATGACCCAGGGGAACAAGCAGGAAACGGCCCGGATACTGCAAATCAGCCGCAGCAAGCTGTGGCGGAAGATGCGCCTCTATCAGATCAGCGAGGTGGATTTCAAATAGGGAAGGTTTTTCAATTTCGCGACATGGGGCCTGAGAGGATATGGCCCCTTTTTTATTGAACTTTTTCATCCCAAAATGCCCTCTGTTGCAAATACGCTCATTTTGAGGCTCCGCCTTTTTTTCGGAATTAATACGCCGGTCAATTTCGCGACATTTTCCAGCAATTTTGTAACTTAATGATATTTCATCTAATTTTATCCATAAATCCTGGAAGTGTTTTAATCCCGCCCATCCTCTGCCCTTTTTTGGCCGGCGCTCCAGCCCGACTGTCATAATCTGTTACTATTTTCAAGTAGTTATGCAAATGGTCCCGTCCTTGCTTTTTACCCCGGCAAAGCTTGAAGTCGATTCAGGGGAGGAGGATAAGGACATGAGCATTTCCTTTAAGAGTCTGGAAACCATCTTGGAACGTCATCCCCCCAGTCCCGAGCATCTCATCAGCGCCCTGCAGGACGTTCAAGCCCGTTTTCATTACCTTCCCAAGGAAGCCATGACTGCGGTCTGCGACCATCTGGGGGTGCCGGTGTCCCGGGGCTGGGCCGTAGCCACCTTCTACAAATCCTTCAGCCTGGAACCCCAGGGGGAGCACGGCATCAGCGTCTGTATGGGCACGGCCTGCCACGTGCGGGGGGCCCGCAACCTCTACGACAAGTTCCGTCGCGACCTGGGGCTGCCCGGCGAAGAAGGCACCACCCGGGACCGGAAGTTCACCCTGCGCCAGGTGCGCTGCCTGGGATGTTGCTCCATGGGGCCGGTGGCTCAGGTGGATGAGGAGATCCACGGCAACCTGAACCAGAGAAAAGCGGGTCAGTTGATCAAGTTGTACCGGAAGAGGTGATGGCGATGCAGATCACGACATTGACAGACTTGGAAGCGGTGAAGGCGCGGGGTCTGGCCCAACTCTACCCGGAAAAGCCCAAGATCCTGGTGGGGATGGCCACCTGCGGGATGGCGGCGGGGGCGCAGCGGGTCCTGGAGACCCTCCAGAAACGGGCCCAGCAGCTCCACTGGGACGGCGCCGTGGAGAAGACCGGCTGCATCGGTTTCTGCTACGAGGAGCCCCTGGTGGACCTCATCATCCCCGGGCAGCCCCGTCTGACCTACGCCAGGGTGGACCAGGAGTTCGCCGCGGAGATGATGACGGCGGTGGCGGCGGGGACGGTTCCCGAGGAGAATTTTCTGGCCCGGCTGGACGTGGACGACATGATCCTGGACGGCGGGCCCCGGCGGTTTTACGAGGGGGCTCTCAGCGGCTTCGTGGCCCAGGCGCCCCGCTATGAAGACCTGGATTTCTTTAAGCTGCAGCGCCACCTGGCCATGCGCAACTGCGGCTTCATCGACCCGGACAATCTGGAGCACTACATCGCCCGGGGCGGTTATTTCGCTCTGCACCGGGCCCTCACCAGCATGACCCCGGAGGAGGTCATTGAGGCCGTCACCGTGGGCGGACTCCGGGGCCGGGGCGGCGGCGGGTTCCCCACCGGGGTGAAGTGGGCCTCCTGCCGCAAGGCCAAGGGCTGGCCCAAGTATGTGTTGTGCAACGCCGACGAAGGCGACCCCGGTGCTTACATGGACCGGAGTCTGATCGAGGGCGACCCCCACGCCATTTTGGAGGGCATGCTCATCGGCGCCTATGCCATCGGCTCCACCGAGGGCTATATCTACGTCCGGGCCGAATACCCCCTGGCCGTCAAGACCCTGCAGCGGGCCATTCTCACGGCCCGGGAGGCGGGTCTGCTGGGGCAGAACATCTTCGGCGCCGGCTTCAGCTTCGACATCAAGCTCAACCTGGGCGGCGGCGCCTTCGTCTGCGGCGAGTCCACCGCGCTCATGGCCTCCATCGAGGGGAGACCGGGCGAACCCCGGGCCAAGTATGTCCGCTCCGTGGAGAAAGGCCTCTGGAACCTCCCCTCCAATCTGAACAACGTGGAAACCTGGGCCAACGTGCCCCTGATCATCGCCAAGGGGGCCGACTGGTACCGGGAGATCGGCACCGAAGGCAGCAAGGGGACCAAGATCTTCTCCCTGGTGGGCCAGGTGAAGAACGTGGGTCTGGTGGAGGTCCCCATGGGGGTCACCATCAAGGACATGGTCAACCTCATCGGCGGCGGCGTGCCCGAGGCCAGGGAGTTCAAGGCCATCCAGATCGGCGGCCCCTCGGGAGGGTGCATCCCCCGGGAGCTGTGGGACCTGCCCATCGACTTCGACTCCCTGTGGGACGCGGGCGCCATGATGGGCTCCGGCGGCATGATCGTCATGGACAATTCCACCTGCATGGTGGACGTGGCCAAATTCTTCCTGGACTTCCTCATCGACGAATCCTGTGGCAAGTGCATCCCCTGCCGACTGGGTTTGAAACGGATGCGGGACATCCTGGAGGAGTTTTCCTCCGGCAAAGGCTCCCTCGCTGACCTGGAAGAGTTGCAGTCCCTCTCCGAAGCGGTGCAGGACGGGGCCCTGTGCGGTTTGGGCAGCTCGGGGCCCAACCCCGTGCTCACCACGCTGCGCTATTTCCGGGACGAATATGAGGCCCACATCCTGGGGCGCCGTTGTCCGGCGGGCGTCTGCAAAGACCTGATCACTTACGCCATCAACCAGGAGCTCTGCAACGGCTGCATGGCCTGTGTCCGGGAATGCCCCCAGGGGGCCATCACCGGCGAGAAAAAGCAGCCCCACCAGTTGGACGCCACCCTGTGCATCAAGTGCGGCGCCTGTTTCGAAGTCTGCAAATTTGGCGCGGTGGAAGTTTCGTAAAAGGAGAAACGGGTCATGGTCACCTTCACCATCAACGGTAAGGAAGTGCAGGGCCAGAAGGACTGGACCATCCTGGACGTCGCCCGCTGGGAGGGCATCCCCATCCCCACCCTGTGTCACCACCCGGCCGTAGAGCCCTACGGGGCCTGCCGCCTGTGCGTGGTGGAAGTGGACGAAGGGCGCCGCACCAGGATCGTGATTTCCTGCATGTACCCCGTCAAAGAGGGCATCAAGGTGCGCACCGACACGCCCCGGGTGCAGAACGTGCGCCGCTGGATCATGCAACTGCTGCTGGATGAAAGCCCGGCCTCGTCCTACCTCAAGGAACTGGCCAAGTCTTTCGACGTCAAGCCCTCCCGCTTCCAGAAAGCGGGGGTGTCCTTCGCCTGCCATCTGTGCGGCCTGTGCGTGCGGGCCTGCCAGGAAGTGGTGGGCATCCAGGCCCTCACCTTCAGCAACCGGGGCCTGAAAAAGGAAATCGCCAGCCCCCTGCAGATGGGCTCCAAGGATTGCATCAGTTGCGGCAACTGTCTCTATGTCTGCCCGTCCCTGGGGATGGAACAGCTTTACGCCCGGATGAGGGCTTGATACGCCCCGGTGGCAGCCTTGCCGGGGCGAAAGGAGAACCCCATGAAAACCGAGGTCAGAACCGGCGTTTTCCTCTGTGAGTGCGGGGGGAAAATCAGCAGCCGCGTTGACCTGCCCCAGGTCTGCGAACTGCTGAGAGACGCCCCCCAGACTCACCTGGCCGTTTACCCGCACCCCTGCCTGACTCCCGGCCTGGAGGCCATGAAGCGGGATATTCAGGAGCAAGGGCTGGACCGCCTGCTCATCGGCGGCTGCTCTACCCGGGTCATGAAGAAGCGCTTCGCGCTCGGCCTGGCGCCGGCGGGGATGGAAAAATACCGCATCGAGATGGTCAATCTGAAGGACCACGTGGCCGCGGTGCACGACGACCCGCCCGCCGAATTGGCCCGCAAAGCCGCCGCCCTGATCGCCGGCGGCCTGGCCAGTCTGGCCCTGTTGGAGCCCTACGAGCCGACCTCGCTGCCCTTTGAGGGGCCGGCGCTCATCGTGGGAGGCGGCGTCTCCGGCTTCGTCTCCGCCCGGGAACTGGCCCGCCAGGGCATGGAAAGCATCATCCTGGCCAAGGCCTCCACCCCGGAACGGATTTTGGACAATCTCCACCGCACCTTCCCCGGCTGCCGCCTGTTCTGCGGAGATTTACGGGAGCTCCTGCGGGAGGTGTTCGCCAGCCCGCTGGTGACCGTGAAGTCCGAGGCTCCCGTGGAGTACCTGGTGGGAGGCGTGGGTGACTACCGCCTGGGGCTGCGTCAGCCCGACGGCAGTGTGGAGGAGCTGACCGGGGCGGCCATCATCGTGGCCCTGGACCAGGAATTCGCCCCGGCGGACGTGGCGCATATCGGCGGCGGCCGGCGGGTCTGCACCATGCAGGACCTGGAGGATTGCCTGGTGGAGGGCAATGTTCAACCCGGCCGGATGGTTTTCTATGTGAACAGCCCGCAGCATGGCCAGGAGGTTCAGGATTTTTCCGCCATGGCCGCCTGGCGGGACAGCCTCCTGTTGGCCCGGGAGACGCCCCAGGTGAAGCCCACGGTGGTCTATCCGGCCAACGTCAGGCTGCCCCTCTCCGGCGCCGACCTGATGGAGGCCCGGGCCCACGGCATCGGCCTCCAGGCTTACGCGCCGGAGGTGCACCCGGTAGTGCAGTCCGGCTACCTGAGCTTCGTGAGCCCCGGCGACAATCTGGAGCACGAAGTGGAGTGGGACACCCTGGTGATTCCGGGGCTGCCCACCGACCCCAGCTCCAGGTCTCAAGACCTGCTCCGGTGGCTTCCCATTTATCCTGAGAACGGCGGCCGGCTGGCCAAGAGCCATATCAAATTCTGGCCGGAGCAGATACCCGACGAGTCGCTCTTCTTCACCGGCTCCGCGGGGGGCATCTGCGACCTGAACGAGGTCCTGCAGCAGGGGAAAAAGGCGGCCCGGGGTCTCCTGAACCTCCGGGAAAAAGCCAAACAGGGCAGGCTGGTCAGTCCCGTGGTGGTGCACGTGGACCAGGATCTGTGCGAAGGCTGCGGCCTGTGCACCGAGATCTGCCCCTGCGGCGGCATCGAACACGTCAAGCCGGGGAGCGGCCCCGTCGCCCGGGAGACCGACAACCACCTGTGCAGCGGCGGCGGCACCTGCGCCGCCACCTGTCCCTACGAAGCCATCAAGGTCCTCAACAACAGCGCGCAGCAACTGGAGGCCCGGGTTAAGGCCATGATCTCCCGGATGACGGAACATGACGTCCTGGGCTTTGTCTGCGGCTGGGGGGGGCTGGCTTCCTCGGAACAGGCCGCGGTCAAGGGGCTGACTTACCCCCGGGGCATCCACCTCATCGCCGTCAACTGCCTGGGTTCTATCGACCCCAGCATCCTCTCCCTGGCCTTCTTAAACGGCGTCAAGGGCATCATGCTGGCCGGCTGCACGCCCACCCACTCCTGCCATTACCACTACGGCGTGGACCACTGCTGGTACCGGGTCAACGCCATGAAAAAGCTGCTCTCCCTGGCCGGGCTGGAACGGCGGCGCATCGGCATCGGCTACGTGGAAGTCAACGAGCCCGAATCCTTCGCGCGCATGGTGGAATCGCACCTGGAAGCCCTGGAGCAACTGCCTCCTCTGCCCCAGGACGACCTCACCACGACGAAGTTGTGGGCCATCCACGCCACCATGCACCGACCCCGGGTGCGGTGGGTGTTGGGGACGAGCCTGCGGCGGCCCACGGAGAAGGAGTTCCCCGGCTCGCAGTTCAACGCGGTGGATGCAGACGAGACCATGTTGGAAGTGCTCAAGGAGGAGTACACCGTGTCTCGGATTTTCAAGGCCCTGACCGACCAGCCGCTGAATCCGCCCGACCTGGGCCGGATGCTGGCCGAGCCGGTGAAACATCTCACCCCCATCCTGATGGATCTGGCCAAAGAGGGCCGCATCGCCATCAGGGGTTGGGAAAAGGGTTATCCCCTGTACGCCATGGGCAAGGCCTGAGCTGTGGGCCTCCCCTGGCAGCAAACAACCCGGATCCGGGTTCCGGCCGAGAGGGGCTCAGCCCCAACCGGCGGGAACCCCGTCCGGGAAGCGGGAGGACGCCATGAAATCGTTCACCCACCTCATTGAGGAAGTCCAGGAGCGGGGCCTCTGCCATCACTGCGGCGGCTGCGTGGCCTTCTGCACCGCCATCAACTACGGGGCCCTGGAGCTGGGGGAGGACGGCAAACCGCGGTATCGCGACCGGGACCGCTGCATCGACTGCGGCATCTGTTACGCCATCTGTCCTGAGATCGAAGAACTGGACAGAGAGACCAAACACCTGGTGAACTGGACTCCCCCCATGGGCCCCGTCCTGGGCACCGCCATGGCCCGGGCCTCTAACCCGGAGGTGTGGACCCGTGGCACCGATGGCGGCGTGGTGACTGCTCTCCTCCTGTATCTGCTGGAGCGCGGGCGCATTGACGCGGCCATCGTCAGCCGGAGAGCCGGGCCCTTTCAGCGGCAGCCCTGGCTGGCCATCTCCCGAAAGGACCTGCTGGATGCCGCGGGCTTCCACTTCGACACGGTGCCCAGCATCGCCCATTTCTCCGAAACCTACTCCACCTTTTCCCCCTCCATCATGGAATTGCAGGGGGTGGCCAAAAAGACCTACAAACGGGTGGCCTTTGTGGGAACGCCCTGCCAGATCAAAGCCCTGCGCCGCATGGAAGTGCTGGGTGTGGTGCCTTCCGACGCCATCAAGGTGCATCTCGGTCTGTTTTGCGCCGGCAACTTCCAGTTCGGCCCGGAGGAGCGGCGGCGTCTGGAGACCATCGGCAACTTCGAGTGGGCCGACGTCCTGAAGGTGAACGTCAAGGAAGACCTGATGATCCACCTGCGTCAGGGAGGGGTCCGGCACATCCTGCTGGAACACCTGGACTTCATGAAGCGGTATGCCTGCCGGTTCTGTGAGGACTATACCGCGGAATACGCCGACCTCTCCTTCGGCGGCCTCGGCGCCCTGGAGGGCTGGACCACGGTCATCATCCGCACCCCCCTGGGGAGGGAACTGTTCAACCGGGCCCGGGGTCTGGCGCTGGAGGTGTCGTTGCACCAGGAACACTCCCTCCTGTACCAGGCCTCCATCGCCAAAGTGGCGGAGTGGTCTGAGCGCAAAAAGCGCACGGCGGCGGAGAACTGTCTGGAGCTGGGCCAGGTGGCGGTCTGACAGTCTGGAGAGGCGGAATCGTAAGAGGAGGGGCCGGCAACGGCCCACCCGTAAAGCATGAAAAGGGCGGTGGGGCGGGGCATCTCTGCCCGCCGCCTTTGTCTTTGGTGGCACATCCCGGCCTGGAGGCCGGAACCAAACCGAAAAATGATACAATTACTTTGCCAAATCAATAAGATACAGATAAATTCTTGTTGAAAAAACCAGAAACT
>Ga0194125_10000546_pt1 | contig 62494 bp, 48 predicted proteins | sample TA2KigC250mmetaG_FD_148626 | JGI IMG/M metagenome (GOLD analysis project Ga0194125, IMG submission 148626) | Freshwater microbial communities from Lake Tanganyika, Tanzania - TA2015034 Kigoma Deep Cast 250m | ecosystem: Environmental > Aquatic > Freshwater > Lake | place: Tanzania: Lake...
GAGAAATCCGAGCAATGCCTTTATGCTTCAGTTCAGCAGCAATTCGTATCGCGCCCCAACCACAGAGTGTCCGCCGCAAGACCACAAACGAGAGACTCTCACACGAGACCTTCGGCTTGCGGCCGCCTTTGTCGCTGACTTTATCGAGTCATCCCCTCTTGCCATGATGGCGGTAATTCCTCTCCCAGCGGCGCATTGTTGGGACACGGACCCCGAAGCGGGAGGCGGTCTGCTTCGCAGCGGCGTGTTCGGGGCAAGTGGCACGTCGAGCACAGTAATCCCGGACGGCGTTGAGACGCCATTTCATGGTTGCAAACGCCTGACGTCGTCTCTCCCTTCGGCAGGAGCGCTATTGTCTTTGTTGCGCCGCGTTTTTATCCCGGCGGCGACGGACGCTTTCCCGCCACGTGCGTCTCGTCTTTCGTTGTCGCATCGGATTCACCTCCTATCGAGTCTGAGACCGATTCGATGGAAAAGGAGGTTAATCCTTATCTGATGCGGATTCTCCTGGATTTAGTGATAGTACAGGGAAATTAGACGACTGGAAGTCCATTAAAGGAGTTTTCCTCGGAAAAGACTTCTGGGAAGCGCAAAGAGAAGATTACAAAGGCGAGGATGACCTTAGTGCTACATGGTGGGCAACATGGGATGAAGGCAATCTTTACGTCGCTTTAAGCGCTAAAGATGATGTCCATCAGAATACACATAAGGATGCAATATTCGTTGGCGATGGCGTCCAGTTCTCCATTGACCCAACTGGCATGAAAGTAACCTACGCTGGGAATGTATACGAATACGGATACGCGTTAGCAGGGCCAGAGGGGAGCGAGAAGCCATCCGTCGGGCGTTGGTTTACAAACCCTGCTTCCAAGGGCGAGACTTCAAAATATGCCATCCTGCGGGATGAAGCTAAAAAGACCACAACTTATGAGATTCAAATTCCCGAAGGTGACATCGCTCCTGCTGAACTTTCCGCTGGCAAGAAGATAGGCTGGTCAATTGTTGTAAACGACTCTGATACTTGCAACTGCCTTGGAGGCTGGGTTGGCTGGGCTTCACGCGTTGTCTATGGGAAAAAGGCTGAACCGATGGCCGACTTAATTTTCTCAGCCGGAGTGATTACAGCCGTCAAACCCGCTGGCAAACTTGCTATAACTTGGGGAGATATGAAAACTCGGCTGTAAGAAATTTCCGACTGTGTGATGGCTTAGTTTGTAGGGTGAGTATAGCCCACCAAAACTCGAACACAAAACGGCGAATTGGCGGGCAATGCCCGCCCTACGGTATTAATTTATATTTTATGCAACACGGTGATGTTGCAGTGAAAAGGAGGGAAAATAAAAATGACGCACAAAGAAACAGCACACAACATGAAACAATTTCGCCAGTTCGCTTTTATCTTTGCACTCTGGTTGCTTTGGGCTTTTATTGCTACACCATGCCCCATGGCGGGGACATTTCGGGATGATTTTGAAGATGGCGACCTCAAAGGCTGGAGGCAGCAGTATCCCTTCGCACCAGAACCTACGTTCTGGAAAATTGTTGATGGCGAACTCGAAGGTACATACTTGAATCCAGCCTCTACTACAGAATTACATATAGGAGAAGAGAACTGGAAGGATTACACCATTGAATTTGAGATGAAATTGTTGAAAAAATTTGGTCCGGGGGGTTTTTGTGTGGATGCAAGGTATAAGAATCCAGAATGGACACATTTCTGGTCTGTTGGCATTGGAGATTACCCTGGCACATGGGCAATCATTGCACAACGCTTTCCTGGAAACGTTATGACACAAAAGCCTTTTGACCCTCTGGAACTGGATAAATGGTATCACATCAAGCTGGAAGTCAAGGGGGAGAATTTCACCTTTTGGGTCAATGGGAAGATAGCCCTGGAGCAGCAAGATGATGTCGTTAAAGAAGGAGCTGTTGGTATTGGGTTGGGAAACTATACCGGGCGTTTTGATAATGTGGAAATCAGCGGTCCCGACATTCCTGATGTGACACCGCCTACCTGGCGCGCCAGCCCAGTGCAGCCAGGTGGGAAAAAGGCTATGACGTGGGGAGCCATCAAGTTCAGCAGGTGAGAAGCAGCATAGTTTGTAGGGTGGGGCATAGCCACTAAAGCTCGAACACGAAACGGTGAATTGGCTACGGTATTAATCTGTTAAGTTGTGAGCTTTCTCAGAAAGCTCTTGTTTTAAGGAGGTGAAAACAAAATGAAAATCCAAAAAACAGCACACAACATAAAACGTAACTTCATTTGGCTGTTAGTGGGCTTAACGTTCATCGGGCTTTTGGGATTGGCTTCCATCAGTCTGGCAGAAGACGTCTGGACAAAGAAAGCAGACATGCCTACAGCGAGAGCCTTGTTTGCGGCTGCCGTCGTGGACGGGAAAATTTACGCGTTTGGCGGCTTGGCCAATTGGGCAGCGCTTTCGACCGTCGAAGTGTATGATGCAAAGACAGACACATGGGAGAAGAAAGCAAACATGCCAAACGCAATATGCGACCTCTCCGCCGCCGTCGTGAATGGAGAAATTTACGTCGTTGGTGGGCAAACACCGATCAACGTGCCAACCAAAATCGTCGCAGTTTACAACCCCAAAACGGACACCTGGATGCGGAAAGCTGATTTGCCGATTGCTACTATGGGAATGGGAATCGGCGTCGTCAACGGAAAGATTTATACGGTTGGCGGCGGAACGCTGATACCAGAAGAACATATTGCAACCGTTCAGGAATATGCCCCCCTGACGGACAAATGGACGAGGAAAACTGACATGCCAACCCCAAGGGGCTGTTGTTATATGGCCAGGTGGTCAACGATAATATTTATGTTATTGGCGGTTGGGGGAATGAAGGGTCCGTAAGGGTTGTGGAAGCATACGACCCGGTGGCGGACAAATGGACGAAAAAGGCGGATATACCATTTACGGTGCGAGGGGGTGCTCTTTCCACCAGTGCTGTGGGGAACTTCATTTATAGTATTGACGGTTATGTTACTGAGTTAGGGACGGGCGTAGCTGCAGTGTGGGTCTACGACACAACAACAGACACATGGACGAAAGGAACAGACCTGCCAAACCCAAGAGGTAGGGAGTTTTCCTGCTGTCACGCTCGAAGGCAAAATTTATGCCATCGGCGGGATGTTGGATTGTTGCGTCCGGATCCAGGTTGCTCCAACGGTGGAAGTGTTCGACACTGGATTCACAGCAGTTTCGCCACATGGCAAGCTCTCCACGACGTGGGGAAAGATTAAGCGCAACAAGTGAGGTAGCAGACTTCCGAAGTCTTCAAGACTTCGGAAGTCTTATCGCCACGACTTATCAGGAGAAATTGGAACCCTCAACGAGTTACGGGTTCGTTGAGGGTGTGTTACTGAAATCCCCATACGCATCAACTTAAGCTCCTTTTTCAATTCCCCTACCTTGACGGGAGGGGTTAGGGGAGGGTGATAAATAAGAAAGTGAGAAAACTGCTTTCTTGCTTTCTCCTTTCACCCCCACCTAGCCTCCCCCGTCAAGGGGGAGGAACAACGTTATGATTGCGAAGATTGTCTTAAGTTGATGCGTATGAGGGTGTGTTACTGAAATCCCAACCACTTTCGTACCGTGGACTCAACCACCTTCATTTGTTCAGGTTGTAATGTTGCAATCCTGCGAATGAACCTGGGTGGCGGGATAGCCAGAAGTCCTTGTATATTGAATGCACCAGGCCTCAAACCGGACACTGAAAGATTGACCTCGAAATCCGAACCCCTTGGACTTGTCGTGTGCGGCACAACCGTAATCAGGGCATAATCGTGATCCGAAAAAGGGACACTCAGCACCAGGACAGGTCGCGTTTTCGCCGCCAATCCGAGGTCGGCTAACCAGACTTCACTACGTTTAGGCGTTGGCATTGCGTTTTATATCCTCCTGTTTATCGAGAAGTTCGAAGACTTCCAATGCCGCAGACGTTTGATCATATTCTGTCCAGATACCATAGACATCATCGTAGATGACCGGTTCATTACGCACACGATATAAATTGTGAATCACCCGTTCGATGTGATGTAACTCATCGGTGTTCAGGCTTAGTAACGACGCTTCTATTTCTTGGATTGTATTCATGCGAAAATATCCTCCAAATTCAAAACTATGGAATTTTTTCTTTTTAAAATACGACTTTTTCACTTAGCGGTAAGGCTCAATACGACACGTAATGAGTAATACGTAATACACAGAATTTTATTACGCATTACGAATATTGCGATAACTGAAAAACTCGTATTAAAAGAAAAGTTTGGATGGTTCACAACCTGCTACAACATCGAAATTTACACGACGCTATTGAATAATAGCATAAGAATTGAAAGAAGTCAATAATTTTTGATAGCCATATTTTACCTGAAGTGATGGTCACTTCAGCCACTAGTGAATTGGCGGGCAATGCCCTACGGAATCTGTGAAGTAAAGAGGTAATCACCATGTTAGCGCAATATTTAGAGAACATTGAGTCCATGTTAGACGAAGCCTATCGCCGTCTTACTGATTCCGACGCGCAGGCAGGTTTGGACTATCTGTTCATAAGTCTCAATCGCATACGAAGCATAGCGCCTCCACAAGATTGGAGGGGGCAGATAGTACCGCAATGCAGGCAGAATGGCCTGGCTCGAATATTATACCAGGACCCTTTCACACATCGTTCAGCCCAAAAGCTCAGAGGATATCCCGGTGATGCGGTGCTTCTTGATTTCATATATAGTAGCTCACACGTTCAAAATGAACTTGATAATGCTACCGATTTAGGTCGCGCAATCCACCGATATTTATTCAATAGTGCGCCTGGTTGCGCGGTCAGGAATCGAAGAGACATGATAGCAAAAGAGATTGATAAAATTGCTGATAGCTATGCGTATTGTCCATCGCGTGTGGACACCTTCGAGAAGCGCTGTTAAGCAAAGCCGCGCAAAACCGGGCGTTAGGCAGATACGTTGCTTTAGACCAGGGCCCTCTCACCATTGAAACGGTAAAACAGCAGTTATCTGATATTGGAGTTGAGGCGTATATTTGTTCCATAAGGAAACTTTTCGGCTCTCGCCGTGATGAACTCGGTAAATTCGATTTCATCTATTCATCCGGGCTATTTGACTACTTAGCGGACAGCACTGGAAGCCGGTTATTAGAAGTGATTTTCCAGATGCTCAATCCAGGTGGAAAGGTCTGCATCACCAACTTTGTTCCGGGCATTTACACTGCTGGTTATATGGAGGCTATTATGGACTGGTGGTTGATATTCAGAGATGAACAGGCGATGCAGCAACTTACTTCAAGGATTCCCAGAAGTCAGATCGCTCAACAGCGGATTTTTCATGAAGATAATCAGAATGTCTTGTTTCTGGAGATTGAGAAGGTTGGATAAATAATGTATACGCAATGTTGGTACTCTGTTAACACGACTTTTTCAGTTATCCTCTTTTGTGGTAAAGAGGTGGTTAAAGTAGGAAGGAAAGGATGAAAAGGAAGGAAAGGAAGGAGAGTGATGCAAAATTTATTTTCACAATGTACTGCACTGTAACATAAGTCTTGCATAGTACACTGTAGCACAATCTGTTAGATTGTGCCAATGAATCGCAAACTAACAGTTTGCGCGATTCTATCCTAACCTGTCATAATTTATTTTACATTACTTAATCGTTCGGAGTAAGTAATTTATAAGTGATACAGATAAATTAAAAGCCGTGCCTTTAGACAAAGACACGGCTTTTGTTTGGTTTTCATTTCGTATACATTTCGCCTAAGTGTACGCCAACTAATGCGAGGTCAGAGATATCGACGGTTCCATCACCATCAACATCGCCCACCTCTGGGTTAATTACGCCAAAATGTTCAGAGACCAACATTAAGTCAACAATATCCACTTGTCCATCTTTATTAACATCTGGTTCCGGTGAAAGAATTGCAAGCCGATAGATGCCGAAGCTTGAAACATCTGCCCTCACGAGATTTCCTTGTGGGATAACAGTGGCCTTGTCAATCTTTTTCCAGGCGCCATCGATGAGTGCGAATACCCGAATACGTTTGGGTGAACTAACCCCTGTTAGATACGGAATTGAAAGTTGCGCTGGTTTGTTAAACGCAGTTGTGATTGCCTGGCTGCTTTGTGAAGTGGCTGCCAGACTTCTAACACTACCTGCAACGGCATTTTCCAGGCTAAGAACATTGTCATCGGCTAACGCTTCCATGGTGATAGCCGCAACCAATGTTGGGTCATAAGAAAGCGCTGATGCTGCAAAGGCGAGTCGCGTGCCATCAGAGATAATTGCTACGCCGCCTTTAGCCGAGGGAATTAGCGTCACATTCGGACTATTGGATACCTTCGTTCCTTTATTGCCAGCAGCATCTACGGAAGTCAAAGCATAGTAGTATGTTATTGACGGGTCAACATCAATATCCGTCCAGCTTGCGCCGCTGATGCTTACTGCGACAGGCGTTAAGATGGAGATATTGGTTATCGCAGACTGGGTGTCTCGGTAAATGTTGTATGTCGCAGCATTGATATCAGCTTTCCAGGTAAGCACGATATCTGCGCCGCTGATGCTGACGCCAGCCCGTAGATTCTCAGGCGCAGTTTCAGGACCAGTGGTATCCAGTTTAACTTCGGAACTAACTGGCGTTGCCTCATTGCCAGCGGTGTCCGCCGCGCGAAGAACGATGGTGTTCCTTCCTTCTACCAACGTTACTGTCTGCGTCACGTCCGCTTTATTTGGCAATACTTGCTCTACTTCATTTAGAACGAGTTTGAACGAAGCCGGTGGCCGACCGCTATCATCGACGAACTGCGCCTGGACTGTTATCGTTGCCGTCTTCACAGCGACTGGCAGCTTTAACAGCGTGACAACAGGTTGCGTCTGGTCAAGCAATACATTGATAGGCGCCGACGTAGCGCTGCGATTGCCCGCGCTATCGGTTGCATACGCTGTGATGACGTTATTGCCTGCAACAAGGAAAGCCTGTTTCAGATTAAATTTACCGGCATCATCAACGGCGGCTATTCCGACGACGAGACCATTGGCTAAAACCGTAACCTTCACAGGAGGTTTCGTATTTAGCACACTGCCTGTGACAGCAACAGTCCCCTTATTTGTCGGCGACGTAATCTTAGCAAGAGTGGGTGTTTGTGGGGGTTCGACCGTAACCTTGACCGTCCATGTGGTGTTCAGGATGTTGCCGGCTTTATCAGCCATCCGTACCTGTATAGTGTTGAGTCCTTGGGCGAAACCTGTCGGACGTTCCAACTGGGATAAATCTAACGGGCCGAATTTCCTTATTTTCTTTGGGAAAATGGTCAGTTCTCCAGTGGCGCGATTCAATGCGCCGCCGCCTGCTTCAAGGATTGTTTCCGTCTGGTCTATGCCATTGATGAAGATGGTAAGGGTTTCCCAGTTGGGGCCGCTATCGCCATCGACAAGAACTATCTGGATAATATAGAAACTAGTGCTATTGACGTCACTCCCTGGCGGTGGATATGCAACTGCTATTGATGGCGAGACAGTATCTGTCACATCCCCGATTAAGAAGGTAGCAGCACCCACATTCCCATTGCCCGCGATATCCATCGCTTGCACACGCACTGTATGGAAACCGTCGGCGAGGTCTGATGGCACTACATATTGGATTACTCCAGTCGGCTCATAACTGCCTACTGAACTCCCATCCAATAACATCTCTACAGAGGACGCGTCAACGCCGTAGTTATCGGAAACAACCGCTGAAATCGTCGGGGTTCTGTTTCCAATTGCCTCGCCATCGCCAGGCGAGAAGGATGAGATGGCTGGTCCGGTGACATCAATGTAGAAGTTGAATGAAGCGTTAGCGCCGTTACCGGCTCTATCGGAAACAGTCACAGAGACAAAGTGTTGTCCTTCGAGCAACGCAGACGGCGTGTAGGTTAACCGCCCTGTCGCAGCATCGTAACTAAAACCTGTTACTGGGACAAAATCTAACAGCATCATTGTGATTGCCTGCACCCCGCTGCCTATGCCATCCGAAATGGACATTGAGATTTGGGGCGTTGGGTTATTCATGTAGCCAACAGGCGCGAAGTTGCCTATAGAAGGCGGGGTTGTATCCCTTAAAACCGCAACAGGAGCGGACTCAGCGCTGGTATTGCCAGCAACGTCTCTCACTATCGCGGTGAATCTATTTTCGCCTTCTCGCAGAGACACATTTGACATCGTGAATGGACTACTTGCTTTTACCGTGCCGATGCTAACGCCATTTTGGAATATCTCAACTGTCGCTTTAGCTTCTACGGTACCTGTGATATTCACTGTAGTCTTGTTTGTGGGCGATGCTAAAGCATTCAATACCGGCGGGTCTATACCTGTATCGGTAGTAAATGAAACCGCTTTTATACTGCTGTTGGCTGGTGTCGTTTTGTCTTCGGCATACACGCTAACAGTATGGTTACCGTCACGACCTGTAAAATCAGCCGTATAACTGAGTTGCCCAGTATCCGGATTGAAAGTTGCTCCCACACCTACGCCATCCACACGCATCACGATACTGCCGGCATTCACGCCGCTTCCCACATCAGAGATGTATACGGAAATATCGATGATGGCTTTATTGATGAGCGCGCCATTCGCGGGGGAGAATCCTGCAATTGTCGGCGCGGTTGTATCTATCACTTCAGCTTCATAAGTGAATGCCCAGGTAACAGATGCAGTATGACCTGTGTTGTCTTCGCAACTTACATTCACAGTATGCGCTCCGTTTACAAGGTCAGTTGTAATTGCATACGACAACTGTCCCGTCACTGAGTTGAAAGCAGGAGTGATATCCACGCCATCAAAGGTCATGCTAATGGCATTGGCGTTGATACCACTAACATCCTGCGTTAGCGCCGTCGAATCTTTTAATAACGCGGTGATAGTTGGTTTAGGATTGCCAATCATGGCGCCATCGGCGGGGTTTAAATCACTGATAATTGGTTTTTGCGTGTCGTAGATACAAATTACCGGAGTTGAAGGCGAACCGATATTGCCATAAATGTCCGTAGCAGTACAGACGATATTCTTTTTGCCTTCCGATGTAAATGGCACACTTATGCTAAAATCGCCTGTTGTTGCGTCAGCAGTGGCAGTTCCTCTGTAATTCCCATTCACTGTGGCTTTCACCGTTGAACCTTTTTCAGCGGTACCAGTCACAGTCATTGGCGTTGTGCTTGCATAAGGAAGAATCGCGTTGACGATAGGCGCATCAGGCCCTGTGGTATCCACCGTAAATTCAACGGTTGCGCTCGCAGGGTTGGTATTGTTATCCTGGACGTTAAACGTCGCGGTATATATACCATCGTTCAGGTCAGTGTCAGGATAGGCAAATGCCTCGCCAGTTACACTGTTATACTGGATTCCTCCGAGAGTAGAGTCTGTTAGTCCAATTGAAATAGTTTCAGAATTTATGCCGCTGTCAGTATCAGTGAACACTGCCTTGATTTGGGGGCGTTTCTGGTTTATTACGCCGGTTGGCGACATTCCGCTGATAGTTGGCGGAATATTGTCAGTCGCATACGGGTCATACGTAAATCTGAGGGATTTATTCGTAATGTTGCCTGCTTTACCCGTTACTGTAACTCTCAACTCATACGAAAGCCGACGAATCAGGTCACGAGTTACCGTCGCGCTAATCACACCTGTATCGCCTGTGGGCAGTGTTACATCGATGGGAATGGGCGTACCCTCTTCGAGAAGCACCACCTCAGCGCTCTTAAAGCCACCTATTCTTGCATCATAGTCGGCGGACAAAGGTGGAGTCGCAATTGCGACCACATTTGTTTGTGGACTTGTGATAGTAACTACCGGAGGTGTAAGGTCAACTAACAGCGTCAGCATATTAGACGGGGCGCTGGTATGTTCTGCGGCGTCCCTCGCGTTGGCGGTGACATTATATATGCCTTCTGCCACTGAGGAGATGAGCACGCTGAATTTGCCATCGGCTTTGGCTTTCGTAGCCCCTCTTACTGCGCCGTCGAATGATACCGACACCGTAGAATCAGCTTCAGCAGTTCCGTTTACTGTTATATTCGTACTATTCGTAATCAGCGCAGGTAAGATTTCTGTTATCACAGGAGGCGCAGGCGGCTCTGTATCATTGACTGTGACGGTCATTTTATCCGTAGCCATATTGCCTGCCGCATCTTTGACTCGCAATGTAACAGTGTAAAGGCCAGGAAGCGGATAACCGCCTTGAAGGGTTTTTCTATGGCCGGTAAGGTCAGTATCGAGGTTTACGCCATCGCGCGCATCTTTATCCCAATGGTATTCTACAATACCAATATTATCCGTTGAACCGCCGCCGTCAAATGTAACATTGTCTCCCTGGTCAACAGTTTGGTCTGGGCCGGCATTCGCAACTGGCGGGTCATTGTCTGTGGCAGTGATAACAAACGTGTCGGTCGTAAAAACATTGCCAACCGCATCTGCAAGCTCAACTTCGCAGTAGATGGGAGCTATAGAGTTTTGGGGAACTACCAACGGATATGTATAACTATTGCCGCCTGCAAAGGTCATCGCGTGCGGGCTGCCATTCACAATCACATCTGCTCTGGTAATACCGACATTGTCTTCAGCTTGTACGTTTATATCCACAGCCTCTCCAGTAGTGCCTGTCATATCGCCTGGAGCGTCGCCAATCAACTGAGGCGCTTCGTTGTCTACCGTGAACTTACCAGATGTTGCAGGAGTTCCAGACCCCACTTCATCATTAGCTGTGACACGCACGACATACTGAGTGAGGTCTATTCCCGCGCCAACAGCGGCAGAATTCCATGTTACGCTGAAATTACCTGTGCCTGAAACGCTGCCGATGGAACTGAAAGCAGTTTCGCTTTCACCTTTGTATTCAACGATAGCAGAAACGTTTGCCGTTGGGCTATCTGTGTCCTCAATGGCAAAGGAGATGGAAATTGGCCCCTTGTTGCCCGAGACAGATAAATTGCGGGCCTTGGGACGTAATGTCGCAACATCTTGTACATGGATAGTGGCAACTTTGCTATCAGACAAAGGAGGTATACCATTGTCAGTGGCAGTGAATGTTATATTGTAGTCGCCGGGTATTAATGGAATCCAGGAAAATGCCCCTGTATTACTGTCTAACATCGCATCTGCGGGCTTGTCAGGCGATGCATAAGTAATTTTATCTCCATCAGGGTCGGTTGCGGAGAGCGTGAAGTTTACCGGTGTTCCCTCATCAACGTCCCGGTCTGCGATGGCAGATAGAATGGGCTTCTGGTTGACGTTTATCACCGAAATAGTGATGTTTGCGTCATCCTTAGCGCCATAAGGGTCAGTCGCCCTGATAGTGGCATTGTAAATGCCTGCATCCATATAGCCTGTTTGCCACACGATGGAATTGCCAGTAAGTTTCGCGCCGGTAGGCAATCCAGATTGTGAAAGAACGACAGGGTCATTATCTGGGTCAGTTGCGCTAATGTTGAGCGTTAGAATTTGATTTTCCTGCGCTGTGAATACAAGCACGTCTATTGCTGGTTGGCCTCCGATAGAGACGACCAGTGGAGGTTGATTGGTTCCATCGACATAGATAATAACAGTTACAGAATCGGAGTCGCCAGCGCTATCTGTTACGGTGAACGCGATATTGTAGATGCCTTCGGCGTTGAAGGGGATATTAGGCCAACTGAAAATGCCAGCGGCAGCATCAAAGGATGCGCCGAGGGTTGTCGGAACGTTTGATGCGGAGAATGTTAAGATATATCCTGGGTCTGGGTCGGTAGCGATAACAGCGAATTTCAACGTTTGCCCTTCAGCGGTGTCAAATTCGACAATTCTTCTATTATCAGGCTCAATACCGCCAACTGTCCGAATTACCGGAGGACGATTCACACCTCTGATTGTAAGAGTCGCCTGGTCTGTAGACTCGATAGTTCCATCGCTCACCCTGAAGGTCATTGGGAAAAGGTGCTCGACCGCCGGCGGAAGTACAACCGCATAGTCTGTCTGCCACATTAAATCCCATGAGGCGCTACTTTGAATTATCGCGTTTGCGGGTTTTCCGTCTACTCGAAGCGTCAATTTATCGCCGTCAAGGTCGCGTGCGGACACATGCATGGCCACGAGTTCGTTTTCGTTGTAAGTAGCATCCTCAACAGGGTCGAGTACGGGTGGGCGGTTCGTGGGACTTACTACTATCGTAGCGATGGCTGAGTCAGTCAATTCGCCATCGCTCACAACAAAGGTAATAGCATACAGCCCGGCTGCTGTAGAGCTTATCGCGCGATTATACCCAGGCGTCCATGTGAAGGTACGAGTCGCCGGGTCAAATCTCGCGTTTGTGGGAGACAACGTGCCATCTACATTTTCCCCTTGACCTGTTGGCAAACCTGTTGCGGAATATGTCAACACATCACCTGGGTCTACATCTGTCGCCTCGACAGTCAGAGATATTGGACTGCCTTCGTTTACAGGGAATGTCAATGCGGTCGTACCATTTATGCTGGTAATATCGGGCGGATGATTGACATCGCCAACGGTGATGCTGATTATTTCATAATCCACCCCACCATGGCTGCCTTTAGCGAAGAATGTAACACCAGAAAAGACCTTGTTCCCTTGTTCTACAGTTGGTGTCCAGGAGAATACTCCGGCAGTCCCGTCAAAGGTCGCGCCTGGTGGAGCGGATTGAACTTCGTATCTCAGTATATCCTCAATATCAGGGTCAGTTGCTGCCACTGTGAACTCCAAAGGCACACCCACAGTTGCAGACTTATTGCCTATCAGAGTCAGCGCTGGCAATCTATTAGTATCTTCAATAGTAATTGGGAATGTAACTTCATTCGATTTCGCGCCGCGTGCATCAGTCGCCCAAGCGGTCACCGTAAAAACAGATTTTTTCCCTGGGTGAATGATGGTATCGTAATCAGGCTTTACGCTTAAAATACCAGTTGCTGGGTCGAAAATTTCAGTAACGCCCAAACCTTTGGGGAACGGCGGCGATACGGAATAACCAAAAGTGAAAATTTCACCTTCAGGGTCTGCCGCTTCAAACGAGATTCTTAACGTATCTCCTTCGACAACCGACCGACCTTCTACGGCTTCCATCACAGGTGGCGGATTGAAGTCCTTTACCGTGAGGACAAAACTCTGTGTCGCTTTATTTCCATCTGAGTCTTGAACAATAATAGTGACTGTTATTTTACGTTCCTTATCAGGAGGATTCACGCGGTTAAGTGGGGGCGTATATTCCCATATATTATTCGCCACCGTGCCGATGCTTGCGGAATAGATGAGTGTGTCAAGAGGACTATCGGAGTCAATCACAGAAAGTGCTACGGTCGCCGTTTGCATTTCCTCAACTATTTGATTTTTAATACTCATGATAACAGGGTTTGGGTTAAATGGCCGAAGGATAGAAGTATTTTTTGTCACCACTGTGTTTTCACCCGGGTTTTCGCCTTCAAATGACAATCTAACCGTGAGAGGGTCACCCGCTTTAATGGGCTTCGGCGCAGTTACATTAACCCCATAAATGTACTCCGGAATATTGGGGAAAAATTCTGTTCCACCGGAGAAAGTGCCGCCAAGAATACCTCGTCCGCTTGCGGTAGCATCTATGATAATTTGGGTGCCGGAAGGAATAGAAGTTTCCCAACTATCGAATTCAGCGCTAAGAACCAACGAAAGGTTTTTGCCTTCAGGTGTTCTAAGCAAGCCCAATAATTCTGTCACATTTCCTGAAAATTTTTCCTCTATATTGTAGAGGCCGGCTGGCAAACCCAGGCTGTCAAAATCAATTTCCCAATGGATTTTACCACCACCAACATCTTGTGATAGGGACACCGGGGCTATAGATTCCTCGGGGCCAATATAGGTTAATGTTATTTCTGCTGCACTGGTAACATATAAATTAAAATTTAACTCTTTAGGTAGATTTTGGGGCGCTTTCATATCAATTGTGATTGCGCTTCCCCCTTCTGGGCACAACACTTCATCTGAGCATTTAAGAGCTTTGGTTGCGGTGTTCTCTGGTTGCTGAGATAAAGCGCCAGTTGACAAGCCAAGAATTACCAAAGCTAAAACTACCAATAATATAAACACTTTATTTCCGGACATTTGTTCCTCCTAAAAATAATCGACAATAAGTACCTTACAAATACAACATATTATAACCTAACATTCATCTATAAGTCAATGCGATTTTATGAAAAAATTTGTTTGCTCTTTGGAGTAATATATGATATAATCAGTTGCTTTTACTTTATTCGGCATGTTTCAAATTTTCTCAAAAATTAGTTGACAAAGTGATAAGTGATGAGTGAAAGTGATGGATAAATCACTCATCACTCATCACTCCTTGAAATGTCAGCTATTTTCTGAAACATGCCCATTTAAGGTACAGCCTAATGAATGTAATCATTTTAACACGAGCCAAATAGAGGTGGAAAGGAAAATGAGGCATTGGACTTTGTTTGATGACCTACGTGAATTTCAAGAAGAAACAAATAGATTTTTTGAGGATATATATAGACGTTTGTCTATGTTTGAGATGGCTATGAGTCGCTGGTATAGTCTTGATGACCATGTGGAAGTGGAATATGAACGACGGTTTGAGCGGAGGGTTCATCAACCGGCGATAACCAACGAAAGTGTTCATCAGTATCGAACGGTTGAAAGACGTCCCAGAATGCCGATGCCACAACCGGAGTATGATTATGACTATACCACAGATGCTTCGCCTTACAGACAATCTGTTCAGGAATCAACCGGACAGCCGGCATTACAAACTGAGAGACAGCAGGCTTTACCATCAGGACGTCAAGCCGCCATAGAGATATCAGAAAGCGCAACTGAAATTATAGCAGCTGTCAATTTGCCTGGGCTTCAAAAGGGGGATATTGATATTACAATATCCAACGATACACTCAATATACGTGGTAAAGTAAATAAAAACATGGCACTGCCGCCCGGTATCAACCCCGATAAAATTAAAGCAAGCTACCGTAATGGCGTTTTGGAATTGCGTCTTCCAAAAGAGAAACAAGTGACTGTGAATTTTGAGCAATAAAACCAAAGCCATCCAGAAGCAGGGGATATCAAAATAGAATTGGCTGAAATTGATGAAATCTGTAATTGTCCAGATGATGTTACACCCGTTTTAACCGACGACAATACTCATTCGGCAAAAGTCCTTAGAATCACAGTGGTTTACGAAGTAAACTACGCGAAGCCAGAATTACACTGAAATTTTCGGTGTTCCTTCGGTGAAATTCTGTGGCTAAATCTTCCGAAATTTGCTTCCAGGTCCATAACACGACTTTTTCAGTTATCCTCTTTTGTGGTAAAGAGGTGGTTAAAGTAGGAAGGCAAGGATGAAAAGGAAGAAAAGGAAGAAGAACGAGGCTCAGTTTCCTTCCTTTCCTTCCCTTCCCCCCATTCCATCCTACCATTCCGTCAGCATGATGCTTGTGCTACTACTCTAAGTGAAAAACTCGTATCCATAATCAAAATATGGGGGCAAAGATTTGCGTCCGCGTGTACTAGAGGTTGTTTCTAAGCCGGCAAAGCCCTCTTGTTGGAAACGTGGTTTCCAATCGTAACAGGTTTTTCGGCTAACCCTTGCAACCTGACCAGCGGTGTCAATGTCTCCGGTTTCTTGCCAGGTGGCAAAGAGGAGCTTGCGTTGAGACCTGGTAGTCGGTCTGTAATCTACCTGTTTTGCAGTTGTCATGAAAAAATTATCTCATTTTCAACGAGAGTTGTGCACTATCATTTGGACATATAAGTTAGATAGAAAATTTTTCCGCGATTTTCCCAGCGGGCAAGAAGTAATATACCCCTGCTCCTTCAGTTCGATAATACTACTTCTTAACCACCAATCTCCCAAAAGCCTGCCGGCTTACTGTACTTCTCATTCCTTTTAGGCAGGAATTGTCGTAGGTGTCGGCCGCCAAGCGCCATGCCTGCAAGTCCGGGCATGCCGCGGTCTTCATTTTCAACGCAAAGAGCATAGTCGTATCCAGATTCCAAAAGTGCGCCGATGACTGTACCCCAATTCAACTGCCCACGTCCAGGAACTCGGTATTGCCACCACCAGTTGCCGATAATGCCCTGCCGAAAGAGCATTTGTGGGCTGACTTCGCAATCCTTGACATCCGCGTAGTACCATTTGCCGGCGAACATGCGGATGGCGTCTTCTGCTGGCAGAATCATCATCCACAGCCAGTGAGACGGGTCACAGGAAAGCCCAAGATGTTCTGAGGGAACTGCATCTAAAACTCGTTCCCACATCTGCGGATTGCAGGCGATATTGCCCATCCGGACTGCGACATCCAGCGCGATTTTGACATTTTTTTCTTCAGCGAATTTCACAATGGGCGTATACATCTGTTTGAACCGTTCGACAAGTTCAATGGAACGGTCACCTGGATTGCCGGGTGTAGATGAGAATTGCCCATAAAAATGCCAACTGACCGGGCTGCCCGCATGTGTTACAATTACAGGTACGCTCAGGATATTCGCGGTTTCAATGGCGTTTCGTAGACGTTTTGCCGCCGCTTCTCGCATTTGTGGGTCATCATCAAGCAAGTTATTGTGCGCCGTCAACGCCGCAAGATAAATGCCGTGAGTTTTTAATGTATCCTTAATTTCATCGCCCCCTTCGCTCTTTACCTTGTCAGGGGCAACTACGCCGCTGGTTGAAAGGCGGATAGCGTCAAAATCATTCTCTTTAGCCCATTTTGCGCATTCATCAAGACTCCAGGCTCCTCCGCCTGCACTCGTTGAGAAACTTATGTCCATAAAAATTATCCTCCAGTTTAGTACACTGTGAAATTTGTTTTGACGAAGGTTCGTAGTAGCGACTTCAGTCGCTTTTGTTACCGTATCAAACGACTGAAGTCGTTACTACAATAGCTCAAGACTTATTTCACAATGCAATAGTTTACTTTGTAAACTGCTGAACGAAGCGAACAGTTTTTTCAAGATAAAAGTTACCATGTTCTCTGTCTGGCTCAATGTTTGAACCTTCCGCCCACTCGTTCCACGAGCAGATTAAAACCCAGTCAGGTTCTTGCTCAAGCACAACCCGCCAGGTCATGTCGTAGTGTTCGCCATTTCTACGAGGGATGACGCTTCCTGGGAACCGCACGCTCCTGTCGTCGTATCCAGGGAGCGTCGCCAAAGCAAAGAACATATCGCGTTCTTTTGCGGCTTTGGCGAATGAACTATAAGCCCGGCGCAAATCCGTTTCTCCTCTAATGCCCGGGCTGTAGGTTTGCAAACCATCAAAAACGTCTAAAGCGTGCGTGCTGTCGCCAAGCAAACAAATCTTCCTCCCTTCGGTTTCCGTCTTTTCCCTCCAAACTTTTCTTTTAAAAAGAAAAGTTTGAGCAAAAGAAACACCAAGGAAATGAAAAGATTCCTTAATTTCGCGCCACTGTTCGACGTTATAAAACATGCAGGCGTAAGCGCAGATGACAGGCATTTCCCCGACATGCAAATACTGAGCTTCTTCCTTGTAGGTGTCGTGGAGGTATTGGAGATGCTTGATGGTTTTCTCTACTGGGTCCTTTCTCGCCCATGGACCATCTAAAAGCGCCATCAGATGAAAGTCGTCGATATTCTCTTCTTTCAGCATTTCCAGCATTGCTTGCATCGATTTGTCAGTAACATCCTCCGGCCCCCACCAATCAAAGATAAATCCATCAATCCCTCCTTCCTTCGCCCAGAGTACGTGCTGTTTCAAAACTTCCTTGTCCTGCGAGTCATACGGCTCAAGCAAAGGATAATTGGCTGCGCCAATATCCCGTCGATTTTCCGTTCCGATGATTTTTTCTGGATTATGCTGGGCGATAGTTTGGCTCTCTCGGGTTACGTCCCAAAGAGGATGGTTCCAAACCCGCCATCCTTTATTCACCCCTGTCGGCGTACCGTACCAGCAATGATAATGCGCCCAAACTTGTTTACCAGGAAGATTCCTTTTCATTTTTTAACCTTTCTATTGTAAATATAGCCGCTGATTTAGCAGTTTACGAAGTAAACTGCTGAACGAAGTGAACAGACAGCGCTGATTAGGAATGCTCAGTAAATCAGCGTTGTCTGATAATCGACGGCTCTTATCAATATTATAGCCGCTGATTTAGCAGTTTACGAAGTAAACTGCTGAACGAAGTGAACAGACAGCACTGATTGGGAATGCTCAGTAAATCAGCGTTGTCTGATAATCGGCGGCTATAAAAACATTATAATTTCATCTTCTCAATCCGTCACAACCAACTCCACCGGTTCCGCAAAACTTTCCACTTCAGGATTATAATATTCATATACCCTTGACACTCGCGTTTTCGCTTTGATGGGAAATTTCGCGCGAATGCGGTATTTTAATTCGACGGGTTGTTTTGATATCAACTTGTCGAAGTAGATAATTATTTGGCGGCTGGTGAGGTTGAATTTCTTGATTGTTCCGCTTTCCACCAATTCCGTTAGACCATCCGTTTGGACTTCAAAACCCGGTGGTATACCTAAGTCAACTAATACCATGTTGGCGGTAGCAGGCTTGTTGTTTACAACGGTGACTTTGCAGGTTACCATATCGTCTTTTTCCAACTCGCGTTTATCGTAGACAACGTCGATGCTCAACGGTTCAATTTCGGGTTTTTCGCCCGCTTTCCAGGGCAGGTAAAACTTGCCCACAATCTGATACATCAGGCTTCCCTTGCCTTCGAGTTTCAGTTGAACAGTGTTGAAGCCTTCGATGGTTTGCTGCTCCAAATCGACCAACCGCATTACATCGCTGTTTTCTGGGGTGATGCGCAAACGTTCCGCTTCAGCGCCGTTGATGAGGATTTTTACTGTGGCATCGACCTTCTCCGTCATGCTGCCGATGGACATCAACAATGCTTTCAGCGCAAGGATAGTCGCCTGTGTGCCGCGCCATGTACCGTTGCTGTCTTTTTGGCGGATGAGGTAGGTCAACACTTTGTTAGTCAAGGCGCTATATCTGCCGTATTTGAGCAGCGCTTGCGCGGCCATTGCTGTAGTCTCGATATTCGCAGAATCTCCGTGTGAGTGGGTGATGGTGGAAATCTTCGATTCCCAGTGAGCGGTGTCTTTATCTTCGATTGCCATGTTTTTGAGTTTTTCCATCACTTCATTAGTGCTGGCGTCATTTTTATCTGCTCTGACAAGCGCATTGGCGATGATAGCGAGAGTATACGCATCATCGGCTTCCTTGAGATGCGCGCGGATATAACCAACGCCTTTGTTGATATTTTGTTGGGAAATCCCCCCTGTTTTTTCAAAGGGGGGAGAGTTTGCCTCTGTGTTCTTGACGCTTTCCAACAGCGCCCAGATGATGTATGCAGTCGGCAACAGCTTAGAGTTTTGAATCCGCCCCCAACTTTCCTGGTGCAAGTAGGCTTTGTCAGGCTCCCACGAACCGTCGGCTTGCTGACGTGAGATGAGCCAATTTTGGGTGCGTTCGATTACTTTCGGGTCAACTTCGTGTACCTGCGCCATGTCGTGAAATTCCATCAAACCGTAAGCGGTCAATACTTGATTCGCCGGCGCGTCGCCGAACCATGAGAAGCCGCCTCCTTGCACTTCAAAGCTCAACAGACGTTGATATCCGAGATTGATATACTCTTCAGCCTTCATCTGAACTTCGGGAGTGCTTTGTTTCGTCACTTTCATGTAATTCAGCGCGAGGATGTTGGGATAGGTCGTGGATGATGTCTGCTCGAAACAGCCGAAGGGCATCTGGAGGATATTTTCCAATCCTTCCATCACCTGGCTGAAGACGCCTGGATATATCTTGACCAGCACTTTGCTTGCGCCGTCGATAGCTGCCGCAGGAATTTCGATTTTTCGTTCGACATCGCTTTCAAGTCTGTCGCTCTGCGATATGAGAAATTGTTTGCCGTCAGGGATGACTTCAATTTGGCGCGAAATTGCATCGCTCATTTTATCTCCATACGCGTGCATCGTCAGTTTATGCCAGCCAATCTCTTTTACTTTCAGGCGATAATACATCACACTGACCTGGTCTTTTTGCAAAGTAATCTGACGTTCCGCCCCATCTTCGATGAGCTCAAACCAGGACTCTTGTGTCAGTTTAAGTCGAATATTCTGCTCAGATGGCAAGTAGTTGTAAATGGCGATGGGAATGGAAACTTCGTCGTTTTGAGTTAAACTCACAGGCAAGTCGATGTCGATGAAGAAATCTTGAAACACGCGAATGCCCGCTGTTGTACTACCTAACTGTCCATTCAGAGAAGACGCCATGCTCGTAAGACGCCAGGTCGTAATTGAATCCGCCATCGGAATGCCAAGCGTCGCCTTGCCTTTTTCGTCCGTGAGGAGCGCGGGCGTTACGAACAACGTTTCGGGGAAGTATTGTCGGATGCGCGGCGCTTCGATTGTATCGCTTTTGGCTTCTGCAAGCGCGGTGCTTGTAACAGTCATTGGGGCTGCTTCCGGCGCTTCGCGCGCCATTAAGAATTGTACTTTTCCATTCATTACTTCTGCTTTTTTGAATCGCACACCTTTGCCGGCTCCTCTTCTCAAAAATCCTTCTGCATCAACGCGGCGTTCCTTCTCAACCATCCAGCCCAAGCCGTTTGCGAACGCAATATGCCATACGGTAATATCATCATCAGTATTCAGCAGCCCATCTGGCCCGAGGCTATGCAATCCTTCATAGGTGATTATGAACGGCGCGCCCCACGGGTCAATAATATCCTTGGGTTTGAGGAATCTTTCGTCTACGAGCGTTTGCAAGGGATGTTGCGATTCGATCGAACGATGCGTTTTCTCAAAATATTTTCTCATAGCTTCGGCAATGGTATTGGCACAAGCCGCAACTTTTGTCTGCAACTCCTCTTTGTACTGTTGTTCTTTCTGCTCGTAGGTACGCAGGTTGAGACTGTATTCGCCGCGTACTTGTTCAATTGACGCCAACAATACCTTCGCCGCTGTCTGACGCCGCTCACGTTGTTCAAGAGGTTCTATAACGATAGAGTCCATCGTATAGCCATGAATTTCATACTTAGGTTTCAGCAATTCCTTCTCTAATGTGAAATATACCTTTTCCAGGCCCGGCTGCATTTCCTGCAATGCGAACACGCTTTCATCTACGACCTGAATGCCAAGCGCCGCAAGCACCGGATGACCTTCGGGGTCAGTCACAGAAAAATCCAACTTCGCTTCCTCGCCAGGTAAATAGACTTGCTTGCTTGCAGTGATACCGATGTTCAAATCGTCAGCGGAATCAACATATACGATGCGCGTATCGCGGATAATGTTTGACCCACTTGTAATCTGATACGCATGCAGTTCTAACGTGCCGAAATCGTTTTCGGAAAGGTGGATATCTACTAAGCCTCTGCCGTTTTTCATTTCGACGGATTTGGTGAGAATTGTCTGCTTCGATTTTATCAGGTCGATATAAACAGAACCGGCTTGCTTTGCGCTGAATACTTCTGCATGGATAACATCTCCCACTTTGTAGAGCGCTTCATCCGTCCTTAGTAGCAACGTATTTTCAGCTTCCGCCTGGAAATTCTGACTGCGTTCGGCGCGATTGCCTTGTTTGTCAACGGCTGTAACCTTCAGAGATAAAGCGTTGGTCTGAGGTTTAACACGGAATACCGCTACTCCTAAGGAATCCGTCTGAATTCTCGATTTTAGCAAACTGGAAGCTTGCTCTACTTCAACGGTCGTTTCCGCCGGTTTGCCATCGGGGTAGGTTGTCATCACATAGATTATATTTTCAACGTTCGGCACGATATCGCCGCTTTCGGGGATAATTACGATGGTGATGGGCGATTTCACAACGCTACGGTTTTGCGTGATTTTCTCTTCATGTTCTGCGCCATCAACGACGGAAATATCGAACATCACAAAAGTGTTTCCCTGTTCCAACGGTTGCCCGACGAAGTGCGACGGCAACTTTAATTCAAAAGTGTAATGCCCATTTTTGTCTGTTTTGCCTTCAACTTGCGCAAATTCATCGAAACCGACATCGAACTTTGACGCTTTGATGGTCACTTTGCCATCTGCTACAGGCTTGCCGAAGAAGTAATCCGCTTGCAACTCGCCTTTGACGGTCTCCGCAGGCGAATAAAAATCTTTATCCGTCGAGAAATTTAGCTTAAATTTAGGCAATACATAGCGGTCAATGGTGACTTTCTTCTCTTGCGTCACTTCACCAAGGATGGCGCGGATGGTGTAAGTCCCCATGTTGATTTCATCGGCGAGGTTGAAATCCGCCGCCGCAATGCCGAATTTGTCAGTATCCGCTATATATTTGAAAACCTTGTTGCCTTTGGCATCTTCAACTTCAAGAGTAATCTGGGAATCTCCAATAGGCTTCAGCGTCGCCGCGTTCAAGGCGAGACTGCGAATGTGAATTGTCTGTCCGGGCTGATAGAGCGGCTTGTCGGTGGAAAGTAAAATCTTATGCGTTTTTACGATGGAAATGTCTTGCTTTACGTTGTCGGTTCCCATCGGAGAATCGACTTTCACTTGTAGTTCGGCTGAACCTTCCAAATTTTCGGGCGCGTTAAAGCGCATCTCCACAGTCCCTCGGTCATCAGTTTTGCCGGAGAAATTAACCACTACGCTTTTCTTATCCTTCATTACAACTTGAGCATTGACCTTAACTGCGCGTATAGGCGATTGGGTTGTGTGATTGAGCGCGATAACCCGCAGAGACGCCGGACTGCCGGCGTACCACTGTGTCTGCCCAAGGACGCGAGTGTCCAATTCGCCAATCAGTTCTCCCAAGCTCACGTTGCCCGCATACTTATATTGATTGGTTTTCCAGGAGTATTTCATTCTATGCTTTCCTGGATTATCTTGTTTTGGAAAAACCGTTTTGTATTCTAACACCTTCTCGTTTGATACAGTTAGATCTTTCTGCTGTTCAGCAACAAGGCCACCATCTGGATGTACTAAGGTCAAGGTCAATACACCAAGGTCTTTGGCTTTATGGGAAATAATACCGGCTTTCACTTCAATTCCAGCTTCGATTTTATGGGCAGTCAGGGTGACAGGTGTATATTCATGTCGCTCAACTATCGGTGAATTTGTAACAGCATGGGTTACAACATTGACGCCAAACTGTGCCGCCGGATTATTTATGTCTAAATTGCGAAAATCCCATTGACGCATATTCTTCGGAATGAGCGCCGCCACACGTCCATCAAGTTTCAATACATCCGCAGCAAAGCGTTGCCCATTTATCTCATACCAATTTTCTTTAGATTGACCGACTGACGTAATATCCTGCAACGGCTTATCGGGAAAAAGTTTGCGCAATTCAGAACGGATGCTCTGCTGAAAATCGCTATCCTGCGCATCGACCATCAGAAACCCACCTTTTTCAGTGAGATAGGTCTTTAAATTTGACTGTTCAGCATCCGAAAAACGGATTTTTCCCATGCCGGTGATAATGAATATGGGCATGCCGAATATCGCGTCAGAATCAAGTTTGGTCGATTCTGCTGTCACCGACAATCGCGTGCGTAAGTTGACTTCATCAGCCAGCGCCGGGGCGATTTCAAAGTCTATATCGCCTGGCTTATGGCTAAGTTTTGCGTAGCCGATGACAAACCGACCTTGTATATTTTTTCCCGAGCCGATGAGCAGGTTACTTTGACTTTCTCCGCCTACATCTACAGCCATAGTTGTTTTGCATGATGTTAGCAATACGGCAATGATACCACAGATGGCTGTTATTCCCATTTCGTTTAGGGTCAAAAATTTTAACATTGTAATTGCCTCCTTTATAACCGCCGATTACCAGATGACACTGATTTGCTAGGTTTATAGCCGCTGATTATCAGACGACGCTGATTATCTGAGCCTCCCTATCGGCGCGGTCTGTGAATCAGCGGCTATATCCTTTTATAGCCGCTGATTATCAGATAACGCTGATTTACTGGTCTCTAATCAGCGCGGTCTGTAAATCAGCGGCTATATCCTTTTATAACCGCCGATTATCAGACGCCGCTGATTATCTGAGCCTCCCTATCGGCGCGGTCTGATAATCAGCGGCTATATCCTTTTATAGCCGCTGATTATCAGACAACGCTGATTTACTGGTCTCTAATCAGCGCGGTCTGTAAATGTTATATCCTTTTTAATCAGTGCCGTCTGTAAATCAGCGGCTATATTATGCACAATCACCGCTGTATGAAAATCAATGGCTATTTATTCTCACAAACACAGGCTCCGGTCGCACAGATTGAAAGTTGAACAATAAACCGAGTTGAAGATTATATCTGCGAAGCAAATCGCGTGCAGTAGAAAGGTCAACCGGTTCAATAACACTGGTAGCTCTTGGAATCAAAAGAAGCTTCTCATCTACAATGAAGTGCCAAAATTGTTCAACATCGATGACTTTCCCACGGAAGTAAAATTCAATGCTTTCTCGTTCATCAAAGCTAACTCCCATTTTCCTAAGCTCCAAGCGGCTGGAATTTTGATAAATGCGAAAGATGAACCCAGGGCCAAGTGTGCGGTAAATTCGACACATGGCTGAAAGAACTTCCCGGGCAAGTTCGGCATGGAGCCAACTTCCATCTATTGTTTTTTCCAAATCTATTTCCATTTTAACGTTGTGATGCGCTGAAGTTCTGACACGGCGTTTAAATTCAGGTTGTTTACCACCAAAGTTGAATAGCAATCCAACCTCAATACCGTTTGCTTTGAGATAGGATAGTAATTGGGCTTCACGGATTGGTTTAAGCCGATGCTCTACTTTGTATTCTAAAACCGCGGTTTGTTCAACAATAGCGTCAAGAACTTGCTGTCCGACTACTATTTCTTCGTAGAATACCGGAAATTCTTGTTCACATTCACAATGAATTTCGTTTGCTTCTAAATCGAACTCCATTGCTTTTTGGTAGAAATCTTCTGGAAGGTCATGGCGCATGCTATTGTATACATGATAATAACTGCCAATAATCTTCCCCGTCAAATCCCCATGGAGAAAGTCATCAACCATTCTTTTGGATGACATAATCTCCTCCTTAAAGCCGCTGATTACCAGACAACGCTGATTTATCGGGCTTATAGCCGCCGATTATCGGACGCCGCTGATTATCTGAGCTTTCCAATCGGCGCGGTCTGTAAATCAGCGGCTATAATATTGATAAGAGCCGCTGATTACCAGACGCCGCTGATTATCTGAGCCTTCCAATCGGCGCTGTCTGTGAATCAGCGGCTCTAAACCTAAATCCAAAAAATCATATTTCCTCGATGTCCTGTGATAAAATCGAGAATGAGCCATGTGCCGTTGCAAACGAATTGCCCAAGAATTAACCCTAAGAACAGCGGCAACAGAGTGCGATATAGCTTCAAGCCACCGTATCTGAGAATCGAAAATTTAATAATCCATGCCAGGAATACCGTGAACCACATTTGGTCCATCATCCAGATTGGGCCGATGGCGAAGCCGATGGGGTGAAACGGCCACCAGAGAAAACGCTGGCGCAAGAACATCAGAATCGTCATGATGCCCGCGCCGATGCCTTTGATATACCAGCCGGTTATATTGGCTTCGGTGGGATTCATAATTTGAGTGATGATGTAATTGTAGGGCGCTTTTGCGCCGCCGTCGTAGAACCAATCGTTGCCGTTGATGCCACCATAGAGGTAGGAGACGCGAAGTAGCATCCAGATAGATGAAACTGCGCAGACGATGATGGCGAGCATCATCGCCCAAAACAACGGACGTTTGCGCTCTGAACCAAGTTCAGCAACTTTTAACCCGTTGGCGGCGGATGCCATCACGAAGGTGCGAATGTCCGACGACCAAACATAAGTCAAAGCCATTGCAGTCAATCCTTGTGGTCCCAAAGGTCTGGCGCCAATACCTGAAATTACAAAAGATGAGCCGATAGTTGAGGCGACCGCTTCTGCCATGCCGCTTTCGACGACAATGCGGGTTAAGCCGACAAATATAAGAAACGTGGCAAAAAGAAAAATCGGCACAATCCACAGCGGAATGCCCGTCGCATTCAGCCAGAAGGTCATATAAATTAAACCGATTAACATGCCCCAAAAGGCGACACGGTAAGGGAGCGCTTCATGTGAATCGTCGATATTCGGGTCATTTTTGAATGCCTTCTGGATAACCTGTTTGAGATGTTCCCTGCCAACCCATAGCCCAGACACAACCAAAACGGCAATTGCGCCCATACCCTGATGCGCGAATATTGGCGACGGCGAACCGTAGATGCCGAGATTTTCGGTGTAATGATAGCCAAAGTACGCCATAAACCCACGCACAACTAAACTCAATAAATTGAAAAACCAGAGGCTGAAAGCGACATCGAGATGTACCATGTAGAAGAATCCGACCATCGGAAAGCTCAAACGAAAGATAAGGGTGGTCGTTCGACGAAATATCGACACATATTGCACCAGCTCGACGCCCGGCACGACGGGATAATAGTAATGCAAGCCGTTGAGACTGCTGATGCCAAAGGCGATGGCAAAACCAAGCCACATAACGCGGTTTTTAAACAGCGGGCTGAGAATTGATTTTCCTTCCAACCGCGACATCTCCAAAGGCAATTGCGCAAGCGGATAAACTAACCGTTCCTTTTCCATCCACTGCTTGCGCAAGATGACCATCAGGCACATCATGACGAAATACAACACCAGCAAAAAACTGCCCCAAATCAGCAGCGGCTTAATCCATATTCCCCATGGAATTCTGCTCTCCCAACTGGGTAAACCTTCGTAGAAATATTTAATCCATAATTTGCCTTGAGGGACCAGCCAGGGTTTGATATGCGGTTGAATCAACTCAGCCCAACTGTTTTCGGGAAGTGCGAAGTAAAATGGCGATGTGATGATGGGCAGTAATTGCGCGCTCATGCCCATCGTCGGAATGGCGCAGGCAACCACCATCATGATGTAGACTGTCTTCAACTCCGATGAATTCAGTGCAAAGGTTGATTTCACTTTGCCGAGAGCGGCATTTACGATAAAAGTCAGTAGAAAAAATAGAAAGACCGCCGCTGCTGCACTAAAATCGATTTCCATGTAGGAGCCGTGCAGCACCATGAGGTTATAAGTCGTCCCAACACCGATGATGAGAGTTGCCACTGTCCCCACAGCAAAAGCCCGGAACGTGAATGCGTTTGGTTTTTGGAAAGTTGGTTCTTTCATCCTTTATAACTCCAGAAACCCGTTTTCTCCGAGAAAACGGGTTTCTTATTATAAAGTCAAATCATATTCTATAAGCTGGAACGTGCCATAAGCATCCTTGATTTGAACTATCCCGACGTCCGGCGCTAACCAGTGTACATACATCGTTTCAGTATATGAAGAGGGTATCTCACCAGCGATTTCAAGTTTGCCTTCGTATTTGTAGGTTACTCGAATACATTCGAACGTACCCGCAGGCACAGTGATAATTTCCTTTCTGGACGAATGCCCAGTGAATCTCAGTGTGAGAGCTATATTCTTGCCACCCAACAGCGTTCCTGCCGCTCTAATATGTATCACGAGCCAATCAAGACCGGGTTTCAAGGGTAATTCAACCAATAGTCCTTCAGTGAAGGAAGATTGCACGGTAAAATTAAAGAGCGCCCATCCCTGAAGCGGTTTGAAATCCTCCTTGATTAGTTTCATGATGCTTTTGTCTATCTCTTTCGTGTATAGCCTGATTCCTGCGATGGTTTTTCGGAAAAACACTTGTTCCGCTTCAGAGTCGGAGGATTCTGCCTGCCATATTTCAGTTTCAGCGTCGGGAGGTTCCGCCTGCCACATTTTATAGGTAATACCACTAAATTCTTCGCCTTCTTTGATGGTCCGAGTGAGAATTTGCCCTTCAGCATTTAGGTATATCCATTTGCTTCCGACATTATCGGGATAATAATCAAGGACGGGTTCAACAACTTCATCCTTCGTTTCCTTTGTTGGCGTTTCATCGCCGCAGCCAAATAAAAAAACGAAAAACAGTAATGCTATAGTGAAATATATGCTTTTCATGGTTGCCTCCTTGATATGTGATGAGTAATACGTGATGAGTGATTTATCACTTATCACTCATCACGTATCACGTTTTACGTTTTACGAATATGCCAACTCAATACCTGCTCCCCCACATCTTCCCAGACAAAAACCGTGGCGATGTTTCACATAGTTCCGTAAAGAACTTTTTAACATCCGGCGACTTCGTCAGTGGGAGTTTGACTTTTGTTCCTGTCCACGAAGAAAGATAAGCCGCGTTGATGATTTCAACTACGGCGCGTCCATCTGCTCCGGTGGAGTAAGGTTCTTCGCCGTTTATGACGCATTCGCAGAAGTGCTCTAATTCTAAAAGATATTGCCAATTTTCCTGCACCTTGCGGAGTGGATTCCAGGGGCCTGGGGGCGTCAAATCTGTTATGGTTTTACTATTTTCGTAGAGGTGTATAAAAGCCGGCTCTATCGTTGGCGTGCTATGGAAAAGCCAGCGCATGACTAACGTTCCATGCGTCCCAAAAATTTCATAACTTTCCTCGCCAGTTGCATGCGTCAGCATGGTAAGGTGGAGCGTGCTAATCGCGCCGCTTTTGTGCTTCATGACAACGCCGGCGACGTCTTCAGTTGGGTGATGTTCAGGCGCGACTATGCAAACGATGGCGCTGACTTCAGAGACATCGCCAAGCCACCAGCGGCAAACGTCAAGCGGGTGTGAACCCCAAACTTTTTCTTTTAGGAAAAGAAAAAGTTTGGCTGGAGAAATCCGCCGCCAGAAGCCAACGTCAGACGGTACTGTTCACCACTGGGACCTCCGACGCGGGCGTTGTCCCAGCGAGCGCGCATTTCAAAAACCTGCCCTAATCGTCCTTCTTCGAGCCACGCCTTTACCTGCCTGAATGAGCGGTTAAATCGTTTCATGAAGGCAATCGTGAACTTCACGTTATTCTCTTTACAAGCGGCAATCATAGCATCGGCTTCCGCGATAGTCGGCGCCATCGGCTTCTCGCAATAGACATGCTTCCCCGCTTTAGCCGCCGCAACGACAGGTTCGCGATGGTGATGCGGCGGTGTCAGCACCATTACTGCTTCGACATCCTTATCGTTTACAATGTCGTCCAAGCGAGTGTAACAACGTGGCGTCATAAACTGCTCTTGCATATACTTCGCCCGCTCTTCCCTAATGTCCATCACAGCGACAAGCTCGCCTTTTTCTAAAAACTGAAACGCCGGAGCATAAAAGTCATTTACAGCCCACCCACAGCCGATAAGTCCAAGTTTTACTTTTTCCATCAAAAACTCCTCTTGCGTGAAACGTGATGCGTGAAACGTGAAACGTAATTATTTGAAGTGAAACTGAGACCTATTACGCATTAAGTTTTACGCACCTCAAACTGAAAGAAAAGAGACGGTTGGAGGTGGAAGTTCAAATGAATCAACTTGTTGGGGGAAATACCCGAACAAGTTCGGGCGTCCGGAAATGTAAATTTTAATCTTGAAAATTAAGCATTTTTCAGAAAATATTTTAAACTTTTTCACCGCAAAGGCGCGTAGGTCGCAAAGAAAAAGCAAAAGTTTTTCTTTGCGTCTCTGCGGTTTCTTTTAGAAATTGAGACGAGCGCAAAGAATTTTTTGAAACTTGCTATCCTCCTAAAATTTTGAGAAATTCAGTTGGGGAGATAATCTTAATCCCCTGGTATTCTCCTATATCCTTTAGGTGTTGGTCTCCTGAAACAATATAAGAAGTCTTTCCCTCAATTGCTGCTATGATAAACTTGTCATCGGCTGGGTCTGCATCAACCACTTTAAGTTGTAACTCTCCCTTGGTTTGAATACTTGAATGCTCCAAACTATCTAACAATATTAAAACCTCATCTTCAGTCATAAAGCTCCGTTTTCTAATGCGTTTATAAAAAAGAACTTGCTTCATCTCCTCGATGATTTGAGGCGAGGTGACGATTTGAAATTTACCCGCGCGCCAAGCGTCCAAGATTGGAGCAGAGTGTCCCACTGAAACTATTGTGGCGCTTGCAACTAGATTTGTGTCAATAACTACTTTGACCATTTTTAAGCTCGCTAAGATAATCTCTTGCGTTCCTCTACTCTGACCGCTGCCACTGCTTCGTTGATGAGCGCTTCTACCTCCGTAGGGTCAACATCCTTATTTCTTTCTCTTATTCTGTCGACAATCTCAAAAAATCTCCCTTGGGCTTCCTCTCGTTTTTTGTCTATGCTTAGGTCTATTATCTCTTTGGGTCTTAGGATGATGGTTTCATTTTGTAGTTCTGCATTGATATAATCTCCTTCTTTAATGCCCAAAGCTTTGCGCAATTCAACTGGAATAGTAATCTGAAAGTTGCGTCGCACCTTTGTAAGCGGCATAATGTATCTCCTTTTCTTAACGTTTTGTTAGTTTTGTCTGAACGAATATTTTTGTTAAATTCTTATAAATTTCTAAGATTATGATGACAAAACAGAATATGGCTGTCAAGGAAAATCTCAATTATAGGTTTAGGATACCTGTCTACACACAGGACAATCGGGATTTCTCTTGATATGAACTTTTGAAAATGTCATAGCTTCGCCTTCGTAGAGCAGTAATTGGTCTTTTAGCAATTCACCAACACCTGTAAAATATTTAATTGCTTCTGTTGCTTGAATTACCGCGATTAATGCCGGAGTGACCCCGACGACGGGGAATAGGCCGCCGGGCATCGCTTCTGAATATAGACAGCGATAACAAACTGTTTCTCCGGGAATAATGGTTGTCGCTTCGCCTTGAAGTCCCCAGACGGCGCCGTGGAAGAACGGAATCCGATGCGCGACGGCGAAGGCGTTCAGAACGAATCGGCTTTCAAAATTATCCAACGCGTCACATACCGCATTGACGCCAGCGAATATCTGCTCAATGTTATCCGCTGTAACTTCACCGGTGTATGCGACAATTTCAACCTCCCTGTTCATCTCTTGCAACTTTTCCTTAGCCGATTCTGCTTTCTTTCGCCCGATGTCTTTATCCCAGTGTAGAATTTGCCTATTCAGGTTACTCAACTCAATGACATCTTTATCTGCTACGATAATCTTCCCAAACCCCGCTACCGTGAGATACATCAACAATGGTGACCCTAAGCCGCCGGCTCCAAGCACACCTATAGTCGTCTGTTTCAATTTTTCTTGTCCTTCCTTGCCCCAGCCATCAATCATCATTTGTCGATGGTATCGCTTATGGTCGTTTGGTGTTAAAATAGACATGAGTTTCCTCCCTACCTGTTTAGACTTCCGAAGTCTCCGAGACTTCGGAAGTCTAAGATAAACTTCACTCATCACGTATCACGTAAACATCGCTGTACTCAAATATTTATTCCCACTGTCTCCAAAAATCACGACAATCGTACCCGAGTCCATTGATTCGGCCTGTTTGATGGCCGTGTACATCGTTGCGCCAGAAGACATTCCAACAAATAAACCTTCGCGTTGGGCAAGCGCCTTAACAGTTTGAAACACTTCAGCTTCCTGGAGGTATACGCGTTCATCCAACAAAGAAAAATCAACTATGGGCGGCACATAACCCTCATTGAAGTTTTTTAAACCCTGTATGGTAGAGCCAATGGCAGGTTCTATACTTATGACTTTGATATTTGGATTATATTCCTTGAGTCTTTTGCTGACTCCCATTGCTGTACCGCCTGTCCCCATGCCGACAATGAAAACATCCACTGTGGGAACCCGCTGAAGAATCTCTGCGCCTGTCGTTTCGTAATGCGCAAGCACATTATCGCTGTTTTCAAATTGCCCCGCCAAAAAATACTTTGGGTCTTTAGCAAGTTCCATTGTCTTCGCAATGGCAGCGTCACTACCACCTTCAGCGGGAGTTAAAATTAACTCCGCGCCCAAAGCGGTCAAAATCTGCCGCCGTTCAAGACTCATATTTTCAGGCATAACAACTTGTACTCGATAACCTTTGAACGCGCCGACCATCGCCAATGCAATGCCGGTGTTGCCGCTGGTCACTTCCAAAATAATTTTATCCTTGGTCAATTCGCCGCGCGCTTCCGCGCGTTCAATCATATATTTGGCGATTCGGTCTTTCAATGAGCCACTTGGATTGAACCATTCTAATTTAGCATAAATTTTCACTTTTGGATTTGGATTGAGCTTGTTGATTTCTATGACCGGTGTATTTCCTATTGCGGTTAATAAATCTTTGTGCATTTAATCTCCTTATTTCATTGAGAAACCAGGTTTTTCGGAAAAACTTGGTTTCTATCTTTTCAATTCCGAAGGTTTTAACCACTTGTCCAAAAAGGCAAGTGATTCGATGGCTCGTATTTCATGTCCGCCTTCAAAAATGCCCATTTCAACTCTATCTTCCATACCAAGCTGTTCATAGTGATAGCGGAGTTTTTCAAATTCTTGCTTTGCCATCTCCACCCAGACGGCTCCATCGTTGGTACCTGCTTCGATGAATATAGGTCGCGGGCAGATAAGCGAACCGATGTCACTGTCAGAGAATTCTAACAATTGCCTGAAGTAATGCTTGTCCTCCTCATTGGTGTCGATATAGGCGGTATAGTGGGGAGACTTCTTGACCATTTTATCGGTGCGCTGGTTGAAGAAACCTGAGACGACTGTTGCTAAAATTCGCTCTTCGATGGCTGACGCCCATAGCGCCGTCTGCCCGCCCTGACTGAGCCCGTAAATGCCAATGCGCTCAAAATCGACGTCAGGAAGCGTTTGCAGGTAATCGACAACGCGTGAGATGTTAAACATCTCCAATCCCATCAGACGCTGACCCATTAACATACTTTTGCGATAGAGCCGCTGTCGTTTATCAGCGAAGGTCACCATACGAGGCGCGAATACGACGTATCCAGCCTCCGCAAGAGTAGCTCCAAAAGCGTGGTAGACATCATCCTCGGCGGTCAAACCACAGACGGTTTCGGGCGAACCTGTCAGACCATGCTGCGCGATGACAGCCGGTTTTCGCTCTGGATAAGTCGGGATTTCAAAACCTGGCACATCAATGGAATCAGTATCACTTTCTGTCAATCCTTCGGAATCCTTGGGAATTAGCAGGATGCCTCCCACCTTAACATCTAATGGTTCCGCGTTTTCTATGGGAGGGCATACTGGAATTGCCCTGATTCTCACCTCGTCAACGGTGTATGAAGCAGTTTCTGCAATCCGTCGCAATTGTGGATTTAGTTCTGCCGTTCTATGCCAATGCCAGCCGCCCATCATCTCCAAAAACCGCGCGCGGTTAAGCATCACAGAACGTCTATAAGCATCAATGCTGGAATAGTCACGCTTCCAACGGTTTGACCGTTCGATATGCGAATACTCAATCAAGGTGTCATAATATCTATCTAGCTCTTTGTAATGCTCGTTCCAATTTCTCTCGACGTTGTTTATGCTGAATAAGTCTAACCTGGTAGGCATTTTCTGATATCCTCCTTTGCCAGAGAGTTCCAGATGTATGTTTAGCCGGGGTTATCAAGTACCCCATACGCTTTACATCTTCAAGGATATTTAAAAAGAGATGGCGCGACTTGAGAATTAATGTTACAGCGGATGAATCCTTTTCAACCTCAAGATATCCCGCCGCCGGTATTCGATAAGCTATGGAAATAATACCTTCCTTGTTTATTTGCCGCGGCTGCAACATTTGCTCAATTCCTTCCGTAGACATTCCATCCACTTCTACTATCCAATAATAATATTCATCCATGTGCCCGACGTAACCTATCTCAATATCAAGACGATTTGGTTCTGACGGTTCAACATAAGCAAGAAGTCTGTATCTTAGCATCACCGGATAAATAGCCGCAGCAAATATTTGTTCCGGCCCTGCTGGAAGCCTACAGGCATCCAGAAACAGGCGCAATTCCTCTATCTGTTCCTGAAATTTTAATTCAAACGCTACCTCTTGGAAAACTTCTTTTCTGGCTTGCTGCATCTCCTGGGACACATTTTCCAACGGTTTAAGCTGCCTGAATATTCGTAAAATCATGCGGCGTCTGTGGGAAAAACCCCAGATAATTCTATTGGAGATACGCCTGGGGAGAGATAAAAATGCTTTAGGAACTTTCTTTATTGATGACCACATTTTAGAAGGTATCTTTTTTAAAGATTTTATAATTCTCATTTTGTAACTTTCCTCACGTGTAATGCGTGAAACTGTTTTATCACATATCCTGCAACCTGCCATTCTCCCTCCAGATGCGCGCTACAGCTCAATTATCAAACAATATGTGATAATACAGCAAAAATGTCGATTGTCATGTTGACTAATACAGAAATTATAAAAATGTATCACAATTTAGAATATCTGTCAAGTTGAAAGGGAGGGCTCAAACTTTTCTTTTAGAAAGAAAAGTTTGAGCAAAAGAAACACTGAGGCATTTCTATCCTCATGAAGAAAAACTTGACAAAAACGTAAGAAGCAGGTAAAATATAACTCAGCATGAAGTTCCGCTATGGGGCTTCTTTGATGCAAAGTCATAATTTTATCAAAACAATAGGTGATTTAGATGAAAAATATCGTTGCAACCGGGTTTATATTTATAATTCTGTTCGCACTTACAGTAATTTCTCCTGCAAATGGAGAAACTGGTAGTAGACGGGTAGCGGTTCTCTATTTTGATGACCACAGCAGGTTTGATTCGCCCACTGGTTGTGGCTGCATTCCCAATCCATTCGGTTGGTTATTCGGCAGTGGCGGAAAACATACAAAGTGGAATTTGAAAACAGGGTTTCGTGATTTGTTGAATGAAAAATTGCTGGAATCGGAAGTTTATGAACCTATTCAGCCAGATGATTTAGCTATCGCTTTTGCGGAGTTAGAGATAAAAAAAAGTGATTTGAAATACGAAGCTAAACGGGCTGCGCTTGCTGATAAACTAAATCTGGATGCTCTGCTCATTGGAGATATTCGCAAATTCAATCAGGAGCGTGTGCGTGGTTCAGCTTCAAGAACGATAAGGGATGGCGGGCAAAATTTTGGGGGCGTGGGAGGAATACAGGCTTCTGGTTATTACTATCGCGCCTCGGTACATCTCAATCTGAGAACCTATGCTGCAACCGGGAAAGAAATCGCGGTTTCAGAGATTAAGGAGAGCGCAACTTATGAATTAGGCGGAGTTAAAGCTGCGCCTTTCACAGCCGTTGCATCAACTACAGGAACAAAGGTTAAAATTGGTACCGCAAAAGTTACTGAAGCCAAACAACCAGACCCCATAGTTCATTTTGATAAACTCGACAAGATTGAATTTGGAAGCCTTGAATTTCGAAAAACCCTTTTCTGGACTGCAACTGAGAAAACTCTGAATGAAGTTATCCACAAGCTGCGACAACGAATTGGTCCTGAATTACTGCCTGAAGAAGAAGTAGTGCAAACGTCTCAACCTGATACTGCTGTGACAGCGAAAGGAATGATTGCCAGTGTTAAAGATGACCCTCCACAAGTATATATCAATTTGGGTTCAAAGCATGGTGTTAAAGTCGGCGACAAACTAATCGTTTATACGCCAGGAAAAGAGATTACCGACCCTGAAACCGGTGCGCTTTTAGGCTACGAGGATAATAAGGTTGGACTTATTGAAATTATAGATGTTATGTCTCCAACGCTATCCAAAGCGAATATTCTGGAGGGCGCGGGAAAAATCGAACGTGGAAATGCAGTTAAGGGAAGTAAATAGGATTAATACCGATTTAGGAATACAATTTCGTATTACGTTTCACGTTTCATAGTTATATGAGAAGAAGCAATCTTAAACCAGTATAAGGGGTTACGTATCACGTTTCACGCATCACGCCTCACATTTCACATTTCACGCATCATGCCATATTCAAGCTGCTTCGCCAATTCTCAACCGAGACGTGTGAGAAGCGTCACTTCACGTGCTATTTTATTAGGGATTCTCCTCATTCCGCTCAACGGTTACTGGGTTATCAAAGCGGAAGTAGTATGGGCGTCCATCCATGCCACTGTGCTTTCACTATTTTTTAATGTTGTGTTTAGTATCTTCTTACTTCGCGGGTTGAATGCATTGTTGCTGAAATGGACACCTGATTTTGCGTTGCAACGGGGCGAATTACTTACTATTTACGTAATGTTGTGCATGGGGACATCTCTATTCGCCCACGATATGATGCAAATACTATTGCCGTTGATGAGCTATCCGTTTTGGTTTGCGACGCCTGAAAATGATTGGCAGGGCTTGTTCTGGCGATACATCCCACAATGGCTTGTGGTTTCCGACCAAAATGTCATTCGCGGGTACTATGAGGGTGACAACAGCTTTTATCTCCCCAAGAACCTTGACGCCTGGCTTGCGCCTATCTTCGCCTGGACTGTTTTTATCCTACTGCTATATTTCGTCATGATTGGTCTCAATGTTTTCATCCGACGTCAATGGTCAGAATATGAAAAGTTGACTTATCCCATCATTCAACTACCTAAGGAGATGGCTGATGAAGCATCGGGCTTTTGGCGCAATCGTTTGATGTGGTTGGGTTTTGCCGCGGCTGGCGGCCTGGATATAATTCATGGTCTGCACTTTTTTTATCCGAACGTCCCCGATTTTCGCACCAAATTCGACCTCGCGCCTTTTTTTACGGAACGTCCGTTTAATAGCATTGGATGGATGCCGATATGTTTCTACCCGTTTGTGATTGGCTTGGCTTATTTTATGCCATTAGATTTGTCTTTTTCTACCTGGTTCTTTTACCTCTTCTGGAAAGCGCAGGTTGTATTTCGCAGTTGGGTAGGTTGGCGTCAAACGTCAGGCTTTTATCTCAGCGACCAATCGGCGGGCGCGTGGTTAGGTATCAGCATTTTTGCGCTATGGGCAGGGCGTCGGCATCTTGCTGAAGCATTAAAAAAAGTATTGCTGGGCGCGAAATCTCCACTAAATGACAATCATGAGCCGATGCGCTATCGCACTGCAGCTTTAGGAATCGCCGTTAGCATCAGCGGGCTTGCTTATTTTGGTTGGCAAGCTGGCATGTCTCTGTGGATTGCATTACTTTTTTTTGCACTCTACTTTTTGATTGTGTTCGCCGCGACGCGTATGCGCGCGGAACTTGGGCCGCCCACGCATGACCTGTACTACGCTGGCGCAGACCGATTGCTTGTCGCAGGATTGGGAACCCGGCGGCTCGGGCCGGGCAACCTGACGATGTTTTCGCTGCTGTATTGGATTACCCGCGATTATCGCGGACATGCAATGCCGCATCAACTCGAAGGATTCAAAATCGCAGAGGGCGCAGGTTTCAGAAGCAATCGTCTCGTGTTGGCGATGCTAATCGCGGTGATAATTGGCACGCTCACAACCTTCTGGGAAATGTTACATCTATTTTACAAGTATGGCGGAAGTTCGCGGATTCATGGCTATTCGCTTGGTTTAGCTTCAGAATCCTATCACAGACTGCAAAATTGGTTGGAATATCCAACTGGCGCGGACGCAGCAATTATTCGGCAATTGGGGTTTGGCTTCGGATTAACAGTGCTGATGATGGCGATGCGGCGGCGATTCTTCTGGTGGCCGTTTCACCCTGTGGGCTACGCTGTCGCCGGCAGTTGGACGATGAGCTGGATGTGGTTTTCCGTCCTGATTAGTTGGGCTATCAAATATGTTTTGTTAAAACAGGGCGGTTTACGAGTTTACCGCCACGGTGCGCCGTTCTTTTTAGGTTTAATTTTGGGACAATATGTAGTTGGTAGTTTCTGGAGCTTGTTAGGCGCGATTTTAGACCGACCGGTGTATGGATTTTTTGTGTGAAATAGAGCCACAGAGGATTTTTAACGCAAAGTCGCTAAGACGCCAAGAATTTCTTTGCGCCGTTGTGACCTTGCGTTAAAAAAGATGGTCAAATAAGTGTCACCCATCTCGACCTACAAGATTCATGTAAAGAGGTGAATATGATATGTTGAAAGCCATGGAGGCTATATACGAAAACGGGAATATTCGATTCCTTTCCCCAAGTGAGAAAGGAATTTACAAAGCAATCATTGTTTTATTAGAGCAAATAAATAATATCGAAGAAGATACTCTGCAAAAGTATAAAAGGCTATCATCTGATTTTGACTTTGGCTTAAAAGCGGATAAGGAGTATGCCAGGCAACTTTTAGACGAGCATAAAGAGTTAGTATACCTGCAATAAAACAGCGCTATACTTACCAGATACTATTTTTTCGCCAGTGGTTAAATAAAAAACGAAGCGTACAGGTTCATTTACCTCAAGACCTGCTTGTAAAATTTGAGAGGTAAAGCCATTGAGAGCAGGTGCCACGCGGCTTTCTACCTACTTGAGAAGCCGAAAATTTTAAGATTTACAATTCTTCTGGCCTTTCATTTTGAACTAACTGTTCGACGTAACGATTAAACGCACCTTCAAACCGGTCACAATATGTTCCAGGGCAATCTTCGGGCACACGTAATATATGCTTTTCCTGCCAAACTTTCCAAAAATCTTCTACTTGCCCGCGTCTAAGATAGGCAAAGGCAACGCTCGCTACCGCTGTACAAGGATAAATGAAACCGTCCGAGCCGATTACCCTTATCAGTTCTCCATGATAACAGAAACGAAAGGATGGTTTTTCAAGGAACTCAAAAGGCGACACATACGGTATAACACTCACGCGGAAATCAGGAGTTTCCTCTATCTCTTGCCGTGCATGTTCGACATAGGATGTTGCCTGTTCAACTTCCTCCTTTGACACTATTTCGAAGCGGCGATGCTGTCCTTTATTGTTTACAGGAAACAAAGGAGTTGAGAATCTTACATGGTTTGCCCCGCTGTCTTTCGCTAATTCAATGAAATGCTGAATCCCTTCTTTACTGTGAACATTGCACTTTAGGAAGAGATAATGCCAATTAATCTTGAGTGTAGAACCGAATTCAGATTTTAACTGTCCAATCTCAAAGGCATTTTTAATGATTTTTGAGAAAGCATCTCCCTTTTTATTCAGTGGTTGATGCCCTTCATTATAACACGGCGAGTCATAAGCATCAATGGAGAAAGATATGTAGGAATCTGGCGTTGCTTGATAGGCTATCAAGCGCATCAAATCTGGAGTAAGTAGTTCCCCTGTTGTATGAATCCCCACCGATAAATTTGACGCCTTTGCTGCTTTAATCACTTCATCAATATATTTATAGGTGAAGGGCTCTGTGCGGCAACCACTGATAACAAGCTTCCTAACGTCGTGTTCGGGTAAGGAATAAATGAACACTATGAGAGGTTTGATGGGAATTGTTTCAGGCGATTTCATTCCAATAGGGAGCGCACCAGTGCAATGTTGGCAGCGGTTGATACATCCCGCTTTTCCAGATGGATGAATCTCCACGAAAAGATTGACTACTTGTTCAGCAAGCCACCTTCTTATCGGTTCTGAGTAGTATTGTTGAATAATAGGGATGTAGTATCTGTCTGTAGCAATAATCATTGCTCACTACCTCCTTGACGACTGGTTCTCGATACTTCACAAACAAGCGTGAATACATTTATTGCAAAGAAAGCAGATTCTTTGCAAGCTTAGTCAGAGTCTCTGCAATATCACGCTCAGTCTCCCATCCTGCTTCCGTAGTTCCGTCTCCAATTCTACCAGTTTGTCTCCATGTAGGATCTATAGGTTTGCCCCAAATCTTCAATATTTCATTTTGCTTATCAGTTGGTATACGTTTTAATGCAACTATTCCTCTCATGAAATCTCGATTTCCCTTAGCCTTTGCAGCTATTCTTTCTAATCCTTTGTTCTTGAGGAATTTTTCTCTATGCTCCCACGTATAACAGCCTGAATATTCGTTGCCTCCAGTCCAGACTTCGCTTCGCTGAAACTTTGCAATTATTTTTCCTACTTCATTTACTTCTTTATCAACACCTGGTACTTCTTGATAATCAACTTTGCCACAAGCTACCAAGCAAAGAGCAATAATCAAGGTTACTATAATTTTCATCTTTCTGCCTCCTTCGAAAAATGATTTTCTTACGCATTATAAATTATACATCGAAATTGTCAATTTGTCAATAATTATTTTAAGATTATCTATAAAATATACGTAATATTTACATTATGTAGATATTATCTACATAAAACAAAAATATATTGAAATACCCAAAAAAGTATAGTATTATTAACCTTTGGTTATTATTAGTACTTATTCAATGATAGGAGGGGATATATAATGCCCGGTGGTAAACCCAGAATAGATGACGAAATAAAGAAAAGGATTTTACGCAACATCAATCAGTTAATTCGAAAGCGTAGGTTCAACTATAAAACATTAGAAGAAGCACTCAAGCATGAAAACGTCACTGTTAGTGAGCATACAATTCGTACTTGGGAAAGAGACGTAAATCAGAAGTCAGCTAGTATACCATCTCTCCATCATATGATTGCTCTTTCAAAGGTGCTTCGAGTTAGCCTCGATGACTTAGTAGGTGTGCAATCACGAGATAGAGAAGCCCTCTTTGAGGTTGTGCGCCGTTCGATTTCTGAGGAAGAGGAACATATCTTAGAGTGTTTACATAGGGTAACCTCGGAATATCCCAATGAGCCTGAAGAAATTCATTTAGATTCAGATTTACAAACAATTCACAAGCATATATTTAGTCATCTTCTTTTTAACAACTTGATTTATGTTTACCCAGAAAGAATTCAGCGGGACCATAATCTCGAAGAGAAATTAAGAAAGGAGAAAGATCTTTTAGATACAAGAGTCTTAATACTCCCAGGCGGCGAAAAATTTCCCGAGGTTCGCAACTACTTCTTTAATGCAGCCGCAGCAAATTACCTTGAAGAAATTGTAAATACAGGTTGTTCACGAATTGGCCTCGCTGCAGGCCGCACAGTTGCAAGCATGATGCACATGGTGAAGAGAGGAAGCCTCAAGAATACTGTTCTATTTCCGATACTTCTAACAGGTGGAGCATTTGCCTTGATGACAATTAGTAGTACTGCTATTGTAGCAGAAGCTGTATTCCGGCATAAGGATTATGGGGTACGTGTTCCTCGAAACATTTATGAAGATACATTTTTTTCACAATATTTAAATACAGCCGATGCACTATTTTTTAGTTTAGGCAATAATCAATCCTCAACATTAGTAGAGATTCTGCAAAGTGTAGGAATTCAGAAGGAGCAAATCAGTTATTTCGCAGGTGATCTGCTATTTAACCTTTTAACGAGGGAAGGTCAAACCACTGATGAAATTGATGAAAAGCCCCCTGAAATAGAGGAAATTTGTAATAAACTAAATAGCAATACTGAGTTAGCTCGCCTTCCTCTTCCTCTGAATCTTGTAAGTCAAAATGTATCCAGAGGGCTTTTAACTGTAACTCTCATCTGTGGCTTGGAAAAAGCCCAAATCGCCAAGGCAGTGTTTGCTAGATCAAGGTTGGACAGATTAAAGTCAGTATCTAATGTCTTATTAACAGATTTACATTTGGCCAAAGCTTTGTTGGAGAACTGAGAGACGCGATAAAGTGGGTATAATCCACACCAAACTTTGGGTTAGATCCAAGACTCCTTTTTAGACAAATGCTTTTAAGCAATCAGATTTGGCGGTTATACAAAAGGAGAGAAACTTTGAAAAGATTATTATCAGGTAACGAAGCAATAGCTCAAGGAGCTTATGAAGCTGGCGTCAAAGTTGCATCCGGTTATCCAGGCACGCCATCGACTGAAATTCTGGAAAATCTTGCTAAATACGAAGGTGTCTATGCTGAATGGGCGCCCAATGAAAAGGTTGCGTTGGAAGTTGCAATTGGCGCATCATTGGCGAATGCTCGTGCTTTAGCGGCGATGAAGCATGTCGGAGTGAATGTCGCGGCTGACCCACTTTTTACGCTGTCATATACGGGCGTGGAAGGCGGGTTAGTGCTTGTTTCAGCCGATGACCCAAGCTTGTATTCCTCGCAAAACGAACAGGACAACAGATATTACGCCAAATTTGCCAAAATTCCGATGCTGGAACCCACCGACAGTCAAGAAGCTAAGGATTTGGTAAAACAAGCCTTTGAAATCAGCGAACAATACGATACGCCCGTAATGCTCCGGGTAACGACCAGAATAGCGCATTCTGAAACTATCGTCGATATTGGAGAAAGAATTGAATTAGACCGTAAAGCAGAATTTGTACAAGATATCCCTAAATATGTGATGGTGCCAGCCCACGCATCGAAAAGGCATGTCTTAGTGGAAGAACGTCTCAAAAAGCTACAAGAACTTTCCAACGAATTCAACAAAATCGAATATTCCCAAAAAGGTTTAGGCATTATCACCTCTGGTGTCGCCTACCAGTATGCCAAAGAAGTCTTTCCCGACGCATCTTACCTGAAGCTATCCATGAGTTATCCTTTACCCCAAAAGCTCATCCGTGAATTTGCAGAAAATGTATCAGAAATCTATGTCATCGAGGAATTAGACCCGTTTATAGAAGAACAAGTAAAGGCGATGGGCATTTCGGTGAAAGGGAAAGATTATCTTCCGATATGCGGCGAATTAAATCCAGACATCGTGAGGAAGTCGTTTCTCACCTCACCCCCTAACCCCAAAGAGGAAGGGGGGAGGTCTATCCCCAGTCGTCCGCCCGTGCTATGTCCAGGCTGTCCGCATCGAGGGGTTTTTTATGTTCTGAAAAAATTGCGGCTCAACGTAACAGGCGACATCGGATGTTATACCTTATCCACATTGCCGCCTTTGTCCGCTTTGCACACTTGTATCTGCATGGGGGCATCCATCGGTATCGCTCACGGCATAGACAAAGCCGGTGAACAGCAAAAAACAGTTGCCGTAATCGGCGATTCAACTTTTATTCATTCCGGAATCACAGGATTAATTAACATCGTTTACAACAAAGGGACAAGCACCGTCATTATTTTAGACAACCGCACGACGGCGATGACAGGCGGGCAGGCACATCCCGCAACAGGTTACACTCTGCAAAAAGAAGCAACTAAAGCTCTGGATTTTGCAAAACTGGGAGAAGCCATAGGCATAGAGCATGTCTGTATAATCGACCCTTATGATTTGGATGAAACCGAACGGGTTATACTTCAAGAGGTCGAACGTCCGGAGCCGTCGCTGATAATAACCAATCGACCGTGTATACTGCTTGACCGAAAAAGCAGAAAACCTCCCAAGAAGATAGACCAGGAAGTGTGTAAATTCTGCAAACTCTGTCTCAGATTAGGTTGTCCTGCGCTTCTGCTGAAAGAAGACAGCCTGGAAATCAACCCGATTCTTTGCGCCGGCTGTGGTTTGTGTAGTCGGATTTGTAATTCGGAGGCGGTGGTATAGGGCAAAGGGGCAAGAGGGCGAGAGGGCTTTGGAGCACAGTTTATCACCGGTCTAAAAACATAAGCTAAAGCGACAGTGTTGGTATAATTAACCAGCACCGTGCCTTTAGGCTTTATTTTTAGATCGGTGCTTAGTAGCATTGGGCTAAAGGGCAAAACGGCAAGTTGGTAAAGTGGGATAGAAAAAGAGAGGTATATCATGAATATTTTATTAGCAGGTGTAGGTGGACAAGGTATCATTTTAGCGGGCGACATTATCAGTGAAGTCGCTATGGCAGCAGGCTATGATGTGAAAAAATCCGAGGTTCATGGCATGGCGCAACGCGGTGGCGCGGTGTCAAGTCATGTCCGCTTTGGAGAGAAAATTTACTCGCCGCTGATTGAAATAGGCACAGCAGACATTATTTTAGCTTTTGAAAAACTCGAATCACTCAGACACATCCAATATCTGAAAAACGATGGCATAGTTATTGTAAATGACCAACAGATTGAACCACTGCCAGTCAGCGCTGGCCTGGAAAAATATCCGGATAACATCTGGGATATGTTGAGAGAGAAAGCAAAATTCGTTCACCTGGTGGATGGATTGGGAATTGCGAAGAAACTCAATAATCCGCGTGTCATTAACATCGCTATAATAGGCGCATTGTCGAGGCGCCTTGATATTGATGAATCCGTGTGGAAAGAGGTCATAAAAAATTTAGTGCCGAAAGGTACTGAAGAATTGAACTTATCCGCTTTTGATATGGGGCGAGAAGATTAGTTCGATTTTTTAGATTGACATTCTTTGAATGGTTGAGGTATACTGAACTCTGAATATATAAAAGGAAGTGCCTATTATGCTTTGAGGAAAATCAGTTTCATTCCTTTGGATCCAAGAGAACGTGGCATCTCACCCTCTGCCCATAAGACGAAGTCGTTGGTGAGCGAAGCGAACATTAGCGAAAATGTGGAGTTTGTCGGCGCGACGGGAGGGGCGGTTTGGGATGTCTTCGTGGCGGTTCACAAAGCAACCGCTGAGCGAAGCGAACAGGGGAATTACGCTTATCTGTGCGCTTACGGCGTCCTTGTCATCCTTGACATCAGCGCGCCTGTTCATCCGTAAGATACGGAGCAGGGAAGGATGAAAATTGAAAATAGGAGGTTTTCATGGCTACATACTGGCATCCTTTATTGGCGCAGTTTTTAAGAGAAGACTATGGCGACCGATTAGAAGTGAAGGATTCCGTCAAAATCGGGAAAATGCCTTTGGAATTAGATATTCTAATCTTTCCAAGCATTCCGACGGAAGAACTCCCGTATCCTTTCAATCATCTTGGTGAAACGACTATCGCAGAACTGAAAGGACCAGGTGGCACTGCTACCTTCAGGGAGATAGCACAGGTGGAAAATTATGGCTGTTTGTATCAACTTCGCAAGGCGAAAATCAAAGACCGTAGCAAGATAACATTGTGGCTCATTGCCAGCAAATTTTCATCTACCTTCAATCAACCACCTTCAGATTACATCGACAATCTAAAAAAGATAGGCGATGGTGTAAAAAAAGGGTTTCTTGCGAAATTCCCAATTTATTTCATTGACTTGGGAAAATTGCCGATAACTTTGCATACAATCCCATTGCTGATTGTATACAAAGGAGTTAAACAACGTGAAGAAGAAATCATAAGGTTCTTCATAGAACACTACCAGGAACTCAGAAAATACTCTTATTTTTTCTCTACGCTCCACACAAGAGCGCTCAAGGAGGTGTTAAACGAAATGGATCTCAGGAAAGTAGAAGAACTAAACTTAGATATCCCAGCAATACTTGATCTTGTGGGCTTCCTAATGCGGGTTGTTGATCCAGAGAAAGTGAGAAAGACGGTTAGACCTGAGAAAATAATAGAGACAATTGGGCGAGAGAATGTTCTTGCAATTATCTTTCCCAATCTCACAAAAGAGCAGATAAAAAAGCTGATTGAGCAAAACGGGAATAAATGATATAATCTTAACAATAATCCTTGAAAAGGGTTCAAACCTTTTCAAGGATTATCGGAAGTCTGAAAAAATGTAAAGGAGAACCAAAATGTTAAACATCCAAAAAGCTATCACCGTTTCAGAAATTTTACTCCATAACCTTATTTCTTTGAGTTTGTTCTTAGCACTATTTTGCTTGCCTGGCCACCTTCATGCCCAGACGCCGCCTGCTCTGGACTTCCCGCCAGAAAGAGAACTTGACCCAAGGCATCCTTTAGAACCAAGAGAAAGTGGCATCTCACCCTCTGCCATTAGCGAAAACGTGGAGTTTGTCGGCACGACGGGAGGGTCGGTTTACGATGTCTTCGTGCAGGGGAATTACGCTTATCTTTGCGCTGGAGGCTTCTAATATCAGCGAGCCGGCTCATCCGAAAAAAATTAACAAACTGAGATAGGAGAAATCAAATGAGTCAATTAACCCTTGAAATTCCAGATAAAATCATAGAGCCATTCAAGATAGCGGCACAACGACAACATAAACAGGTTGAGCAACTTATCATCGAACAGTTAGCATTTATTTCAACGACTGTTAGCCAACTACCGCCCAGACTTACTGAGGTTGAACAACTATTTCGACAAAGTGGATTGTTGGTCAGAACCGAACCGATGGAAAAACAAAGTGAACCGCCTCTATCCGAAGCAGAACGAGAACGTCTTGCTCAAAAACTGTCGCAAGCAGGCCCTTTATCCGAATTGATAATTTCTGAACGTGAGGAGCAGTTATAATGCCAATCTATTTTTTTGATAGTAGCGCTCTTGCCAAACGGTATGTCGCCGAGGTAGGAAGTAATTGGGTTAAGTCTATTTGCAATCCTAACGCTCAAAATATAATCGCTTGCTCAAATCTCGCGGAGGTAGAAGTTTCCAGCGCGTTTTGCCGACGTTGCCGGGAAGGATATATCACAACAAGCGAACGGGATGGATTAATTGCGACTCTTCATCATGATTGCAATGTGGAATATTATTTACTAAACGTTACAAATACCATTCTCAATAGAGCTATCGATTTACTCAAAAATTACCCGTTACGTGGTTATGATGCGGTGCAGTTGGCAACAGCGCTTGTGGCAAATCAAATCCTGGTTTCCAATGGGCTTCCTGCATTAACGTTTGCGTGTGCCGATAACCGTTTGTGCGACGCCGCAGCTAGTGAAGGCTTGACCGTTGAGAATCCGATTAATTATCCGTAAGCGAAATACAAATTAATCCGTTATTTATCATAAAGAAAAAAACAAATGGAGAACCAAAATGTTAAACATCCAAAAAGCTATCACCGTTTCAGAAATTTTTATCCATAACCTTATTTCTTTGAGTTTGTTCTTAGCACTATTTTGCTTTTCCGGCCACCTTCATGCCCAGACGCCGCCTGCTTTGGACTTCCCGCCAGGAATAGAACTTGACCCAAGGCATCCTTTAGAACCAAGAGAAAGTGGCATTTCACCCTCCGCCATTAGCGAAAACGTGGAATTTGTCGGCGCGACGGGAGGGGCGGTTTTGGATGTATTCGTGCAGGAGAATTACGCTTATCTTTGCGCTTACGGCGTCCTTGTCATCCTCGACATCAGCGCGCCTGCTAATCCGACAAAGGTCGGATACATCGCCCTCCCCGACAGAGCTTGGGGCGTCTATGTCTCAGGGAGCTATGCTTATGTGGCGGATTGTGGTTCTGGTCTTCGTGTCATAGATGTCTCCTCTCCCTCAAATCCTTTCGAGGTGGGCTTCTACGACACGCCTGGTGAAGCTTGCGGCGTCTACGTCTCAGGTAGCTTAGCTTATGTGGCGGATGGTAGTAGCGGTCTTCGCGTCATAGATGTCTCTTCCCCCTCCAACCCAAGAGAGGTTGGCTTCTATGACACGCCTGGTTCTGCTCTTGGTGTCTACGTCTCAGGGAGCTATGCTTATGTGGCGGATTATGGTAGTGGTCTTCGCGTCATAGATGTCTCCTCCCCCTCAAAGCCAAGAGAGGTGGGCTTCTACGTCACGCCTGATTATGCTTGGGACGTTTACGTCTCAGGGAGCTATGCTTATGTGGCGGATAGTTATAGTGGTCTTCGCGTCATAGATGTCTCCTCACCATCAAAGCCAAAAGAAGTGGGCTTCTACGTCACGCCTGGTTATGCTTATGGCGTCTACGTCTCAAGTAGCTATGCTTATGTGGCGGATTGTGATTATGGTCTTCGCGTCATAGATGTCTCCTCCCCCTCAAATCCTTTCGAGGTGGGCTTCTACGACACGCTTGGTAAGGCTTACGACGTCTACGTCTCAGGTAGCTATGCTTATGTGGCAGATTATTTGGCTGGTTTTCGCGTCATAGATATCTCCTCCCCTGAAAATCCAAAAGAAGTGGGCTTCTACGACACGCCCGGTTATGCTTACGACGTCTACGTCTCAGGTAGCTATGCTTATGTGGCAGATTATTTGGCTGGTTTTCGCGTCATAGATATCTCCTCCCCTGAAAATCCAAAAGAAGTGGGCTTCTACGACACGCCTGGTTCTGCTTATGGCGTCTACGTCTCAGAGAGCTACGCTTATGTGGCGGATGGTTATAGTGGTCTTCGCGTCATAGATGTCTCCTCTCCCTCAAATCCTTTCGAGGTGGGCTTCTACGACACGCCTGGTTATGCTTACGACGTCTACGTCTCAGGGAGCTATGCTTATGTGGCAGATTATGATAAAGGTCTTCACGTCATAGATGTCTTCTCCCCCTCAAACCCAAGAGAGGTGGGCTTCTACGACACGCCTGGTAAGGCTTATGGCGTTTACGTCTCAGGGAGCTATGCTTATGTGGCGGATTGGAATTATGGTCTTCGCGTCATAGATGTCTCCTCTCCCTCAAACCCAAGAGAGGTGGGCTTCTGCGACACGCCTAGTTTAGCTTATGGCGTCTACGTCTCAGGAAGCTACGCTTATGTGGCGGATGGTTATAGTGGTCTTCGCGTCATAGATGTCTCCTCACCTGAAAACCCAAGAGAGGTGGGCTTCTATGACACGCCTGGTATTGCTTATGGCGTTTACGTCTCAGGAAGCTACGCTTATGTGGCGGATAGTTATGATTCTGGTCTTCGCGTCATAGATGTCTCCTCACCTGGAAATCCTTTTGAGGTGGGCTTCTACTACACGCCTGGTTATGCTTATGACGTCTATGTCTCAGGCGGGTTAATTTATGTGGCGGATGAGTATGGAGGGCTATACATTTTGAGATATACAGGCGGTGTTCCCCCCGAAATCGAAAGTCTGCTCATCGATGTTTCCCATTTTCCGACGGTGAACTTGTTACTCACCATAAAACCGACTTCTATTTCCTCTAAACTTACAAAAGACAACTTTGCGGTTACTGAAAACGGCTCACCGGTAAGTTTCACCGCGCAACTTCAACCTGATGACAAATGGCAATTAGCTTACACATCTCCCAATCCGACTTCTGCCCGAAATTATGTCGTTGTAACGGTAAAATCCCCAGACATCATCAATGCGACAGCGCAAAGTTCTTATGCTGTGCCAGTCATCACGCAGTTCAGCTTAGGAGACGCATCGGGGATTGCGGGGCAGGAGGTAAAAGTTCCCTTTTCCATCAGCCAGACGGATTTCAGGAACGCTCATGCGGTAGTCAATTACAATCCAGACTTGTTGACTTATGTGGATATTCTGAAAGAACCGGACATTAGTATTGAAGTTGCTCCGCCGGATGTCAGCCAGCCCGGAAAGGTGGGGTTGGATTTCACCGCAAGTTCGTCATTTGTTGGTGGAAAAGTGCTTGACCTTGTTTTTCGCATTTCTGAATCGGCGGTTAGCTTGATTCTGCTCTCATTCACCGACGCTAACGCAACTGACGCAAGCGGCGTCCCTTTGGTTGTCCATACAGACAATGGGAGCGTTGAGGCGATTGCTGTTGAACCTGTAATTTTTGAGTCGTTCATACCTGCGGAAGAGGAAGCGTCGGAAGTGATGCAGGGAGGCATTTTCCATCGCTATTACAAGGTGAAATCGGGCGAGAACATCCTGAAAAACGCAGTAGTGTATCTTTCACGCGCTGATGGGGCAGCCGAGGATTTGACGAACTCTAATGAAGAGGGGGTCGTTGATATTCCTTTTAACATTAGCTCCCGTAATCCCGGCTCGTATGAATTAACCCTTCCTGTTTCCAAAGTCGAAGTCAGTGGACAACTCATTCCCATTGCAACGCCTTTACCTCGTTTTGTGGTAGAAGTGAAACCGCGGGATTGGAGAAAGCGACTTGAGATTGTTGCCGAAGTTAATTTACCATCACGGGAATTTGAGAGCGGTGTTGGTATTGATGTCATACAGAACAGTCCCGATGAGCCATATCCTCGCACGCTTGTCATTGACCGGCGAATCCGAGCTGGAACGAAGCTTAAAGGCTCACCCGAAGCCTTCAAAAAGCTCTCTGAGCGGTTGAAAGATGCAACGGACTTTCAAGCTAATCTGGGCTTTTCTGGTGTGGGTAGTGTTATCATCGGCGACCGGTTCACCTTTGATTTCGATAATCGAAAAAGTGATAAAGTAAGGGCACAAGAGGCTGTTGTACTTTTGGATACTTTAGCTAGCGGTGGAATTATCGCCAATCCCGCAGTTGGGGTTATCGCCAAAGCGATTGTTGATGTATTTAGCATTGACCTTTTGCAGGATTCTTATGACTCTCTAAATTTCGCATTCAAGGGGGAAGTAAGCGGAGGATTAGACCTTACAACACCTTCTGCGAAGGGTATGCCGTTTAAAAATTACGGCATCAGGCTTAATGTTGAACCTGTTTATGGAAGTATGGCTTTAGAGTTAGGCGGCGAACTATCTCTGCAAGATATATTTGACGATACGAACAACTACATGAAATTTGATCTGGATGTAGAATTTGGGGGATTCAATTTAGACCTGACGCGCGGCGGTGAGTACACGCCCGGTATCGGTCGCCTGAAATTAGTCGATTTCTCGCTTGGCAAGTTTGATGGCGAAATCGTCAAGCGAGCATGGGGAGATGGTAGGGCAAAATTTACCCTCGTTCCAACTCGATTTCGCGGATGGGTAGACGGGCAAACGCAAATGCGTTTTGCCGAGACGTATGAGAGCTCACTTGGACGATTGGGAAAAAGCGACCTCGACTTTATTTTCAGCACAGTTTCTGACATCCCTGCTATATTCTTGGGGAGTGATTTTCTTAAAGCGGAACTTGAAAACAATACCAGCTTCCTCGCCGATTCAAATTATTCTATCCAAAAAGAGCAAGTTACGCCAAGTGTTTATCGATTGGAGTTGCCCCTGGTTAAAAAAGGCTTTGAACTCAAATATCTTGACCAAACTCAATTGGATACTGAACGTGGAGAGATGCAAAAGGGTAGAAGATGGGTGCTGCAATCTGGGTACGACATAGACCAATATACCATCGACCCAGAGGTGACTATGTTGGAAATTCTCGGCGATTCCATCAAGGGAATTTATCCCTGGGTCGAGAGTCGATTTGAAATAGTAAAGAAAAAAGTGCAAGATGTAGCGAGTGATTGCGTTAAAGTTGTTAATGAAACCGGCGATTTCCTTGGTGAAGTTTCAGTCAATGGAGTAAATTGGGTCAAAGGGCATACCATGAGTTTGATGCCCTATTTGAGTTATAACCCGTTTGCGCCAAACGGACAAGCTTTTCAAGATAGAACTGTTGCTCACGCTGCTTTACTGGGGATGCGTAGTCAAAACTTACTTGAACCGTACGCGGCAACGGTCGGAGAGAGTATGTTGTTTAATGTGCTGGATCCAAATGGTGAGTTGATTGTCAATTTTCCCGAACCATTGCGATTGACTATCATGTATACTGAGACAGATTTAGCTAACGTAGGTTTGTCGGAAACTGAAGAGCCGATGCTACGGATATTTGGGTGGAACGATGATTTGCGCCGCTGGGTGCAGATAGGCGGGATGCCTGACATTGAAGCAAACAAAGTTACAACTGACATCAGCCATTCTGGGACGTATGCTATCGGCATCGACACAGAGTCTCCCAAGATGGGCGTTTTGCCGAAAGACGGCAGTACAGTCGGTCCGAAGCCCGTCATCGAAGTTTCGTTTGAGGATTTTGTGGCGATTGATGAGAGCAGTTTCTTGATGACCCTGAACGATGGGCAAAAAACGGAAACTTTGGTTGACGCAAGCAATGTGGCGGATTATTACGATGCGTTGGCGAATGTGGTGACATACACTTTCGAGGCACCGCTATCTGCGGGAACGTATCTGCTGACGGTTTCGGTTCAAGATTCGGCTGGAAATTCAGCGCAGGCGCAGAGCAGTTTTACGGTTGATGTGGATGCGTTTGAAGTTGTCCAGACGACGCCCGCTGACGGCGCGACTGAGGTTGACCCATTGAAGGAAATCTCGGCGACTTTTAGCAAATCGGTGGATGCAGAGTCGGTCAATTTGAGCGCGTTTCAATTGCGTTGCGTTGAAGATGGACGTTTGCTTTCGGGGAAATTGACGACGACGGACGCGACGATTACTTTCTTGCCAGATATGACGCTGCTACCAGCGATGGAATATGCCTTGACAATACGGGGCGGCGATGACGGCATCAAAGATACAGCGGGCAAAACGCTATCGAACGATATCGAAGTGAAATTCACAACGAGCGTTAGCCAGAGCAAGGCGACACATCTGATAATCGACGCGCCAGAGCAAGCGCCGGTGAATGGGATGTTGCAAGTTACTGCTTCGGCGCGCGACGCCGATGAAAGGTTGGTTTCAACATATAGCGGCGCAGTGCATTTTTCATCAACGGATGTTGTTGCGGTTTTGCCCAACGACTACACTTTTCATTATGGCGATTTGGGCGAGCATATATTTACTGTAACATTTCTGACGAAGGGCGCGCAGACGATAACGGTTGAAGATGCTGACAACGGATTGGCGCAAACCAGTAGCGAAATCAGAGTATCAAGCGCGCCGTCGGTTGAAAACGCTGTTGCTACGCCAAATAACGTGCTTAACGATGGAATCGCAACGTTTGTGCTAACGGCGACAATTACTGACCCGGACGGTTTGGGAACAGTAGTGGGCGTAACGGCTAATCTCAGCGAAATAGGCGGTTCAGAGACCGAAAATCTTTTCGATGACGGTAAAAACGGCGATGGCGATGCTGGAGATGGAGTTTACGGCAAAGCTGGACTCACTGTCCCTGACACGATATTGGCGAGCATCTACACGCTGGAAATTACGGCGACTGACGAAGACGGCGAACATGGCGGCGCGTATTTGACGCTGACTGTCCAGGAAGCCAATCCGCCCGATATTACAATTCCGACAGTCGTTAAGGTTACGCCGGCGGATAATGCTAAAGGAATACCGATTGATGTGGGAAAAGTCGAAGTTGTCTTTAGCGAAGAGATGGACATTGCGACATTGACGGCGGATAAACTCACCGTAGAAGACGAAGATAGCAACGTATTGGCTGGCGCTTTCAGCGTAGTCGATGCGACAACTATTCGCTACACGCTTGAGGCGAATTTGACCTACAGCACCAATTATTTCGTAACCGTAAAAGGCGGGCTGTTCGGCGTAAAAGATTTATCCGGCAACGGCTTGGGCGGAGATTTCCAGAGCAAGTTCCGTTCGCGCGACTATGGAGATGTCAGCGGCAACGGCACTATCAGCGCGTTTGACGCCGTGCTCGTATTGCAGTACCTCGTCCAACTTATCACGCTTTCCGATGAAGCGCAAAATGTCGCCGATGTGAGCAACGACGGGACAATCAGCGCGTTAGACGCGGCATTGATTTTACAATGGACTGTCGGCTTAATTCAAGAGTTTCCCATAGAAAGCGGCGCAGCGCCGTCTGGTTTCGACCAGGAAGCGATTGGAACTCTTAGTATTGGAAATCTACGCGCAAAGCCGGGAAGTCGAGTGAGCGTGCCTGTTTTACTGAATGGGGAGGAAATATACGGTGGAGTTTTTGATTGTGAAATTTCCGGGGTAAATTTAGAACGAAAAATAAAACCGATAGCGCTAAAACAAGCATCTCAACTTGCTGGATTCAGTACAGTTCAAAACATCAGCGGCGACAAGTTCCAGTTTGCCTTCGCCAACACGCGTTCACTTTCAATTCAAAAAGATGGACAAGCCATCGTCAACCTGGAATTTGAAATCCCTGCGGATATTCCAGGCGGTTCTGATTTTACACTGCACATCGCCCACGCAAAGCTAAACGAAGCAACGCCTAAGTTGGTCGATGGGCGATTGGAAATTCTGCCGTTGAAAACCGCGTTACTTGCCAACTATCCCAATCCGTTCAACCCGGATACATGGATTCCTTATGAACTTGCCGATGCGTCCGATGTGACAATTGAAATATACGATGTGGCTGGTCGGCTTGTCCGTACTCTGCGGCTGGGCAAAAAGGACACCGGTTCCTATACTCGCAAAGAAAACGCGGCGTGCTGGGATGGTCGAAATGCGCATGGCGAACGTGCGGCAAGCGGTGTCTATTTCTATACGATGCGGGCGGGGGATTTTATAACAACGCGGAAGATGGTAATAGTGAAATAGAATAAGATTTTCCCAAAAGCAAGGAAAGGTGAGTTATTAGGAGGTGACGAAATATTTATGAGCGAAGCCGTGGCTTTGAAAAAAATCAATCATCCGTATATCACACAAAAAGAAGGCATTTGTGGCGGTAAGCCGATTATCGCAGGAACCCGTATCAAAGTAGCACAGATTGCTATTGAATATGACCAAATGGGTTTAACTGGAGATGCAATTATTCAAGCGCATCCACATTTAAATCTAGCGCAAGTGTATGATGCTCTTAGTTACTATTATGACAATATTGAAGAGATTGAAGCGGATATTCGAGCAAATGAACGTTTTGTGGAAGAAATGAAGGAGCAATATACATCGATTTTGGAGAAAAAACGTGGCAAAAATCAAGATTTATACGAATGAAAGTGTTCCTGTAGCTATCGCCTATGGGTTGAAACGACGTGGTATACAAGCTTGGTCAGCACGAGATTTTGGTAACCTTGGGCTAACAGATGATGAGCAACTTTCTTATGCTTGTCAAGAACAGTCCATCATTTTTACCCATGATGTTGATTTCTTGCGAACAGCCAAGAGATGGGCAGAGTGTGGTAAAGAACATTGGGGTATTATTTATGTCCATGCTAACAAATTGCCCATTGGTGAGTCTATCCGTCGTCTAATAGACTATGCAATGATTCTCGAAGCTGAAGATATGAAAAACTGTGTGGAGTTTTTGTAAATATTTCTGGCTACTTAGTCCTAACTAAATCCCAATAAATGGCATTTTGATTATCTAAGGGAATCGAAGACAGCTTATTTGGAAGCAAAGTTGAAGGCAAAACCTGAGAATTATGAGGAGTGGGATGTCGTTAAAACAGCAATTGCTTGAGTGTAATGATGAATACCCAAACTACTAAAATAGACCTTTCAATTGTAATTCCTGTATTGAACGAAGAAGGAAATCTCAAAGAATTACATGACCGATTAGCTCATGAGCTTTCCCAATTACAGGTGTCGTATGAAATTATCATTGTAGATGATGGCAGTACAGACCTAAGCCTGGAAGTGCTTCGAGAAATTACGAGTATTGATGGAGCCGTGAAAGTGATAAGTTTTCGCCGGAATTTTGGGCAGACAGCCGCGATAAGCGCAGGCTTTGAACATGCTCGTGGAGATGTTATCATCACGATGGACGCTGATTTACAAAATGACCCGGTTGATATAAAACGGCTGTTGGAAAAGTTAAACGATGGGTATGATGTTGTGAGCGGTTGGCGGGCTAAGCGTCATGATGGATTTATTCTTCGTCGTCTTCCATCTCTGTTAGCGAATCGGCTCATTTCCCGGATGACGGATGTTCACATCCACGACTTCGGCTGTACTCTGAAAGCCTATCGCAAGGAAGTTGTCCAGCATATCAACCTCTACGGTGAGATGCACCGTTTCATCCCGGCCCTGGCAAGTTGGGTCGGGGCGAAGATTGGGGAAATAGAGGTCACTCATCATCCTCGAAAGCATGGCAAATCGAAGTACGGCATCTCCCGCACGACCCGCGTCATTTTAGACCTCATCACGGTGAAGTTTCTGATGAAGTTTTCAACCAGGCCCATTCAGGTCTTTGGTACGATGGGTTTGATTGCAAACATCGTGGGATTCATTATCTTGTGTTATTTGACTATCGGTAAACTTTTTTTCCCGGCAGGAGTTGAAACAGGCATACTTTCTTATCTGTATTCTGAAACTCGATTAACGGAGAGGATGCCCATGCTGATGCTCGGAGTTTTGCTGATTGTCATTGGAGTCCAATTTATCACGATGGGTTTATTGGGAGAATTAATCGTCAGGACTTATCATGAATCGCAGAAGAAACCTATCTACGTTATTCGGGAGATTATTGGGGGAGAAATATTGAGTGATGAGTGACCATAGATAAGAAAAAAACAGAAACCGAGTTTTGGTGAATATAGATGATTTGCGTTATCAGCAACACCGGCCCTTTAATTCCTCTTATTTCTTTTGATCAAACTTTTCTTTCTTAAAGAAAAGTTTGGTTTAATTTCTGCATTTCAAGCCAAAGCAGTAGATATCATTAAACAGGTTGTAGGAAAGATATACATTACACCTTCTTGTTTAAAGGAACTTTATCGTCATGGTTGGCAAAAGGAAACGGATGCAGAGATTAAGAGTGGTTTTATAGAGGTTTGTAGTTTAACCGAAGAAGAGAAAGAATTGACAAAAGCAATCGCTGAAGAAATTGCGCTTAAATCACAGAATAAAGAGATAGAACACCACAGAGGGGAGGCTGAAGCCCTGATGTTGGCTAATAGAGCAAATTTCAAGGATTATTCCGTTCTTCTGGATGAAAGAGCAGCCAGAATGGTAGCTAAAGAACGGAATCAGAAGTTGTCAGGGTTTGCTGGTTTGCTAATTCAGGCCACTGAAAAAAGGATTATTACGCCTGAACAAGCCAAACAATTTTTAGAAATTTGTCAGCAACAAGGTACCCGATATACACGAGGGTTTATCAACTCCGTTTATGAAATGTTCAAGGAGGTGTATAATTTATGAACTCTAAACATGTCCTTGAGCGAAGCGAAGGAACCATACACGAACCAGAAGAGGAACTATTATCCGCTCAAGAAGCCTGGCAGGATTATTTAACTCTGAAAAAAATGGAAATGAACGAATATGTTCAACAGATTTTAAGCGATATTCTCACATTGCCTGAATATAAAATTATAGAAGTTGCGGACTTCGTGCAATTTCTGAAACAACAATTGCAAAATAAGGGTATTTCTTTGCGAAAAGCGAGCTTAACCCAAACGGAAATGGCTAATCTATGCGCGTGGTTTACGAAGTAACCCGTCCTTACAGCTTGTATCTTATGAATAGCTGAAGTAAAAAGAGAGACTCATGCTTGAAAGAAAGCGGTTTCTATGTATTCCCCCCAAACTTTTCTTCCATCATAAGAAACACTAAGAAAGATAAAAACTTCCTTAAAAGTTTATGATTTCTATGGAGAGCTACTATGAAAGATTTTTTATTAATCTTTGTGAATGTACTTTTTACTGTTATAGGACATCTCATGCTGAAACATGGCATGAGCCAGGTAGGGCGTGTGAATTCCATTAGCATGTTACCATCTATCGCTATGCGAGCTGTTTTCAATCCCTTTGTAATTTTTGGCTTGCTTGTTTTTTTGATGACTTCGGGACTCTGGTTGGTGGTATTATCGCGGGTAAAGTTGAGTCTTGCTTACCCCATGCTCAGCATAAGTTATATATTAGCGATGTTTTTTTCATGGCTTCTATTCAAAGAACACATCCCCTGGATTCGCATCGTAGGCGCTTTTGTTATTTGCATCGGTGTTAGTTTAGTATCCATCACCGTTCTCAATGTTGCTGGCACGATTAAAGAGCAAAATGGGCTACCTGTGTCTGCTGCAACTGTTATTATCAGAAATGCACATAGAGGTTTGGAGAGCAGCACTGTTCGGAAGCCTCACCGACGCCAAAGGCTTACGGTAACGGACGCTTATGGAAGATATCAATTCGCCTTTCGGGATTTCCTCGGCTCTGGGACAGCACCTGGCGATATACTTGAGGTGAGTGTCCAAAAAGATGGCGTTAATTCCAAAATCGTAAATCATCAGATAACGCCAGAGGAGTTCAATAAATCTTCGATTGTGATAGAAGAAATAAGGTTATTTTAGACTTCAGAAGTCTCAAAGGCTTCGGAAGTCTATAGGAGGAATCAACATGGCGGAAATAGGCACAGGTAAGCCTTCTCCCGTAGCTATGCTGTTATCAGTTATCTGGCCGGGATTAGGGCAATTATATCTACGGAAAATAAGAAAAGCTGTGGTTTTATTCTTGCTGGCGGCTATAGCGGCTTTTATTATTTATGCTAACTCCTGGCCGATTCATAATTTTTCGGACTTATGGCGGTTGGATGTGAAAGAATCATATCCGATTTGGCAGTTTAAAGACAAGCAACTGATGTTTCGCCCTCTTTGGCAATTTAAAGCGAGTGGATATATTCAATTTATAGCTACGTGGTTGTATGGAGTTGTTGATGGGTGGATGGGGAGGCGAATTTACAAGCGTCGAAAGGATGAATTGGCTAAAGGGCAAAATGGCTAAACGGCGATTGCTCTCTTGCCCCCTTGCCGTCTTGCCATCTTGCCCTTTAAGTAGGAGGAAAATCTGATGATTCCTATATTAATCACATTGATTATAGTCTTAACAAGGAGCATTTACTTGTGTAACTTTCTTCTGTAATGCCCACCTTGATTCCAACAAGCAATGCCTTGTAGGTGAGCATCTGGATAAAGCGGGCGTGAGGAACGAAAACAAAGTTCTGGTTATTCTGTTTTCCGTGAGTAATTCCCTGCTTCCACCCGCCATTCTTGCCAATCACCAGCATGCCAATTCGTTTTTTCTTCGGCTCCTTCTCTGTCCATAATATCGCGCACAGAAAGAAGTAATTATTGAAATTACGGTACTTTTACCCCATATACTGCGATTGGGCTTTGTTTGCCTTCTATAGAAATCGGCGCAAATTTTTCAACAAATATTTTGGGGTATGGGGGGCACAACCCCATTTCGACTTTTTCTTGCACTTTGGCAAATGTCGATTCATCAATAAGAATATCATAAGGAGGAAATTGTTTAGTAAGCTTTTCTATCCTCTGAGCCAGGATGGCGTTTTGTCCGATGGCAGTATATTCCATTTTTTTATCAGAACCGATATTCCCGACGATTGCTTCACCGGTTGTTATTCCGATTCCGATTTTAATCTTAGATCTACCACATGTTGCCCAATTTTCGTTTAGAACTTCCAACTGCCGTTGCATATCAATCGCGCACTGGATAGCCATTAAAGCATCATCATCATGGGATACGAACGCGCCAAATATCGCCATTATAGCATCGCCCATGAATTTATCCAATGTGCCGCCATATTCAAAAACAATATCCGTCATCGCTGAAAAGTATTCATTCAATTGGTTAATAAGTTCTTCGACCTTTACAACCTCCGCAAACTGAGTAAAATTTCTAATATCAGAGATTAGTATAGTAATTTCCTTTTTCTCTCCGCTAAGTTTGATAGCCTGGGGATTTTGCAATATTTCCTCTGTAATCTGTTGGTTTACATAACGTTGCAAGGATTCCGCTAAAAGTTTTTGGGTTTTTTCTAACCGTTCATTCAGTATTTTCAATTCATCCGCATACTTTTTTATCTTCAACGATGATTTGACTCTGGCTAAAAGTTCCGAGCTATCAGGCATTGGTTTCGTCAGAAAATCTTCTGCTCCCGCATCTATACTCTTTATTCTATCTTCTCTTGCGCCTAATGCGGTAACCATAATAATAGGAATTACAAAAGTTTTTTCATCGCTTTTCAACTTCCGGCAAACTTCAAATCCATTCATCTCGGGCATTATGACATCCAGAGTTATCACATCGGGGTGTTCTGTCGTCGCTTTATGAATAGCTTCTATACCATCAGATGCTGTTATAACGTTATACCCCGCTCTGGTCAAAAATCCTTTAAATACTTCTACAACAAATGGCTCATCATCCACGACCAGAACTTTAGGTGGAATCTCCATAAGCCCGCTTCGGGCGTTGGTGAACTCAGATTGGGACTGTCCTTTTGGGTTATATACAGTTGGGTAATTTGTCAAAGGTATAATTCCTCCTAAATAGTCGCCAGAAACCCGTTTTCTCGGAGAAAACGGGTTTCTGGCGAATTATGCATCCAGCACTTCGCGCACGGTTTGCAAAAGTTGGTGCTGTTGGATAGGTTTCTTGATGAAAGCCTTAGCGCCTATCAATTTAGAACTATCATAATTATATCCACTTATGATAATTACTTTGACATTAGTATCAATGGCGACTATTTTTGCCAGGACTTCCTGCCCAGACATCTTGGGCATAGATAGGTCGAGAATGACCAACGCAATCTTATCTCGTTCTTTCAGGAAAATGTTCCATCCATCCATCCCATCAACACCTAAAAGTACATTATATCCATACTCCTCGAGCATTAACTGAACGATTGCTCGAACCATCTCCTCGTCTTCAATGAGCAAAATGGTTTCAGTTCCGCCTGTCACTTCTTGCTCCTCTTTTATCCTGTCTATGGCTAGTGCTTGTTCAATTGCCGGTAGATAGACGTTAAAGGTTGTTCCTACACTAGGCTGACTTTGGCAATCTATCCAGCCATGGTGCCGTTTTAAGATGGCGTAAGCAGTGGCCAGACCTAAACCTGTTCCTTTGCCAACTTTCTTGGTGGTGAAGAACGGTTCGAACAGATGTTCCTGTGTCTTTTTGTCCATGCCTATTCCATTGTCAGAAACGCTGACCCGGAGGTACTGTCCCGGGCTTGCTTCTGGCAGGGTCATACAGTTATCGGCATCGCAACCGACTTGAGATACTTTAATCCTAATGTTGGGCAAGTCCCGAGAATTGGGCTCAACTGCTTCCAGCGCATCCCGAGCGTTGAGACAGAGATTTAAGAAAACCTGCTGTAGCTCTCCGAAGTCACCTAAAACTGCTGGCAGATTAGCGTAATTTTCAACAATAAATTCAATTTTCCGGTCAAAAGTTTTGCGACAGATACTGACGGCATCATTAATGACATAGTTTATATCGACAGTATTTTGCTCGATGGGCTTAGTCCGAGCAAACAGCATCAAATCCTTAACGATATTTGCCGCTCCCTGGCTGGCGGTCATTGCTGAGTTCAGGTAGTGCCTTATATTGTCAGGAACATCACCTATCATGGCCAACTCAATGTTGCCCATAATTGCCATAAGCATGTTGTTGAAGTTATGGGCAACGCCGGCGGTTAGCTGTCCAACAGCTTCCATCTTCTGTAATTGTCTAAGTTGTTCTTCAAGTTTAGTTTTTTCCTCCTCCGCCTGCTTGCGCCTGGCAAGTTCTTGTTGAGCGGTCTGGTACAGCCTCCTGTTCTCCATTACCAAGTGCTGCTTTTCAATGACTCGCCTGATTATAGCTAACACCTCATCCATATTCATTGATTTGGTAATGTAGGCCGATGCACCCTCGTTCAAGGTGCGCACTGCGGTTTCCAGCGAGGCATAGCCGGTGACCATAATCATCTCCAGGTCAGGATGCATTTCCTTCAAAGGCGCTAATAGTTCTACCCCTTCCATATCGGGCAGCTTAATATCAAGGATAGCCACATTAAAGGATCTCCCCCGCGCCTTCTCTATGGCTCCTCGCCCCGTCCCAGACGTTTCGGTGTCATAGCCATTCCTTTCAAATAGGAGCGTCAGGATTTTACAGATGCCTTCATCGTCGTCAACTATCAGAATACTCTTCTTTGAGTCCATCTCTTCCTCCTTTAAGAACCTTGAAAAAGTTTCAAACCTTTTCAAGGTTCGGTATTCTAACCGTAAAAATGCTCCCTTTTCCCACCTCACTTTGTACTTCGATTTTACCTCCATGTCCCTCAACTAAAGCCCCGGCGATTACCAGGCCCAGACCGATTCCCTTTGCCTTGCTGGTGAAGAATGGCTCAAAGATTTTTCCCATATTTTCCTCTGGGATGCCCATGCCTGTATCCGCGAAAGAGATTGCTACCCACTGAGGACTTTGGATTTCGGATTTGATGACCAATCGGCCACCTCCAGACATAGCCTGTATAGCATTGAGGATAATGTTTCCGAAGACTTGACCAAGTTGACCGGGGTCAGCCAGGATGTTCGGCAACGCCTCGTCTGATTGGCTCACGACCTCGACGTTCTCCGGCACAGTAATACGAGACAGGGCATCTCGGATGAGCTCGTTGATATCCACCTGCTGCCAGATTGGAGGCTTTGGACGAGCAAAGTCGAGGAGGCTTGAGATGATTCCTTCGGATCTTGTTACTTCCTTCTCCAGTATCTCCACTATCTTCTTTACCTCCGGATTGGGCTCTTTCAACACCATGTTTAGGAAGTAAGCAGCGTTCTTGATTATTCCAAGCGGGTTGCGCAGTTCATGACTCACTCCTCCAGCCAGTTTCCCCAGCACTGCCAGCTTCTCCTGACGCACCAGTTGCTCATGGGCCTCACGTAATTCCTTAGTGCGCTCTTCTACCATCTTTTCCAGTCTCCCTGAGTAAACCCAAATTGCACAAAGGATACCAGAAACGCATCCTGCCATTCCGTATAAGATAGATTCTCCCGGCCCTAATTTTAGGATTCTCTGCCAGCCTAAACAATAAAACAGAATAATCAATACTATCAGCAAAATATATATTTTTATAGAAGGTCGCTTTGTAGTTCGCTTAACTTTTTCCTCTTGCAACTTTCTTTTTAGCTCTATTTTTGAATTCTCTCTTTTATTCATTATGGCTTTGCTCTTTCAGTGCGAGGGTTCAGCCTCGCATTACGGAAGTAGTGGTCTATTTTTTAAATTCGTGTAGGGTATTTATGTGGGGCAGACCCATGCGCATTAAGTTAAGCAAGTCTCCCATAATTCCCCTCCCTTGATGGGAGGGGCTAGGGGAGGGTGAGAGGTAGAGTGCACTTTATTCATCTCTTATTAGGCGTTTCCAACTTAATAACCATTCCAATTTCAAAATCCGCCTTCTTGAGCCTGTCGAAATCTATCCGCTAATCGGCGCGACTTTACGCGAATATTTTTTCTTCGTGAATATTCGCGTGAATGA